>ERZ780167.1183-NODE-1183-length-23942-cov-5.504877_pt1 | contig 23942 bp, 27 predicted proteins | sample MGYA00510982_ERZ780167 | MGnify/ENA primary metagenome ERZ780167 (study PRJEB29588, sample SAMEA2146107) | human gut metagenome | biome: human gut; feature: human-associated habitat; material: faeces | place: Denmark | collected 2008/2010 ... | reverse complement strand
GATGGCAGATATGCCGCCTTGCGGACTCTGCCTGCATAAGAACAAGGCGACATACGAGTCGCCTTGTTACAACTGCATTGACATCGAAGACCTGTGCCTCCACCGGCCTAATGCTGAGACTGAGTTTGCGAACTTCGTCCCCGCAGAGGAGGTGGACGCGGTATGACCGAACGAGAGGAATTGCTGCGACGCCTTGAACGCGTGAAGGCCCTGGCCGAGCGTGGTGTCGGCGGCGAGAAAGAGAATGCGGAAGCACTTCTCAATCGCCTGATGACCAAGTATGGCATCTCAGAAGACGACATTGAAGACACCGCAGAGCGAGACTACTTTATCCGGTATCACAATTTTTGGGAGAGAAAGCTCATCGTGCAGATTGCCTACAAGCATCTTGGCAGTGGTCACTGCTGCGGTACGGTCGGCACCCAATCGGGACGGCCGCACAAAAAGATCTGCGTGACCTGTACGCCGGCCCAGTACATTGAGATCGAGGCTGACTTTGAGTTTTACAAAGCCGCCTGGGAGGAAGAGCTTGCCATCTTCTACTCTGCATTCATTTCGAAGAATGGTATTTTCCCGCCTCCGGAACTGGCCTCGCCCAGCGACGACGATGAAATGGATCTGGTGCGCCTTGAAAAAGTGAGGGCGATGATGAACGGCATTGATAAGCGTACCCGAAACAGAGCGCTTCCGAATGCACACAAAGAATCTGAAGAATGATTTTGGAGGTAATATCATGAGCGTATCTTACTGGCTGATCGAAGGGATCGGCATTGACACTGAAAAGCTGTTTCCGCATATCGACAAGAAAAAGTTCGTGCAGACATTGCATGAACTGTTGCCCGATAACGCTGAGGTGCTCGCCATTATGGAAGAGAACAACTACCAGCAGGTACAGATTGACGACTTCTTCGATGGCAATCCTTATGAATCGCTTGCTGACCTACTGACGCACTGCGAAGACACTGCGTGCACGACTTATGCCAGCGATGGCGACGGCGGTGAGTATTTCTTTTACCCACCCCGAATGCCTTGGCGTCAAGCCGCGAATGAGCCGGATAGCATGGATGAAGTTCATCGCAGACTCATTCAAGCTGTGCAGAGGCTTACCAGTCTCACCAGCGAGGAAATCGAGGAGCTGATTGATGATGACCTGTATGTGGTCGGGATCGGATAAGGAGTTCGCTATGAAACATGATGAAATGGTTACCAAGACACCTCTTGGCGAGATTGCTGTTGGGATCAAATCTGATCCAGATCATCCCGGCATCTTTGTTGAACTGCGAGGAGAGAACCTGAATGACCGCTTCAAAGAGGGATGTGTTCGCCTTGCATGGGTGGAATATTCCTCGGAGAAAGAGTGCCTTCAGACCATTGTCTACGGCGACGGAGATGCTGATGACTTCACGCACCTCATAGAACACGAACACATTTTCCAAAACGACCTGAAGACTTTTGAATGATTGGAGGAACTATTATGAGCAATGCACGATTGATGAAACCGTTGTTTTATGACGGCTACTATAACCGCGATGGAAAGAAAATGAGGGCCGTGTTCGAACAAGAGATCTCCAACGGCACGGAAACCTATCGGCTCTGGAGGAGCGATGGGAAACCGGACATCGAGTATCCCCGCGCTGAGAACGATAAGTATATTCTCTATGTGGAGATCCGGGACTATCTGGTTCCCATGCGTATCACAGAATTCTATCTGATCGACCACGCCGGCTATCCTGCAGCCGTCGCTGAGCTGTATGGTGGCAAGGATGCCCGCAACGAGTATTTCGAAAATCTCCGCAAATTGGGCGATAATGCTGTTTTGGAAGCAGTCCACCGTGAGCGTGAGAAGATCATGCTTTTGGGCAGCGATCCCGTATGCCAGGCAGCTTATATCAAGCAGCTGCTCGATAATAATGTTGCGTGCTTTGTGGCGTCCAAGGAAAGCGGCGGGCAGAGTTTCCCTGATTATGTTGGTGCCTTGATCCTCGATGAGCTTGACCTGTGTATTTCGCTGTCGGCCGTGTATCGGAAGAAGCAAGATGCAGAGGCGCAGGAACGAAGAACCAAAGCGGAAGCTGAAGACAAAGCGTTCTGTGAAGAGCAGAATCGTTTGTCTGAGGAGACCGTTCAGGAAGCGATCCGCATCATCAAAGAAGGCGGAGTCCTGCGAAACAACACCGTGAAGTTCTATCGCAGCCGATACAGCTGCAGCGTGTTTTCCATCATCAACTATCTGATGCGGAAATATGGAGTCAATGTTCCTCTCCGCACACAGGGCTGGATCAACGATAAGTTGTCCAGCGTCACGATTGAAAACGGGAAATGTGAGCATCTGCGGTACATGAGGGCCAAGGGAACCCAGTGTTCCCAGCGGTTTTTCAACTGCATGAACGAGCTGATCTACAAGGTCAATGCAGAAACGGAGGCTTAATTATGGAGTATCACTGGTACGAAGACTACTGGGACATGCCCCACAACCTGCCGAAAGGACATCAGTTTTTTATCGGCTACTATCAGGCGCAGCTGGCGTTAAGGTTTCATGTTGAAAATATCCATACGGATCAATCGGCCTTTTTATCTACCCATTTGTTGGATCAGGGCTATCGTGTTTTTATCCATTTCAAGAGCGGAATTGTCACCGAGGTAAAACTCGGTGACAACCCGCCTCCGGTGGGTAGAATCGATGGCCCAAAGAATCTGGAGGGTATGGTACTCTGTGGACGCATTGGAAAACTGACGGAGTGAGGTATTACACATGAATTCTCATCCACACAGACGGAGACATTTTACGCGTGAAGCCAGACGCAATCATCCGTTCCATTAACCCTCGTTCTAAACCATGAGCGAAAGGCGCCAATGTTTCACATCAAGTAGTGCCAATCGGCTCTCAGGAATGATAGCGGGCCTCCACGCCAGAAATATTTCAGAAAAGCTCGAGTAAAACGCACAAATTGAAAACAGAAGATGCCGCGAACTATCATATGACGATAGCTTGCGGCATTTTTTTGCAAAGGTTAAACAATGTATTGTTGCTTTCATATGGCCTTGTCCGTATTTTTGGACAGGGCAACTGCTATGATGCGTATAGTCCCCCAATATATACAATGCAGAGAGGAGCACATATGCATGAAATTATTTGATTTCAACCATGACGGCGAAGTGAGCAGCAGTGAACAGGCGTTTGGACTTGGTGCGATCCTGTCCGCACTCTCCGAAACTGAAGCAAAGATCAAAATCACCATCAGCACATCTAATGGCAATGATGAAGATTATGAAGACATGGATGCTGATGAGCTTGAAACTTTGTTGGATGAGCTCAGAGAGCAGCGAGACGCCCTTGAAGGCGAGGAGCCTGACAGCCTTGATAGCGATGCCTACGACGAGTGGGAGGACCGCTGTGAAGAACTGGATGAGAAGATCGAAGAAATCGAAGACATTTTGGATAACTGAGGGAAAAGCGTAGAGAAAAAAGAAGCCAGACCCGAAATTGGGTCTGACCTGTGATGGGCGAATTATCGCTGAATAGCAGGCAGTTTATCAACAGCCTTTTTGATTTTTTCTGCACACCAGTTGGCACCCTGCTCGTGGTCATTCTGCGGCGTTGCCGTCATGAGACTTTCAATGATGCGCATGACTTCCGTTTTGCTGACCAAATCAGCATCCGGTGCTGTCGATTCCTTAAGCAGCCGGATTTCCTCCTGTACCTGTGTCAGAATATTATCGCCCTGCTTAATCCATTTATGAAACTCCTGAAAGCGGTCAGTACCTTCACGGCGGGTAAGTTCTGCAGTGACCAGCTCGCGGATACATTCTTTTTTCGTTCTGCTAAGTTCATAGGAATCCAGTTCTTCCAGCATTCGATTCAGTGTGGAGGGGGAAGGCGTCGCCATAATGTTTGGCCTCCTTTGTTCGCAAATTGTAGTCATTATATCACATAACCACACACTTGTCATTCAATTATTGGTGATTTAAGCCGCAATTTCGATTGACATTGACATGGTGGGCTGACCACAAGAGAGATGCTTATGATGAGTTGGAGGAACACTGCTGAGAACTCGATGAAAAATCGAGGAAAGCAAAGACATTTTAGACATTTTAAGGAGGAAACCAAAATGAGAGTTTTGTTGCGTGATGCTGAGGATCAGACCCGTATCGCATTTGAAGTTGAGGAAGCTATCTATGATCCGGAGCAGCAGAAGATATTTCTCTATTCAGCCAGTGGGACTTGCTATGCAATCGACCGCGTTGTTACCGCAAATGCGGATTCGCTGCTTGAAGCACTGGCGGCAAAGGGTTACTGCGATATGACGCAATTTGCTGCCACGGAAGAGGACTGAGGAGCGCTCGAATGATTGTGATTGCCTGTTTAGACGATAATGACGGCATGATGTTCAACGGGCGGCGTCAAAGCCAAGATCGGTATCTGCGTGCCCGCATTGTCGAGATGGTTGGCGATGCAAGACTTTGGATGAACCACTACTCGGCCAGCCAATTCGATCCCGATATCCCGCACTTGAACATTGACGAGGCATTCCTCAGGGAAGCGGTAGATGGAGACTTCTGCTTCGTGGAAAATGTCCCTGTGGCACCCTACGAGAGATGGATCGAGAAAGTGATCATCTTCAGGTGGAACCGAACCTATCCTGCGGACCAGAGCCTTGATTTGCCCCTTATCCAAGATCATTGGCGCAAGGTGGAGACTTCTGAGTTCGCAGGCCATTCTCATGAGTTGATTACGATGGAGGTCTACATGAGATGAAAAAACACATTTTCTCCTGCTTCTTGATGCTCGCACTATGTATGTCACTGCTCTGTGCCTGTGACTCCACGGCAGGAGAATCTCCCACTGAACCTAACGAGCCCACATATTCTGAATCGATCACTCCGGTAGACGATGAGCCAAGCCAGAGTCCCGATTCTACTGCCACAGGCACATCTGACAATATTTCTAGTTCAACACCCGAAGGCAACGGAGAGGTCGCAACCCCAGAACAATCTGGCGAACAGGTGCCACCTCTAGTGACTACCTCCCCATCCGAGAACACTGATTCACCTAAAGTGCCCGATCAGGCGCCAACGGACATCGTTGATGTTACAGGTTTTTCTCTGAGTTCGGTGGCCGAATACAATGGGAAAGCGTATGTTGCCGTTAATGGGAATGTTCCGTACTTCACGGATAGCGAGCTAACAACACAATCCTTTGAGCTGTATAGCGAGCTGGACGCACTTGGTCGCTGCGGAACCGTTTATGCAAGCATCGGTCAAGATCTGATGCCAACGGAAGAGCGTGGCTCCATCGGTATGGTGAAACCGACTGGCTGGCAAACTGTTCGATATGATGACCTGGTCGATGGCAAGTATCTCTACAACCGCTGCCACCTCATTGGCTACCAGCTGACTGGAGAGAATGCCAATACAAGAAATCTTATCACGGGGACACGGTATCTCAATATTGAGGGAATGCTTCCGTTTGAGAACATGGTTGCCGACTACGTGAAGGAAACAGGCAATCACGTCATGTACCGGGTGACCCCAATTTACGAAGGAAACAATTTGCTGGCCAGCGGTGTCCCGATGGAAGGCTACTCCGTTGAAGATCTTGGCGAAGGTATTTGCTATTGTGTCTACGCCTACAATGTTCAGCCGGGAGTTGAGATTGATTACGCCACCGGCGAAAGCAAGCTTGCAGGTGGTAGTAAAACTGATAAGACGCCGGAGAGTGTGACTCCAACCCCTGCACCGATCACAGAGCAGACTCCAAGTCAGAAAGAGCCTGATAAGAGCGAGATCAGCACGCAGGCGACCTATATCTTAAACACGAATACGAAGAAGTTCCATTACCCATCCTGCTCAAGTGTTGATGATATGAAAGAGTCTAATAAGCAGGAATTCTTCGGAACGAGGGATGAAGCGGTTGCACAGGCATACTCGCCATGCGGGCGGTGCAAACCCTAAACTCAGCAGAAGTCATGACAAGAGAGGCGTGATATGGTATGATGAAAACCTCACAACAATCTTGCGAGAAAAGTAATCAATACAAAGAGGTATTCTAAAATGAACACAAAAGAAATTAGTGAATTGCGTCGTCGTTTCCGCTTGGATCGAAATGCCATTAGCCGAATCCACGGTTGCTTCGTGAATAGCAGTCATGAGATTGTATCCTACATTGACGAATCCATGGGGATCCTGCCCCAGGATGAAGCGGAGAAATATCTGAACTTATTGAAAAAGTCGCTATCCGGTAAACTCGGCAAGAACTTGATTGACATCGTGTTTTCCTCAGAGCAGGTTGTTGATAGCGATGAACATCGCCTACTAATGGCTCTTCGCTCAACAGAACTGAAGGATAGTGCTGTCCGTGAGGCATTCTATCAGAAGATCATCAATTCACTTGATCTCGGCGATAGCAATTACCTTATCTTGTTGGCACATGATGCTTACGATGTGCCTCACAAGAATAAAAACGATGAGATAGATGCTGAGGCCTCCGATTCTGTATTCTCCTATATCGTTTGCTGCGTTTGCCCCGTGAAGGAAAGAAAAGTGGAACTTGGCTTTTTCCCTGGAGACAACGAATTTCATAGCTGTGCAGGTCAGATTGTGGCGGCTCCAGAACTCGGGTTTTTGTTTCCTGCATTTGATGATCGGGCGGCTAACATCTACAATGCACTGTTTTATTCGAGAAAGCCGGATGAAATTCATCAGGAGGTTATCGACAGCGTCTTCCATACAACTGCCCCCATGTCCGCAGCGGAGCAGAAAGGGGCATTCCAGGGTGCCTTGGCAGAAACGCTCGGACAAGCGTGTAGTATGGAATTGGTGCAATCCATTCACGATCGGCTTCGTGAAAAGATTGAGCAGCACAAGGATTCCCATGAAGTAGAACCGCTGGAACTTCCGGTCAGCGAGATTTCAGAAATATTGCGAGACAATAGCGTTGGCGAGGATATGATAGAAGCCTTCCAGGATAATTGCGCTGCGCACTTTGGAATCGGTGCAACGCTGAATCCGATGAATTTGATTGATAGTGGACGGTTCGAAGTTAAAACTGCAGAAGCAACAATTTCTTTGAGTCCTGAGTGCAGCTACCTTATGGAAACACGAATTATTGATGGCCGTAAGTACTTGCTGATTCCGGCAGACGAGAGTGTTGAGGTCAATGGTTTTGGCGTTTCTGTAAAAGGCGAGTAATAACAGAGAGATGTAGGAGGATGTAGAGATGGATTATAATAAAATGATCGCAGATATGGCCGTATCGGACGAAGTAGAGGGCTTCTACATACTCAAGGCTGCATACCCCAAAACGACCGCTTCTGGCAAGCCCTTCCTTAGCGCGACCCTCTCTGATCGGTCCGGTGCGATCGAGATCAAAGTTTGGGACTACACCGGCCCTATTACTGCTGCCGATGAAGGCAAGGTGGTTAAGATCAGGGGCAATGTTTCTGAGTTCCGTGGCACGCCTCAGATCACGGTCGATCGCATTCGTTTGGCAGACGACAACGGCCAGTATGATGTCTCTGCGCTGGTACCCGTGGCCCCAATCGATGTGGATGCGACGATGGACGAGCTGAAGTCGCTGATCGCCTCCATAGAGGATGAGGATTACCGCAAGGTGTGCCAGATATTCCTGGAGCAGCATTATGATGCCTGGAAAAACACCCCTGCGGCAAAGAGTGTTCATCATGGCTTCCTTTCTGGGCTTCTGATGCACACGACTACCATGATGAAGATCGCTGACTTTCTGGCTGGCCTGTATGGTGACATCATTGATCGCAGCCTACTGCTCGCCGGCACCTTCCTGCACGACTTCGGAAAGCAGCAGGAGTTCACCCTTTCACAGCTCGGCCTTGTGACTGACTATTCCGTGAAGGGGCAGCTCTTAGGTCATCTAGTGATAGGTGCGCAGGAAGTCGCAAAGCTGGCAGCTGAGATGGGGATGTCTGAAGACAAGTCTGTCCTTCTGCAGCATATGATTCTTTCCCACCACGGTGAGCCTGAGTTCGGTGCCGCTGTAAAGCCCATCTGTGCTGAGAGCGAGCTGCTTTCCCAAATCGACATGATCGACAGCCGCATGGAAATCTACCGTGAAACTTTGCAAGATCTTCGGGTAGGCGAAGTGAGCAATCGTATTTTTGCCCTGGATAAGAGGGTCTATAAGCACTTCTGAGATGAAGGAGGGAGCGCATTGGAGTTTGCATTGAATGAAGATAAGAAGCGCATCCACGCAACCGACGCTGATAAGGAATGTGAGTATTTCTGCCCTCTCTGCGGCGGCCTTGTGATCCCTCGCCAAGGAGAAGTAAACGCATGGCATTTCGCCCACCAGACATCCTGCGTAGATGATTGGAAGTACGATATGTCGGAATGGCACAGGGCTTGGCAGGAGCGTTTTCCTGTAGAAGCTCGTGAAATCGTTGTTGAGCACAAGGGCGAGAGCCATCGTGCTGACATTCTGATCGGTGGATATGTCATTGAGTTTCAGCATAGCCCTATTTCGGCCGGCGAATTTGAACGGAGAAATCAGTTCTACACCAAAGCTGGATACAAGGTTATCTGGGTATTTGATGAAACAGAGGCTTTTGCAAATGAGTACATCTGCGGGAGCCAGAATGATGAAAACAAGTTCATCTGGAAATGGCCGAACCGTGTCCTGTCATCGGTCGTCCCTCAATATTCACAGAATGTGGCCATTGTTCTCCAGCTTACTGAGGAGAACGATGATGATAGCTATGACTGGCTTGTGAAAATAGAGTGGGCAATCGCAGATGGTGATGGCTATGCCGATTATCGGCGTTTCTACATCGACGACAGCTTTTGCCCAGATCTCTTTTCGAATACAGGCCTACGGGATATCCTGCTCAATAAGCGCAAACGGTTTGATGCCTTCCTCAGAGATCATAGTCCTTATGAACCGAAGTGCAGCCGTGTGAAAGGAAATCCCAGGGACTGGTATATGTGCCCGATCACCCATGATTGGCACAACAGCCACTGCAAGGAATGCCAACACAATCTGATCAATGAGTACCGTAAAGGAACCGACTATCGCAAAGGTGGTTTGTTTTTCTATTGCACCTATCCTCGGACACCCCATGTGGCGGATGAATTTGGTGAGTTGCGTATACCATCCATTCGACTTTAGCGTAAAGGAGGGCTTCATCATGAAGAAGGAATACAATTCCGAAGTAAAGAAATCCATTGAGCGTGTGATCAGTGTATTCTCAGATTACATTAAGACCTCGAAATACTTTGATTTGGTGTGGTCGGATAAGGTCGGATATGTCTATTTCAGCATTGACAGCCGTCGTGGCACAATTGGCGACATGGATTGCATTGTAATTGACAGCCCAGAGGAACTTCTGGACAAATTGCTGTATGAGATGGCAGTCGATATTATGGAAGAAAGCGGTCATGTGATTTGTCCAACTGAGGCTTCAGCTTTGGAGCGTGAAGGAGTGGAACTACGACTTAAACAATATTTGGATCAACTGCCTGAATACCAAGATCGACTCAAAAGAGTATTTGAGCGGGACTAACCTTGCTACCGTAGTTGGCAACACGAAAATCTATTGAGCCAGGGCAGAAAATTCTGCCCTGGCTTTCCTTGCACATGTTTGTCTGCCTTCGTTGCGCTTTTGGGGATAACAGCATGAGAACGGTCAGAACTTTTGGTATCAACAGCCGTAAAGGCTGAGGATAAAGTTTGGATCAAAAAATTTCAAGGAGGAATACAGTGGCAACCATAAGGGTGCCGTCAACAGGCCCCATATTGTACCAAATCGCGAGGGTTCTTAACAGATAGTAATCTGTATCTTTGCGTGAGCGAACAGTAGCCTAATATAACCCCGTTATGAAATAATCTGTAGGTTTATTAAAATGAAAAACTCGACCAAATCAGTTTAGAGAACGAATAAGCAAATTTCATCTTACACAGAAACAACGCAAAACAGCAATGTGTCAAATTGACTTTATTCGCAGTATGGCATATAATATATTTTGTGTATTTTTATCGAAATAACAGCTTCTCTGGGAGTTTCCAGCAAATTTAGGAGGTCTTATGATAGAGTATTGTTCAATCCGACAAATTTCTGAGAAATGGGGAATTTCTGTTCGCCGGATACAGGTATTTTGCGTTGAAAAGCGTATTCCTGGTGCTGTTAAAATTGGATACTCATGGGCAATTCCTGCTGATGCTGAAAAGCCAAAAGATGCTCGAGTGAAATCTGGAAAGTATATAAAAAGTGGTACAAGGCCCAATTGACAGAGGAGGTACAGTGTGGCAGAGAAAATTCAATCCATCCCAGAAGCGAGATTACTGCTGGCCTCCCTGCGTTCCGTAGGATATAATGAGGAAACTGCGATTGCGGATATTATAGATAATTGCATTGCAGCGCAGGCCCATGAAATTAAAATCCAATTTGACTGGGAAAAGAAACGAATTGTGATTTCTGACGATGGGTTCGGTATGAGCAAGAAGGACTTGATTGAGAATATGCGTATAGGATCTTCTGACCCCAGCAAAATCCGATCCAAAGATGATTTGGGACGGTTTGGCATGGGAATGAAGACAGCCGCATTTTCTCTTGGGAAAAAGCTAACAGTTGTAACAAAGGCCAATTTAACTGTGAGCAACGCATCTTGGGATCTGGACCAGATTTCGGAGATCGGATGGAACTTAATTATTCGGGACGAAAGCGAAATCTCTGAGTTTTCATCTAAAATGGGGGAGCGGGGCACGATTGTTATCATTGAAAACCTGGATCGTGTAATTGACATTGACGATGAAAAGAAAGCCCAGAATAAGTTCTATAGGATTGCAAGTAAAACAGAAAAACATTTAGCACTTACATTTCATCGATTTATCGAAGAGGATGATCTTGTTCTGGAACTGAATGGTACTCTAATTAAAGCATGGAATCCATTTGTTACAGAAAATAGTGCAACCCAGGAACTGCCAGAAGAAGTGATTTTCTCGGACGATGGTTGTGCGGATGTGACTATTCAGCCTTATGTTCTGCCGCATAAAACGAAATTTGCGTCTGATGATGATTATCAGGCAGCGGGTGGGCCTAAAGGATGGAACTATCACCAAGGCATCTATGTTTATAGAAACAGACGCTTGATTATTTGCGGAACATGGTTTGATTACATCAAGAAAGAACCCGCATATAATTTGGCTCGTATTAAAATTGACATTTCATCGGGCAGCGATGAGGACTGGAAAATCGATATTAAGAAGTCAACCGCGTCTCTGCCCAGTTACATCAGGGAATCAGTTGAAAGAGAGATTGACATCTGCACCGAAACTTCAGCTCGTGTATATAATTCTCGCGGTAGTTACTCAAAGTCTAATGTGAGTGCGCCCAATCTTGATTATGTATGGGAGCAACGAAAAAAGGATGGTCGATATTCTTTCCATATTAACAGAAAACATTCCCTGCTGAATTATATTAAGAAACAGTTGGACGACCAAGGAAAATCGACCCTGTCAGCATATCTCACTCTAGTTGAAAACTTTGCGCCGTTTATGCAGTCAGGAGTGACATATTCTCTGCAGAGAGGGAAAGTTGAGGAAGAGACTGATAAGACCTCTTTGGAATATCAGGTACAAATCAAAGAATTGACAGATATGATTTCAATCTTCTTATCGCAGGGATTTACTAAGGAAGAAACGCAGTCCACACTGCTGGACATGGCCAATTATCGGCATCTCCGGGAGGATATTATCAGGCTGGTGGAGGAAGCGCAATGATAAATACGCCAAAAGACTTAAGTGATATTGAAGTCGGTTTATATAAAAGCGGATATGGGTTTTGTGAGAAGCTGGTAAAAGAAGAACATATAACTATTGCGGCAGCTGTTGATAAGACAGCAGCAAAATTCGGCGGGTTGAATATGATTTCTGACATGGAATGTTTTAAGATGTTCCTATTTAGTGAAGTGACCGCCTACACAGAACCTTCTATTGGTGTGTGTGACCAAAATCTGGAAGATAAGACTTGGTGGAATGAGCTCAAACAAGATCCAAAGTTCAAGCCGGAATATTGGGGCCGTTATTATGACTATCTGCTGAAAAAACCTTCTTGGAGCATTACAGCAGTGGAAGAGATCAATTCATCTACGGATGAAATTATGAACGTTTTGACTAACCCCCGAAAGGGCGTAGCAGGAGAACGTATGGGCATGGTATTTGGCTATGTTCAATCTGGTAAAACAGCACATTATATTGGGATGATCAATAAAGCCTACGATGCGGGATATCGTATTGTGATTGTGCTGTCCGGCATCCATAACAGCCTTCGCAGCCAGACTCAGTCCCGTATCGATGAAGAAGTTCTGGGATACGAAACAAGTCTGGAAAGTATCGGAGATATGACCCGAGAGCGCAATGTGATCGGTGTTGGAGTAGGTCCTCACAACCAGGTCGAAACTGTTGTCCAGTCGATTACGACACGAGACGAAAAAGGTGATGTCAATAAAAAGACGGAAGGCGTATCAATGATGCCGCCGTTCATGATTGTTACAAAAAAGAATGCCTCGGTTCTGCGCAAAATCCTGCGGTTCTTCCGTAAAAATCATTGTGCAGAAATTATAGGCGGAAAGAAGAAAATCCCAGCAAAATATCCTGCACTCATTATTGATGATGAGGCGGATCAGGCTTCTATCAACACAAAAGAAAGCTATGACGATCAAGGAAATGTTTTGGATGATTATAATCCTACAACTATCAATGGATTGATTCGAGAGTTGCTTGGTGTATTTGAATGCCGTTCCTATATCGGTTATACTGCTACACCTTTTGCGAATATTTTTATTCCTCCCTACATCGACGATGAAAAATACGGAACAGACCTTTTCCCCAGAGATTTTATATACAGGTCTCCAAGAGCAGATCAGTATATCGGTGCAAGAGAGTTCTTTGGATTAGGCAGCAGCGAAGAGATTCCTGCGATGCCGCTTTATCGGAAAATTGTGGACGGAGCAGCGTATCTTGGCAGAGGTACAAAATCTACCGATCCAGTCGGAGAACTTCCCAAGGAACTTAAATTGGCTGTAAAATACTTTCTTTTGTCTACCGCACTTAGAAACTGCAGAGGCCAAAGGAACAAACCCAATACGATGCTAATCCATATTGTCCGCTTCGTTGATCAGCAGAATAAGGTTAAACAAAAGGTCCTGAAATATTTTAAAGAAGAGATTGAGAACCATATTCGCTATGGTGATTCCATCATTGAAAGTGAGCTTAAGTCGATTTGGGAAGAGGACTATGTTCCTACAACCAGCAAAATGAGGGCACAGTTCAGCAAATATATGTCTGGGTGTGATAATGTTAGCTGGGACTGCATCTGGTCTGAAGCTAAACGCCTGATCGCTGACAAGGAAATCAGTGTATATAGTGTCAATGGTAAGAGCGATGATGTTCTTCTTTACAAAAACCATGAAGGAAAGCCATTCAATGTCATTGTCATTGGCGGCGACAAACTCTCCAGGGGCTTGACACTGGAAGGACTGACAGTGAGCTATTTTACCCGCAGCTCTAATACATACGATACCCTTATGCAGATGGGCCGATGGTTCGGTTTCCGTCCGGGATACCTGGATGCCTGCAGGTTGTTTACTACGCTCACTCTCCATGCAAGCTTTTCTCACATTTCTATGGCCACAGAAGATCTTGCTGCACAATTTGACTTTATGAACAGCGTAGTTCAGACACCAAAGGACTTTGGTCTGCGGGTGGCATCTCATCCGACGTTGGAAATTACCAGTCGAAATAAGATGAGAACGGGTCAGGAGTTTAAGCGGGATTTCAGCGGCAAGCTGAGTCAAACTCGTGTTTTTGACATTGATGGTGAGCAGTATGACAGAAACTTTGAAGCTGTCGAAGACCTTCTGCATGCGATTAAAGGATGCCGCATAACAGCGGAGCAATATCAGCAGATACTTGGAAGAAAAGCTCCCGGTGAGCATTTCTTCTATCAAAATGTATCTGCCCATGATATTGCGAACTTTTTTGAAAGTTATGAAACATCTAAAACTGCGACCAGAGCAAACAGCAAATATATGGCAGATTATATCCGTACCATGAATGCGGATGGAATTGGCGGCGTGAAATCATGGACCGTTTGTCTGATAAATATGGATAATGGAGAAAAATTCGATATTGCTGATTTGCAGGGAGTAGGAGGAGGTATTCTCAGAAGAGAGGGTACAGGTGTGGATTTCTCCGCAACAACCGCCTCTATCCATACTATGACATCTGCAGATCATGAGTATATGGATTATGATAACGATACATATAAGCGGGTTCTGGAGCTGAAAGAAAAATATAAAAATGATCCTTCTAAGACAAAAGTTAATGAAATTATCCGCAGAGAAACAAGACCATTCACAAATGGATTTTTGATTCTGTATCCCATTGGGCAAGCAGGAAGGCTGACTGATGAACGTGGGGACCACAAGCCTCCCTTTGGATTTGCTGCGGTATTCCCTGATCGAAAGGGAAAGGGTGACCTCAAATCCTATCGGATGAATGATATTGCATTGGAGAAAGACAGCAATGAGTTTTACGGCTGATATTTACAACGAAATATTGTCCGACATATTTTCAGGGACAGGTCAGACTTCCCCCTTTGCAATGCGGCTGGTGAAGTTTGACAATGGCATTATGATTGCCTTTGCAGTCAACATTGCCACAAGAATGCGCTCAGCATTTTTATCTGTGACTTCAGAAGCTCCTAAGAGCAGATTTCCGCACTGGAAAGGCGTCGAGATTGAAACAGCTACACTGCCAGCATATGGAATTGATACGCCTTTTGTTGGTCTTTCTCAGCTGCCAAATAGCGCCAGTGACATTTTTGAAATTGTTGTTGAAGACCTGAGAAGCCAGTTGGAAGCAGCAGAAAACACCGAGGAGTCTTTATCTGTCATCATCACAGTTCTAACGAAGTGGAAGGAGTTTTTTGCTGCTGATAAAGAACTGCTGATGTCTGAAGAGCGTCAGCAGGGACTTTATGGAGAGTTGCTGTTTTTGGGCGAGTGCTTGGATTCACAAGGAGTGGGAGCAGTTTCACATTGGGCTGGCAGTGAAGATGAAACCCATGATTTCTACTTTGGCCCTCATGCGGTTGAAGTGAAGACCACCTCTGCGCAGGCTCCCTATTTTGCAAGTATCAGCAGTGAATACCAGCTGGATAATGGTGATATTCCGGGAAAATTATTTCTGCGTTTCTATGCGCTTCGCAGAAGTCACAGCGGGGGTGAAAAACTGTCGGAACGAATTGCAGCCATTCGCAGCAGGTTGAGTGAAGATGTATCGAGCCTGCAGAAGTTTGATGAAAAACTAAAGAAGTACGGCTATTTTGATGAAGCTGCAGATAGTTATACCATTGGCTACTATCAGCGAGATCTTTATTGCTTTGCAGTAAATGGCGATTTCCCGAAAATCACGAAAAAAGCAGTGCCGTTGGGTATTTCGGATCTTACATACCGAGTCAGCATCATGCTTTGTATGCCGTATGCCCAAGATATAAAATCCGTATTTGAAGTTTTGAAAGGAGGGGCCTAATTGTGGTAAACGAGAAAATTCTCGAATTTTACGAAGAATTCCGAGATGAAGTTCTTGGGTATGTAAAAGAGAACGGCCCTATTTCTACAAATACGGCTTTCAAAGCCTTGTTTCTGTCCTACCTAACGGAAGCGGGAGAAACTCTTGTTTCGGACTGTACGTTGGTGGACTTCAAAAAGGATGGGGAGAATATGAAACTGGACGGCTATGCGTTCAGTGAGTATTTCCATTCGCTTACCCTGCTTGTGAGCAAGTATCAGGCTAAGCCGCAGCCGGAAAAGGTGAAGAAAACTGAAATTGACAGGCTTTTGAAAAAAGCCTTGAAATTCTATAAAATTTGCGGCACTGACTCGTTTGAGGCCTTAGAAGAATCCAGTGATGGTTACCAAGCGTATGAGTTTATCAAAGGTCATAAAGAGGATATTGAAACAGTTAATATCATTTTGCTGACCAATGATGAAACGATTCGATATATTCCGGAAGACACTCGTTATGGAAAGGTCACCATTCGCTTCGATGTTTGGGATATTGAACGACTGTATCAAAGTATTCTTGGCGGTGCTGCAGTGGAGCGCCAGCTTGTTGTAAAACTAAAGAAAAAGTATGGTGCATCTTTGCCTCTAATTAAAGTGAGAGGCGATAATGAAATCTATGACTGCTATATTGGTGTCATTTCCGGTGAGCTGTTAGCACGGATTTATGAAGCCGAGGGTCAAGATCTAATCCAAAAGAATGTCCGTTCTTTTCTGCAGGCAACAGGTAAGGTCAACAAAGGAATTAAGGCATCGTTAGCCAGCGAACCTCAAATGTTTATGGCCTACAACAACGGTATTTCAACTGTTGCGGATGGTATTGACATTGATGAAAGTAATAGCAGCGGAGATGTTGTAACCATTACAGAAATCACCGGCTGGCAAATTGTTAATGGCGGTCAAACTACCGCATCGATTTACAATGCCTATAAGTCAAAACTTCCTCTGGATCAGGTAAATGTGCAGATTAAGCTGTCTGTTATCAAGAAAAAAGACCAAGCCGAAGATATTATTCATAACATTTCTAAGTACGCAAATAGCCAAAATAAAATCAATATGTCTGACTTCAATGCCAATGATGCATACCATGTAAAGATGGAACGTCTATCCAGGGCAACACCGATCCCTGTGGCAAGGGGAAAATCGACAGACTATTGGTTCTATGAGAGAGCCAGAGGACAGTATTTAGTTGAATTGAGTCGGCAGCCAACCGCAGCGGCTAAAAAGGAATTTAAGAGCCGTTGTCCGAAGAATCGCTGCATTTCTAAAACTGTAGCAGCCAAATGTGCGATGGCTTATCAGGGCTATCCGTATATTGTCAGCAAAGGTCTGGAAACCAGCTTTGTCTATTTCTCGGATATGGTCTCCAAGGGTGAATTCCCTGAACCATCTGAACAGGGCTACATTGACATGATTTCTAAGGTGATATTGTTCAATAGCTGTGATGAAATCATCAAGAATTTAAAATTTGGCGGTTTTAAAGCTCAGCAAGACTATTATACCGTGGCGCTAATTGGAAAATATCATTCAGGTTTAATCAACCCGCAGGAAATCTGGAATAACCAGACAATCAATGCGGAGACGGCAAGGGTCATAGAAGAATTGGCCTATTTTGTATGGGAGCATTTTCAGAATCCTACAGTTCCTGGCGTAAATATTGGGCAGTGGTGCAAAAAGGAAGATTGCTGGGAACTGCTTCAGAGCCGTTATGAAGCAAAAATGAAAAAGCGGGAGAATTGAGAAAAATGCCATATTCAGTAGTGGATCTGTTTGCAGGGGCCGGTGGATTGAGCTTGGGTTTCGTGCAGACAGGAAAATATGAGATAAAGGTTGCTTTCGAGCGGGAACCGCACATGCAGGCAACTTATCATCGCAACCATCCGAATGTCGAGCTGCAAGGAGATGTATGCGGCGCAGATTATGCGGATATACAGAGGAGACACGGGGCCATTGACGTTGTCATTGGAGGTCCTCCCTGCCAAGGGTTTTCAAATGCAAATCGGCAGAAAAACCATGCAATCAGCCAGAATAATATGCTGGTAAAGCAGTATATTCGAGCAATTAGAGAGCTGCAGCCAAAGGCGTTTGTCATGGAAAATGTTAGTATGCTTCGATCTGACATTCATCGGTTTTATATGGAGGAAACAGATCTGGATATTGTGGAAGAGTATCAGATCCCGAATAAAAACACGCCGCTGCATTTGCTGAGCTCAGAATTTGTGTTTGATGGCGCATTGGAGATAGTTCAAAACTTGGAATTGCTCCAGCAGAGACTTTGGCCTGAAAATCACTATCGGGAACTGAATATCATCTACAAAGGTGAAAAAAACGCTGATAAGATGAAAAAATCTTTGGAAAAACACCGGCGCAAGCTTACCGAAATTGCTCAAGCCTATATTGAAGACGATGCAGACAACTACATTGTGCAGAAATCCAGAGAAGCATTTCAGGCGATTATGGATTATTTTGATGGCATTCTTGAAGCGGATAGAATTCACACCTTAATTGAGCCTGCGATTATGATTCAACGCATGCTAAGTAAAGCAAGGGAAATCTTTGATAACCATATCCATGTGGATTCATATGAATGTACAGAAAAAGACGGTCTCCTGGCAAATATTCGATCATTTGCGGTTTTTGATTATCTAAAAGGTATTCTTACATCCGGAGAAGATGGATATGCGATCAATAGCGGTGTTTTGTGTGCCGCAGATTTTGGAGCGCCCCAGAAAAGAGAGCGCTTTGTTGTTATGGGGATTAAGAAAAGTATTTCCGCTGTGGTATTTCTGCCTTCCAGAAAGATTAAAGATGGACATTATAAAACTGTTCACGATGCAATTTATGATTTGGAAGATGTTCCGCCGGTATATGATTTGGCAGACGATGAGGAAGGAATTCCGCTGGAACATAAGGAGCAGTTGAGTTCAGTAGCACAGCAACTGAGAGATTCGGATATTCTGAAGAACCACATCATTACTAAAACGACTGATGTAGCAATGGCAAGATTCAAAGCGCTGCATCAAGGAGAAAATTTCCATAGTTTAGAAGAATCGCTCAAAACCAATACCTATACCGATGTGAAAAGGACTCAAAATACGATTTATTTGCGGTTGAACTATAATGAACCAAGCGGAACAGTGCTTAATGTTCGAAAGTCTATGTGGATTCATCCTACTCTGGACCGGGCAATCAGTATCCGAGAAGCAGCCCGACTGCAGACATTCCCTGATAGCTTTGTGTTTTGCGGCTCTAAAGATAAACAGTATCAGCAGGTAGGAAATGCCGTCCCTCCGATTATGGCAAAGGCGATTGCCAAGCAGCTAGCGGCAACTTTAGGAAAAAAACTCCGTGAGGCAGAACAAGAAAATGTTGTCTAAACGAAATCAGGAAAGTAGGGATTGGCATCCCGTGCTATAGTGCGGGCGGCAAGGCGAAGATATTTTCTAAGGTGCTGGATCTTCCCTATGAAGTCATTTTGATTATTGGTGACGGTGCTGCCTTTGGCCCAGAAATCGAGCGTGCTCTTTCTCTGAGGAAACTTAAAAGGGGCATTCTCTACTTGCCCGAATCCTTTGAATGGCTCGTTCTTAAAGCTGATCTGCTTCGTAGTGGAGAGATCCGGGAAATCCTGCGAAATCCCTCCGATCATATCGAAAGCCGAGACTACTTCAGCTGGGAACGCTATTTTACTAGGCTTTTAACCGAAAGAGCTACAGGGACATATTTGCAATACAGTAAGGCTGAGTTAAATCCGGTTTACCTGCAACAACACGAGACCGATGCCATTATGGCACAATTGCCAGATTTGCAAATTTCAGCTGAATGAGCGTGGTCGGTATCAAGTCGTGCCAAAATGCCTTTCTGAAACAAGACACGCTCCAAAAGTGAACGCCGAGGTTTTGGCGCACTTCTGGAGCGTGTTTTTCATATCCGTTTTGCCTTGTCAAAAGGTATGCCTTTTGGTGCATAGAGGGCCAGCTCTAATGGGGCTGGCCCTCTGTTGACTTACTGGAGTTACATCCAAATAAGGAAGAAGTAGAAATTGGCAGTAAAAAAGTTGAGATTGCTATTTCATCCTGCGCTCGGTATAATAGTAATATGTCAGAGATATCCATGCATGAGAAGATGTTCGTTTATGGAGGAACGAGGAAATGGGAATGACTGTTATCTGTTTTCACAACAATAACGAAGAGAATGGATACCTTAGCAACTGGTATCCTTCCACATTTACGCACAATGGTATCACCTTTTCCTCAATGGAGCAGTATATGATGTACTGCAAGGCACTTTCCTTTGGCGATGAAAAGGTTGCCACACAGATTCTTGCTACGGATAATGCTGCCGAGATAAAGGCTCTTGGACGGCTTGTATCCGGCTATGATGAGAGCCTATGGAACGGTATTCGACAAATCGTCGTCTATGAGGGGCTTTTCGCAAAGTTTACGCAGAACCCTGATCTAAGGGAGAGACTGAAAGATACTGGAAATGCATTTCTTGCTGAGTGTGCTGTAAATGATCGGATTTGGGGCATTGGTTTATCCATGCGTGATCCAAGCAGACTTGACCGGGCAAAATGGCAAGGCCAAAATCTACTTGGTTATGCCCTTATGATGGTGCGTGAAAAACTCTAAGAGGGTCTTGTCATTTCATTCCATAGGCACCTAAACAATTATACAGAAAACAAAATAACATCAAGGAGAAAAACTATGAATAAAACCGAACTGATTGCCGCAATGGCTGAAGCGAGTGGCCTTTCCAAGAAGGATTGCGAGGCTGCTCTCGCTGCATTTATCACGACTACTGAGAGCGCTTTGAAGGCTGGCAACAAAGTGCAGCTGGTGGGCTTCGGCTCTTTCGAGGTCAAAGAACGTGCTGCCCGTACTGGCAAGAATCCTGCAACAGGTGAGCAGATTGATATCCCTGCATCTAAGGCACCTGCGTTCAAAGCAGGAAAGGCTTTCAAAGACGCCATCCAGTAATTTGAAAACCCATAGAGAAGCACTTACGGTATTGATCCGTAAGTGCTTCTTTTTTAGCTAATCTCATAACGCCCCAACGCAACTGTCGTTTAATTGCGGCAAATTCGCCACAAATAAAATGCAGTTTCTGCGTTCTATTGCTGATAATTTGTACGAACCTGTTGTTGATTACCAAACCTCCTCGTAAGTATTGATATAGATTACTTCACAGGAGGAATGCAAAATGAAAAGTTGCCAGTATAAGAGTTCCGATGAGCTCCCCCTTATCCTCAATGTTCAAGAAGTGTCCAATTTCCTCGGCCTCGGGCTGTCTCAGGTCTATGAGCTTGTGAAGCGCATCGACTTTCCTGCCTTCAAAGTTGGAAGTCGTATCTTCGTGCCGAAAGACAAATTCCTTACCTGGCTAAATGTGCAAACAGAAGAGAAGGACTCTCTCTTCTATACGGAGTGACAAGGATGGACGATAGTAAGATGCCGCGAATCCGGCGCAAAGAAGATCTTCCGGATGTGATGACGATGCCGCTCGTTGCAAAGGCCCTCGGATGCAGTCTTACGGTTGCATATAGACTTCTAAAGAGAGATGACTTTCCCCATACAGTAAGTGGTCAAAGGGTCTATATTGACAAAGGAAAATTTCTCTCGTGGCTTGATGCTCAGACGCAAATGGAAAAGGGAGATCATTATGGCTGGTAGGCAAAGAGCGAATGGCGAAGGCAGCATTCGAGAGAGATACCCCGGCTGTTGGGAAGGTCGATATACTGCCGGCTACGATATTCTAACGGGAAAGCGTATTCAAAAGGGCGTTTTTGCTAAGACACGAAAAGAATGCGCAGCGAAGCTGGCACGAGCCATCCAACAGGATACAGGGCCTTATTATCGCAAGGGCAAAGGATATGATTCACAGCCCCTTTCTACATGGATTCGGCTTTGGTTTGATTCCTACACAAAGCCAAATCTTCGCCCCAGCTCAGCAGATGGTTATAGGAGCATGATCGAGAACCACATCATCCCGGTTTTGGGCCATATCCAGCTTTCAAAGCTCAGCTCAATCCAGATTCAGCGCTTCTACAATGATCTGCACACACAGGGCCGCTTAGACAACCATGGAAATCGGAAATATGAGCCATTGTCTGCAAGCACCGTGAAGCACATTCATGCGGTATTGAGCGGCGCTCTGAAACAGGCAGTTAAAGAGCGGATTATTCCCTTCAACCCTTGCGATAACTGCAAAATTCCGAAACGTGAAAAGAAGGAAATGCATGTCCTGCCGCAGGACAAGATTGGTGCATATCTGGATGAGGCAAAGCGACTTGGGGTCTATGCGCTTTTCTATTTGGAATTGACAAGTGGGCTTCGACGGGGAGAATTACTTGGCCTGGAGTGGGCCGACTTGAATCCGGAAACACGAATGCTGACGGTTAACAAGCAGCTCACTCGTTCTGGGGGAGAGTTGTGCATTTCTGTACCGAAGACTGAGAATTCGATTCGAACAATAGCTCTTCCGGAGAATACTGTTGCTTTGCTCATAGATGAGCACAACAAGCATCCGGATAGTCCCCTCATGTTTTGGTGTCCAAGAACTAATGGTTACTGGAGCCCGGACTCTCTTCGACATTTACACAAACAAATGCTCGCCGCTGCCGGAGTGGATGAAAGCGTTCGCTTTCATGATTTGAGACATACATTTTCGACCTTAGCAATTCAGAGCGGCGTAGATGCAAAAACGGTCGCTGGCATGCTCGGCCACTATAGTGCCGCATTCACGCTGGACACTTACACGCATGTGACAGAACAAATGAAGCGAGGCGCGGCTGAAAAGATCGGCGTTTTTATGAACGCAAGTGTCAATGTGCAGGTTAATGTCGTTCACTCACCGAGTGCGGTAGTGCGTGGTGATTATGAATCGGATCTGGCTAACTGCCTAAACCCGTCGAATCCGACGGATTTAGATCCAACATCACAGTAGACATTGAACAAGGAAAAGGGACTCTGAAATCAGCAATTTCAGAGTCCCTTTTTTCGTTGCCGTGTGTCGACAGAAAAGATACCACAGTCAAAGCCTTGCGCCGCAATGGTTTTGCGGTTTTGCAGTCTTATGTGCAAGAGAAATACCCACCGTTAAACCTCATCCTCTTTACGATCTCCAAGCCCATACTTTTTCATGAGTTCTACAGCAAGCCGCTCGCCTTCGGCTGTAAACACGATCGGTTTTTTCTGCCTTCACCGCAGATAAGCCCCTGTGCTTCCAACCTTTCCAGAACCGAAAAATCATATCCCTTCCAGCAGCGGCGCAGCAGCGTATCATCAGTCTTGTGCGGTTTTCTGCGAAGTCCTATTGTTCTGCGTTCCTGCCACGAAGTCAGGTACATCAGCAAAAGTGTCAGTTCCTGAATCTGCTCTGGCATATGTATAACATTCTTACACTTGGTTTTGAAACAGCAAAACCATTGGCTTAACAGTGATAAGGAAGTGATTTAAACATGACTGTTAGCTGACGGATTCGGGTGCTAAAAAGGACACCTATTCTTTCGAATAGATGTCCTTTTTTGTTGTGTCGAGGGGCTGTTTTTGAATTGGGTCAGATGGCCCAGCTCTGGCTTTCGGTCTGCAGATCCACCATGTGGGTGTACTGGCCGTTCCGGGCATAAAGTGCATCGGGTGCGCCCTGTTCGGCCACCACGCCGTCGGACAGCACCACGATTTTGTCCGCCCCGGCTACGGTGCGCATCCGGTGGGCGATGATAAGGACAGTTTTGTGTTTTATGAGCCGGGAAAGAGCCTCCTGAATGGCAGTTTCGTTCTCCACATCCAGACTGGCGGTGGCTTCGTCCAGCAGGATGATGGGCGCATCCTTCAGGAAGGCGCGGGCGATGGAAATGCGCTGACGCTCACCGCCGGAAAGAGCGCAGCCATTCTCGCCGATGTTGGTGTTCCACTTGTCCGGCAGCTTCTCGGCAAATTCCTCGCAGTTTGCCAGCTTTGCCGCCGCAAGGACCTCCTCGTCGGTGGCCCCCTTGCGTCCCAGACGGATGTTTTCCAGAATTGTGTTGTCAAATAGTGTCACATCCTGAAAGACGATGGAATACAGGCTCATCAGTTTTTCCGGGTCGATTTGGGAAACATCCATGCCACCCACGGTGATACGACCCTTCTGGTAATCCCAGAACCGTGCTGCCAGCCGGGAAACGGTGGTCTTGCCGCCGCCTGAGGGACCTACCAGTGCCGTGACCTCGCCCTGCTTTGCGGTAAAGGAAACATCCCGTAGCACCGTCTCGCCGGAGTTATAGGCAAAGCCCACATGGTCGAACACGATATCACAGCCCTGATTGGTCAGCTGCTCGCTGCCGGTCTGCAGGGGAGCGTCCAGAATCT
>ERZ780167.1180-NODE-1180-length-24019-cov-13.336839_pt1 | contig 24019 bp, 26 predicted proteins | sample MGYA00510982_ERZ780167 | MGnify/ENA primary metagenome ERZ780167 (study PRJEB29588, sample SAMEA2146107) | human gut metagenome | biome: human gut; feature: human-associated habitat; material: faeces | place: Denmark | collected 2008/2010 ... | reverse complement strand
TTAATACTATAATAATTATAATTATTATTCCAACTTTTATCACCTTTTTCAATTTTCCACCTCTTTTCAATTATTATATTACCATAAAGCATAGTAATTAGCAATTATTTATTTGACATATGTATTTAAAGTCCCTGTGCACTGTTATTTTTTAGCTTCTGCCTATATATTTATCTTCTTTTTCCGATAAATTAGCAATAAAGTTGTTATCACAGCAATATTTTTTAGAAAATAAGTAGCCGTACTAAAACGCCAATAGGTACGGAGCATTTTGGCAACTATTTTAAAAGTTGTGGTCTTTTTCTACTTTTTAGCTGTTATTCCATATAAAACTCTTTTTAATAATATTCCTTTTTCTGTTTTATATCTTTTTACATATTCATCAAATAAATCTTTTTCAACTATGGTTCTGTGTTCAAACTCTTCATCCTTTATTTCTGAAAAATCATCTAATATTGGTGTTTTTAATAATAGTGCCTTTAAATCATCTTCTGTTTCATAGTATTCATTTTGTAATATCTTTACTTTCTCAACATTTTTAAATCCCGCTTCAACTAAATCTTGATAATCCTTTTCTGATATTGTAATTTCATCATTATATGCTTGACCTCTTCCAAACAATTCTTTTATTTCCCAACAATCTCTTTTGTCTACTCCTCTTATAACAACAGTTCCACCTTTTGCTAAACAATTATAAATCTGTTTTGCATTTATAATTGTGTGTCTTGCTGATATTAAATCAAAAGTCTCCTTTGGAAAATTCATTTCTAGATTGTTCATTTTTGTAAACTTTACTCTTTTATTTGGATATCTCTTAGCATTTTCTTTTGCTGTTTTTATCATTTCTTCTGAAAAATCTGTAGCAATTAACATTCCTACCTCTGGATAATTCTTTAATACTTTTTCTCCTCCACCTGTTCCTAAATCTAAGCATAAAGATTTTTCATTCGTATTTTCTTTAATTTTATCCCAATAATTCCAATTAGTTAAATTTTCAGTTTTGCACTTTATTTGACTAAAATCCCAGTTTCCTATTTTTTCATAATAATTTAATTCGTTTTCTTGCATTCTACATTCTCCTTTATTTTTTTATTTGGTTGTATATACAAAAAGAACCTCCCTTCTACGAACAAAGCAAAAACAACCATAATTTTGCTATGGTTAAATTTTGCCATTCATAGAAAAAGGTTCTCAACATTTTCTATTATTCAAGTTTTTAAACTATCATTTTCCCTGGTAGTATCACGCGAATGGTCGAATTGAAATACTACAATATTAGTATAGCATAGTTTGCCAATTTGTTCAATTATTCTTTTATAATTGACACCATCTTAATGTTTATTTTTATATAATTATTTCCATAATAGAATTTAAATTAATTTATTAAATCTTTTAATTTTACTCCGTTTTATTCTTCCATTCCTGATAGCCGTTGAAATTTCTTCCCAGCACAATAACTGTTGCCATTGATGATGTAGAACATAAATGGTCATTTATAAATATATTATCTTGTATATCTTTAGAGTTGCGTCCTCTTTCTGCATGCTTAATTAGGCTTTGTGATAATGATATAGCAGTTCCATTTTTTAATATCATTGTTACAGCATTGGGATTCAGTACATTCAAACTAATCTATAAATTGTAATTTGTTTCTACTGTTTGTCTCTTTCATTATTTTATTTGTTCTAAATTTACTAATTCATTTTTTCTAAAAGTCATTTTTAATAAACAAGGCGACGTTATATCTAAGACTGTATTATTATATACTAATTTAACATCTTCATTTACTTCACACCAATTTAACAAGAAAAATTTTATTGAACCTCCGATGACTTACAACTGCAATCTTCTTTCCTTCATATTCTTTCAGAATTCTATCGAAGAATTTAGTCATTCTTTGTTTTGTATCTTCTGCACTCTCTCCATCAGAAGTTTTAAATTTTCTATCTAATAATTGTTCTTGAGAAGGATCTCTTGTGTTTTTATCCTTCATAAATTCTCCTAATTCTTTTAAATTTCCTAGTTTTCTTTCGATTAGATTACTATCTAAATTAATAGGTAAATTATTGACATTAGCAATATATTTTGCAGTTGCTTTCGCTCTCGTATAAATACTTGACCAAATAACATCAATATTATTTAATTCAATATTTTCGCTTAATCTTCTAGATTGCTCTTCCCCGTGTACAGACAATATTTCTTTTTCATTAATCATTTGAGAATCTTCATTTGTATTTCTAATTCCATTCTCATCAACAGTTTCAGCATGTCTAATTAAATAAATTATAGTATCTTTCATCTTCAACAACTCCATTAATTATTTTTTATATTATTATATCGGTAAAAAATATTTTGTATAGTTAATTTTCTTTTACATTTCCATCTTTATCTAACATCCCATCTTCTCCTATAAAAATAATTTATATAATATCTACTTTTTTGGCTATTACATCAAATATATGCCAATGTTTCATCTTTCCAAGTCCTGTTAAATCATCTTTTTCAATTTCTTTAAATCTTATTATTTCAAAATTTTCAAATAATTCCATTGCTTGCTCTTTTGTCAAGAAGGTCATTTGCGGTTTAGTCTCGTTCCAACTATCATTTTCGCCAAAGAAGTTACCAACAAAATATCCGATTAGTAAAAATACTATCATTTATTTTATTCCATAATTTGCTAAATTTATTTTTATTGCAGAATGAAAGGCTATAATTTGCAACAATTAAATTATTCTCTTCCAATTTAAGAGTTTCAAAATTTTGCTTTTGAAATTTAAATTTTGCTAATTCTTCTTTGGTTAATCTCTTAGCAATTCTTTCTTTTACATCTTCTCTATCTATTGCTAATACATTCCAGTTATTTTTAATTAAATAAACTGTATCATTTCCTGCTCCACACCCTAATTCAATTGCATTACCTGAATTACATTGTATCTCATTAATAAAATATTCAACATTATTTCTTGGTTTATCTGATTGAGTATTATCATAGTATTTTTGAATACTTTCCATATAATCCCACCTCGTTTTCCACAATTATACCACTTCCTGTGAATTATTTAAATACATTTTCTGTTAAAAACCGTTTAATTTAGTCTAGTCTCTCTCTCTCATTGTGACCAAAGTGTGACAATTTTGCTCAAAAATTAAAAAAAGCAGGTGGAATTTTACAAAACTTGTTTTAAATTTTTACGTCAAATTTATGTCAAAACATAAAAATCGAGTTCTAGTTAAATGCTAGAACCCTTAATCTTATTGGTTGCGGGGTAGGACTTGAACCTACGACCTTCGGGTTATGAGGGCGACCTGCCTGTTTTCTGTACTTTAGTGAAATCAAGGGTTTTGACTGGTATTTTAATACCTTCGGGAGTTTTGACATAGCAAACATTTGTGTAATTTTTTGTACTTTTTTGAAATTTTTTTCCCCATTATTTCCCCAAGAATTTTACACAGATGTTCGTAATAAAAAATTAATATATGGGAAACCTATAAATTTATTTTGGAGGTTTTGATTATGAAAGAAATAACATATCGTAAAGAAGGAGATTATTTAATTCCTAATTTAGCACTAAAAAATCAAGAAAATGTTGTTTTAGGCAAATATGGTAGAGCTAGACTAAAATATATTAAAGAAAATAAACGAGGCTTATATACTGAATTAATGATGAATGGAGCTTTATCTAGTTACCTAAAAGGTATTGATGAAAGATGTAATCACATAGTAAATATAACAATCAGAGAAATGGCTAAAGAAAACAATGTTGATGAAGAGCTAAAAAGAACAGACCAACTAAAATGGGTTGGATTAATGAACAACTTAAAAAACGCTGCTGAAGAAATTGTTTTTAATGAAATTGTATATGTGTAGGAGGAATTAGATATGATAAATTTTAGAGAAGTAAATGAAGATGATATATTAAAAGAATGGTTAGAATTTAGAGAGGAAACTGCTTTTTGTGAAATGACTCCACAAGATAAGAAACACTGTATATATTTTGATGAAATCGCAGAGAAAATACTAAAGAATGTACCAAAACAAAATCAGAAATATGTTCAAAAACAACTAGCTCAACTTGATAAGAATTTTATGGATTACTTATATTACTGGAATGAGAAATATTATAGAAATGGCTTTGTAGATGGAAGTCAGCTTGTTATGGGATGTTTTGAGGAATAAAATATTTTTAAATATGTATTTTAAAGTGCAATATTTGCACTTTAAAAACTAAAAATTGCACTTAAAAAAGTGTGAAATTTGACTTTTCACTTAAATGTCATTTTTCACACTTTTGCTTTTACAATCCATAAAATCTTCAATTGTTTCTTTTAGCAATTTCATATATTGGTATTATTTTAATTTTATCAGGTTCAATATTATAAATAATCTTTGCTCTAAAATCCTCTAATTCTAATTCCATTGTATCGCAAAATTCTCTATAAACAATTTTTGAATCTTCATTTTCTTCAACCTTAAATATACTTTTCTGCAATTCAAGTATTTCTGATAATACTGCTGCCTTATTTCCTTCCCCTTCCTTATAATATCTAAAATGTCTTGCTGATTCTTGCATTTTTACACGTAAATCATAAATTTTTTGAAACATAGCATGTGCTTTTATATAATTAGCTTTTCCAGTAAAGAATTCTATGTCGCCCAATATAAAATTTAAGTTATCTGTACTTTGCTTTAAATAATTTAAATATTGTTCTACTATTTTATTAATTTTATCAGTAGTTTTATTATATATTTTTTCAATTCTCTCTTTTAAATATTTTTCTCCTGCATCTTTAGATATTCTTTCAAATAACTCCTTATTATCTTTTTTTATTTGTTCTTTTATTAACTTAGTATTTTCAAATTCTTTTGTAGGTATTTCCTGTTTGATTTGTTTATAATATTCTGTTATCCATAATTTATTTTTTTGTTCATTTATAAACTTTATAAAAATATCCTTATCATAGTCTATATTCAAATATTCTATGTCATTAAGTCCTATTATCATTCTTCTACATTCATTCCAATATTGTTCTAATACTCTTTTTCTTTCAACTTTATACGCAGATATATAAAAAAATACCGTAACAATTGAACTACAAAATGATCCTAAAAAAATATCTTTCATAAATCCCGTAAAATTGTTTGAATACTTTATATCTAATAATTTAAATAATATAGCCATTACAAAAAGTATAGTTGAAATTATAATAGCTAATTTTGATGCCTTACAATTAACTTTCATATTTACCTCTTCTATTTTAAATAATACTCTATCATTTTTATATACTGATCTTGTGCATTTAAGCATGTATCAGTTAAATATCCTTTTTCACTTTTGTATTCTTTTAATCCTCTATAATAAAACAGTTTATCTGCGTCTTGTATAATGAATGGAATAATATTGTTTTTTAAACATTCTTTAAACATAATAATTCTTCCTATTCTACCATTACCATCCTGAAATGGATGTATACTCTCAAATCTATAATGGAATTCAATTATTTCTTTTGTCGTCACTTGTTTAAGTGAATTATACCAATCCATTAATTTTGCCATATCTTTTTCAACATTATTTGGTGACGTTGTTTTAATGCCACTTCCTATTGTATTAGCTCTTTGTTTGTATTCTCCAACATTGAACCATTCTACTCTACTATCAGAAGTACCATCTTTCAAAATCTTATGAAATTCTTTTATCATTTTTTCAGTTAATTTTTTATCAGCTACATCTAACATATAATCAACTAATTTAAAGTGATTAGATGTCTCTAATATATCATCTACTTTTGCAATTGTATCGCCTTCAAATAAAATAGTATTTGTTTCAAAAATATATCTTGTTTGATCTTCTGTTAACGTACTTCCTTCAATATGATTTGTATTATATGCAAACGAAACCTGAGTTTGATGATATAAATTTCCTTTTAATTTCATTTCTTTTTGCTCTCTAAGAATGGCTAATGCATTTATTTTTGAAATATCAAATTTTTCTTCTTCGTCACTTAATAATTCATCAATTGATATTTCAAATAAATCAGATAATCTTTTTAAAGACTCTATACTAGGTTCTAAGCTACCTGATTCATATTTTGAAACTGTAGCAGCACTAACCTCTAAAACATCAGCAATATCATTTTGAGTCATTTTTTTATTTTCTCTATATAATTTAATTTTATCTCCTAACATAATAAAAACTCTCCTTTTTGATTATAATACTATTATATCATATTATTTCCAAAAAAGAAAGATATTATTAGAATTTAATCTAATAATATCTTTTTTGGAATATTGTATATTCTTAATTTTTATATACACTTGTAATTATACTATATAATTCGTCAAAATTCTTTTTCGTCTTTTCACTTATAGTTTTTTTACATTTTTCTATTGTTTCATCATTACTTGTTACTAGTGCTGTCATTATACTAGAATATGAAGAATTTTTGTTCAGTTGAAGTATCTCAGATAAATTTGAGAAATCATCATCATTAAACATTTCTTCCATTCTAACTTTATTTTTATTATATAAATTTGGTAAAGTAAACATTTTCTTCTCTTCTATTTTCCCAAATGCTTTCTTTGACTTTTCATAATACTTAATCCCTTCATCATCATTATCCCATATAGAAATATATTTTTTGTCATATGCAATCATTTTAGGAATATTATTATAAATAGACTCTGCGTTAACTCCTGGTAAAATAACATATCCATCCAAATTATCACAGAATTTTTCTATAGCATATTTGTCATGTATTCCTTCAACAAGAATAATTTTTTGGCTTTGTGCAAAAAAATCCCAATCAGCAATCCCTAATGCTTCATAAACTGGTTGCAATTCGCTGGTTTTTTTTGTTTTAGTTTTTAAATCAGTTATTTTGTTTATCTTAATTTCCTTATCTTTATTCTTCTCTACTAAATAAATATATTTTGGTGGTATATATTTAGGATCAAGCAAATGGTGTGTATGCGTGCAATAAATTACTTTCCCATCTCTATTTGAGATATTTTTTATCATTTTGCATAATTTTTCTTGTGCAGAAGGATGCAAATAAGATCCTGGTTCATCTAATAAGTAAATAATATCATTATTTGATCCTGTTGACTTTGGATTATATTTAATTTTCATGACAAAATTAAAAAACCACAAAAACCCCTTACTTCTTTCTTCTATATTAAAAAATCTATCCTGCTTTCCTTTGTTTTCTTTTATTTGTATTCCAAGTACATTTTTATTTTCTTTCTTATTAAGTGTTAACTTAATGCTAAGACAATTACTTTTTTCTAGTGATATTTTTCCCCATTCTTTTACTAATGTATTATTAATTTCTTCCTCGACATCACTCAATATACCTAATTTTATATTGTTATCAGTTTCCTTAATTAATTCAAATATTGAGTACCCAGCTTTTTTAAAAGCCATCTCATATATTCCTAGCCAACCGAACAATTCCGTTTGATCTGGTAAAATATCTATTTCATTTTTTGGTCTCTCTATAAAATCATCATTATATATAATATAAGATAGTCTACTAACTAATTCTCTACCTATTAAATTAGCATCATCTTCATTTTCAATAATAGAAACTTCATATTTCAACTTTATTAAATTTCTCGTTATCTTTATTTCAGTAAAATCCTCTATAGAAGAATATTTATTTCTCAATTGTTCATTTGAAATACAGTTTAAAAATTCTTCTTTCTTTATATTTATCACAGCTGAAACTTGTGCATCTTCCTTATTTTTTGGATTGTAAAAATTTCTTAAATTCTTTAAATGTCTCCCTTCAAATTCTTTATCGTTTGCATAATCAAATGCATATACAGCCTGTAATATCGTAGTTTTTCCAGATTCATTTGCACCAATTAGAGGAACAATTTTATCTCTTTCGATATCAATAGTTACAGCATTCTCTATTGCTCTATAATTTTCTATAATAAATTTTTTATATTTCATGATTTGTTCCTTTCTCTATTCATATTTATATTCTTCACTATCTTCAGCAACCATCAAATTGTTTATATTTTCTTCATTATCAATTGGATATGTAATTCCATTATTTTGATTTAATCTTTTCTTTAAATAGTCTGATAGTTTTTTATCTGTACAATAAATATAGCATCCTTTTTGTCCTCTTGTCATTAATGTCCTATATGTATTTTTAATTATTTCATCTGCTATCTTATTGGCTTCATCTGGGTTTTCTTTGCTTAATTTATTTATTCCTTTTATAGATTGGTCTGTTTTTGCTCTTTCTGTAACATCAGTAATTACTTTATCATTTTCATATCTCAAGTCATTTCCTATAATTACACCCACATAATCAAATTCTAATCCTTGAGCAGTATGTATACAACCTATTTCATTTACAGATTCAGAATCTATTGCCCAGGTTTGACTATTACCTAAATTCCAACTCATTGCAAAATCATATTCTTGAATTGTTATATCATATACATCTGATTTATTTTTTCCCTCTGCAATCCAATTCCAGCAATATCCTGCAAGTAATCTCGCTTTATTATTTATCTTATTCTTTTCAAATATCAAATCTCTTACTTCATTTGGTGTGTCACAAACTCTAATATCATAATCTAAATCAAATCCATCACTATTTGCTGTTCTTCTTATTTCTAATACATCATCTAACCATGCTATATAACCATCTGAGCCATTACATCTAAATTGTGATTCTAATTCCATTAGTTCTGATTCTGCATTAGCTTGTCTAATATATTTTTGTATTTCGTCAACACTTCCTATGTCTTTAAGTGTTACTCTTTGTGACTCATCTATAAAGAATATTGAAAATTTAGAAGCTTTAATAATTTCTTTTATTTGATTTTCTCCTAGATTCTGGAACATACCAGATTTTGCATTTAATCTGTGTGCTTCATCTACAATTAATACATCAAATTCATTTTCTGAAGATTCTACAAATGAACCTGATCCTTTAAATAAGTTATTAATTCTTGTTTTTCTAAAATCACCACTTAATTTAGTTGCATAAACATTTCTTGGTGCAGCATTTTTTGTAACGTATGAACAAACCATATTTTCATTAGTTAGTCGTACTAAAAGATTAATTGCTAAAACAGACTTACCTGTACCAGGTCCTCCTTTTACAACCAAAACTCTTTTACTTCCATCTCTATATGATTTTCTTGCCATATCTAAAGCAGTTTCATATACAAGTTTTTGATCATCTATCATTACAAACTCATCATTACCTTTTAGCATACTTGATAATGCATCTTGTAATGATTTAGAAGGTCTTATTTTCCCATTTTCAATCATATATAGTGTTTCTTTATCGTCGCCGTATTTTATATATTTATTTATAAAGTCTCTTAACTTTTCTACATCACCTTTTATAAATGCAGGTGCTTTCTCTAGATAGTATTTGTAATTATCTGATAATAATGTTGGAGGTGTTACTGTTAGGTAATTATGAAGATATGCACATGGATGTAAATCAATTTGCCTTTCTTGTACAGTTTCATTGTAATCTTCAATTGTTGTTGCATATGACCATGCTTGATAAGATGGATGTGCTACTTCTCTTAAAGCATGTCCTGTAAATGCTTGTACTATTCCATCTTTTCCTTCTACAATATCTGCTTCTGTCCATTGTTTTAATTCAACTATAATGGCTGTATTTTTAGATTCTCCATCTTTACCTGTGATAATAAAATCTACCCTTTTAGATGTATTTGGTATTTTAAATTCTATTGCTATTCCAACATTTCCTGGTATGTTATTATCAATTAAAACTTTCATCATATATTGCATAGAATTATTCCATGCTTTTCTCTCATTTGGAGATGTATGATATCCCATTTTCTCATAGAATTTTCTATCTATATTTTCTTCAATTCTATCTTGTATAACATCTTCTACAAATAGTTGCTTTGTTGCTTCATATACTATCATAATAATTGCCCCCATTAATTATTATTTCTATAGTTTATTATATTTTGTACTAACCCCTTTAGCCTTATCTACTGGATATTTTTTTCTAGTCTTATCTAATTTTTTTAATACTACTTCTTTAGGATCTACTCCTAACTTATCAGCCATCATAATGCAATATGTAAAAACATCTGCTAGTTCTTCACATACTTCGTCTTTATTAAAATTATTATTCCACTGGAAACATTCTAATAATTCTGCAGCTTCAATAGAAATTGATTTTGCTAGATTCTCGGGCGAATGAAATTGATCCCAATCTCTCTCTTCGTTAAATTCTTTTATTTCTTTCATTAAATCTTCCATGTTTTTTCTCCATAATAAAATTTTATTTATTTATATCATAAAATTGCTTTTTTCTCAACAAAAGTTAAGTAGCACTATTGATAATTCTATTTTTTTATTTTTACTAATCTTTTACTCATCTTGTTCCAACTTTTCTTTACCTGTTCATCCATTTTCCCCAATTCACCATATTCTCTTTGTGACCTATCTACATATGTTAGAAAATTTCCTTTTTTTATGTCTTTAGTTTTCTTTCCCAGATAAGAATATTGTTTATATAGTTTTTTTCTACCAATGTTGTTCCCAGTTTTTACCGTCCATTTATTTATTTTTTTTATTCTTGAATACATTTTCCTATAATACTTGGATACTGTCTTTTCTCTAATTTTTACATGTTTACCATCGTATGAAAATCCAAGATAATCAATAATAGTTTTATCCTTAATCACTTTCTTCGTTTTCAAATCAACACTACTAATAATATCTCCTTTTTTAATAAAACACTTTGTTTTATCTGGACTTAATTCTAATCTTGGAACACTATCTTTAATTTGCATTACTTTACTATATATTTCCATACCACTAGCTAAACTTGGAATAATTATAATAATATCGTCTGAATATCTTCTATATATCCCATTGTTAGATGTAATCAAATCATTTACCAATTTATCAAACCATATCATATAAATATTTGACATTACAGCACTAATTGCTGAACCTTGTACCATTCCATAGTTTTCTTTATTCGTATGAATCTTGTCTTTTTTAAATCTTCTAAATTCATCTATACTAAATAATCTTTCTTTGCGCAACTTAGTTAAACCTTTATGTGTTAATCCTAATTCTTGCAATATATCATCATATTCTATATATGAATAATTAGTTACACTTTTAAATACTTTATATAAATCTTTTGGTAATGTATCTATATTTAATAATTCTTTTAGTCTCTCTTTTAAATATCTATGATCTAAGCTATCAAAAAAGCCACTAAAGTCTGATACTATAATGAATGCATTTTCTTGATTATTTAAATATTTAAAGACATCTCGTGAAAAATGAATGTTACTTTTATTAAGATTTGTTCTATATGCTATTGATGCTTGATTAAATCCTTTTTTCTTAGCATAATTATTATATTTTTTTGATAGTATATCGTTATAATACTCATAAATATATCTATCAATATGTGCTGAATATCTAATATCTCTTGGTGACTTTATTATAAGTTCATTACCATCGAATTTCTTCTTTTCCTCTTGATAATGAATAAATGGGTAGAAAGCATGTTTTTCTACCCATTTTGGATTCTTAATATTATTTATATATTTCCAATATTCAACTTTTCTTGTATCAAAATGAGTGTACCCCTTTATTTTATAAATTCTTTTTCTTTTCATTTTTTCTCCTTCTTCAAGACCTACCAATCGGAACGCAGAAATCCTTATAGATTGGTAGATCTGAATTGTTCCTAACATATTGCTATGCTATCTGCTATTCTCCACAACCAAGAAATAACATGGTATAATATAGTGGAGGTTAGATATATGAACAAATCATCATCATTACTTGACTTATTCATAATCTATGCAATTGAAATACTATGTAATATCAAAGTTGACATAATTGTCAATATAAATATTAAATTAGTACTTGACATTGCAGTAATATAAATCTCCTATAACTTCTTTTATAGGACAAGCTCATTATACAATAAAATTCCTAATTTTGCAATATTGTTACCAAGATTTTACAATTATATTACAATTCGTATATTCTCTTCTTTTTCTTCTGTACTTTATACTCCTCTTTCTCTTCTACTTGTCTTATCTGTTCTTTCATTTTAGCCGCATTATCTACAACCTCATCACACATATTAATTTCTTTCTTAACCTTTTTAAGCTCGTCTGTAACTTGTATTATTTGTTTTGTAATTTGGTCTTTTTCACTCTCATTCTCTATATTACCTCTCTTATAATATAATCTATTTCTAGTATTTAATATTTCTTGCTTTTCTCGTAATTTCATATTCTTTAAATCATCAACATTTTGTGCTATCTCTAGTTTATACTTGCATAAAAATCTTATTATCTCTGAATAGTGATCCATCTTTGCAATATCCTTTCTCATTTCTTCTGTTAGTTTATGTAGCACATTATTCTTTTTATATAATCCTAATAAATGCTTATAGTAATAATACAATGCAATTATTCCTTTTGGTTTGTATGCTTTCTTAAAAATGCTTTTTGTCCCATAAAATTTAATTCTCATTGTTTTATATGGATATATTTTTTCTTCAGGAATAAACTCATTTTGTAATATTCTTCGTCTAATATTTTCTTCTGAATACTCTTCTCCAAATGCTCTTTCAACTCTTATATTTCTTTTATGTGGTTCTTTTCTAATTGATAATTTATCAGCTCTGTAATAATAATTATATCCCATTGAATTTAATATCCTGTGAAAATCTTTGCTTGTATAAGAATGTTTTATAGCATAATCTATATCTTCTTTTGCAAATTTATAATAATCTGAATTTTGCAAAGATTTTTGATAAAAATTATTATAATTGATTCCTGACTTACAAGTTTTTTCTTCTGAAACATTTAGTCCATATTCTTCACATAGTTCATCTGATGTTCTTCTTAATATTGCAGTATTAACATGATTACTATAATATTTTAGTCCATCTTTAAATGAAACAGAGTTCACTACAAAATGATTATGAAGATGGTCTGTATTCAAATGTGTTGTTACTATAACTTGAAATCTTTCTCCCCATATTTCATTTGCAAGTTTTACTCCAACTTCATGAGCCATCTCAGGTGTAATTTCTCCTGCAACAAAAGATTGCTCTGCATGAAAAGCAAGTATACCATTTTCTTTTCCATATAACTTTTTTACAAGTTGCATTTGCTCCACTGCCTTATTAACATCACAATTAATTCCTGTTGTATAAAATTGTTTTTCAGTTTTATCTGCATTTGTTGCATACATTACAACTTGTCTTATATCATCATATTTATCATATCCATTTTCAAAATAATCGTTCTTTGTTTTCTTTTTATCTTTTGCATAACCAACTACATGATCTAGTCTCTTTTCTACCTTCCAAATTTTTGTTGTTGCCATCTTATCACCTCCATTCATTTTTATAAAAAGGGGATTGGGGAATTTCCCCATTTGAGAATTTCGAGCTGGCGAAATTCAATGCTTGCTAGGACAATACATCTACATTATTTGTACCTATTTTTGTACTTTTTCTCTCACCTTTAATGCATCTTTTATTCATTTTTTGTACCTTATTTAAGAAAAATACTTGGACTTAAATAGCAAGTCCAAGTACTCTTTTTTTACTAATCAATGTCTAAATTTCTTAATGTTCTATGCAATATAAGTTCATATCTTGGGTTCCTAATCAGACATGGAACTGTTTTATATCTTAAACATCTTGCTGCAATAAAAGTAATAGGATTTGACTTTAATAAATATCTATTACCTCTCTTTATAACCTCAAAAGGTTCTGTTATTCCTTTAGCTTTAATTCTTCTTTTTGCTAACACATAATCCCTTACATCGAATCCATTTCTTGGTATTAATCTATGTGCCTCAATATCTTTTGTTTCAATTAATTTATATCCTTCATATACTTTTCTCATAATTTGTTCCTCTCTTTCTATTTACTTTTTTTATTTTTTATATTAAAATATTATTAACTTGATAGGGTTAGTATTTTAGTTTTGCCGACTTATACTAACTCTTTTTTCATACTTTTTAGTGTTATTCCATAACACATTTGATACAATTTTGAGATTGTTGCATCTACTAAATCTTGGTCATTACTATAACTGAATCTTGCAATTAATCCTTCCTTGTTAAACCTCGTTGTAATAATAATTGGTAACCCATTTTCACATCTATTTTGAATAATTGTGTATAGTTTTTCTAATGCCCAACTGCTTATTCTTTCTGTTCCTAAATCATCAATTATTATCATATCTACATTAGAATAAAGTTCAATTAATTGATTTTCAGACTTAGTATTATCTCTAAATGTTTCCTTTATCATATCCAATAAAGTTGTTAATCTACCCATTAAAACTATCTTATCAGCTTCAATTAATCTATTTGCAATAGCACCTGCTAAATGTGTTTTTCCAACTCCTGACTTGCCCGTTATTATCAGTCCATTGGCTTGTATATTTGCTTTATTTTTGCTTGTAAAGTCTCTTGCTACTTTTATTGCATATTGATTGTTTTGATCTGAATAAAAATTTTCAAAGTTCAAATTTTGAATATTTCTTCTAACATAGTTTTCTTTATAAATTCTGTTTATAATGCTTCTAAATCTATTTCGTTTTTGTTCTTCATACTCTTTCTTGTCTTTTTCTTTCCAATACTCTTGAGCTTTATCGCAAGTACATCTTTTATAATCTATACAATCTGGAGATATATTTACATATAAATAATCAAATCCTATTGGCTCCAATTCTCGTCCACAGAATTCACATTTTTTTATTTTATTGTTAATAACTTCATTGTAATTTGTATTCTCTAAACCCATTTTCATCCTCCTCTCTTCTTATCTCTTCTCTTCTTTCTTCTTTTGTCTTCTTTTCTATTCTTTTCTCTTCTTCCGCGTTACTTAACGTTACTGTAACGTTACTTTTTTCACCTTCAGCTTTTAACTTTTCACGATATTTTCTTTGTCTTTGCCTGTTATTTTCTTGATAATTTTCATATTTATCAATACTTTGGTACTTCTCCCAATTTTTTATTAGAAATGTTTCACCTTCTTTTTTTAACATTCCTAACTCAAGGAATTCTTCCATTATTCTGCGTATCTTGTCCGAAGTTTTTCCCATGATCTTCGCACAATCTCCGTAGGTAATCGGTTTTTCTCCGATACCTAATCGTCCATCGTTACCGCATTCAACCGCTATTGATAGTAATTGTATCCACACTCTAAAGTACAGATCTCCATCTCTCTTCTTCAGAAGTAATTGAATCTTCCTATTATTAAAGATGTTTCTATCCACCTTAAACCATTGTACACCGTACATATCCTCCTTTCCTCACTTTCTTATTAAATTAGTAATTTACAGATTCTTGTTCTTTTGAGCTTAAATATTCATCTAATACTTGAACTCTAAACAAGAATTTCCCACCAACTTTGGAGCATGGTATTTCTTTTCTTCTTACTAATTGATTAATTAACCAATAAGATATTCCTAAATACTCTGCTGCTTCTTTCATAGTTAGTGTTGTCCTTTGTACTTTTTGTATTTCCATACAACCTCCTCCTTTCTTTAAGTAATTTAGGTTACTTGTCCTAGTTAACAAGTTTTATAAAGTTTTTCTTGTTAACTATTGTAATAATACCATGCGTTATGGTAAAATTCCTATAGAATAATTTATTTTTTGAAGTTTTGTTAGCACTTTTAGAAAACAAGTTGCATTTACATTTTGTTAACAATTAAGGAGGATTTGATGAAAAAAGAACATAATATAAAATTATCTTACAATGCAAATATACATACTCATAGCTTAAAACGTATTGTTGGATATTATTATAAAGACTATATAGAATTAAATGATAACTTTGAAAATTTGTCTGAAGATGAATATTCAAAAATAATGATTGATAAAATAGAAAATGCTGAAACAGAAAAACAAAGAGATAAAATTGCAGAAGAATATGCCGAAAATATTAAAAAGTATTATTCTTCTAAAATCACTCGTTCTAAACTTTCTTATAATGATCAGGTTAATAGATTAAATGGCTACATTGGGTTTAAGTATGAGGAAGTTGAAGAACAATATGAATTACCATTATTAGATTTTATCAGCTACGATTTAAATAGTGTAAATGAATACATTGTTTTCTTTATTAATTATTTTGATATTGTAATGGATATATTAGATAAAGATGTGTTAGATATAATTGAGCTAAATACTCTATATGAAGTAAAGTTTATTAGCGATATTGCCAAAAATTATTATGATAAAGTTGTAAAAGAAGTTAAAAAGATGCAGGTTATATTCAAAATGTGCATAGATTTGGTTTATCAAATGAATATTAATGAATATACTCTTAATCTATCTAAAGATTTAACAAGAGAGCAAAGATTTTTTGTATTTAATCAAACGAATAATAAACCTTTCAAAAATATATCAAATGATTTTAAGACTATAAATTCGTTAGATTATACCTATGAATATGTTGATACAAAAGTTCCAGAACTTGTAATAAGTATAATTAAAACACTAGATCCTGATGGTACAGAAATATCTCATGAATACAAATATGAAACCGAAAATTTATATACTGCTTTTTATATCATGCTATACAATATAATTGGAATACAAAATTGGTATGTAAAAATTTGTGGAAATTGTGGCAGATACTTTTTAACACCTAAAGCAACTATTTCTTATTGCGATAGAATTATTGATGGCGAAATTACTTGTAAAGATATTGGAAGTAAGGAGCAGCAAAAAAGAAAAATGGAAAAAAATCCTGTTCTAAAGAAGCATAGACGTATTCAACAAACTAAATGCACATATGCTAAAAGATATCCAAAAGAATCTTACTATAAAAAAGATTACGAAGAATTTAATAAAAAAGCCAATGAATTTAAAAGAAATCTAAAAAAAGGTAAAATAACTGTAGAAGAATTTGATAAATGGTTAGATACTCAAGACAAAACAAAGCAGGATTAACTCCTGCTTTGTATATTTATATTTGTTTACAATACCAAAATCTTGTTAACAAGTTGAAACCTCATATTTTCATATTACTTTTGGTATTTTTCTGGTGCTATTGATATATCTCTTATCATGTCACCATTAATTAAACGAACCTTATTCTTTTCTTCAACTTTTATCCAATTATCTTCTACTGCTACTATTTTTCCTTGCACACCAAAAGATTCATTAAATAATATAATTGTGCATACTTTTCCAATAAACTCTTTCATTAATTCTTGTGGCATTTTTCTTTTTCTTCCTTTCTTTTTTCTATTCATTATTCCTAAATATAATTTATTACTTCGTGGTATTATTATACAACAAATAATTATTATCATAAACCAAATATACCAATAATTTATTTTTACCACCTCCATTGTTAATTAATAAATTACTACCAAAAATTATACAATAAAAGACTGACAATTTCAACTATTTATCAGTCTTATTCGTTTATTAATTATATGGAATATCAAAATATTCTGTACTAATTCTATTATCTCTATTACGTATTATCTTTTTTAAATATAGTTCCAACTATACCGCACAATATTCCACCAACTGGATATACTACCCAATTTATGTACCACATATTTAAGGTAAATCCCCATACCAAGAAAATAATTGTTGTTATTAACATTATAACTCCACATATTCTTCCAATTTTGTTTTCTACTTTTTTATATTCTTCAGTATTTTCATTATTGTATTTTTCTATATCAAATTTTTCCTTCATTTTTCCAGAATATATAATAAGTAAAACTCCAATTGTAACAAAATACATTAAAGTAGCAACTGGTATTGTACTTTCTTCTCCAAATGTTTTCAACCCTAATAATAACATCATTATTACTACACCTAAAAGTATAATAGAAATTCCAATTGCAAGATTTTTTGTATATTTAGAATTACCTTCTTTTACCTCATCTTCTGAATATACATTTGCAATTTTAGGATTTTTCTTTTTGAAATTTTCTATCTTTGTACCATGTATTATAAATAATGGTACTGCAAATATTACTCCTGTTAATACTGCAATAACTCTAATTAAAGCGTATTGTTCTTCTGCTTGTTCATTAGAGGCAAATCCTAATATAGTTAGCATAATAGATACTCCTAATAAAATTACTGCAACACCTAATGAAATTCCTTTTGCTGCTTTCGTCATTATTAAATCATAATTATTTTTTTCTGACTTAATATCATTTGAAATTTTACCTTTTACTAATTGATCCATACTACAATTAAATATTTCACATATATAAATAATTTTTTCCGTTTCTGGATAACCATTTCCACTTTCCCATTTTGAGACAGCCTGTCTTGATACATTTAACTTTTCAGCTAGTTCCTCCTGTGACATATTTTTAATTTTTCTTAAATTTTGTAAGTTTTCTGATAAACTCATTTTTATGCACCTCCTATAATCCATTTTAAAGTTGCGGTGCATATTTTTCTACCAACTTACATTTGCAACTTAAAATTTCTTTGCAACTTTGAGTTGCAATAAGCTATTTTGTAATATTTTATTAACATTAACTAAACTATATATTATTTTTACGCAATATTACAATCTGTTATACAAATTATATAATAAAAGACTAATAATGGCAACTCATCATTAGTCCTATTTGTTTTTTTGTTTACAATACCAAAATATTGTACACATCTTATTATTTATTTTTTGTTCCTAATAATAACTTGTTTATTATAGGTATTCTTTTTAATATTTCAGTAATTATTGGTAAAAGAATAATTGTTCCAATCAATAATATTATATAATTTAGTATAAAGTAAGGTAACTTGATATATTCTACTAAAATAAATGCTATAATAATTTGTATAGTATAGTGTAATACATAAAAACAAAAATTGTTTTTATTCATATACTTTGTAAAATTATTATCAAAATTCAAAAATTTCTTACCAACTCCAAAAGCCGATAAAATTACAAGCCATATATAAATATTAGTAAATATATTAGTTAAAAATTCATTTGAACCAAAATTAGCACCATAGTTCATTATTGTAAATATAATTCCAATAATAAATGATATTATTCCTAGCGGGATTGATATTTTTTCTAAATTTTCAATAATCTTATCATTTGAAAATATATAATAACCTAATATAAACATCAATAAATATATTCCCCATCTATATACGGTAACAACAGGCGTATTTAGTATAAATGAAGATCCCCAAACCATTAAAAACAATAAGAATAAAATTGGTAAATTTATTTTATTAAATAGTTTATCAATTTTTTGTTTTTTATCTATTTTCCTAATTAGAACAATTAGTAGTGATGCTACAAACAATACATGAGCATACCATAATGGTCCAATACCTATTAAAGAATAAATAATGTATTTAATTGGATTTGGAATCATATCTCCATTTCCTGCAAATATATCGCCATAATAATTGGTTGTCCATCCACTTATCCAACCATATACAAAAATCCCTATAACACTTGGTACTAATATTCTTTTTGCTCTATCTTTGATAAATTCTTTGTTTGTTTTATTATTTAATGAATATTTTGTAGAAACTCCTGATACCACAAATAATAAGCACATAATCCAAGGATATATAAAAACACAAATACTATCTAATTCTTTAATCCCTGTTACGCCAATATTTGAAACTACACCACTTGAATTAAATATATAAAACACATGATATATAATAACAAAACATAGCGTAATCCATCTTATATTATCTAAATAATGTCTTCTCTCATTCATTTTTATTTATCTCCTTTTGGTAAAATTTTATCAGTTAAATCTTCTATTATATCCGATTTGACTAATGCAATTCCTTTTTCTTTATCACAAAGTACAATAATTGAATCACCTGGATTAATATTAAACATTTTTCTTGCCTGAGCAGGTATTACTATTTGCCCTTTTTCTCCAACTTTACAGATTCCTACATATTTATCCTTTTCCATAAATTACACCTCACAATTTAATTTGTTATACATTTCATACTAATTATACTTTATAAGAATAAAAAAAGCAATAGAACTTTTGAATTTCTATTACTTTGTTGTGAATAATGCCAAAATCTTGTTAGCATCCTAATAAATTGTAATTTGTAATTATAATTATTCAATAGATCCTGCTATACATTTACAGATATAACAATGCAATATAATGTTACTAAAATAATTCAATAATTTTAAACAAGTTCTATATCTATAAATCTAATCAATTTATTTTTAGTTTTTAAATTAGATTTTACTTTTCTTTCAATTGATAGATATTTTTTTATTGTTAGATTTTCTTGTGCTTCAACTTGTATAAATACACTATAATATGCTGACATTTTTATAACTTTTACCTTTTTAAAATTTAGTTCTTTGAATTTACCTAATTCTTTAATTATTTCTTCTTTTATTTCGTTATTTTCTTCGTCATTTGTAAGAATTCCCCTAATATTATTTATTATCATTTTTATTGATGTGTAGAATACATATATTGACATACCTAAGCTACCGATTTTATCAATATTTATATTGATTGGTATATAGCTTTCCAAAAGTGTCAATATAAATATAGCCAAAACTACACAAGTTGATATGAAGTCTGCATTAGATTCTTTGGATGCTTCTATCATTAATTCACTTTTAAACTTTTTTCCATAATGATTGAGTAATTTTACAACTATTGATTTCATAACTAATATTATTATAATAAAAATAAATAATGTAAGATTTGGCTTTAAATTTCCTTCAAAAAAGAAAAATTGATAAAGTATAAATATCCCAATTAAAAACAACAACACTCCTGTAAAAAGATTTGCTAAATAATATACTTGTCCGTATCCAAACGGATATGTATTGTTAGCTCTCCTTTTTCCTATTTTATTTGCTATTAAGCTAGTAATGTCAGTAACAAAGTCTATAAATGATTGTATCGAATCAGCTATTAATGTTGAAAATGAGAAAATTATACCTAAAGTTATTTTCATTATTGCCACTATTAAATTTATTATCATTGTTATTATAATTACTGTATTTTCTTTCATCGTAAATTTATCCCTTCAAAAATCAAATAATATATTTGTAAAACTACTTTACAATTATATTATAAAAGACTGATAATTGCAAATAATTATTAGGCCCTATTTATTGTAATTTGTCTGAATTTTCAAAGGGAGAATAGAACTACTATTCTCTCTTGTAGTAACCCAGTATTTTGCTTTTTTCTATTTATCTAGTTTTCCTTTAATTTTTTCTTGAATCCAATTTTTTTGATTACAATATGGACATCTTAAATATTTCCCCTTTTTTCCATTATTTAGACTAAACATATCTTGGAAAAAAGTAATTGAAAATCTTTTATTACAAGATGGACAAATATAATCATATTTAGAAGAATGGTGATAAATAAGTAAAAGTAGAAGAACAACATCTAATACTATTGCTACTGCTAAATATATTCCTCCCAACATTGAACCTACAATTAAGCTAACAATTAAAAAAATAATATAACTTACTAATAACATATTAACCTCCATTAAAAAAGCATTTTAAACTGGGTTTCTAATAAAAAATATTTATATAATACCATATTAAAGTAAAATTTACAACTGCAACACAAATTACTATTTATCTTTATTCTATTTGTTAACAATATTACAATATTGTTAACAGGCGACAAATACTATTTCTCTTGCCCCTATTATATCGTATTTCATTGATTTAATAAATAATTTTAAGAATATTTGATAAATTTTATCCTACCACTTGCATATCGTTAACAGATATTGTATAATATGTATTGTTAACAGATATATTGTTACTCCCTCCCACCCATAGGTATGCCTGAAAGGAGGTGAAAAAGGTAATGGCTGGGAGTATTGAAAAAAGAAAAGGAGATAGTTACAGATTAGTCAAATGTGTTGGATACAACTTAAAAGGAAAACCTATTAAGAAAACTAAGACCGTACATTGTAAAAGTATGAAGGAAGCTAAAATAGAACTTGCTAAATTCGTTGCTGATTGTGAAAAAGGTTTGTATATTGAAGGAAAATCTCTAAAATTTGAAGATTTTGTCGAAATATGGAAAAGAGATTATGGAGAAAAAGAACTTGCACCTTCAACATATACTAGATATTTAGGAATGCTAAATAGTAGAATTATACCTTATTTTTCACATTTTCATGTAGATAAGATTAAACCTACTGACATTATGCAATTCTATGATTTGTTAAGTAAAGATACTCAAATAGTACGAAGAAAAAACAACAATGGTAAAAAAACAGGAAAACCACTATCATCAAAAACTATAGCAGAACATCACAGACTTCTTCATGCAATGCTACAAAAGGCAGTTTATTGGCAACTAATACTTGCAAATCCTGCTGAACGTGTTCAACCACCTAAAACAAGAAAACCTAAAAGAAGATACTATGATGATGAACAAAGTAAAGCATTAGTTTCTAACTTAATGGAACTTGCAGAAGATCAAATTAAATATAAAGTTGCTATCCTATTAACACTATTTACTGGCGTTAGACTTGGAGAGCTTATGGGTCTTGAATGGAATGATGTTGATTTTAGAAATGGAATTGTATGCATTAATCGTTCTAGTCAATATTTAGCAAAAGAAGGTATATTTACTAAAATGCCTAAAACAGAGAACTCTATAAGAGAAGTTGGAATCCCAGATTTCGTTGTTTCATTACTTGAAGAATATAAATTATGGTATGACAATCAAAAAGAGCTTTGTGGCGAATTATGGATTGATTCTAATAGGTTATTTGTACAAGCAGATGGAAAACCAATGCATCCTTCTACTATTAGCAAGTGGTTTGTAAAATTTGTAGAACAAATAGGACTACCTGTAATTAACTTTCATGGGTTAAGGCACACAAATGCGACCTTACTCATAGCACAAAATATTGAAGTCCCAATAGTATCAGCAAGACTAGGACATGCACAAATAACAACAACATTAAATTTCTATGTACATCCAATTATTGCTCATAATAAAACTGCTGGATTTGCATTAGAAAATCTGTTACTACCTGGACGTCAATAAAAATCTTTTTTCACTAAAGTCATTAAACTTTTCACGATAAAAAAAGTAAAAGACTACTAAATTATTTTTTAGGTTTCCCATAGTCTTTTACTGAAATTTTATTAGATATATCAATAAGTTGTGAGGTTTTCTTCCCCAAAATTTCCCCAAATGGCACTTTTTACGGGTAAAATAAAAAATAGCAAATCTCCAAAAGACTTGCTATAAGCTGGTTGCGGGGGTAAGACTCGAACTTACGACCTTCGGGTTATGAGCCCGACGAGCTGCCAACTGCTCCACCCCGCGATTTGTTGTTTGCTTACTTAGTATAACTCCATTATTGTCTTTTGTCAATACATTTAAACAATTTTTATCTTTTAATTTTAATATATTACTATTCCATTGTTAATAGTTATTCTAATACTTCATTAAACTTCTATTTGTTCTTTAAGGTCGTTATATTTTGCTTCACCTATTCCTTTAACATTTTGTATATCTTCTATTTTTCGAAAACTTCCATTTTCCTCTCTATACTTAATTATTTTTGCTGCTGTGGATGCACCTACTCCTGGTAACCTTTGTAATTCATCCTCATCTGCTGTATTTATATTTATTTTTTCTTCCTTTATATTATTTTCAATATTTGCTGTATTATACTCTATTTTTTTATCATTATCTTCTGTGTTTGGTATATATATTTTTTGTCCATCTTTTAGTATATAAGCTAAATTTATTTGTGCTAAATCTGCCTTTTCCGTAGTACCTCCTGCCTTTTTAATTGCATCAATTACTCTTGCACCCTCTTCTAGTTCTACTATTCCTGGTTTATTTATCTCTCCTATTATATGCACAGCAATTACTTTTTTTGCCTCTTCTTTTATAATATTTTCTTCTTCTGCAAAATATTCTTCGTAATTATTCTCTTCATAATTATATTCATCTATTTTTTTTAAAACATATATCGAAATTATTATTAGAATT
>ERZ780167.1179-NODE-1179-length-24046-cov-7.396190_pt1 | contig 24046 bp, 20 predicted proteins | sample MGYA00510982_ERZ780167 | MGnify/ENA primary metagenome ERZ780167 (study PRJEB29588, sample SAMEA2146107) | human gut metagenome | biome: human gut; feature: human-associated habitat; material: faeces | place: Denmark | collected 2008/2010 ... | reverse complement strand
GAGCCAGCTGATCTTCTTCTCCGGCGTCTCCGGCAAGAACCGGGCGGACAAGATGGAGATCGACCTCTATGACCCGCAGGTCGCAGACCTCATCGGCGAGCGCCGCCACCAGCAGCTCATCGACGACGTGGAGCTGCTCGGCGCAGGCCGCGAATTTGACCTCGAGGAGGTCCGTGCGGGCCGCCTGTCCCCCGTGTTCTTCGGCTCCGCGCTGACGAACTTCGGCGTCGAGCCCTTCCTGGAGGAGTTCCTGCGCATGACCCCGAGCCCCCTGCCGCGCGAGGCCGACTGCGGCATGATCGACACGTTCAGCCCCGATTTCTCCGCCTTCGTCTTCAAGATCCAGGCGAACATGAACAAGGCCCACCGCGACCGGCTGGCCTTCATGCGCATCTGCTCGGGCCAGTTCCAGCGCGACGCGGAATATTACCATGTGCAGACCGGCAAGAAAATGCGTCTGTCGCAGCCGCAGCAGCTCATGGCCTCCGAGCGTGAGATCGTCGATGAGGCCTATGCGGGCGATATCATCGGCGTGTTCGACCCCGGTATCTTCTCCATCGGCGACACCATCACCGTCCCGGGCAAGAAGTTCAAATTCGGCGGCATCCCGACCTTCGCGCCCGAGCACTTCGCCCGTGTCAGCGCCAAGGACTCCATGAAGCGCAAGCAGTTCCTCAAGGGCACGGAGCAGATCGCGCAGGAGGGCGCCATCCAGATCTTCAAGGTGCCGAACTCCGGCATGGAGGAGGTCATCGTCGGCGTCGTCGGCACGCTGCAGTTCGACGTGTTCCAGTACCGCATGAAGGCCGAATACGGCGTCGACCTGCGCATGCAGCAGCTGCCGTATGAGCAGCTGCGGTTCATCACGAAAGCGCCCGTCGCCGATCTCAAGGACCTGTACCTCTCGACCGACGCGGAGCTGCTGGAGGATTACCGCGGCCGGAGCCTGCTGGTCTTCGCCTCGCAGTGGTCGATCAACTTCATTCTCAAGCGCAACCCCGGCCTCGAGCTGGCGGAGACCGCGCAGTGATCGGATACAACAAGCGCACGCGTCCGCGTGCGCTTTTCCTTTTGTTCAGATATGACAAATGAACGGCCCGAAACGGGCCGTTTTTTTGCTTGCAGCGGGCGAAAACCGGTGCTATACTGGCTGCTAACAAGAGATAGAAGGGGAGAAGCGCGGATGCACGGATTGGGGACGATCGTCAACGTTGCGGCGATCGTTGTTGGAGGACTCGTGGGCCTGCTCGGCGGGCGGCGCATCCCGGAGCGGCTGCAGAAAACGCTGATGAGCGCCATGGGCGTGAGCGTGCTGTTCGTGGGCGTCTCGGGCGCGCTTTCGCAGATGCTGCGCGCGGAAGGCGGGGCGCTGACGGTGCAGGGGACCATGATGATCCTCTCGCTGGCCATCGGCGCAGTTCTGGGCGAGCTGCTTGATCTCGAGGACCGGATGGAGCGCTTCGGCGCCTGGCTCAAGGTCAAGACGAAAAGCGAGTCGGACGGCGGCTTCATCGGCGCCTTCGTCACCGCGTCCCTCACGGTCTGCATCGGCGCGATGGCCATCGTCGGCTCCATCCAGGACGGCATCCTCGGCGACCACGCGACGCTGTTCGCCAAGGCTGTGCTCGATCTTGTGATCATCATGGTCATGACGGCCTCGATGGGCAAGGGCTGCATCTTCTCCGCCATCCCGGTCGGCATCCTGCAGGGCAGCGTGACGCTGCTGGCAAGGCTCCTGCAGCCGGTCTTCACCGATGCGGCGCTCAGCAACCTGTCGCTGGTCGGCTCCGTGCTGGTGTTCTGCGTGGGGCTGAATCTGGTCTGGGGCAAAAAGATCCGCGTGGCAAATCTGCTGCCGTCGCTGATCGTGTCCGTCGTATGGGCGTTTTTGTAACTATCAACTGTAAAGGAGTATGCAATATGGTCAGTGAAAAAATGGTCGCATGGGGCAGCCAGGGCTGCGTCATCCGGGATCTCGCCGCCTACGGCGAGCAGCGCGCCGCCGTCGTCGGCGCAGAAAACGTGTTCAACTTTACCATCGGCAACCCTTCCGTCCCGGCGCCGTCCTGCGTCCGGCAGACGATCGAGCACCTGCTGCAGACCGTCCCGGCCGAGCAGCTGCACGCCTATACGGCCGCGCCGGGCCTTGCGTCCGTCCGCGCGAAGATGGCGGCGTATCTCGAGAAGACGTTCGGCGTCGGCTACCGCGCGGAGGATGTGTACATGACCTCCGGCGCATCCTCGGCGCTGGCGATGCTGGCCTATGCGCTGCTCTCGCCGGGCGACGAGGTGCTGACGCTCAGCCCATATTTCTCGGAGTACAAGCTCTACGCCGAGGCCGCGGGCGGCACGCTCACGGCCGTGCCCTCGAGCCCGGAGGATTTCCAGATCGATCTGGACGCCTTCTCCGCTGCCATCAGCGAGAAGACTGCCGTCGTCCTCCTGAACTCCCCGAACAACCCTTCCGGCGTCATCCTCTCCCGCCGGAGCATCACGAAGCTGGCGGAGCTGCTGGAGAAAAAATCGGCCGAATACGGCCACCGCATCTACATCGTCGCCGACGAGCCCTACCGCGAGCTGGCCTATGACGGCGAGGAGGTGCCGTTTATCCCCGCCATCTACAAGGACACCATCTACTGCTATTCGTTCAGCAAGACTCTCTCGCTGCCCGGCGAGCGCATCGGCTTCCTGGCCATCCATCCGGAGCTGACCGACTACGCGCGCGTCCGCGCGGCCATCTACGGCGCGGGCCGGGCGCTCGGCTATATCAACGCCAGCACGATGTTCCAGCTCGTAGCGGCGGAATGCGTCGGGCAGACGGCGGATATCTCCGTCTACAAGCAGAACCGGGATCTGATCCATACGGCGCTTCTGGATATGGGCTATACCTGCGTGAAGCCCTCGGGCGCGTTCTATCTTTTCCTCAAAACGCCGGAGCCGGACGCGACCGCGTTCTGCAAAAAGGCGATGGCGCTCGACCTGCTGGTCGTGCCGGGCGACGAATTCGGCTGCCCGGGCTACGTCCGCCTGGCCTACTGCGTCCCCAAAACCATGCTCGAGCGCAGCCTCCCCCGCTTCCGCCAGCTCGCCGACCAATACGGCCTCAAAAAATAAGCGGTTGGCTGAGAGACGTTGCCCACTTCTGAGCATTTCCAGCGGTGCGCACTCCTTGGCTCCCCTTCCAGGGGCCGATTCCCCCTATCAGGGGGAAATGTCCCGAAGGGACAAAAGGGGTAGGGATGCTGTCAGCCGCAGGCTGACTGAGAGGTTGTATCAAATTTGCATAGAAAAACCCAAACCGCAAATTTAGTTTGCGGTTTGGAAAGGAAGAAACGAGCACAGAGGATAAGAAGCCTTGCTTGCAAGGATTCGTTCCGTCGTGGTCGTTTCTGACGCGCCTCCGGCGGCCCTATCTTTTCTCTCGCAAGAGAAAAGATAGGGGAGAAAAGAGTGCGTGGAGACGCGTTTGGTACGTTCTGCGTCTGAGTTCAGGCAAGCACCAATGTTTCAGGCGTCGTTCCACGCGGGAGTCACCTTACGGGTGTCTTGGTACGCGCCGCCTGATGCGGGGGTATCAAGTTTGCAGCTGGTTTCCGTAGAATGATTGCCGTCAATAGAAGGTGCGGCTGAAATTTTGATGGGTGTTACCTTCTTGCGGAGCAATGGCTTCCCCTATGAGGGGAAGCTGTCGCCGTGAGGCGACTGATGAGGTGGACAGCGACGCATAAACGGAAGTGCCCCACCTCATCCGTCACGGCTTCGCCGTGCCACCTTCCCCTCGTAGGGGAAGGCATTGAAAGTGCGCACAAATACAAAAAAGGTGCAGTCTGAGACATCAGACTGCACCTTTTGGTTTTATGGAATTACGCCTCGGCGGCTTGGAGGATGGTGGAGAGGAGGTCGTCGCGGCCGTCGCCTTTTTCGGCGGAGAAGGGGATGAGGCGGATGGCGTCCGGCAGCTGCAGGACCTCACGGATGCGGGCCAGGTTGGGCGCGATCTCGCTCTTTTTGAGCTTATCGAGCTTATTGGCCACGACCACGAAGGGCTTGCCGGACTGCAGGAAGTAATTGGCCATCACGACGTCGTTGGCCGTCGGCGCGTGGCGCGCGTCGACGAGCATCACGCCGAAGGTGAGCGTATCCGGCGCGGCAAAATAGGCCTCCATCAGCCGCCCCCAGCGCTCTTTTTCCTTCTGTGGGACCTTAGCGTAGCCGTAGCCCGGCAGGTCGACGAGGTACATGGCTTCATCGATGCGGAAGAAGTTGATGTGCGTGGTCTTGCCGGGAGCTTCACCGACACGGGCGAAGTTTTTGCGCAGCAGGAGCTTGTTGATGACCGAGGATTTGCCGACGTTGGACTTGCCTGCGAAGGCGATCTGGGGCAGACCGTCCTTCGGGCAGTCCGCCACGGCGGTCACGGAGCGGACAAATTCCGCGTTATGCAGATTCATGGCGGTCCCTCACTGGCGGATGCCGGGCTTGCGGCGGGTCTTGGGCGCGGGGATGGCGGCGAGCACGTCCGTGCCGGACGGCGCGGCGGTCTCCGGCTCCGGCGCGCCGGCGGGGAGCAGAGCAGCCTCCAGCACGCGGTCGGCGGTGGAGACGGTGATGAACTGCAGTGCCTGCCGCACGGTCTGGTCGATCTCCTCAAGATCCTTTTCGTTTTCGGCCGGGATGATGACAGTCCGCACGCCGTGGCGCAGGGCGGCCATGGTCTTTTCCTTGAGTCCGCCGATCGCCAGCACGCGGCCGCGGATGGAGATCTCGCCCGTCATGGCGACGTCGCGCCGCACGGGGCGGTTTGTCAGCGCCGAGACGATGGCAGTGCAGATCGTGATGCCCGCGGACGGGCCGTCCTTGGGCACGGCGCCCTCGGGGAAGTGGACGTGGATGTCGTTCGTCTTATAGAAATCCGGGGCGAGGCCCAGCTCCTTCGCGCGCGAGCGGATATAGCTCATGGCGGCGAAGGCGGATTCCTTCATCACGTCGCCGAGATTGCCGGTCAGCTCGAGCTTGCCGGTGCCAGGCACGACGTTGACCTCGACCTCGAGCGTCGTGCCGCCGACGGCGGTCCATGCCAGACCGGTCACAAGGCCGATCTGGTCGCCCACGGTATTGGCCTCCGGCAGGTACTTGCGCACGCCGAGGAAGGCCTCGAGATTGCCGCCGGTGACGGTGATGCGCTTGGGCGGCTCGGCAGAGACGAAGCGCATGGCGCATTTGCGGCACAGCGCGGCCAGCTGCCGCTCGAGATTGCGTACGCCGGACTCGCGGGTATAGCCCGCGATGATCTCGCGGATGGCGTCGTCGGAGACGCGCACCTGCGTGCGCTTCATGCCGTGCTGCTTGAGCTGCTTGGGCAGCAGATGCTGCTTGGCGATCTGCAGCTTTTCCTCATCCGTGTATGAGCCAAGCTCGATGACCTCCATCCGGTCGAGCAGGGCCCGGGGGATGGTGTCGGTCGTGTTGGCGGTGGTGATGAACATGCAGTGGGAGAGGTCGAACGGGACCTCGATATAGTGGTCGCGGAAGCTGGAATTCTGCGCGGAATCGAGCACCTCCAGCAGGGCCGACGAGGGATCGCCCTTGTAGTCGCTGCCGAGCTTGTCGATCTCGTCGAGCAGCAGCAGGGCGTTTTTGCTCTTGGCCTGGATGAGGGCCGTCATGATGCGGCCGGGCATGGCGCCGATATAGGTCTTGCGGTGGCCGCGGATCTCGGCCTCATCCCGCACGCCGCCGAGCGAGAGCCGCGCGAGCCTGCGGTTCAGCGCGCGCGCGATCGAGATGGCGACGGACGTCTTGCCCACGCCCGGCGGGCCGACCAGGCAGAGGATCTGCCCCGGCAGCTCCGGCGCGAGCTGCCGCACGGCCAGCGTCTCGAGAATGCGCTTTTTGACCGGCTCGAGGCCGAAATGATCCTCGTCGAGGATCTTCGCGGCGGACTTGACATCCAGCCGCTCCTTCGTCTCCTTGTTCCACGGCAGGTCGAGGATGGTATCAAGGTAATTGCGCAGCACGGCGGCCTCGGCCGAGCCCGCCTGCTGGCGCGCGAAGCGCGAGACCTCGCGCAGGAGCTTTTCCTCGGTCTCCTTGGGCAGCTTCAGGGCCTGGATCCTGGCGCGGTAGCTGTCGGCGTCGTTGTCGTCGTCTTCGCCGAGCTCCTCGCGGATGACGTGCAGCTGCTCGCGCAGGTAATAATCCCGCTGGTTCTGGTTGACGTTCTGCTGCACCTGATCGTTGATCTCACTCTCGAGGCGCAGGATATCGAGCTCCTTCGCCATCGTGCGCACGCACAGCTCCAGCCGGTGCACGGGCGGCAGCGTCTCAAGGATCTTCTGCTTGTCCTCATAGCCGAAGGTGGCGTTCTGGGCGATGAAATCGGCCAGCTCGCCCGCGTCGTCGCCGGCGGAGCCCTGCAGCAGGTTTTCCTGCCCGGATTTGACGGCGAGGTCGATGAACTGCTCAAACAGCTGATGCGCCTGCCGCACGAGCGCCTGCGTGCGCGGCACGGACGCGTTGTAGCCCGGCACGTCCAGCTCCATCGCGCGGGCGAAGAAGTAGGGCTCGGAATGGATCATGTCGGTCAGCTGGGCGCGGTATTTGCCCTCGACCAGGATGCGCATATTGTCGCCCGGCAGCCGCAGGATCTGGCGGACATAGGCGACGGTGCCGATCTGGTACAGATCGGCCTTTTTCGGCTCGTCGCACTGCACGTCGCGCTGGGCAACGAGGAAGATCATCTGGTCGCCGCGCATGGCTTCTTCCACGGCGCGCGCGGACTTGCTCCGGCCGACGTCAAAATGCGTCACGCAGCCGGGAAACACCACGATCCCGCGCAGCGGCAGGACCGGCAGGCAGGTCAGGGGCTTATATTCACTCATGGATGTTCTCTCCTTTCGTGGAGAATAAAAATACGCAGGAAGGGAGCGTGCGCTCCCTTCCTGGTTCTTGTGTTACAGCGTAACGCCTGCGTTCTTGATCGGAGCGCGGGGCTTCGAGGCGTCGCGGGTGATCTGCGGGGCTTCGCCGGTGCGCACGCAGCGCTCGGTGATGCAGACGGACTGGATGGTGGGGTCGGACGGGATCTCGTACATGATCTTCGTCATGATCTCCTCCATGATGGCCCGCAGGCCGCGGGCGCCGATCTGGCGTTCGATGGCTTTTTCGGCAATGGCCTCCAGCGCGCCCTTTTCGAAGCTCAGCTCGACCTGGTCGTAGGCCAGCAGCTTGTGGTACTGCTTGCAGAGCGCGTTTTTCGGCTCGGTCAGGATGCGGACGAGATCGTCCTTGCCCAGTCCCTGCAGCGAGGTGATGACCGGCAGACGGCCGACCAGCTCGGGGATGATGCCGAATTTCAGAAGATCGTGCGGCTGGACCAGCTGGAAGAGCTTGCCGACGTTGTGGTCGCCCTTGCTCTTGACCGTGGAGTTGAAGCCGACGGCGGAGGTATCGGTGCGCTGCTCGATGATCTTGTCGAGCCCGTCGAACGCGCCGCCGCAGATGAAGAGGATGTTGGTCGTATCGACCTGGATGAACTCCTGCTGCGGGTGCTTGCGTCCGCCCTGCGGCGGGACGTTGGCGACCGTACCCTCGACGATCTTCAAAAGCGCCTGCTGCACGCCCTCGCCGGATACGTCGCGGGTGATGGACGTGTTTTCGGACTTGCGGGCGATCTTGTCGATCTCGTCGATGTAGATGATGCCGCGCTCGGCAAGCTCGACGTCAAAATCCGCCGCCTGCAGCAGGCGGAGCAGGATGTTCTCGACGTCCTCGCCGACGTAGCCGGCCTCGGTCAGCGTCGTGGCGTCGGCGATGGCGAACGGCACGTTCAGGATCTTGGCCAGCGTCTGGGCGAAGAGGGTCTTGCCGGAGCCGGTGGGGCCGATGAGCAGGATGTTGCTCTTCTGCAGCTCCACATCGGAGTCGTTCTGGAAGTAGATGCGCTTATAATGGTTGTAGACCGCGACGGACAGGGCGACTTTGGCGTCGTCCTGGCCGATGATATAGCGGTCCATGTAGGTTTTGATCTGCTCCGGCGTCGGGAGCGTATCCGGCAGCTCGAGCTGCTGGGTGTTGACGCCGTTGTGCATCTCATCGCGCAGGATGGACGAGCAGAGCTCGACGCATTCGTTGCAGATGTAGACGTTGGGGCCGGCGATGATCCGGCCGACCTGCTCCTGGCGCTTGCCGCAGAAGGAGCAGCGGATGGAGTCTCTTGCCAAGCTGGACTCCTCCTTTCAGGGATTATTGTCTCTTGTAGATGACCTTATCGACCAGACCGTAGGCCTGCGCCTCTTCGGCGGTCATGAAGTTGTCGCGCTCGGTGTCGACCTTGATAGTCTCCAGCGGCTTGCCGGTGTTGGCGGCAAGGATCTCGTTGAGACGCTGCTTGATCTTCAGCATGCGCTCGACCTGGATCTGCATGTCGGTCGCCTGGCCCTGCGTGCCGCCGGAGGGCTGGTGGATCATGATCTCCGCGTTGGGCAGCGCCAGGCGCTTGCCCTTCGTGCCGGAGGACAGCAAGAACGCGCCCATCGAGGCGGCCATGCCCACGCAGATGGTGGACACGTCGCACTTGATGAACTGCATGGTGTCATAGATCGCCATGCCGTCGGTCACACTGCCGCCGGGGGAGTTGATATAAAACTGGATGTCCTTATCGGGATCCTGCGCCTCGAGATAGAGCATCTGCGCCACGATCAGGCTCGCGGTGGTGCTGTTGACCTCTTCGGACAGGATGATGATACGGTCGTTGAGCAGGCGGGAGAAGATATCGTACGACCGCTCGCCGCGGCTGGTCTGTTCAACGACATACGGAACTAAACTCATAGTGGGATTCTCCTTTCAGACGGATGTCAGGTTGGCTGTAGGATTCTACCCAACCGGTTGGAGAATTATTCCTCAGCCTTGGGAGCCTCTTCTGCGGGAGCTTCGGCAGCCTCGTCTTCCTTCTTGGCAGATTTCTTGGCGGCCTTCTTTTCCTTTTCCTTCTCGACGGGCTTGGCATTGTCGACGATCAGCTTCACAGCCTTGCGGCCCTTGAGATCGGACTTGACGGCCTCGACGTCGATCATTTCCTTGATCTTGTCCAGCTCCATCTTGTACTGCTCGGCCAGCTTCTTCAGCTCTTCTTCGACTTCCTCGTCGGTCACGTCGATGTTCTCCTGATGGACGATCTCGCTCAGCAGGATGTTGCTGCGGACGGTCTGCTCCGCCATCGGGCGCATGGAATCGCGCATGCCCTTGACGTCGCCGCCGATCATCTTGACGTAGTCTTCCATCTTCATGCCCTGGGACTGCAGCTGATAGGCAAACTGCTCGAGGTGCTTGTCGACCTGCTCGTCGATCATGCAGGCGGGGATGTCGCAGGTCATGTTCTTGCCGGCCAGAACGACAGCCTCGTTTTCAAAGTCACGGTCAACAGCTTCCTGACGCTTCTTGGCGAGGTCGGCCTTGATGCTCTTCTTGAGGGCGGCCAGCGTGTCGTATTCGGAGACGTCCTTGGCGAACTCGTCGTCGAGCTCGGGCTTGATGGTCTCCTTGACCTCGTGGATCTTGCACTGGAAGGTCGCGGCCTTGCCGGCCAGCTCCTTGGTGTAGCTCTCGGGGAAGGTGACCTCGACGGCCTTCTCTTCACCGGCCTTCAGGCCGACGAGCTGATCTTCGAAGCCGGGGATGAACGCGCCGGAGCCGAGCGTCAGGGTATAGCCCTCGGCCTTGCCGCCGTCGAAGGGCTTGCCGTCGACAAAGCCTTCAAAGTCCAGAATGACGGTGTCGCCGGTCTTGGCTTCGCGGTCAACGGTCTCGATGCGGGCGTTGCGGTCCTGCATGCGGCCGAGCTCTGCGTCGACTTCGGCCTTGGAGATGGAAACGGTCTCCTTGGGGACCTCGATGCCCTTGTACTCGCCGAGGGTGACCTCGGGGTAGAGCTCAGTGGAAACGGTCAGCACGACGCTGCCGTCTTCGGGGGTCTGCATATCGGTAACGGAGGGCTGGCCGACGGCCTTGAGCTCCTGCTTGACAATGGCAGCTTCGTAGATCTCGGGGAAAATCTCGTTGACGGCGTCTTCATAGAAGACCTGCGAGCCGTACATCCGCTCGACGAACTTGCGCGGGGCCTTGCCCTTGCGGAAGCCGGGGATCATGATATCCTTACGGATCTTGGCATAGGCCTTGTCCAGAGCAGTCTGGAACTCGTCCCTGGCGATCTCGATGGTGACCTTTGCGGCGCCGTTTTCTTTCTCTACGTTTTTGACGTTCATTGTGGTACTTTCCTCCTATGCGGTGCGGCCCATGAAAAAAGCCGATATTCACCATTCTCATTTGAATCCGCTCTATTCTACCAGACTTCGTGCAAGAAATCCACTGTTTTTTCAGGAATTTATCCGAATTCAGAAAAAATTCAAAATCTTTCCGCTCATCCGATCCGCTGCGGCTGGAAATCGACGTGATCGGCCGAGACAAGGCGGTATTCCGTGCCCCGGTACGGCCCCTCCAGCGCCAGCCGGATGGAGTCGGCGTGCAGATGGCCGTAATAGCAGCGCGTCACGCCGTAGGTCTCGAACAAAGCCAGGATCTCCGGGCAGACATAGCCCCGGTAGCGCGGCGGGTAGTGCAGGAAGCAGTATTTTTCCTTCTCTCCCGCCAGCTGCAGCGACCGCTCCAGCCGCCCGAGCTCGCGCCGGAAGATCTTCTCGTCGTGGCTGCCGGCCTTCTGTTCGTCATAGAACCAGCCGCGCGTGCCGCAGAGCGCAAGCTCCCCATAAAAGAAGCAGCTGTTGTTCAGCACGTGAAAATCCGAAAAGCCGTGCTCCGCGCAGAAGCGGTCAAAGGCCTTGAGCGTCGTCCACCAGTAGTCGTGGTTGCCCTTGAGGATGATCTTGCGGCCGGGGATGGCGTTCATGAAGGCAAAATCCTCCGCCGCGTCCTCCAGACTCATTGCCCAGCTGAGATCGCCGAGCAGCACGGTCGTATCCTCCGGCCCGATGACGCGCAGGTTCTCCCGGAGCTTGTCGACATAGCCCTCCCACCGGCCGCCGAAGACGTCCATCGGCTTATCGGCCGGCCCCAGCGACAGGTGCAGATCGCCGATCGCGTACAGGGCCATTACTGCAGAAACTCCGTGACGACGGACTGCATCGCAGTCTTGTCCGCGACTTCGCCGAAGCGCGGGGTCTTGCCCGCGAGACTGGCCAGCGGCAGCGGCGCTTCGCGGCCGGTCACGGCCGTGAGCTGGCCCAGGACCTTCGTGCCGGGCTGATGCTCCGTCACGCCGAGCGCGTCCAGCACGCTCGCGCAGAACTTGAAGGGGCTGGCCGTGGACTCGACGACAGTCAGCGTCCCGTCGCCGGTCTCGGCGCGGTAGCCCTCCAGCACGGTGCAGGCCACAGCGGTATGGGTGTCAAGCAGATAGTTCTTTTCGTGGAAGGTCTTGCCGATCGTCTGCGCGCCCTGCGCGTCAGTGCAGAAGCCGCAGGAGAACTCTGCCTGGACCGCGCGGAACACCCGCTCCGAGACGGTATAGCGGCCGGTCCCGGCGAGCGCCTGCATGTACCCGCGCACCTCCTCGTCCGAGCCCGACAGCAGGTACAAAAGCCGCTCGAGGTTTGACGAGATCAGGATGTCCATCGACGGCGAAGCTGTCTGATAGAATGGGCGGTTGCGGTCATAGGTGCCGGTCCGGATGAAGTCGGTCAGGACGTTATTCTCGTTCGACGCGCAGATGAGCCTGCCGATGGGCACGCCCATCTTCTTCGCGTAGAAGCCGGAGAGGATGTTGCCGAAGTTGCCCGTCGGCACGCAGACGTTGACGGTCTGCCCCTCCTCGATGGCGCCGGAGGCGAGCAGGTCGCAGTACGACGAGACGTAATACACGATCTGCGGCAGGACCCGGCCCCAGTTGATGGAGTTGGCTGAGGAGAGAAAATAGCCGCGGGAGGCGAGCGTCTCGCGCAGCTGCGCATCGGAGAAGATGCGCTTGACGCCGGTCTGCGCGTCGTCAAAGTTGCCGCGCACGGCGCACACGCCGACGTTCCGGCCCTCCTGCGTGACCATCTGGAGCTTCTGGATTTCCGACACGCCGCCGTCGGGGTAGAAGACGAGGATCTTCGTGCGGTCCACGTCCCGGAAGCCCTCGAGCGCGGCCTTGCCGGTGTCGCCGGAGGTGGCGACGAGGATGCAGACGGTCTTCTCCTCGCCGGTCTTTTTGAGCGAGGCCGTCAGCAGATATGGCAGCATCTGCAGGGCCATGTCCTTGAACGCGCACGTCGGCCCGTGCCAGAGCTCCTGGATATAGGTGTTGTCCGCGAGCTGCACGACGGGCGCAGCCGCGGGGGTATCGAATTTGGCAGGGCCATAGGCCTTCTGCGCGAAGCCGAGCAGCTCTTCTTCGGAGAATTCCTCGAGATAGAGCTTCATGATCTTCGCTGCCCGCTCCGGATAGGACAGACGCGCGAGCGCGCGGATGTCCGCCAGGGTCAGCTGCGGAATGGATTCCGGCAGATACAGACCGCCGTCGCGGCTGAGGCCCTCCACGATGGCCTGGCTGGCGGTCAGACGGCGGGAAGAATCCCGGGTACTTACATAATGCATGTTTTCACGACCTTCATCAAAGAATTGCAGAACAGGTTCTGTATGGTTTCATCGGGATATCCGGCGTCGGCCAGGTAGCGCCCGAGGGTCTCATAATCATTCAGCGCGGCAAAGCCCTCCGGCAGCACGCTGCAGCCGTCAAGATCCGCGCCCAGCGCAAGATGCCCCTCGCCGCCAAGATCCAGGAAATGATCGAGATGGCGGCGCAGATCGTCAAACGTCACGCGCGGCCCGTCGGTCAGAAACGGCCCGTAGAGGTTGAGTCCCGCCGTGCCGCCAAGATCGCAGATGGCCTGGAACTGCGCGTCGGTCAGATTGCGCGGGTGCGGGCATACGGCGAACGAATCGGAGTGGCTGGCCACGATCGGCTTTTCCGCCAGCTCCGCCATGTCCCAGAAGCCCTTTTCGGACAGATGGCTCACGTCCACGAGCATGCCGAGCTTCTGTGCGCGGCGGAAGAAGCGCTTGCCCTTCTCCGTCAGCCCCTCGCCGGTCTGGCAGGAGCCGGACAGGCCGTTCGGCAGGTTCCACACGAGCGAGACCATCCGCACGCCCGCCTCATATGCAAGCTCCAGCAGTCCCTCGTCCTCGCGCACGGCTTCCGCGCCCTCAATGGCGAGAAAGGCGGCGCACTTGCCCGCCTGCATGGCGGCTTCCGCCTCCGGCGCGGTGCGGCAGAGGGTGATCCTGTCTTCGTTTTTGCGCAGCTGTGCCAGAAAATAGTCCAGCGCGCGGGAAAAATGCTCTGTATGGGGCATGCGCGTCTCGATCCACGCGGTGCAGAACGCGAAGAACTGGGCGTAGCCGCCAAGCCCCGCGGCCTTGTCCAGCGACACGGCAAGATCGCTGCTGCGCAGCTGCTTTTCCTGCAGCCAGAGCTCGACCGGCGTGTCGCAGTGGCCGTCAAATACACGGTATGGCATCAGAAAGCGTCCTCCATATGGGTGATCTGCGGGCGGCGGGTCTGTGTGCCCGCGGGCGCGTAGATCTCGATCACGTCGAAGCGCGGCTGCAGCTCCGACTCGTGTTGGGATAAGTACAAAAGCGCGGTGGCGCGCAGCCGCTGCTGCTTGCGGCTGTCGACAAATTCCCGCGCGGCGGCAAAATCCGCCGATTTTCGCAGCTTGACCTCGCAGAAGATGAGATAGCGGCGGTCCGCCGCGATGATATCGATCTCGCCGAGGCGGGTGCGGTAGTTCATGGCCTCGATGCGGAAGCCCTTTTTCCGCAGATACGCCGCGGCCGCTGCCTCGCCCCAGGGGCCGAGCAGATCACGTGCCCGCATAGAATTTTTTTAAAAACGTCTGCCGGTGGATGGGGCAGGGGCCGTATTCCCGCAGCGCCGCATAGTGCCGCTTCGTGCCGTAGCCCTTGTGGACGGCAAAGCCGTACTGCGGGTATTGCTCGTCGTATTGCTCCATCAGCCTATCCCGCGTCACCTTTGCCAGGATCGACGCGGCGGCAATGGAGGCGGACAGGCTGTCGCCCTTCACGATCGTCCGGACGGGCAGGCCGAAGTCTTTGGAGCGGTTACCATCGATGAGCGCCAGCTCCGGCGGCGGGGCCAGCTGCGCCATCGCCCGCTCCATGGCGAGGAAGGTCGCCTGCAGGATGTTGATCTCGTCGATCTCCTGCTCGCTCGCAAACGCGATGCCGTAGCTGACGGCCTCGGCGGTGATGACGCTGCAGAGCTCCCGGCGCTTTTTGTCCGTAAGCTTTTTCGAGTCGTTCAGGCCCGGGATCACCAGCTCCGGCGGCAAGATCACCGCCGCCGCGCAGACCGGCCCGGCCAGCGGCCCGCGCCCGGCCTCATCCACGCCGCAGACCAGCTGAAAGCCGTCCGCGAACGCCTCTTTTTCATAGAGCCACAGATCGATCGGTGTTTCGTGTTTCATGCGTCCTGCTCCTCCGGGCTTTCGAGCGTGAGTCTGCCGAGCTTGCCGCTGCGGTAATCGTCCATCAGCGCCTTCGCCATCCGCTCGGTGTTGACCTCGCCGCCGGAGACGAGATAGCCGCGCTTCTTTCCCGCCAGCTGCAGCAGGTCATAGCCATCCGCGCTCTCCGGCGCTTCGAGCTTGTAGCGCTCAAGCAGCGTCTGGGGGTAGAACCTCGCCAGAAGCTCCATAAAATGGCATGCAAGCGTCTCGGTGTCGATGACGTCCTCTTTGACTGCGCCCGTGTAGGCCAGCCGCATGCCGACCTCCGGGTCTTCGAACTTCGGCCACAGGATGCCCGGCGTGTCCAGAAGCAGCAGCCCCTGGTCGACCGTGATCCACTGCTTGCCGCGCGTGACGCCGGGGCGGTTTTCCGCCTTGGCGCCCTTGCGCCCGGCGACCTGGTTGATGAACGTCGATTTTCCCACGTTCGGGATGCCGACGATCATGAGCTTGAGGGGCCTTCCGACCTGCCCCTTTTCCGCATAGCGCGCCAGCTTTTCCGCCAGCAGCTCCCGCACGGCCGGCACGAAGCCGGAAATGCCCTTTTTCGTCTTGCAGTCGGTCTGCAGGACGCTGTAACCTTTCGCGCGGAAATGCTCCGCCCAGCGCTTTGTCATCGCGGGATCGGCCATATCGATGCGGTTGAGGATGATCATCCGGGGCTTCGTGCCGCAGATGGCGTCGATGTCCGGGTTGCGGCTGGCAAGCGGGATGCGCGCATCCAAGATCTCGCACACGGCGTCGACGAGCTTCACGTCCGCCTCGATCATCCGGCGCGTCTTGGTCATGTGGCCCGGATACCACTGGATATTCATCGCTGCTTCGCTGTTTGCTTCCTGTTTCATGATACTGCTCCGAATCTGTGCCAGTCCCGGCCGCCGGTCACGGCGCCGAGTTCGTTGGTCTGCCGCCCCGGGAAGATGACGAGCAGCACCTTGCCAAGCACGGCCTCTTTTTTGACGCAGCCGACGTCGGAAAACCGGCTGTCCTCCGAGTGGTTGCGGTTGTCGCCCATGACGAACAGCTCGCCCTCCGGCACGGTGACGGGATAGTCGAGCGCCTTGCCGTATTCGGCGTAGCTCAGGTACGTCGGCTCGAAGGTATAGCGCTCGTCGAGCGCCTGCCCGTTGACGTAGACGACGCCGGCATTGAAATCGATATCGACCGTCTGCCCGCCGACCGCGATGACGCGCTTGACCAGCAGCTCGTCGTTATCCGAGAACGGCGGCGTGTACAAAACCACGATGTCGCCCTGTCTGGCGTTTCGGTAGAGGAAATTGCTCTCCAGCACCAGATAGTCCTTGTCCACGAGCGTCGGGTACATCGAGCTGCCGCTGACGCCGTTCACGCGGAAAAAGAACACGAACATCAGCGTGATGACCGCGAGCATCCGCACCAGATCAAATAAGCTCAGATAGGCCTCATAGCCCTTCGGCTCCGGCTGCTTTGCAGGCGTCTGCGCCTCGTCCGGCTGCTGTGCGTGCAGGTTCTTGTCTTCCTGTTCCATGCTCCAAAGATCCCCCATTTCGGAAGAAGCGTAAAGATATCAGTATTATATACGATTCTGCACAATAAAGAAAGAGGAAAATCGCCTTTTCTTGCGGCAGCAGGGCAGGTGTGCTATACTGGAACAAAAAAGAAAAGGAGGCGGCGGTATGTACCGGATCCTGGTGGTCGAGGATGACCCCGGCATCGCGCAGGCCGTCTGTGCGCATTTGAGGCAGTGGGAGCTGGAGGCGCGGTGCGTGCAGAACTTCCGTGCGGTCATGGACGAATTCACGGCATTCGACCCGCAGCTCGTGCTGCTGGATATCTCGCTCCCGTTTTTCAACGGCTATCACTGGTGCACGCAGATCCGCAGCGTCTCGCGCGTGCCAGTCATGTTCCTCTCGTCCGCGGCGGAGAATATGAACATCGTCATGGCGATGAACATGGGCGCGGACGATTTCATCGCCAAGCCCTTTGATCTCGACGTGCTGACGGCCAAGGTGCAGGCGCTTCTGCGCCGGACGTATGACTTTGCCGCGGCCAGCCCGGTGCTCTCACACCGCGGCGCTGTTTTGCAGACGGGCGACCAGTCGCTGCTCGTGGACGGGGAAAAGCTGCCGCTCAGCAAGAACGAATACCGCATCCTCTGGACGCTCCTGCAGGACAAGGGGACGATCGTCAGCCGCGAAAAGCTCATGGAGGCTTTGTGGCAGACCGACAGCTTCGTCGATGAGAACACGCTGTCAGTCAACATGGCGCGCCTGCGCAAAAAGCTCGACGGCGCGGGGCTGACGGGCTTCATCACGACAAAAATCGGTGCGGGCTATCTGGTAGAATGATATGAAGCTCTTTTTGCATTATCTGCGCTCCAAGGCGCTGAAGATCGGGGCGTTTTTGCTGTTCGCCCTTTTGTTTCTGGTCTCGTTCCGGCTGTACCATCTGCCGCTGGCGGCGGTGTGGTATCCGTCGGCGCTGTGCGCGGCGCTGGGGCTCGTGATCCTGCTGCTGGACTTCCGGCGCGTCCGGCAGCGGCATCTGGAGCTGCAGCAGATCCTGAAAAGCCTCCCCACCCTGCCGCAGACGCTTCCGCAGCCGCAGGCGGTCTTAGAGGAGGACTACCGCGCGCTCACCCGCGCGCTGCTCGCGCAGCAGCGCACGCTGGAGACGCAGCTGAACAGCCGGTATCAGGACATGCTCGACTACTATACCCTCTGGGCGCACCAGATCAAGACGCCCATCGCCTCCATGCGCCTTTCCCTGCAGCAGGAGGATACGCCCAAGGCCCGGCAGCTGCTGCAGGAGCTTTCGCGCGCGGAGCAGTATGTCGGGATGGTCATGGTCTATCTGCGGCTGACGGACGGCGGCAGCGACTTTGTGCTGCGCACCTGCGATCTTGACGCGATCGTCCGGCAGGCCGTGCGGCGCTTTGCCGGGGAGTTCATCACGCGGAAGCTGAAGCTCTGCTATGAGCCTTTGAACGCAGCGTGCGTCACGGATGAGAAGTGGCTGCTGTTCGTGGTGGAGCAGGTCTTGTCCAATGCGCTCAAATACACGCGGGAGGGGTCGATCACCATCACGATGGAGCACCCGAAAACGCTCGTCATCCGCGACACGGGCATCGGCATCGCGCCGGAGGATCTGCCGCGCATCTTTGAAAAGGGCTACACCGGCTACAACGGCCGCGGCGACCAGAAGGCCAGCGGCCTCGGCCTCTATCTGTGCCGGACGATCTGCCGGAAGCTCGGCCACTCCATCACCGCCGAATCGGCCCCGGACGAAGGCACCGCCATCCGCATCGGCCTCTCCCAACGCCAGGTCCGGGAATGACGCTGCCCCTTGGCTCCCCTTCCAGGGGCCGATTCCCCCTATCAGGGGGAAATGTCCCGAAGGGACAAAAGGGGTAGGGATGCTGTCAGCCGCAGGCTGACTGAGAGGTTGTATCAAATTTGCATAGAAAAACCCAAACCGCAAATTTAGTTTGCGGTTTGGAAAGGAAGAAACGAGCACAGAGGATAAGAAGCCTTGCTTGCAAGGATTCGTTCCGTCGTGGTCGTTTCTGACGCGCCTCCGGCGGCCCTATCTTTTCCCTTGCGCGGGAAAAGATAGGGGAGAAAAGAGCGCTATTAGCTCAGAAACCGCCATCACGTATCTGCTCAATAGATGGACGCACTTCTACGGCGTCCCGCCTGCCGATCAAGGAATTTCTGCCGAAAGAGCACGTCATTGTTGGTGATGGCTGAATCGGTGCACGGAAACTTGCTGGGTGCGCCTGCGGGCGCGGGGATCGGATGTCTTACAAAACTGTAAGACGGCAGCCGGAAAGTGTAAGCGGAATCGATGGCGGCGGGAGGCCTGGCGCGATATACTTGGCGCAGAAACTTTCACAGGAGGCATTTTTCTTATGCAGATTCTCGAAGTGAACGGCCTGCGCAAGGTCTACACGACGCGCTTTGGCGGTGCGTCGGTCGAGGCGCTCAAAAACATCAATTTCAGCGTGGAAAACGGCGAATACGTCGCCATCATGGGCGAATCCGGCTCCGGCAAGACCACGCTCCTGAACATTCTCGCCGGGCTCGACAAGCCGACCTCCGGCCAGGTGCTGCTCGACGGCAAGGATCTCGCGTCCATCCGCGAGTCCGACCGTGCCGCCTTCCGCCGTGACAATCTCGGCTTCGTCTTTCAGGAGTTCAACCTGCTCGACACCTTCTCGGTCGAGGACAACATCTATCTGCCGCTTGTGCTCGCGGGCGTGCCGCAGAGCCAGCTCGGCGCACGGCTCGAGCCCATCGCGGCGAAGCTCGGCATCTCGGAGCTGCTGAAAAAATATCCGTATGAGATCTCCGGCGGCCAGAAGCAGCGCGCGGCCGTTGCCCGCGCGATCATCACGAACCCCCGTCTGCTGCTGGCCGACGAGCCGACCGGCGCGCTCGATTCCCGCGCCACGGACGAACTGCTGCGCGTCTTCTCCGATATCAGTGCCAGCGGCCAGACCATCCTGATGGTCACGCATTCCGTCCGTGCGGCCAGCCGCGCGGGCCGGGTCCTGTTCATCAAGGACGGCGAGGTCTGCCACCAGCTCTACCGCGGCGGCATGACCGACGATCAGCTCTACCAGAAGATCACGGACGCGCTGACCGTCCTGCAGGCGGGAGGCGAGCGGGTATGACGCACAGACTCTATCCGCGCCTGGCCTGGCAGGGCATCACGAAGAACAAGCGGCTGTATCTGCCGTTTCTGCTCACCTGCGTCGGCATGGTGATGATGACGTACATCCTGCTGTCGCTGGCGTCCTCCCCGGTCCTCAAGACGTTCCCGGGCGGCGGCGTCATGCCGATGATCCTCAGCATGGGCAGCTTCGTCATGGCGGCGTTCGCCGTTCTGTTCCTGTTTTATACGAATTCCTTCCTCATCCGCCGTAGAAACCGCGAGTTCGGCCTCTACAACATCCTCGGCATGGGCAAGGGCAATCTTGCCAGGGTGCTCGCGTGGGAATCGGTCATGATGGCGCTCGTGGCCATCGTGGGCGGCGAGGCGCTGGGCATTGCGCTCGGGAAGCTGTTTGAGCTGGTGCTCGTCAACATCGTGGGCGGCGACGTGCAGATGGACTTTACCGTCTCTGTCCCGGCCACGGCGATGACGGCGATCCTGTATCTCGGCATTTTCGCGCTTTTGTTCCTGCGCTCGCTGGTGACGGTCTGCCGGACGAACGCCGCGGCCCTGCTGCGCAGCGAATCCTACGGCGAAAAGCCGCCGAAGGCGAACTGGGCATTCGGCCTTGCCGGCTTTGGGATCCTCGGCGCGGCATATTATATTGCTGTGACGATCAAGCAGCCGCTGACGGCGCTGGCCGTGTTCTTCATTGCCGTTCTGATGGTCATCGTGGGGACGTATCTGATCTTCATTTCCGGCTCCGTCCTGCTGTGCCGCGCGCTGCAGAAGAACAAGCGGTATTACTATCAGAAAAACCACTTCATCTCCGTTTCCTCCATGGCCTACCGCATGAAGCGCAACGGCGCGGGTCTCGCATCCGTGTGCATTCTGGCCACGATGGTGCTCGTCATGCTCTCGTCGACGACGTGCCTGTACTTCGGCACCGAGGACGCGCTGCGCACCCGCTATCCGCAGGATTTTTCCATCGAGCTGCGCTTTACCAAGGACGAGGGCGGCGCGAACGAGGAGAACATCCGGACCGCGCGCGGCATGGTCGAATCTGTTATCGAGCAGGACAAGCTTGACGTGCAGGAGCAGTTCGATACGCGCAGCGCGTGGTTCTCCGGTCTTCTTACGGGAAACAGCTTCGAGCGCGCGGATCGCTCCACGCTCATGGACTATGAGCGTGCGGTCGACATGGTCATCCTGCCACTGGAGGACTATACCCGCATGACGGGCGAAAGCCTGACGCTCGGGCCGGGCGAGGCGTATTTTTGCTGCCCGCGCGTGGCCTACACGCAGTCGGAGCTCCACATCGGCGAGCTTTCCTACCAGATCAAGGGCCAGCTGCCCGATTTCGGCGGCTTCGGCGCGGACAGCGCGAACATCACGACGACATTCTATCTCGTCGTCCCGGACTTTGACGCCGCGATCGACGCGCTGCAGACGCAGGACACCCGCTATCCGGTCGTCGTGGCCTGGCAGTATTCGTTTGATTCCGGCAGCCCCGACAAGGAGCAGATCGTGTTCCTTACTGACATGCTGGCGGCATTCGCCGAAAACAAAGACGGGCTGGCCTACGCTTCGTACACGGTGGAGTCTCTGGCGTTCAACCGCGACGATTTCCAGGGCACCTACGGAAGCCTGTTCTTCCTTGCGATTTTGCTCAGCATCGTGTTCCTCGCGGCCGCTGTTCTGATCCTTTACTACAAGCAGATCTCCGAGGGCTATGAGGACCAGGCCCGGTTCGAGATCATGCAGCGCGTCGGCATGACGAAGACGGATATCCGCAAATCCATCAATTCGCAGCTGCTGCTGGTCTTCTTCCTGCCGCTTTTGTTTGCGGGGCTGCATCTGGGCTTTGCGTTCCCGTTCGTGCATAAGATGCTCGTGCTCTTCAACCTCACGAATCTGAAGCTGCTCATCGGCACGACCGTCATCACGTTCGCGGTCTACGCCGTGTTCTACGCCATCGTCTACCGCGTCACGTCCAATTCGTATTATGCGATCGTCGCGGGCGCAAAGGAGGATGCTGCATGATCCGTCTGCTTGTGCGTCTGGTGTTGGTATTGGTGCTGATCGCGGCGCTGCTCATCGGCATGACCTGCTGTGCGGCCCGGGTGGTCTTCGACAGCTGCGCGGAGATCGGCGTGCAGCAGACCGTCCGCAACCTCGAGGACTTTTTCCTCTGGCTGCGGGACGTGTGGGCGCTTGCGCGGGTAAAACTGAACTTATGTATGGTGACCGTATGAAAAAAGTGAGATCCGGTGCCTCCGGCGGCGTGTTTTATCTGGGTCTTGCCCTGATCGGCGTGTTGGCGATCCCGGCGGCGGTGCTGCTCGGTCTGATCGCGGGTGTGTGGACGCTGACCGACAAGCTCACCGCCCTGCTGGAGAAAAAGCATTGACGCTGTCTCGAAATTCGGGTATGCTAAGGGCAAAGACAAGGGCGCGCCATCCTGGCGCGCCCCGGGAACGGAGGGACCTTTATGAGCGGCTGTACCGGCTGCGGCGGCTGCGCGTCCGGCTGCGGCGGCTGCCAGAGCCATGTTTTGATTCTGACCGAGGCGGAGATCCGCCTGCTGCGGCGCTTCGGCGAGCTGGCCTTTCTGCCAGCCGCGTGTACCCGGACCAATGAAACGCCGGTCTATCTCTCAGATCTCGGCGGCCGGGCCGAGATCAGCGCGGCCATCCTCGCCCTGCAGGTCAAGCGGCTCATCTCCGTCGATTTTGCCCTGCCGCTGCAGGGCTTCGACTACGCGGGGTATGAGGACTACCCGGTCCGCGGCAGCATGGCCCTGACCGCCGCTGGGCAAGAGGCGCTCGACTCCCTGAACATCCAGGGCTGCGGGGAATAAAGGCAAAAAAGACGTGCCGGGACGGCACGTCTTTTTGTTTTTTATTGCTTCCCCTCCGGGGGCGTGGTGATATGGACGTGGTTGTTGATGTGGTCGATGCAGTAGCAGTAGTAGCCGTTGCATTTCGAGCAGTAGCGGAACTCCAGATTCGGATAGTCCGTGTCCGTCCGGCCGCAGACCGTGCACTTGTGGCGGTAGGGCTTTTCGCCGGTTTTGGAGTGGTAGGACCCGGCCCAGTTCGCATTCGGCCGGGATCCTGTGCCGGTGGTGCGGTAGTTTTTGCGCTGGCGATAGCGCAGGGCGTCCGGCAGGATGTTTTTGACGTCGCTGCCGAAGAAAAGCAGATAGTTGAGCAGCGGCACGATGGGCAGCAGCCAGTAGAACGAGAGGAACGGGGCGATGCGCAGATACAAAAACACGTTCAGCACCGTACCGCCAAGGTAGACCCAGGCCATGTATTTCATTTTGAGTGGAATGAAGAAAAGCAGCAGCACCCGCGCCTCCGGCGCGATGGTCGCCACGGCGAGAAACAGGCTGAGGTTCAGCGCTGCGGCGTCCGCCCCGGAGCCGAGGAGCAGCGCGGCCAGATCGGTCAGCAGAAGCCCGGTGAGATAATACAGATTGAAGCGGAACGGGCCCCAGTAGCTCTCGAGGATCTTGCCGAACTGATAGTAGCAGAACAGCGACACGACGGCCAGGAACAGATAGATGCCGGCAGTGTCGTTCAGATACGTAAAGACATACGTAAACAGCCGCCAGACCTGCCCGCGCAGAATGGCGGAACGGCTGAAGCAGAGATAGCTGTAGACGATGTTGCTGGGGTCGACGCGCGAGAGCACATAGACCACCAGATTGCCGATGGCGATGACGAGCATGAGGTTCGGGATGCCCTTGCCCCTGTTTTTCAGGCAGAAGCGCTCAAACCGCCTGCGAAGATCTTTCATACGATTCACCCTCCTGATTTCGTTTCCCATCATACAGGGCGGGGCCAGAAAAATCTACCCCGTAAATGTAAACATTTCTATGCTGGAAGAAGTATTGACGGGTCTCCCTCCGGATAAACGGGGGAAATTTGCCGATATCGAAAGAAGATGCTTGACATTCACGGCGGTTTTTGTATAATCGAGGTACAACTGAACAGCCTTATCAAGAGTGGTGGAGGGAACGGCCCAATGAAACCCGGCAACCTGCGGACGCAAGGTGCCAAATCCGGCGAAGGAATCGAAAGATGAGGGAGAAGAACATTTGCCGTTCTGCCCCTCGGGCAGGGCGCTTTTTTTGTGCCCGGAAAGGAATCGGAATATGAACAACAGAAAAATTTTCACCTCGGAGTCCGTCACGCAGGGACATCCCGACAAGCTTTGCGACCTGGTCTCCGACAGCGTGCTCGACGCCGTGCTGGCGCAGGACCCCATGGGCCGCGTCGCGTGTGAGACGGCGGCCACGACCGGCATGGTCCTCGTCATGGGCGAGATCACCACGTCCGCGCAGATCGATATCGCGAGCCTGGCCAGAAAGGCCATCTGCGACGCTGGCTACGACCGGCCGGAAATGGGCTTCGACGGCCACAGCTGCAACGTGATGGTCGCCGTGGGCCACCAGTCCCCGGATATCGCCATGGGCGTTGACAACGCCTATGACGACGGCTCGACCGGCGCTGGCGACCAGGGCATGATGTTCGGCTTCGCCTGCACGCAGACGAAGGAGCTCATGCCGGCCCCCATCGCCTACGCCCACAACCTCACCCGCGCCCTCACCGCCGCGCGTGAGAGCGGCAAGCTGCCCTGGCTCCGCCCGGACGGCAAGAGCCAGGTCTCCGTGGAATACGGTCCCGACGGCCTGCCCACCCGCATCGATACCGTCGTCGTCTCCACCCAGCATGCGGACTCCATCGCCATCGAGGATCTGCGCAAGTCCATCGTCGAGACCGTCATCGAGCCGAACCTCCCCTCCCGTCTGCTCGACGAGAATACGAAATACTACGTGAACCCGACCGGCCGCTTCGTCATCGGCGGCCCGGCCG
>ERZ780167.1176-NODE-1176-length-24080-cov-3.433132_pt1 | contig 24080 bp, 16 predicted proteins | sample MGYA00510982_ERZ780167 | MGnify/ENA primary metagenome ERZ780167 (study PRJEB29588, sample SAMEA2146107) | human gut metagenome | biome: human gut; feature: human-associated habitat; material: faeces | place: Denmark | collected 2008/2010 ... | reverse complement strand
CTTCAGCCTGCCCTTATACTGCGGCGCGTAATAAAGCGCCGATATGCGCTCCATATCGAAGTCTTCTGTCTTGAAATACAGCGTTCCGCCGCGCTGCGATATCTCGTATATGCCTGCGTCCGAGGCCTCGGCGCGCATTACGGCAATTCCGATAAGCGTATTTCCGCTCTCCGGCGGCTCGCCGAAACGGTCGCACAGCTCGTCTATAACGTCGCTTACGTCCTCGTCTGTTCTTATAGCCGCTATGCGCTTGTAAATTCCGAGCCTTGCGGGTAATGACTCAATGTAGCTTTCGGGTATATGCGCCGAAATATTAAGGTCTACCGTGCAGGGCATATCATCTGTTTCGGGCTGACCGTTTTCTTCGTTCACCGCCTGCGATAAAAGCTTTAGGTACATATCGTACCCCACCGCCTCCATATTGCCGTGCTGCTCGCCGCCCAAAATGCTGCCCGCTCCCCGTATTTCCAGGTCGCGCATTGCAATTTTAAAGCCCGAGCCGAACTCGGTAAACTCGCGCAGGGCGTTAAGCCGCTTCTCCGCCGTTTCGGACAGCACGCGCCCCCTGCGGAAGGTAAAATAGGCATAAGCTACCCGGTTGCTCCTGCCCACGCGCCCCCGCAGCTGATACAGCTGCGACAGCCCGAAGCAATCCGCATCCAGCACTATCATGGTGTTTACATTGGGCACATCCAGTCCGCTCTCTATTATGGTGGTGCACAGCAGTATATCATACTGCCCGTTATAGAAATCCAGCATCACCTGCTCAAGCTCGCCCTGCTCCATCTGCCCGTGCCCCACGGCTATGCGCGCCGAGGGCGCAAGCGCCTGTATTTCCTGCGCCACCCGTTCAATGCCCTGAACACGGTTGGAAACCACATACACCTGCCCCCCGCGGGAAAGCTCGCGCGCAAGCGCCTCCCTTATCATAACGCTGTTGTATTCCGCCACATAGGTCTGCACCGGGTAGCGCTCCTGCGGCGGAGTGGACAGCACCGACATATCCCTTATCCCCACAAGGGACATGTGCAGCGTGCGCGGTATCGGGGTCGCGCTTAAGGTAAGCACATCCACATTTGCTTTAAGCTGCTTTAGGCACTCCTTATGCTTCACCCCGAAGCGCTGCTCCTCATCTATTATCAGCAGTCCCAGATCCTTATACTGCACCGATTTTGCAAGCAGCGCGTGAGTGCCTACTATTATATCTATTTTGCCCTCCAGCAGCTGCTTTTTTATCCTGCTTTTTTCCGCCGCCGTACGGAAGCCCGAAAGCATCTCACAGCGCACCGAATACGGCTCCGTTCTGTTAAGCACCGTGTTATAGTGCTGAAGCGCAAGAATAGTGGTGGGCGCAAGGATAGCCACCTGCTTGCCGTCCATTACCGCCTTGAAGGCCGCCCGCAGCGCCACCTCGGTTTTGCCGTAGCCCACATCCCCGCAAAGCAGCCTGTCCATTACCCTGGGCCGCTCCATATCCGCCTTTATCTCGTCTATGCAGGTTATCTGGTCCGCAGTCTCCGTATAGGGAAAATCATCCTCAAACTGCCGCTGCCACGGCGTATCCGGCGAAAAGGCATAGCCCTTGGCGTTTTCCCGCTTGCGGTATATCTCTATAAGCTGGTCCGCAATGTCCTCTATGCTCTTTTTGGCCCGCGCCTTGGCATTCTGCCATTCCTTTGTGCCCAGCTTTGAAAGCTTGGGCACCGTATCCTCCCCCGGCCCCACATATTTCTGCACGCATCTTAGCTGCTCGATGGGCACATACAGCCTGTCCTGACCGGCATAGGCAATTTTTATGTAATCCCGCGCCACACCGTCGGTAACTATCTTTTCCAGCCCCTGATACACGCCTATACCGTTGTTTTCGTGCACAACATAGTCGCCCACATTAAGCTCGGTAAAGCTGTCTATGGCTATGCCGTCCCTGCGCTTTGCCCGCCTTATCGTTCTGTGCCGCAGCGAAGCATATATATCCGCCTCGCTTATAAAGGCAATTTTAAGCTCCGGATATTCAAAGCCGCTGCTTATGCGCACCGGCAGCGCACAGGCGCTCCCCTTGGGCAGCGCGCTGTCCGTATCCTCCGTATAGCTTATATGCACCGAATACCCCGCAAGATCGTTTTGCAGGGTCTTGGCGCGGGTCTTGGAGGAGCAGCACAGCAAAACCGTGTATCCGCGCGCCTTCATGCCCGCAAGCTCCTGAGCCAGCAGCTGCACTTTGTTCTGGAAGGACTGCATATTGCGCCCCGATACGGTAAACACCGCCTTGGGCGAAATATCCCTTCCCGCCGTGGTTATGCCCTGAAGGGACAGCACCTGCCGGGCCAGTATATCGGCAAATACCGCCTCCCCCGAACGCACCAGCTCACCCTGCGCCGCCAGCGCTCTGCCGGCGGTAAGCAGGTCCTTAAAGCCCTCGGAAAACTCCAAATGAATGTTGTCGCAGCGCTCCCTCAGCCTTCTTGGCTCATCCAGCACAAGCAGCGTATCCTTGCCGAAATACTCAAGCAGGCCGGCTTTCCGCTGCAAAAAGCAGGAAAAACGGTCCTCAAAGGCCGATACATCCCCGCGGGCAATGCTTTGCGCCGCCTCCGAAAAGCCCTCGGCGCGCGCAGCAGCCTCCGGCGTGCCCGCCAGCCTGCGCACCGCCGCGCGCACGGAGGCCTTCATCGCCTCCCCCGCCTCCGCCGCCTGACGCTGAGTGGGGCAAAAAAGCCTCGCCGGCAGCAGCTGCGCGCTTTCCAGCCTTGACACTGAACGCTGCGTCGCGGGGTCTATCACTCTCAAGGACTCAATTTCCGTATCGAAAAATTCCACCCTCAGGGGGGAATCGCTGCCTACGGGGAATATATCCGTTATCCCGCCGCGCTGCGCAAACTGCCCCTGCGCCTCCGCCGTTTCCGCGCGGACATAACCCATGCGCACAAGGCTTACCGCCAGCCTTTCGGGCGGCAGCTCCCGGCCTTTGGTTATAATCAGCACCGCCGATGCAAACTCCTCGGGCGGCATAAAAAAGCCCGTAAGCGCCGCCGCATCCGCCGCCGCCCACGCGCCGTTTTGCACCTCTCTGAGCGCCGATATCACCGCATGCGTCTGCTCATGGGATTGCGAGCTTGCCCCCAGCTGCTGCTCCTGCGCGCCTATATAAACGCACCGCTGCCCTGTATAGCTTTCAATATCCGCCGCCGCTTTCTGCGCCTTTTCCGGCGACGAGGTGATATACAGCACCCGTTTATCGGCACACAGCGCCGCCATCAGCGGCTTTGAAGCGTCCGAAACGCCGAAAACCGAGCAGGGGGTAACCCCCTCCCGGACGGTTTTAAGCAGCCTTTGTATGTCGGCCGAAGCCTCAAACGCTGCCGAAAATATTTTATGCATATTATCCTTTCTCTTGCCTGTATTTTTGCCTGTATTTTTTGCTGCTTCGCTTGCGCTGCAAAAAATATAATGTTTTTTTGCGTTTTTTACTGCATTTTTTGCGCTTTTTTATACGGTTTTTTGCGGATTTTTTATAATTTTTTCGCGTCAAAGCCGTTAAAGCTCTGCATCGCCTGCTCCGTACCCTTTTCCATAACGCATAAGGCCGCCTCCGCCGCCGCCTCAAGAGCCCTGTCCAGCAGTGCCCTTTCCTCGCCCTGAGGACGACCCAGCACATAATCCGCAAGCGCGCCGTGCTGCTGCTTTCCCACGCCCACGCGCACTCGGTTAAAGCCCTCTCCTATAAGCTCCACCACGGAACGCATGCCGTTGTGCGTCCCCGCGCCGCCGCTTGGGCGCACCCGCACCGTGCCCGCAGCTATATCAATATCATCGTATATAATGAGCAGCGCCGAGGGCTCCAGCTTATAAAAGGACATAACCTCCTGCACGCACTGCCCGCTGAGGTTCATAAAGGTCTGCGGCTGCACAAGCAGCACCGTCCCCATGTCCGTGCGTGCCTTGCATTCCAGCCCCTTTGCGCGCTTTTTCCACGGGGACGCCGACAGCCTGCGCGCCAGTATCTCCACCGCGTCAAAGCCCATATTGTGCCTTGTTCCCCTGTACTCCGTGCCGGGATTTCCAAGGCCTACAACCGCAAAGACCGTGCCCCCGTCCGGAAACGCCGTCATTGGTTTTCCTCCTTTTCCCATGAGGCCCGCAGCTCCTGAGCCCATTTTTCCTTGATATATTCTCTGCTGCGGGCAACACACAGCGCCCCTGCGGGGATATCCCTTGTGACGGTGGAGCCCGCCGCTATGTACGCCCCGTCCTTAAGCTCCACCGGCGCTATTACATTGGCGTTGGACCCAATAAACACATTGTTTCCCACAACCGAGCGGAACTTATGCTTGCCGTCGTAATTTACAAACACCGCGCCGCAGCCGATGTTGCAGCCGCTGCCCACGGAGGCATCCCCCACATAGGAGAGATGGCTCACCTTGGTGCCGTCGCCTATGTTCGCGTTTTTTATCTCCACAAAATCGCCTATACGCGCGTTATTGCCTATCTGTGCGCCCGGACGCAGATACGCATTCGGCCCCACGGTGGTGCCGCTACCCACGCTGCAGGAAAGCAAAACGGAAGCATTTACCGTAACTTTGTCGCCCAAAACGGCCTTTTCCAGCCTGTTTCCGCCCTTAAGCACGCAGTTTTTACCTATAACGCTGCCCGTGCCGATATAGCTGCCGGGATATATAACGGTATCCTGCCCTATGGATACCCCGGCCTCTATATAGGTGTTTTCGGGATCGATGACAGTAACTCCCGCAAGCATATGCTGCCTGTTTATTTCCTGCTGCATTATTTTCTGCGCCTGCGCCAGCTGCACACGGTCGTTTATACCGAAGGCCTCGCGGGAATCCTCCATGCAGTAAACGGCGATGGGTGCCCTGCGACCGATTATCTCAAGGCAGTCCGTAAGATAATACTCTCCCTGTGCGTTTGCCGGAGTGATCTCCTTAAGCGCCGCCTTAAGCAGCTCGGTGCGGAAAACATATACGGAGGTGTTTACCTCCTTTACCAGCGCCTGCTGCGGGCTTGCATCCTTTTGCTCCACTATTTTGGCAAAGGTGCCGTCCTCATTGCGCAGTATTCTGCCGTAGCCGAAGGGGTTGTCCATATTTGCCGAAAGCACGCACGCGCCCATGCCTGCCGCCCGGTCGCAAAGACGCTCCAGCGTCTGCGCCTTTATAAGGGGCATATCCCCGGCGCACACAAGGGTATATTCGGTGTTTATATCCTGCTGACGGAAGCACTCCATAACGGCATGACCCGTGCCCAGCCTCTTTTCCTGCATGGCATAGCGCACGCTGTCCCCCAGCAGCTCCTTAACCTTCCCGCTGCCGTTGCCCACTATCACCACCGGCTCGCCCATGCCGCGGCAGGCGTTTATTACATGCTCCACCAAAGCCCTGCCGCACACGCTGTGCAGCACCTTGGGAAGCTCGCTTTTCATTCTCGTGCCCTGACCGGCCGCAAGTATAACGCAGGTTATATCCATATATATTACAGCTCCTTGAAATATATTCCTCAAAGTTTCAAAGTCATAGGGTATTCTATAATTTTGCGGCGGTTATGTCAAGCCCTTTGTCCGGGCGTACTGTTCTGCCGCCCGTCCCGAAAAACCGCGCCGGATGTGCAAGCCAAGCATCGTTCTGCCGAAAGACAATTTTCGTGCCGTGTGATAATTTCCGCATAAAATCACATACCTTGACCGGCAAATGATAATCAAATGCTATATCCGGACTTGCAAAACAAAAATATTGGTGCTATAATGCACATACTGTGCGCTGTTACGGCTTTTATTCCGTATTTTTCGCAATTTTTCCTGCAAAACGCGCATTGTGCAAAAACGGTATTCCCCTGCGTGCTTTTCGTTTGGCTCTGCCCTTATACGAACACACGCGGGTAATGAATACATATACATCTCCTATCTTTTCTTTCGGACAAGGCTGCGGGTTTAGCCCACAGCCTTGTTCTTTTTTTCAGACATAATATTAAAACGGCGGGTATGCCTTTATGCACACCCGCCCGAATTTTATAATAAACATCCCCCCGGAGGCGGCTCATACCGTTTTTTTGCCGCGCTCCTCAGCTTATTTTTCATTCCTTCCGTTGTTCTTCTGCAGCCTGTTTTCGGCGCATTTTCTCTGCACAAGCTTTACCAGCTCCGTTATCGGAATTATTGCAAAGGCCAGCGCCATTGCCGTAAAGTATTCCGCCGCGCTTATGCTTGTAAATTCAAAGGCGGAAGCAAGGAACGGAACATATATAACCGCCGCGGTAGCAGCAAGCGACAGCAGCATTGAGACGAATATATATTTGTTATGGCTGCCTCTTAAGCTCATTGCCACAACGCTGCCCCTTTGCGAGCGCATATTGAAGGAATGGAATATCTCACACATGCTCATTGTTAAAAACGCCATGGTAATGCCATCTGGAGATTCCGCAATTTCAAGGCGTCCGGACTCCATAAAATGCCCCACAAAATACGCCGCCAGCGTAAGAAGCGCAATAACCGCGCCCTGCCATATCATATCAGCGCCCATTCCGCCGGCAAAAATACCGTCGCTCGCTTTTCTGGGCGGCCTGTGCATAACGCCCTTTTCACTCTTTTCCAGCCCCAGCGCCACCGCCGGCAGGCAGTCCGTAACTAAATTTATCCACAAAAGATGCACCGGGCGCAGTATGGTAAAGCCCATAATATCCGCAATGAATATGCTCACAACCTCAGCAAGGTTTGCACTGAGCAAAAACTGTATTGCCTTACGGATGTTGTCGTATATTCTGCGTCCCTCGCCCACTGCGGTTACAATGGTGGCAAAGTTATCGTCCGCAAGCACCATATCCGCCACATTTTTTGTAACATCGGTGCCGGTGATGCCCATACCCACACCTATATCGGCGCTTTTTATGGAGGGCGCATCGTTTACGCCGTCCCCCGTCATGGCTACAATGCAGCCCCTTTCTCTCCACGCATTTACTATGCGCACTTTGTTTTCGGGCTGCACGCGGGCATATACGGAGAATTGCCCCACGCGCTGCGAAAATTCCTCATCGCTCATGCGGTCCAGCTCCGCGCCCGTTATAGCCTGACTCTCCGATGTGATTATCCCCAGCTCCTTGGCTATGGCCACCGCCGTATCCCTATGGGCTCCCGTTATCATCACCGGCCGTATGCCCGCCTCCCTGCAGCGCTCAATAGCCGCCTTTACCTCGGGGCGTACAGGATCCATCATGCCCACAAGCCCCACCATGGTAAGCCCCTGCTCCAATGCCTCCGGGGAGGTGTCCGCCGGCATATCGCCGCAGCGCCGCACCGCCAGCGCCAGCACCCGCAGAGCCCGGGAGGCATATTCCCTGTTCTGCTGCACAAACCGCTCGCGCGCCGCGTTGTCCATGGGCTTTGCTTCGCCGTTTTCAAGGTATGAGTCGCATTTTTTAATTACCTCGTCGGGCGCACCCTTTGTAAATATTATATAGCCCTCATCGGTTTTGTGCACCGTACTCATGCGCTTGCGCACCGAGTCAAACGGTGCCTCCCCCACTCTGGGCAGCTGCTTTTCCAGCTCGCGCTTATCCTCGCCCTGCGCCGTTGCAAAATTCACAAGCGCAAGCTCCGTGGGCTCGCCCGTAAGGCCTCCGTCGGGGGCCACCGCCACATCGGTGCAAAGGGTCATACCCTGCGCCAGCAGCCTTTCATCTCCTGCGCAATGCTCCACCACCGTCATTTTGTTCTGCGTAAGGGTGCCGGTTTTGTCAGAGCATATGATTTCCGCGCAGCCAAGGGTTTCCACCGCGGTAAGCCTGCGGATTATGGCGCTTTGCTTTGCCATTTTGGTAACGCCCATGCTAAGCACTATCGTAACCACGGCGGCCAGCCCCTCCGGGATTGCCGCCACCGCTAACGACACCGCCAGCATAAAGGTATCAAGGAAGAATTTTGCGTCCGGGTGATGCCCCATCGCATATTCTCTTGCTATTCCGAAAAGGAAAATGAAAACGCATATGCCTATTACGGCATAGGAAAGCACCCGGCTCAGCTGCGCCAGCCGCTTCTGCAGCGGCGTCTGTCCCTCACCCGCCGAGGCAATGGCCCCGGCTATCTTGCCCATTTCAGTGTCCATGCCGGTTGCGCACACTACCGCCTTGCCGCGGCCGTACACGCAGGCGCTGCCCATATACACCATGTTCCGCCTGTCGCCCAAGGTCACATCGCCGCTTACGCTTTCCAGCTTATCCGTCGTTTTGTTTACCGGCAGAGATTCCCCGGTAAGGGCGGATTCCTCGGTCTTAAGGCTGGCGCACTCTGTCAGGCGCGCATCGGCGGGCACTGCGTCCCCTGCCTCCAGAACTATAATATCCCCCGGAACCAGCTCCTCGCTTTTAATAACCTCTACCCGGCCGTCCCTCAGCACCTTGCTGGTGGCGGCGGACAGCGCCTGAAGCGCCTCTATCGCCTTTTCCGCCTTGCCCTCCTGATATACGCCCAGCACGGCATTTATTATAACCACCGCCATGATGATTATCACATCTGTGGGAAACTCGTGCTCAAGCAGGGTGGTTATGCCGGATACTATCGCCGCCGCTATGAGTATAAGAGTCATAGGGTCGGCAAGCTGCTCCAGCAGTCTTCTTATAAGCGACTTCTTTTTGGCCTGAACAAGCCTGTTGGGGCCGTATTTTGCCAGCCTCTCCCCGGCCTGAGCGCCCGTAAGGCCTTCCTCTGCGGCATCCAGCTCCTTCAAGGTATCGGCAACATCGGATAAATAATACTTCATTTTTTCTTCCTTTCTGAAAATATGCTTTTCATACCATCGCTGCCCGTTTTTCCCGCTGCTACGGTTTCGCATCCCTTCGGATGCCCCGCACCCCCGATATATCAAAAAAGACCCTTCAGTATTCCGTTAAAAAGATACTGAAAGGTCTTGCTGCTCATACATCTGCGCTGAGCCCGATATGCCAGCCGGATGCTATCCGACGGCTGTTGACATACCGGCTTAAGCTACTCCCCTTTTTCTGAATATATCGGGTATTGCATATATTGTTTACATTCTTATAATAACACGCTCCGCCCGTGTTTGTCAACGGTTTGCGCGGACGCATATTTTTGCGGCAAAGCCGAAAATGCCGTTTTATACCCGTTTTTTTCGGTTTTTGCGTAAAACGGGGCTTATTCGCTGCGCAGCGCCTCCACGGCATCCTTATTTGCGGCTATAAGCGCCGGAACAAAACCGCCCAGCATTGTCATAACCGTGGAAAGCACGGCAAGCCCCAGTGCCTGAAGCGGATCCAGCTGCGCCACTCCGGCAAGCCCCGTAAGGTTTTCCAGTATCGCATTTACCGGCAGGCACAAAATATATGCCGCCGCAATGCCCAGCATCCCGGAGAATATGCCCAAAAGGCAGGTTTCCGCCACAAATACGCGCGTTATGTCCTTTTTTCTGGCTCCGAGCGCCCGCAGCACGCCTATTTCCTTGGTGCGCTCCAATACGGAGGTGTAGGTTATTATGCATATCATTATCACGCTTACCACAAGCGACAGCGCGGCAAAGGCAATAAGCACCACAAGAATACCGTTTATTATGCTGTCCGTCATGCCGCTTATGGTGCCGGCAAGGTCGGTGTATATTACCATGTCCTCATCGCTCCTGCCCGTGTTGTAGGCATCCAAATACGCAAGCACCTTGTTCTTTGCCTCAAAATCCGCAGGATAAAGCATCAGCATATAGGGCGTATCGTCTCCGCCCAGCAGCATAAGCAGCTGCTCCTTTTCCTCCTTTGTAAGCTCCTGCCCTGTAAGCACGCTTTTATCCGATGCCCGCTGTGCGCGTACAATGTCGGAATCCATGCTGCTTTTAAGCACCTGCTGCGCCAGTGCGTCGCTGTATGCAAGCCCCGCCGAAAGCAGCGCCGAGGAGGAGCTTTCCTTCTGCCGTATCACCCCGGTTATCCTAACCTTTATGCTGTTTTCCGCATTGTATACGCCTTCAAGGTCGCTTGAAGGCAAATAATAACCCCCCGCCTCGTTATAGTAATCGTTGTTGTCCGCAAGGCGGTATTCCGTTCCCACTATGTCCGTAAAGGGTATGGCTTCCGTCTTGTCCGGGTCTATGCCCAGCTTCAGCGCTGCGCCGCGGGGCAGGCGGTTGCGGCTGTCCAGCACCAGAACAATATCCGTCGTCTCCGTCGGATATTCCCCCGCCAGAAGATCGTAATTGCTTTTTATATAATCCTCCCCCTTTACAAGGCTTACGGGATAGGAGGATATCCCCATAGCGCTCATTCCGGAGGACACCGATGCCCCGCCAGAAACCCCGGATATGGCCGAAAGGCCGGAAGCAAAATATTTTCCGTTCCTTTTGCCCACAAGGTTTATATTTACAAGATAAGTTCTGCCCACGCTTTTGCATATGGCGGAATCGATATTGCCTATATACTCAAGATATTCCTTTGAAAAAACATTCTGATGCACCACTCTATTTTCCGCAGGGTCGTATATCAGCGCGCGGTCGGTGTCTGCAAAGCGCTTCGGCAAAGTGCCCTGAAGCCGCTGCGCCTCCTCTGCGGAGGAATTCATGCCCGCCCGGCTGATTATCACCGGGAATTCCGCCATGACATCGGACTGAAAATCCTGTATCTTCACCTTGAAGCCGCCGGAAAGCGCCAGTATAAGGGCTATTCCTATTATGCCCACGCTGGAGGCAAGCGAGGTAAGGAAGGTACGCCCTTTTTTTGTGCGCAGGTTGTTGGACGAAAGCGAAAGCGCCGTTAAAAAGCTCATCCGCGTGCGCTTAAGCTCGAATTTTTCCGTATCCTCCGCTTCGCTGTACGGGTGGCTGTCCGAAACAATGCTGCCGTCGGAAAACTCAATTATCCTGTCCGAATACTCCCGTGCAAGCTCCGGGTTATGCGTAACCATTATAACCAGCCTGTCTCCCGCAGCCTGCTTTATAAGCTCCATCACCTGACGGCTCGTCACCGTATCCAGCGCGCCCGTGGGCTCGTCGCACAGTAGTATTTCCGGGTCGTTCACAAGCGCTCTTGCAATGGCCACCCTCTGCATCTGCCCGCCCGAAAGCTGATTGGGTCTTTTGTGCAGATGCTCGCCCAGCCCCACCTTTTTAAGCAGCTCCACCGCGCGGCTGCGGCGCTGTTTGCGGCTGACGCCGCTTAAGGTCATGCCCAGCTCCACATTTGCCACTATGGAAAGATGGGAAATCAGATTATAGCTCTGAAACACGAACCCGACGGAGTTGTTTCGGTAGGCGTCCCAATCCTTCTGCGAAAAATCCTTGGTGTGCTTGCCTTTTATTATAAGGTCGCCGGAATCATAGCGGTCCAGCCCCCCGATAATATTGAGGCAAGTGGTCTTGCCCGAGCCGCTGGCGCCCAGAATGGACACAAACTCCCTTTGTCGGAAAGCAACGCTCACTCCCCGCAACGCCTGAGTGGACACCTCCCCCACCCGATAGCTTTTACAAATATCCTTAAGCTCCAGCATATTTCTGCCTCCCTGTGTCGGTTTTGTGTTTTTATACGCGTTTTGCGCCCTAAGCGCAAGCGGATGCCCCTGTACGGCCGCGCACGCACCGGTTCATACCGTAAAAGCATATTGCGCCCTTCACAAAGTGTCAAGAAAACATTTGTGAACATTTAATCCCGCTCCTGACCGCCGTCTTTTGCAAAAAAGCTTTTCTCCTAAGCAAACACCCGTCCTTAAAGGGGCGTGAAAAAAGAAAACGGACCGTTTGAAAACGGTCCGCGGTTCGTTTCTGCCGGGCAGAAGCCCTTGCCTGAAGCAGGGCTTCCCCATGCTCGAGGCGACAATTACATACCGTATCTTTTCTTGAACTTGTCCACGCGTCCGCCGGTGTCCACCAGCTTCTGCTTGCCGGTATAGAACGGATGGCACTTGGAGCAAATCTCAACCTTGAGCTCGCTCTTGGTGGAGCCGGTCTCAAAGGTCTCACCGCAGGCGCACTTTACAATGGCCTTCTGGTACTTGGGATGTATTCCTTCCTTCACTGTTGTTCACCTCAATTCGGTATTGAAACGGGCATACGCCCTTTCCTTTTTAATAAGCGTACCTATTATACGCGCTTTATGCGCATATGTCAACCGCAATTTTTATGCCGCGCTTTTTGCTTATTCCGCATCCGGCTCCAGCTTGGCACCCGGGTTCTTTGCAAGATAATCGTCGATGGCCGCCTTTACTGCCTCCTCCGCCAAAAGCGAGCAGTGCATCTTCACCTCCGGAAGGCCGTCCAGCGCCTCCGCCACCGCCTTGTTTGTAAGGGTCAGCGCCTCCTTGAGGCTTTTGCCCTTTATCATCTCCGTAGCCATGGAGGAGGTGGCAATGGCCGCGCCGCAGCCGAAGGTCTGAAATTTTACATCCTTTATAATGCCGTTTTCCACATCAAGATACATTTTCATGATGTCTCCGCACTTTGCATTGCCCACCATGCCTACTCCGTTTGCATTTTCCATCTCGCCCACATTGCGCGGATGACTGAAATGATCCATTACCTTTTCGCTGTACATAATTTGTTTTCTCCCTGTTAAAACTTTTTCCGGCGGCCGCGCCGCTAAACTGTTTTTCTTTTCGTATATTTTTTATTTTACCGTAAGCGGGCTCATGGCGCGCAGACGCGCCACTATCGGGGGCAGCTGCTCAAGGAAATAATCCACATCCTCGTCCGTCGTTTCATCCCCTATGGTCACCCGCAGGGAGCCGTGCGCCGTTTCATGCTTTAAGCCTATGGCAAGCAGCACATGCGAAGGATCCAGCGAGCCGCTGGTGCAGGCCGAGCCGCTGGAGGCGGCAATGCCCACAAGGTCAAGGCTCAAAAGCAGCGCCTCCCCTTCTATATAGGAAAAGCTGAAGTTCGCATTACCCGGCAGACGGTTGGTGGGATGCCCGTTAAGCCGCACATCGCTTATATTTTCCAGCACCCCTTTTATTATCCTGTCCCGTTTCCTTGTGATCTCCGCGTTTACCGCGTCCATATCCGCGCAGGCCATCTCTATTGCCTTTCCGAAGCCCACCGCAAGGGGAGTATCGTCCGTTCCCGGCCGTCTGCCCCTTTCCTGCGCTCCGCCGAAAAGCAGATTGTTCACCCTTACGCCTTTTCTTATATACAGCGCGCCGATGCCCTTGGGGCCGTGCAGCTTGTGCGCGCTTATGCTCAGAAGATCAATGTTCATCTCGTTTACATCAATGTGCTCATGCCCCACCGCCTGCACCGCATCGGTATGGAACACTATGCCGTTTTCATGCGCTATCCTGCCTATTTCCGCAATGGGCTGCACCGTGCCGATTTCGTTATTTGCAAACATAATGCTTATAAGCGCGGTATCGGGGCGGATAGCCGCCTTAAGCGCCTCTATGCTCACCGTGCCGTATTCGTCCACCGGCAAATAGGTCACCTCACAGCCCTCTTTTTCCAGCTGCGCGCAGGTGTGCAGCACCGCATGATGCTCTATCTGCGAGGTAATTATGTGCTTGCCCCTGCGGCTCGCGCTCACCACTCCGCGCAGCGCCCAGTTGTCGCTTTCCGTGCCGCCGGAGGTAAAGAATATCTCTCTGTCCTGCGCGCCTATCGCCCTTGCCACCTGTGCGCGCGCCTTTTCCATGCCCTTTTCCGCATCCCGCCCGAAGGAATGGATGCTGTGCGCGTTGCCGTAAATTTCGCAGAAATACGGCAGCATTTCCTTAAGCACCTCCGGCTTCACCGCCGTGGTGGCCGCATTGTCCATATATACTTTTCTCATAATTTCCGCCTTTCCGCAGCCAAGCTGCCCCGCAGACCCGGCCTTTTCGCCCGAGCCCTTGAATATCAGTCGCCCCGCGCCTGCGCACAGGAATAATCATTAAGCATATCCTTAAGCGTTATGGCATCCAGCGCGCCGTTTACCGCATCGCTTATACGGTTCCACACCTTGTGCGTTGCGCATTTGTCCGCATCCTTGCACTGCGCGCCGCGCTGGCAGTCCACTATTGCCATATCGCCCTCAAGAGCCACCACTACCTGGCGCACCGTGATCTCCTCCGGCGGCTTTGCCAGAGTATAGCCTCCCTGCGCGCCGCGCACCGTTTCCACCAGCCCCGCCTTTTTAAGGGCGGACAGCAGCTGCTCCAGATATTTTTCCGCCAGATGCTGGCTTGCCGCTATATCCTTAAGCGCCACAGGCGGCCCGCCCCAGCCCTGAGCCAGCACAAACGCCGCCCTGAGTCCGTAGCGCCCCCTTGTTGTAAATTTCATTTTACGCCTCCCGGCAGTTATCGCTTTTTATAGCCTTCCCTAAACACTACCTTTTTACTATGGTTTAATTGTAGCACCCGGCGCGTATATTGTCAAACCGTTTTTTCAGAAAACTTACCTCTTTAGTCAATACGGCAAAGGATACGCTCCGCAGTGCAAAAAACGGCATACGGCTCATCGCCCCAAAATATATTCTTTCGGGCGTGATGAAACCGCATGCCGGCCAGCGTGATTTTTTGTTTTCCTTCGCGCGGCACCTTTGCCCGCGCCCGTTATTTCCCTTCCGCCTCTTTACTTAAAGCGGCGGGAAATGCCGTTCTCCCCCGTCAGATGCGGCCTTTTCTCCTTTTAAGCAACGGCCAGCAGCACGATATTGCCTGTAAGCGCCGCCCCTGCTATGGCGGCGGCCGCCACTGCGATGCTGCTTTCCTTTGCGTGCGCGTCCCCGGCGGAAGCCGCTTTGTCCGCCATCGCCTTAACCCCGGTGTCGGTATCGCCCAGCCACCAGTTGCCGTTTTCCCCTATGCAGGGAATAAGTCCGTCCGTGCCCCGGCGTATAGCCCTTCCGCCTCCGCGGCAGAAGCGCCCGCCGGCAGAAGCCGCGACGCCGTGCATATAATAAGCATTATGCACAAAAACCGTTTTTTCATATTATCCTCCCCTTTTTGCACAATTTCAGTTAAGCGCCGTTATGACAATGTTGCCGTTGAAGCCCCGAAGGATGGTATTGTAGGCGGATTGCTCAAACCAAAACTCCAATGTTATATCCTTAGCGGATGCATCGTAGAGCCTTGTAAAATTAAAGGCATACTGATCCTTTGTCTGCGGTATTTTTGCGCCGTCCCGCTTTATACGCGTAGCTTCCCTGCAAAAGTCATTATCATAGCCGTCCGTCATCTGTACGGAATAATTGCCGCTGTTGTTGAACTCGTTGGAGGTCACTTCAAGAGAGCCGCTTAGGCTCAGGCTGTAAATGTGTCCTTTTTTAAGCGTAATTCGTTCATTATAGGCAGAAATCAGACCTCCGCTGTTGATCTTTTCGCCAAACCTGATATTCGCCCTGCCTTGGCTCAGCACAACAACGGGCACACAGCTTGCCTCTGCATAAAAATATCCCTCACATGCGCCATTTTGCCCGGCATCTCCCTTTTCCCCTTTTTCGCCCCGATCGCCTTTATCTCCTTTATCGCCCTTTTCACCGTCAGCACCCGCCGCCTTTATGCCGGTATCGGTATCGCCTATCCACCATGTGCCGTTTTCCCCTATAAAGGGCGTATTGCCGTCGGCGCCGTCCTGCCCGGCGCTGCCGTTTTGGCCGTCCTTTCCCTTAAGCACGGAAAGATCAAAAAGATTCAGCCATATCTCGCTGCCGCAGTACCGCCATTGCAGCATATTCCCCTCCGTCCTGAACTCCGGCGTTTTGCCGTCGGCTCCGGGCACGCCCTGCTGCCCGGAGGGGCCCGTTATATCGCAAAGCGCAACAAGCTCCCGCCACTGTCCTCCCTCATGCCTCCACTGTATGTGAGAATCCGTCCTTTTTACCTCGATGCTTTTGCCGTTCTTGCCGTCCTTGCCGTTTTTGCCGTCCGCTCCGTCCTTGCCGGCCTCGCCGTTTTTGCCGTCCGCTCCCTTTTCGCCGGCTGCACCTTTAAGCGTCTCCAGTGTCACAAGGTCGTGCCATTCCTGCTCCCCTGCATATTTCCACTGTATTGCCGTGCCGTTATTGCGCACCTCCGGCAATACGGCGGTATTTTTTGCCGCCCGTCCCCAACCGGCAGCCAAAACAATGCAAAGCACCAAAAGCACGCCGCACAGCGCCGCAAGTGTACCCGTTAACCATTTACTACTGTTTTTCATCTCTTTCCCTCCGTTTGAAGACATATTGCCGCTCCGCCCGCATCTCCGTCCGCCTTTTCATACGGACGGTGACCGCTTATTTATACGGTATGCAGAACGCTCCGCCGTGTTTAATAATGAACGAATGTTCATATATAATGATATCACAGTCCCCCCCACGCACGCAAGCATTTTCGTCATTTATCCTGTTCCTCCGGCGCGTTCCCGCCATTATTTTCAATATTCTAAAAGCACAAAAACCGGCCCCGAAGGCCGGTTCCTGTTCTGTTTGCCGCCTGAAAAAGCAACAGGCCGCTGTCACAATCTATCTTTCGGGCTCCCTGTACGCCGTTTTCTCCCCCGCTCCCTTAAGGGCAAGCCGCGCACACATAAGATACAGCGCCGCATACAAAAGGGCAAAGCCGCCCACGGCTCCCGCCGTGCACCAAAGCAGCAGCACGCGGTCGTTCAGCCCCAGCAGGCTCAGCATACGGTATACCATGTTAAAGGCAAAGCACATATGCACCCCCGCGCACAGCAGAGGGGCCGAAAACGTTATATATACCTGCGAATTCACCGCGCCCCGCAGCTCCCCCGCACTCATGCCCACCTGCAAAAGAATGCCGTATTCCTGCCGATTTTCCCTGTTTTCGCTTAACTGCTTATAATATATTATCAGCGCCGTGGCCATAATAAACAGCACCCCGAGGAATATTCCCAGAAAAAACAATCCTCCGTAAACCGTGCGGAATTTTTCACGGCTCTCGGCCGCCGACGTAACACTATACCCGAAATCCTTTATTTCTCCGTCCTCTGCGGCCCCGAGCATATTTGTCAATGCCGCCCATGCCCGCAGCTGCAGCATGTCCGATCCGTCAGTATCAAAGCCGTAATAGCTGATTTTCTCAGGCAGCACGCCGCATTCTCCCTCATTATCGTCGTAAAGAGCGCGGCATATGCTTAAAAGCACGGCTTCGTCCTTTACGACAAGCGCACATGCTCCGTTCCGATTGGCTTGGGGCTCCACAGCAGCTGCCGCCGCGCTGTGGGGAAGCGGCGCTTCAAAGCTGCCTGTGCGCACAAGGCTCACCCCTCCCATGTCCAGCGTATGCGCGTTGTCGTTATCCGTGCCGCAAAGCGTAAAAAGTGCCTCTCTCTCCTTAAGCGGCGGCACCGCGCCAGTACAGCGGCCGTACTCCTGCGCCGTCAACACGGTAACCTTCATATGCTTGTTTCCGCCGGCCGTGTTTACTGTCAGATCATAATAATCATACTGCACGCCGTTTTTTATTTTCAGATTTTTTTCCGCAAACACCCGCTGTACCGTACTCCATACCTGCTCCGACGGAGGAACGGCGTTTCCCGTATGCTGCACCGTAATTTCCATATCACGGGGATAACGCCTTCGTACCGATGCGTCAAAGCCTATGTTCAGCCCCAGTGTGGAGGACAGCATCACCAGCACCATTGTGGAAAGTATGCATATGCTTGCAAGCCCCGCCGCATTCTGCTTCATTCTGTATAAAAGCCCGGATACCGCCACAAAGTGCCGGGGCTGATAGTAAAATTTCTTATTGCGCTTAAGCCCCTTAAGCAGCACCGCACTTCCGGATATAAACAGCATATAGGTTCCCGCTATTACAAAAAGCACCGCAACAAGAAACAACGGCAGCGCTTTACGCGGCGATGTTACTGTCAGCGCCAGCACATATCCCGCGGCAAGGCACAGTATTCCCGACACCGTAAGCACTATGCGCCCCCGCGGCTCCCTCTGCCCTTCCCTTCTCATTCTGAACAGCTCTGCCGGGCACGCAAGGCGTATGCTGTTAAGATTTTTGGCAAGGCATAAAAGGAATATAAGCAAAAACAGCACCGCCGTCACCGCTGCGGAGGTCGTACAGAAATAAAACGCAAATCCGGCGGGATATCCCATAAGATATTCAAGCAGCCTCATCATAAGAACGGAAAACAGCGTTCCAAACGCTATTCCGCAGGGCAGACTCACCGCCGCCGATGCAAGGCTCTCCCACAGAAGCACGCGGGCAATATGCTTTTTCTCCATTCCCAATACGCTGTAAAGCCCAAGCTCGGTATACCGCCGCTTTATAAGGAAGCTGTTTGTATAAAGCAGCAGTACCGCGGAAAATATGCCCATCACTATGCAGCCCATGCGCAGAAGAATGCCCAGCGTCACTCTTGAGCGCATATTCTCAAGCGCGCTGTTGCGGGCAAGAAATTCCATTATATAAAATGCCTGCACGGTAAAAACGCAGCTTAAAATATACGGCAGCCCGGTGCGGTAGTTCCTTTTCAGATTATTAAGCGCAAGGCGCAGGTAAAAGCTATTCATTTTCTTCACCTGCCAGCACCATACTTAACGCATCGGATATCTGCCCCTGCATATCAAACGCACTCTTATCCCCTCTGCACAGCTGATGGAACACCTGTCCGTCCCTTAAAAACAGCACTCTTGAGGCATAGCTTGCCGCCTTTACCGAATGCGTCACCATTATTACGGTCTGCCCTCCGCCGTTCAGACGGCAGAACAGCTCCATAAGCCGCTGCGCCTGATGAGAATCCAGCGCCCCCGTTGGTTCATCGGCAAGCAGCAGCGCCGGGGAGGTTATTATCGCCCTTCCCACCGCAGTGCGCTGCTTCTGCCCGCCCGAAAGCTCATAGGGATATTTATCAAGCAGCTCCGTAAGTCCCAGCTGACCGGCCACCGCCGCCAAACGCTCCTGCATCTGCTTTATGCCGGTGCGCTTGAGCACCAACGGCAAAAGAATATTGTCCCTCACGCTGAAGGTGTCCAGCAGATTGAAATCCTGAAACACAAACCCCAAATTGTCCCGCCGGAAAGCGGCCAGCTCCTTTTCCGCAATGCCGGAAAGGCTTTTGCCCTCCAGCAGCACATCCCCGGAGCCGGGACGGTCAAGAGCGGCAAGTATGTTAAGCAGCGTGGTCTTGCCCGAGCCGGACTCTCCCATCACCGCTATAAACTCTCCCTTCTCCACCGAAAAGCTTACATCCTTAAGCGCCTGCACGCGGCAGGCGCCCAGCCTTGTTACATATGTTTTTCCCAGATTCCTTACCTCAAGAAATGCCATAACAGTTTCCCCCGTTCATTTTGCAGCCGTTTTTCCGGCCGCGCCTTTTCATTACGCCGCTATTATACGCCTTTACCCCGCGTTTTCCCATAACAACCCCCTTACAAAAAGCGCCGCCCGTCTTACACTTTTGTAAGAAAGGCGGCAGGCCCGCAGGGGCGCATATATTTTGCAGCCGCAGCACCGTTTTATGCCCCGGCCTTCAGTATTCCTCCTTATGCAGGCAAAGCGTAACGCGTGTTCCCTTTCCCACCTCGGATTCAATGCTCATCGGCGTGGAAAGACGACTGCATATCTCCCTGCACAGATACAGCCCTATCCCGGTGGAGCGGGCGTTGTCCCTCCCCGCAAGCCCGGTATAGCCCAGCTCGCACACCCGCGGCAGCTCCTGCGCCGGTATCCCCACCCCCGTGTCGGCTACGGAAAGGCTGCATTCCCTCTCATCGCCCGAAACGGTTACCGTGCCGCCCTCCGGAGTGTATTTGGCAGCGTTTGTAAGCAGCTGCTCCACAACAAACCCCAACCATTTCGCATCGCTTATCACATAAAAATCCGGCACCCGGAATTCCACGCGCAAACGCTTTGCAATAAACAGCACGCTGCACCTTCTTAATGCCTGACGCGCCGTCTGCGCCGGGTTCACCCTGCAAAAAACATAATCGCTGCCGTCCTTTCGGGCAAATTGCAGCACCATATCCACATATTGCTCCGTTTTTACCAATTGACGGATAAGCTCCGGCGAATCCAGCTCCTGCGCCTGAAGGCGCATTGCCGCAAGCGGCGTTTTTATCTGATGCGCCCACAGCGTACAGTAACGCTTAAGCTCTGTCTCGCGCTCTCTCAGCTTTTCCCGGCATTGCCTCAGCTCCGCCTCTCTCTGAAGCACCAGCGCGTGCAATTCCTTCTCCGCCCCTTCGCAGGGCAGCGCCTCCGGGGTCATATCGGATGCCTTTGCCAGCTCTGCCGCCCCGTGCAGGCGCAAAAATCTTGAAAAGCCCGCAGCTATCGCCAGCCCCGCCGGCAGCAGGCTCAGCAGCAGCGCGTACAGCAGCGCCTCCGTCGGCAGACGCCATAAAAACAGCACCGCAAAAAACACCGCCGCTGCCGCCGCCGCAAACGCCGCCACTCTCCGGCAGGAATACAGATATGTTAAAAACAGCCGCACGCCGCTTTTTTTCTTTTGATTTTCCGCAGCGCCCTTCTTCGGCTCCTGCTTATTTCTATCCGCTTTTTCCGTCATGTTCTCCTCTCCCGGCAGAATTTTTCGCATTTTCTCTTTTATTCATGCTCTTTATCCGCCGAGCCCCCCACAGCGCCCTCTGCCGGAATATAATATCCCATGCCTATTTTGGTAAGGATAAAATCCTCCGCCCCCGCCTGCGCCAGCTTCTTTCTCAGCCTGTTTATGTTTACCGACAGCGTATTTTCGTCCACAAAGCTGTCGGTTTCCCACAGCTTCTGCATAAGGGTCTGCCTTGAAACTATTTTTCCCCTGCGGGCAAGCAGGGTCTGAAGCAGACGCAGCTCGTTGCGGGTAAGCAAAACCTCCCGCCCATTCACCTCAAACACGCCCTCCTGCGCGCGCAGCCGTCCGCCGCCGCACACGGTAAGCTCCTCCGGCGCGGCAAAATCATATGTGCGCCGCAGCAGCGCATTTATTTTGGCAAGCAAAACATCAAAATCAAAGGGCTTGACTATAAAATCGTCGCCCCCGAGGCTTATGGCGGTAAGCACGCTGCTTTTTTCGCCGGCCGAGGAAATAAATATCACCGGCACGCCGGAGCTTTTCCGCAGCTTTGCGCACAGCGCGCAGCCGTTTATGCCGGGAAGCATCACATCCAGCAGCACCAAATGCGGCATTTGGGAAAGCAGCTGCTCCGGCGCATTGCCGTAATCCGTCACCCGCATAACCTCAAAGCCCCATTCCGACAGACTGCGTGCAAGCAGCGAATATATCGCGTCGTCATCCTCTATCACCGTGATCCTGTACATTTTTCCTCCCGCTTTGCGCTTTTTTATTCGGCTTTTAATTCTATCACATATCCTTTTGTTTATCAACAAAGGCATTAAATCCCGAAGGGCGCGCCCAAAAAACAGTAAAAAGTATTAAAAATCAGTAAACATATGCCGATTTGATTCGACTGAATCCCATTGTTGTGGTATACTAAGCGAGCCTGATATAATGGGTTTTTTACAATCTTTACAATATCGTCACGGAGGTATTTCCGCTTGAAAAAGAACACACTGGCAAAAGTGCTTTACATCGTGGTGATCGTGGCCGTGGTGGCGCTTCTTTGGTCCACCGTCACGCAAACGGACAGAAGCACGAGGGAACTCAGCTCCTATGCCGAGCTTGAGAAAAAAATCGAGGCCGGAGAAATATACGGCGTAGCCATGTATGACTCCCAAAGCGGCACAAATGTAATTCTTGCCGTTACCAAGGCTCACGAACAGAACTTCAAAAACATAGAAAGCCGCTACGACTATTTAGTGCGCTTCAACGGCACCGAAACCTCTTACGATGATTTCTATGCCAAATTCAAAAACTATAAGGAACAGGGCAAGCTGCAGGCGGACCTGAAAACCCTGCCCACCCCGGAGCCGTCGTGGTTTATGTCTCTGCTGCCCTATCTTGTAATGCTGCTGCTTACCGGCGGGCTCATGTTCTTCATGTTCCAGCAAATGCAGGCGGCAAACGGCAAGGCCGCACAGTTCGGGCGGGCCACTGCGCGCGCCTACGACGGCAAAAACAAGCTGGGCTTCAAGGATGTCGCCGGCGCCGAGGAAGAAAAAGAAGAAATGAGCGAGCTTGTGGATTTCCTTAAAAACCCCAAGCAGTTTACCGATATGGGTGCGCGCATCCCCAAGGGCGTATTGCTCGTAGGCCCTCCGGGCACGGGTAAGACCCTGCTTGCAAAGGCGGTTGCGGGCGAAGCGGGCGTGCCCTTCTATTCCATAACGGGCTCCGATTTTGTGGAGCTTTATGTGGGTATCGGCGCCTCCCGCGTGCGCGACCTGTTCTCTCAGGCCAAGCGCAGCGCCCCCTGCATAATTTTCATTGACGAAATAGACGCCGTAGGCAGACGGCGCGGTGCAGGGCTGGGCGGCGGCCACGGCGAGCGCGAGCAGACCCTTAACCAGCTGCTTGTGGAAATGGACGGCTTCAACAATAACGAAGGCATAATCGTAATGGCGGCCACCAACCGCGCCGACATTCTGGATCCCGCGCTGCTGCGTTCGGGGCGTTTTGATCGCCAGATACACGTGCTTATGCCGGATGTGCGCGGCCGCGAGGCGATATTCCGTGTTCACACCCGCAACAAAAAGCTTGCTCCCGATGTGGACGCTTCGGAAATAGCTCAGCTTACCATCGGCTTTACCGGCGCCGACATTGAAAATCTTGTAAACGAAGCGGCTCTGCTGGCCGTGCGCCGACATGAAAAGCAGATAAGCAATCAGGACATAAAAGACGCCGTAACAAAGGTTATACTGGGCCCGGAAAAGCGTTCCCACAAGTATACCGAAAAAACCAAGCTTCTCACCGCTTATCATGAAGCGGGTCATGCAGTGCTTGCGCACCTTTTGGACGGCTGCGACGATGTAAGCGAAATAAGCATTATCTCCCGCAGCGGAGCCGGCGGCTACACCCTTACCCGTCCCGAAGACGAGCGGGATTATATCGGCCGCACCAATATGCTGGACGATATCTGCATGGGGCTAGGCGGCCGCGTTGCCGAGGAGCTTAAAATGCACGAGATATCCTCCGGCGCCTCCGGCGATATACGCCAGATAACCAAAACCGCGCACGCCATGGTTACCGAATACGGCATGTACGATCAAATAGGTCCCATATATCTGGGCGACGGCAATGAGGTGTTCATAGGGCGCGATTTCTCGGCGCAGAAGTCCTTCTCCGATAACTGGTCGGCCCGCATCGACGACGCCGTACACGACATAGTACAGACCCAGCTGGAGCGGGCTCGCGAGCTGCTTAAGGAGCACGGCGAGCTGCTGGAGCGCGTAGCGCAGGCTCTGTTAGCCAGAGAAAAGCTTTCCGGCGCGGAATTCCGGCTGCTGACGGAGGGAAAGGAGCTGCCGCCGCTTAAGAGCGCCGAAAAAGCCGAAAAAGCCGCCGCTCAGGACGAAAGCGCAGTTCCGCAGGAGGAAAACGCGGCTGCCGAAGGCAAGCAGGCGGTCTCCAATGGCGAAAGCGCAGATGCCCAAAGCGAAAGCGCTGAACAGGATAGCAGCGAGGCTGAGGCCGAAAAGTGCCATGAGACGGGCGTTTCTGAGGATACGGGCGCCAAGAACGAGGACGGCGATGGTCAAAACAACACTCCCGGCGGAGTTCAGTTTTTCTGATATAATGCGCAGGCAGGTTAAGGCCGCCTGCGCTTTTTCTTATTCAAAATGCTTAAAAAACGCGCAAAAAAGGTGCAAAAAACGGTAAGAAACCGTGTAAAAAACGATAAAAAACGCATCATTTTTTGTTTTGACACGGAAAGGAGAAGGGTTATGACACAAAGTACGGACGAAAAAAGAGAGGGCGCCGATCGGGAGGAATACCTTGTCTCATACGATATAAGCGCCTATGACCGCCCCAGCGTAACCGCCGATGCCGTGATATCCGACCCCGCGGGGCGCATATTGCTTGTAAAACGGAAAAACCCCCCGTATAAGGGCTGCTGGGCGCTGCCGGGCGGCTTTGTGAACCGAAACGAAACAACGGCGGAGGCCGCCGTGCGCGAGGCAGCGGAGGAAACCGGGGTTCGGGCGGAAAATGCGCGCCTTGTGGGAGTATACAGCGCCCCCGGGCGGGACCCGCGGGGATGGATAATTTCCGTGGCCTACGCCCTGCATATTGAAAAAAACGCAGCGGCGCAGGGCGGCGGCG
>ERZ780167.1173-NODE-1173-length-24122-cov-6.006274_pt1 | contig 24122 bp, 17 predicted proteins | sample MGYA00510982_ERZ780167 | MGnify/ENA primary metagenome ERZ780167 (study PRJEB29588, sample SAMEA2146107) | human gut metagenome | biome: human gut; feature: human-associated habitat; material: faeces | place: Denmark | collected 2008/2010 ... | reverse complement strand
CACTTTTTTTGTCCGATAGTATAGAAAATGTCAGAACAAGTCTTGACTATTACATTTTATTTTGCCGCCCGCAGGATGAAGGTGGTGGCGCCGATGGTGACAATCGCTCCGTCTTCGATGCGGATGCGGTCCTTGTCGCCCAGAATTTCGTTGTTCAGGAACGTGCCGGTCAGGCTGGGGGCGTCGCGGAGGGTGTAGACCAGTTCGCCCTGCTTGTTGCGCTTGACGTTGATGATGCAGTGGCGGCGGTCCATGCTCATGTCCGACGTCTCGATAGGTACGTTGATTTCCGTTCCGATGCAGCGACGGCCGATGATGTTGTCGCCCTCTTTCAGCGGAAGCACCTGCTTGAAGCCGAAAACATTCTCGATGACAGTGATGCTGCCATAGGCTTCCTGGTATTCGCTTTCGTCCAGCTTTTCTTCCTTGCGCGGGGCCTGCATCTTGGTCTTTCCCAGGCGGATGCTGAACTGCTTCTTGCAATGGTCGCAAACGAAGACCAAAGACTGGCCCTCGGTATATTTGGTTTCGTCGAAAGTCAGATAACTTTCACATTTGGGGCAACGTATTCGTTTCATTCCTGATAGGGGTTATATTTGCTTGGTACAGGGAGTCGAGTGCGTTTAGTACTTCAGCACCCAGGCGCTCTCGTAGTTTTTGTTCTGACGAATGGTCTCCAGGCTTTGGTAGGCTTCTGCTTGTGTGGCAAACGATTCGATGCTTACCCTCATTTTACCGTTGCCGATGATGGCGGAAGCTCCTGCATAACCTTTCTCTTTCAGTTGACTGGCCATCGCCTGGGCATCTTTCTCTGTGGCTACACTGGCTACAATGATGTGATAGGGCTTTTTGGCTGCTTTGGCAACAGGTGCCGCAGCGGGTTGGGCAGCTGTCTGCTCTTGTTTTGTTTCGGTTTTGTCAGTCGCAAGATCCTTGACTTTCACTTCCCGCATGACAATCGGCTTGACGTGCTTGGCCTTGTTCTCGGTTGTGGCAGGGCGGCGTTGAGCTTGAGCGGACACTGTCTTCTGAGGAGCCGCTTCGGGTTGCTGTACAGGTGTTACGGCCAACGAGCTTTTTCCTATTTGCTCGAACAGCTCTTCAGGGAGCAGGCGGGCATAGTTGCCTTGGACGACTTCTGTATTTTCTATGGGCGTAGAAAAGAGAAAGAACAATATCACTGCCGCAATCATGGCCACAGCATTGGTCAGGTAAGTGCGGTTCAGGCGGAAGGTGCGCAGCCGTCTTTGAGGTTTGGCCACGGTTGTCGTGACGGTCGGCATGCGATGCGGCATACCTGCTGTAGGCTTCCGATCTTCTTTCCTTTGCAGTTCGGCCAGCGGTTTCATCTCGAAGCTGTCCAGACCATAGAGGCTGGGGGTAGTCACCTGATTGTCGTATGGAACGAAATCGTAGGTGCCGTGAATGGTATAACGGATTTCGCCGACGTTGGGCAGTACCACTTTCCCATTTTCATGGAGGCTGGCGATGAGTTCCTGTATCTTCTTGTTGACCATCCGCGTGGCATCCGAAAAGTTGGTGCCGTATACAGACATATAGGACTGCACCAGCACTCCGTCGTTCATCTTCAGCTGAGGGTTGAAGCCGATGGTGCGCGTGGGGGGGAGGAACGTGTGCTCTTCCTCGAGGTAGGTTGCCGCGTTGTAATGGGCTACAAATCCGCCTAAGTCGGGAAGAATGACGCAATCATTCTCCAGCAGCAGTGTCTCTATGTGTCGGGCCAAATCAATCATGATGCAAAAATAGCGCATTTATCGGAAAAAACGATTGTTTCCCCAACTTTTCTTTTGAACAAAATATCAACAATATGGCGGCTGAACAGCATATTTTTCCTACTTTTGCAGCGTTTTACATTAGACTTACACTATTTATATGCGAATCGGTACCTATCTTCTGGCTTTCCTGCTACTGGGTGGAGGAAATGCTATGGCGCAGAAAGAAAGGAAGTTGGATCCTTTTGTAGAATATGGCGCAACGGTCCATACGGGCGACAATACCCCTTTGTGGCAGATGAGCAACCTGCAGGGGCTGGCTTCGTTGGACAACAGCACATATATCCGTGGAGGCGTTTTCTACCATGACCAATGGGGAAAGTGGAAGGTAAACGGAGGGCTGGATCTGGTGGCGGCCGCAGGATTCAACTCGGGCATCCAGCAGGCTTACGCTGACTTCCGCTACAAATGGCTCGGCATTTTTGCCGGCAGCAAGGAGATGACCGCTCCACTGATCAATTCCCGCCTGAGCAGCGGCGAGCTGACGTGGTCGGGCAACTCCAAACCCATTCCCCAGATTATGATCGGTATTCCAGAATATCTCTACCTGTTGCCCCGCCTGGCCATCAAGGGAGAAATTTCGTATGGATGGTTTACGGACAGCAACTGGATGGAAGACCATACCCATCTGGCTGCAGGAGGCTGGTATACGAAGAACATCAAATACCATCACAAGGAGGGGTTTGTTCGTATCGGCGTGCCTGGAGGCAAGTGGCAGCTCGACTTCGGCATGACGCTCGACACACAATTCGGTGGGCAGATGGTGACCGCCAGTGGGGTGACGGACCTGGGCAACACTCTGAAAGACTACTTCCGCATCTTTATACCTGGTTCAGCCGGCGAGGACAAACCTGCCAACGATGCCTTGTTCTATCAGGGAAACTTTGTCGGGACAGAGCAGATTCGCGGTACCTATCGCGGTAAGGAGGTGGCTGTCAGCCTCTATCTGGACAACTATTTTGAAGATTTTTCGGCCATGGGCAAGCAGAACGGATGGGACGGCCTGTGGGGCCTGGAACTGAAGTTCAAGCGTTTCCGTCCCATCAACAACATCGTATTGGAGTATCTGCAGACTACCAACCAGAGCGGTCCCCTGCACGGGTTGCACGAGCCTGAAGAAGGCCCTGTGCACAAGACGGGCGGCAGCGACAACTATTACAACAACGGCCTGTATCCCGGCTGGGCCCATTGGGGCATGGCCAACGGAAACCCTCTGCTCCGTTCGCCCATTTATAATGAGAACGGCACCCTGTCGTTCAAGTACAATCGTGTGAAGGCTGTCCACCTGGGATGGAGTGGCGAGATTTCCGATGAATGGGAATACATGGCCAAGCTGACGATGAACCGCACCTGGGGTACGCATGGAGCACCTACCTTGGATATTCTGGAGAACTTTTCTGCCTATGCCGCTTTCCAATACCGGCCGGCCAAGCTGAAAACGTGGGCCTTCCATGCTTCGCTGGGACTGGATACAGGAGATATCTATGGCGACAACTTCGGCTTCCAGCTGAAGGTGCGCAAGACATTCTGAGCCTGCAGGCTGTAAACGAAACGGAGGGATGCTGACTCGAGTGAGTCTCAGCATCCCTCCGCTTTTTATCGTTGTCGCTTCTTGCCTCTTATTCCTTGCTCGGCTTGGCTCCCTTGCCGCCCGAGCGTTTCTTGCCGCCCCGATGGGACTTGTTTCCATTGCCGCTTCCGCCCCGTTTGCGTCCGCCCTTGTCGTGGTTGCGCGGCTGGTATTCGGGTGCTTCGCCCAGTTCGGCAGGGACGGGGATTTTATAGATATCCTTTTCGAGGAACTTCTCGATGGTGTGGAAGTTGGTCTGCTCCTTCTCGCTGACGAAGGTGATGGCCACGCCGTCGTTGTTGGCACGGGCAGTACGTCCGATGCGGTGCACATAGTCTTCACAGTCGTGGGGTACGTCGAAGTTGATGACCAGGCGGATGTCGTCGATATCGATGCCTCGGGCCACGATGTCCGTTGCCACCAGGATGTTGATACGTCCCGCCTTGAACTCGTGCATGACGGCCTCGCGCTGCGCCTGCTCCAGGTCGGAGTGCATTTCGCCCACATTCAGCTTCATCTGCTTCAGGGCCTTAGCCACTTCCTTCACCTTGATTTTCGACGAGGCGAAGATGATGACCCGCTCGGGCACCTCGTCGGTGAAGAGGCTGCGGATGATGCCCAGCTTCTGGTTTTCGTAGCACACGTAGGCTGCCTGTATGATTTTGTCTGCCGGCTTGGAGACGGCCAGCTTCACTTCGACGGGGTTGTTCAGAATGTTGTTGGCCAGCTGCTGTATTTTGGTCGGCATGGTGGCCGAGAACATGATGGTCTGCCGGTTCTTGGGCAGATACTTCACAATCTGCATGATGTCGTCGTGGAAACCCATGTCGAGCATGCGGTCGGCTTCGTCCAAGATGAAGTAGGACACCTTCGACAGGTCCACGTAGCCCAGGTTGAGGTGGGCAATCAGACGGCCGGGGGTGGCTATCACCACGTCGGCTCCCAGCGTCAGGCCTTTCTTCTGCTGTTCGAAGAGGATACCATCGTTTCCGCCATACACCGCCACGCTGCTCACGGGCAGGAAATAAGCGAATCCCTCCATCTGCTGGTCTATCTGCTGGGCCAGTTCGCGGGTAGGCGCCATCACGATGCAGTTGATGGCATCTTCGGCATGTTCTTCTTCGGAGAGGCGGTTCAGAATGGGCAGCAGGTAGGCGGCCGTTTTTCCTGTTCCTGTCTGTGCGACGGCTATCAGGTCCCTGCCTTCGAGTATCACGGGGATGGCTTTTTCTTGTATCGGGGTGCATTCTTCGAAGCGCATGGCGTCGAGCGCGTCGAGAACACTGTCGTTCAGGGGTAATTCAGAAAATTTCATGTTATAACTCTAATTTCGTGCAAAGATAGCGAAAGGCGAGGGCAGAGGCAAACGAAAAACAAAGTTTTTCAGTTTGGCTATGCCGAGCCGCCTCCTATCTTATGAAAAGGCATGAAAAGGCGAACAGAGAAATAAATGAAAATTTTGGAAGTACAGGAGTGGGGAATAAGTCTGTTTTATGCTAAATAACATAAAAATAAGCCTGCAAAAAGTGAGAAAATCGCTTGTTTATTTGGAACTTAATTTGAGAAATGCTTACCTTTGTCACCGATTTCAGATGAAAGGTCTTGACTGTCAGCAGAATTGTTGGGTGTCGGGCCCTGTAAGACAATGTTTCGGGAAGAAATCACTGTCACGAACGGCAGTCCCGAATAGTATTTAACCAAAACCGTATTGCATGAGATATGTAAAATGGATTTTTGTTGTATTACTAGTTAGTTCCTTGACTTCTTTTGTTTCAAAAGACAAACCTACCGGAGGTTTGAATGTGGGCGACATAGCTCCGGATTTTACTATCCAAACTATGTCTGACGTGCAACCGTCCAACGGTCTTTCGGACCTGAAGGGCAAATATGTGTTGCTGAGCTTTTGGGCCAGTTACGATGCGCAGTCCCGGATGCAGAACGCAAGTTTGAGCAATGCGCTTCGTCAATCGGCCTCCGACAATGTGGAAATGGTTTCCGTATCGTTCGACGAATATCGTTCCGTCTTCGAGGAAACCGTTCGTAAGGACCAAATAGTTACTCCCGCCTGTTTCGTGGAGACAGAAGGTGAAGACTCCGACCTGTACAAGCAATATCGCCTGGGTCGTGGTTTTACTAACTATTTACTGGATGATAATGGTGTGATTATTGCCAAAAACATCTCTGCTGCTGAGCTTTCGGCCTATCTGAACTGATGCTTATCCGTCGGTCGGACAGGAAGAGAGTGGTTGATAAGAGGAAATGAATACAACAAAAGAGCCCCTCCTGCACTTGTGGCGACACGAGAGCAGGAGGGGCTTCATGTTTTTCAGCCCGTCACTCATTTACTTGGGCGCCTTCTTGTACAGATAGAACGCAATGAAGGCATACAGCACGTTGGGGATCCAGACGGCAATCATCGGCGGCATGTTGCCATTGACGGCAAACGTCGAGGCGATGGTCTGGAAGAGGATGTACGAGAAGCTCAGTCCCAGTCCGATGCCCAGGTGCAGACCCATGCCGCCCTTGGTCTTTCTGGACGAGAGCGACACGCCGATCAGCGTCAGGATGAAGGAGGCGAACGACATGGCGATGCGCTTGTGATACTCTATCTCGAACTCCTTGATGTTGGCAAAGCCTCGTTGCTTCTGTCGGTCGATGTACTCGCTCAGCTGCGGGCTGGTGAGCATTTCCTGCTGGTTCTTCATGATGAGGAAGTCCGCCGGCTCCATGAAGAGCGTGGTGTCGATGCGCTCGCCGCGGGTTATCTTCTCCTTCATGCCGTCCATTTCGCGTATCATGTAGTCCTTGATGATCCAGTGGTGGTAGGACGTCGTGTCGTAGGTGATGCTGCGCGCCGTCAGATGGGACACCAGCTGCTTGTCCTTGAACTTGTCCAACGAGAAGCGGTAGCCCGTCTGGCGATAATTCTCAAAGCGGTCAATGTAGGCGATGACGCCCGAATCCACTTCCAGCTGGATGTTGCGGGCCGAGTTGGCTTTTCGCGGCTTGTAATACTTGTCCTCGAAGTTGATGCGGGTCACGCTGCCTTTAGGTATCACATAGCCGCCCAGCCAGAAGGTCGCCACGGCAATGATGGTGGCAGAAACCATATAAGGGCGCAACATGCGCTTGAAGCTCATGCCCGTAGAGAACATGGCGATGATTTCCGAATTTTCCGCCAGCTTCGAGGTGAAGAAGATGACGGCGATGAACACGAACAGCGGGCTGAACAGGTTGGCGAAGTAGGGGATGAAGTTCATGTAGTAGTCGAAGACAATGGCGCTCCAGGGCGCGTTGTGCGACATGAACTTGTCCTGCTTCTCGTTGAAGTCGAACACCACGGCAATGGAGATGATGAGGGCAATGGCAAAGACGTACGTCCCCAGGAACTTCTTGATGATGTACATGTCCAGCCGCTTCAAGAATCCGCCTGTCAGCTTGGATATGCCGACATTCAGTTTCGGTATTCGTATGCTTCTTAGTTTTTTCATAATCTTGTAGATACTCGTTTTACCATCATGGGCTTCCAGGTGGCAAAGTCACCTGCGATGATGTGCTTGCGCGCTTCGCCCACCAGCCACAGGTAGAAGGCCAGGTTGTGTATGGAGGCTATCTGCATGGCCAGCAGCTCCTGCGCGTGGAAGAGGTGGCGCAGGTAGGCCTTCGTATAGAGCGTGTCCACGTAGGAGGCGCCGCCGGCCTCGATGGGCGAGAAGTCCGTCTCCCACTTCTTGTTGCGCATGTTGATGATGCCGTCCTTCGTGAAGAGCATGCCGTTGCGGCCGTTGCGGGTAGGCATCACGCAGTCGAACATGTCCACACCACGCTCGATGCCCTCCAATATGTTGACCGGCGTACCCACACCCATCAGGTAGCGGGGCTTATCCTTAGGCAGGATGCCGTTCACCAGCTCTATCATCTCATACATCTTCTCCACAGGCTCGCCCACGGCCAGTCCGCCGATGGCATTTCCTTCGGCCCCCTTCGAGGCGATGTACTCGGCCGAGCGCGTGCGCAGGTCGGGATACACACAGCCCTGCACGATGGGGAAGAGCGACTGGTGGTAGCCATACTTCGGCTCCGTCTCGTTGAAGCGCGCGATGCAGCGGTCCAGCCAGCGGTGGGTCAGTTCCATCGACTTCTTGGCGTAGTTGTAGTCGGCATCGCCAGGCGTACACTCGTCGAAGGCCATCATGATGTCCGCCCCGATGGTGCGCTCGATGTCCATCACGCGTTCGGGCGTGAAGATGTGCTTGCTGCCGTCGATGTGCGAGCGGAACTCGGCACCCTCCTCGCGCAGCTTGCGGATGCTCGAAAGGGAGAACACCTGGAAACCACCGCTGTCGGTCAGCATCGGGCGGTCGAAGCCATTGAACTTGTGCAGGCCGCCCGCCTTCTCCAGCACGTCGAGGCCCGGTCGGAGGTACAGGTGATAGGTATTGCCCAGAATGATCTGCGCCTTGATGTCGTCCTTCAGCTCCGTCAGGTGTACGCCCTTGACGGTGCCCAGGGTACCTACGGGCATGAAGATGGGAGTCTCAATCTGCCCGTGGTCGGTCGTTATCAGGCCGGCGCGGGCGTTGGTCTTGCTGTCGGTATACTGTAATTCGAATTTCATGCTTCTTCCTTTTGTTCCTTTTCCTTGTCTTTCTTGACGGTCAGGTCGATGGCGTCGGCCACCTTCTCGTCGGTCAGCGCGATGGCAAACACCTCCTTCACGTCCTTCACGTAGTGGAAGGTGAGTCCCTTGAGGTAGATGTCCTGAATCTCGTCGATGTTCTTGCGGTTCTCCTCGCTCAGGATGATTTCCTTGATGCCTGCGCGCTTGGCCGCCAGAATCTTCTCCTTGATGCCGCCCACGGGCAGTACCCTGCCGCGCAGGGTGATTTCGCCCGTCATGGCCAGGTTGGCCTTCACCTTGCGCTGCGTCAGGGCCGAAGCCAGCGAGGTGGCCATCGTGATGCCTGCCGACGGTCCGTCCTTGGGGATGGCGCCTTCGGGCACGTGGATGTGTATGTTCCAGTTTTCGAAGATTTCCTCGTCCAGCCCCAGCAGCGAGGCGTGCGCCTTGATGTACTCCAGCGCCAGCATGGCCGACTCTTTCATCACGTCGCCCAGGTTGCCCGTCAGCGTCAGTCGTCCGCCCTTGCCACGGCTCAGGCTCGTCTCCACGAAGAGGATTTCGCCGCCCACGGCCGTCCATGCCAGGCCCGTCACCACGCCCGCATAGTCGTTGCCCTGGTACTTGTCGCGCGTATATTCGGCCACGCCCAGGTAGTCGTACAGGTCTTCGGGCTTGATTTCCGTCTTCAGCAGATAGCCGTCGGTGGCATACTGGCGGGCCACCTTGCGCAATATCTTGCCAATCTTCTTCTCCAGCTCGCGCACGCCGCTCTCGCGGGTGTACTGCTCGATGATGGCCTCCAGCGTCTGTTTGGGCAGCTTCACGTCGGTCTTCTTCAGTCCGTTGGCCTCCAGTTCCTTGGGCACCAGGTGGCGTCGGGCAATCTCGATCTTCTCCTCCGTGATGTATCCGCTCACCTCAATCAGCTCCATGCGGTCCAGCAGGGGGGCGGGGATGGTGTTCAGGTTGTTGGCCGTGGCGATGAACATCACCTTCGACAGGTCGTAGTCCACGTCGAGGAAGTTGTCGTGGAAAGTCGAGTTCTGCTCAGGGTCGAGCACTTCGAGCAGGGCCGACGACGGGTCGCCCTGACGGTCGGCGCTCACCTTGTCTATCTCGTCGAGGATGAAGACCGGGTTCGACGAGCCCGCCTTGATGAGGTTCTTGATGATGCGCCCCGGCATGGCGCCGATGTACGTGCGGCGGTGTCCGCGTATCTCGGCCTCGTCGTGCACGCCGCCCAGCGACATGCGCACGTACTTGCGCTTCAGCGCGGCGGCTATCGAGCGTCCCAGCGACGTCTTTCCCACGCCCGGAGGGCCATAGAGGCAGATGATGGGCGACTTCATGTCGTGCTTCAGCTTCAGCACGGCCAGGTGCTCCAGGATGCGTTCCTTCACCTTCTCCAGTCCGTAGTGGTCCTTGTTCAGCGTCTTTTCGGCGTTCTTCAGGTTGAAGTTGTCCGTGGTATAGATGCCCCAGGGCAGGCTCAGCATCGTCTGCAGGTAGTTCAGCTGCACGCTGTAGTCGGGCGACTGCGGGTGCGTGCGCTCCAGCTTGTCCACCTCCTTCAGGAAGGTGGCCTTCACCTCGGCGCTCCACTTCATCGTGTCCGCCTTGCGGCGCATCTCGGCTATCTCCTGTTCCTGCGTGCTTCCGCCCAGCTCGTCTTGAATGGTCTTGATCTGCTGTTGCAGGAAGTATTCGCGCTGCTGCTGGTCGATGTCCTCGCGGGCCCTCATCTGGATAGAAGCCTTGATTTCGGCCAGCTGCACCTCGCGGTTCAGTATCTCCAGCAGGTGGTAGGCGCGGTCGCGCATGGAGGTCAGCCGCAGCAGTTCTATTTTTTCGTCCTTCTTCAGCTGCAGGTTGGTGCAGATGAAGTTGATGAGGAAGATGGGGTTGCTGATGTTCTTGATGGCAAACGAGGGATCTTGCGAGAACATCTCCGACGTACGCATGTAGCGCACGATGAGGTCCTTGCAGGCCTCCACCAGCGCCTGGAATTCCTTGTCGTTCTTGTCGGGCAGTTCCTCGTCGATGGTGGTCACGTGTCCCTTCAGGTAGGGCGTGGTCTCCACGATTTCCTTCAGCTGCATGCGCTTGGTGCCCTGCAGGATGGCGGTGGTCGACTGGTCGGGCATTTCGAGCACACGTATCACCTTGGCCACGGTACCCATGTCGTGCAGGTCCTCGGCCAGCGGCGCCTCCGTGTCGGCCACCTTCTGGCACACCACGCCGATGTACATTCCCTTGCGCTCGGCGTCCTTGATGAGCCGCAGCGACGACTTCCGCCCTACGGATACCGGCATCAGCACGCCCGGAAACAACACCATGTTGCGAAGGGGCAGTATGGGCAGCACGTTGTCTATCTCCACGTCCATCAGCTGCTGTTCGTCGCCTCCTTCGTAGTCGGCAATGACGGAGAAGCCTCTTCCGGCCTGCGATTCGTCATCGCCCATATAAAATCTTTTCTTCATTTCTGTCATGTTAAGTTAGTACTCTCTTGTGGGAGTTCACAATGCAGATGCAAATTTACGCTATTTCTTTGTATTAATCGGCCCCCAATTCTTTAAAAAGACAAAAAACGGGCATTTTGGGGACTTTTTTTCGGGCGGATTTCCTTACTTTTGCGACAGCAATCCATCAGAGCGATATGTCCGAATCATCCTTTTTGTTCAAACAATTCATCGTCCGCCACGACCGCTGCGCCATGAAGGTGGGCACCGACGGCGTGCTGCTGGGCGCGTGGGCCCCTGTGGAGGGCGTCCGCACGGCGCTCGACGTAGGCACAGGTACGGGCCTCATAGCCTTGCAGTTGGCCCAGCGCAACCCCCAGCTTCAGGTGACGGCCGTCGAGGTCGATGCCGATGCCGCCGCGCAGGCGTCCGAGAACGTTTCCGCCTCGCCCTGGGCCGACCGCATCCGTGTGGTCTGTACAGATTTCCGCGACTTCGAGCCCGCCGCGCGCTACGACCTCATCGTCTCCAACCCTCCTTACTTCATCGACGCGCTTCCCTGTCCCGACCGCCAGCGCAACGCCGCCCGCCATGCCGGCGGCCTGAACTACGACGTGCTCTTCCGCCGTTCGGCCCGGCTGCTGGACGAGGGCGGGGTGGTGAGCATCGTCATCCCCAGCGAGGTAGAGCGTGCGGCCGAAGACGCCGCCTGGATGCAGGGCCTCTATCCCTGCCGCCGCACGCGTGTCTACACCAAGGCAGGCAAGCCCGCCCGCCGCGTGCTGGTCGCCTTCAGCCGCCGTCTGGGCCCTGTGGACGAAGACGCGCTCTACATCCACCAGGCGGGCGGCGACTACTCCGACGACTACCGCCGCCTCACGGGCGACTTCTATCTGAAGTTCTGAGGATAAAGGGGGCAGGAGCGGAGAGGCGCTTCGTTCGTGCCTGCCCGTTTGTCATTCTCCGCCCGCCTTCCCCTCTGTCATGCTGAGCGGAGCGGAGAATCTCAAAATCACTTTCGGCTAACTGTAATTGTCATTTGTCATTCATCGAAGCAAGCAAGGCCAGACCTTTGACGGTCAACACATATTTTTGACGCGGGTGGCGGGGCTTGTCAGGATAGAGCAACGTCACAAATCCATTGGCTTGTGCCGGCATGACGTAATATTCAAGCAGGTTTTTCCGATCTTTAAGATTCAACAGGTCCAAAATCTCTTTTATGCTCCGTTTGTTTTCCCCTATCACCGATACCAGCTTCTGAACATTGACATTGTCTGTATACAGTTGGTTGGTCTGACTTGTGGGGGTACTTGTGGGGGTACTTGTGGGGGTACCATCATCCATCGGTTCCTTCCATTCTTCAGGAGCATCAATTACCATGTATCGGTTGCGCAATTCATTGTTTTCTCCCAAGAGCAAGTTACGGAAGAAGCGGACGAGGTATTTCATATCCGGCTCTACTCCTTTCACCGCATTGCGATAATTGGCACGGACCAACGCATTGCGGAAATACCACGAATGGTTGGCAAACAAGTCGTTTTCAACATAAAATCCGATGGAACGGAGATATTTGATGGTAAACACAGCTACCGTGCGCGTATTTCCTTCGCCAAACGGATGTATTTGCCACAATCCCGATACGAATTTTGCGATATGCTCCACCATTTGGCCGTGTGCAAGTCCGGCATATACAAAGTTCCTTTCCTGCTCCAGGTCATATTCCAAAGCTCTTCTTATGTCTTCCGAATTGACGTATAGCACGGTATCACCTCTGAGCACCCATTCTTTTTTCGTGATGTCATAATCACGAATTCTACCGGCAAACTTGAAAACACCTTCAAATAACCGGCGGTGAATAGAAGTAATGCCCACCACAGAAAAAGCAAAAGACTGTTCCCCCAACAGTTTGGCTATATGAGCAGAAACCACATCGGCCTCTTCCAGGTCGTCGTCTACGGAAGTTCTGGTCGTCTTCGACTGATAGTACGACTTGATCAGCTTTTGCGCTTCGTCAATATCAATCTCTCCCTCAATATGCTTGCGTGCCGTATCTTTCAGATATTCCGAGGGCTTCAAGCCATCGACGGCCTGAAGTCCGATCGCTGTTCGCCAGGCATAGGCTTTCTGCCGGCTGTCAGGCTCATTTTGTCTGATATATTCTTCAAAATCAGTCATGGTACTCTGCTTAAAAATCCTACTTGTTTTAACAGCTAAGTTTATCCGATGTTTTCACAACGGGGTAATTCTTCTTTTGTATTGCTCCAAATTAGCAAGGCAAATATAGCGAAAGGTGAGAGGAGAACAAAATATTGAAACTTGTTTCAGATATTTTTTATCCCGAACCGCATCCTATTTTATGAAAATATAGCGAAAGCCGAGAGCAGAGGCAAATGAAAAACGTAGTTTTTTAATTTGACTATGCCGAGGCACCTCCTATATTATTCAAATATACTAAAAGGTGAGAGGAGAACAAAATATTGAAACTTGTTTCAGATATTTTTATCCCGAACCGCATCCTATATTATTCTATCCCCGCTGTCATTCTGAGCCGGGGGCGAAGAAACTCAAAATTTCATTTTGGCTAACTGTAATTGTCATTTGTCATTGCGCAGTATAATTGGAATACGTTTTTCAATAAAATGGGAGCGATGTTGCAGGGCTTTTGAAAAAGTTTTCTAATTTTGCATTTAACAATTATCTTATCGTAAAGCGGAATTTAGGATAGAAATAGAATATGATAGAACAGGTTTCGATTAAGAATTACAAGTCCATCAAAGACTTGTCGTTGCCTTTGAACCGGTTGAATGTATTGATCGGTTCAAACGGTGCAGGCAAAAGCAACTTGATTTCATTCTTTGAACTGACCAAGGCGATATACGAACAGCGTCTGGGAAGCTATACCTTGTCCAAGGGCGGCATCGACAACCTGTTGCGTCAAGGCAGAAAAATATCGCCGTCCATTCAGGGACTGATAGACTTCGACAACACCAATGCCTTTTTCTTCGAAATCAGACCGCTCCAATCCAACAAAGGATATATCGAGCAAACGGGAGACTATTTCAACAACCTCCATAAAGAGGATAAGAACTATGCTGAGTGGAACAAAACTATTTGGGATTCTGCTGTAGAGGAATCCTCTCTGAAGGATAATCCAAGATGGAGGGCTGCTTACTTGAGAAAATATTTAGGTAGCTTTACCGTCTATCATTTCCACGACACCAGCTCCAGTTCTCCCATGCGCGGCGATTGTCCGATCAACGACAACGAATACTTGCGCGACAACGGCTCCAACCTGGCCGCTTACCTGTATTCGCTGATGCTGAACGACGAAAAGACGTTCCGCCTGATAGAAGGCGTGATACGTTCCATCGCCCCCTATTTCAAGGGCTTCAAGCTCCGTCCGGATGCCAACAACAAAGAGAGAATCCGTCTGGAATGGGAAGAGCAAGATACCGACATGTATCTCGACGGCTATAGCTTTTCGGATGGAACCCTTCGTTTCATAGCCCTTGCAACCCTGTTGCTGCAATCCCAGATGCCCGAAGTGATAATTATCGACGAACCCGAACTGGGCTTGCATCCGGCTGCCATCAACAAGTTGGCCGAACTGGTCAGACAGGCTTCCCGCAGGAGCCAGATTATCCTGTCCACCCAATCCACCAATCTCGTCAATTGTTTTGAAGTGGACGACATTATTGTAGTGGACCGTGCAGACCATCAATCCATTTTCCGCCATCTGGAGCGGGGGGAGCTGGAAAAATGGATGGACGACTACGAATTGTCCCTCAGCGACTTGTGGGAGAAAAACATGATAGGAGGACAGTTATGAAACGTGTTTATATCGTCGTCGAAGGGCAGACGGAGCAGGAATCCAAAAGGCTGTTGGCCATAAAGCCCGACTACAACAAAGTGCTGGAAGGCAATCTGATAGCATTGGAAATAGGAATACAATCCATTTTGGAGAAATGTCTGCGGTTTGCGGGATGGATAAAGGCAATCATTGGAAAGGCTGAATAGTAAGTCCATGCGTGCGTATTCGGCTAACTGTAATTGTAATTTGTAATTGCGCAGACTCCTCATGCTGCTTGTCGCCATGAATCTGGAAATCACTCAAGAAAATCTGTATCTGATACTGCCCGGCAAGGTCAGTCGGGTAGCCTGTTTCTATGCGCAAGAGCACCAAGTGCCCCTTGTCGACGCCCTGCGCCTGTTCTATCGTTCGGAAACCTACAAGCGTCTGGCCGACGAATCTACCAAGTATTGGCATTTTGGGCCGGTAGCCCTTTATCAGGAGTGGATGGAGGAGGTGGGGAATAGCTGACGACATTTCTACTTGTAGTTTTAGGTCGAGTAGAATGTAATTTATTCTTTCTACAGCTCTTCTTCGAATAAATATTTCCTTATATTTGCGAAACGATAAAGAAAACGCCAAGTGCGCTTAGTTTAAAAAGGACCCTGTTCGATAATCAAAGAGGAATGAGCAACAGTTTTATAACAAATAAGGAAAAATTCCTATCCGATATTATTAACGGCATTCTGCCCAAAACAAATGCAGTCGATATATTGGTCGGCTATTTCTACTATTCGGGTTATATCCAACTATCCGAAAAACTGAAAGACAAACAGATCAGAATACTTGTAGGACTGGATATTGACCTGCATATATCCAAGCGTATCAGCGAGGTAGAAAACTTTCGGAAAGGTTTTGTGTCACGCAATTTGGTGAAAGAAGAATACTATACACAGTTTATTAAACTATTTAATGATTCAGACCTCCTTGACTCTGCTGACAAATTGGAACAATTCAAAATGTTCTATGGCAAAATACTCGATGGCACTTTGGAAATACGCAAAACTCTCGAACCCTGTCATTCGAAGATGTATTTGTTTGCATACAATGACCAGATGAATGAAGGTGGAGAACTGCCTGGAGTATTGATAACAGGTTCAAGCAATCTGTCCTATCAGGGACTGAAAGGGCGTTTGGAACTGAACGCCCGTTTCAATGACAAGCTGGAATACGAAGAGGGGAAAAAGCTGTTTGATGAATTGTGGGACGACTCTGTGACCATTGCAAGCAAAGACAATCTGGACGAATGGAACAACAAGGTAATGAAACGCATCTGGTACGAACAGCTCTACTCGCCATACCTCATGTACATCCGAGTTCTGAAAGAATACTTTAATATCCCAACCTCCAACAATATTTTGACCCCACATGATATTACAGAAGGAAAGTATTCGAATTTAAGATACCAGACGGATGCCGTCCAGATGGCTTTGAACGCTTTGCACAACCATAACGGCGCTATTGTGGCCGATGTGGTAGGTCTGGGCAAAAGTGTGATAGCCTCTACCATCGCCCGCAATCTGAGGTTGCGGACCATCATTGTGTGTCCTCCGCATCTGTACAAGCAGTGGGAAGGCTATCGCGATGAGTTTGGCTTTACCGCTACCGTGTTCAGTTCAGGAAAAATAGAAGAAGCCCTTTTGCATTATCAGGAGTTGGTCAAACCTGGCGAGCAATTCTTGATTATCATTGACGAGGCACATCGTTTCCGCAATGAGTATACGCAGGATTATGCCCTGTTGCATAATCTGTGTTGCAACAACAAAGTCTTGTTGCTGACGGCAACTCCCTTCAACAACCAGCCTGCCGATATTTATGCGTTGATAAAACTCTTCCAGATACCTACAAACTCTACATTGAAGACCGTCGAGAACTTGGGCGCTTCATTCAAAGACTTGATAGGTAAGTATAAAAAATTGCGTGAAGAGCAAAGAGAAGGCAAAAAAACTGACGAAGAAATAAAAAAGCAAGTCAGCGACATGGCCAAGAAAATCCGCTCTATCATCAGCCCGCTGGTGGTTCGCCGCTCACGTCTGGACCTGCTGGACATTCCTGAATACGCCGAAGATTTGAAGCAGCAGCACATTCAGCTGGTTTTGCCCGACGACCCCGAGGAACTTGAATATGATTTGAGCGGATTGAAAGCCTTGTATCTTTCTACGTTGGAACGGATCAGCCCATCTGAAGAAGGCAGTAACGTTTACCATTTCAAGGCAGCCCGCTATTCGCCAGCCCTCTATATTCACGAAGACTTGCAAGAAAAGCTGGCCAAAGAACTCGAAGACAAGACAGGTGTCAATTTCAATCTTTTGATTGGACGACAAGCCAATATCTCCAAATTTATGCGCCATCTGCTGGTAGCCCGTTTCGAGAGTTCGGTAGCGGCATTCCAGGCTTCGTTGGGATACATGATTCAGTCCTCCGAACACATGCTCCGATGGATTGAGAAACGAAACAAGATACCTGTGTTCAAGAAAGGGAACCTGCCGGATGTGTCTGCTTTCTATGACACAAGCGACGACGGCATGGAAGAAATCGAGGAACTCTTCGAAAAGTACGAAGCCCGTGGGTTCTTTGAGATAGACATGAAATATGTGAAAGACAATTTTGTGGCAGATGTTGAGTCAGACATCCGATTGCTCAAGAATTTGCGCGAACAATGGTTTGGCAAGGACAACACAATCAAGAACGACCCCAAGCTGGACTCCTTCATCCGCATCGTCCAAGAGAAAATGAAGAACGAGCCAGAGCGTAAACTCATTGTATTCTCCGAATTTGCCGACACGGTTAACTATCTGGGCGACGCGCTTGCCAAAGCGGGGTTGCCTGTGATGAAATATACCTCGGCCGATGCCACCCCTGCCAACAAGGAGCTTATCCGAGCCAATTTCGACGCAGGTATGAAACCTGCCTTGCAGAGGAACGATTATCAGGTCCTGATAGCCACCGATGCCATATCCGAAGGCTACAACCTGCATCGTGCGGGCGCCATCTTCAATTACGACATACCCTATAATCCGACCCGCGTCATTCAGCGCATCGGGCGTATCAATCGTGTCAACAAGAAAGTATTCGAGCACCTGTATATATACAACTATTTCCCTACCGATGTAGGCGAAGCCGAAACAAGAACCAAAGAAATCTCCACGCTCAAAATGGCCATGATTCACGCCATCATGGGCGAAGACACAAAGGCGCTGACCAAAGAAGAAGAGGTGAAGGCATTCTTCAAGGAACGCTATCGCAAGGAGTTTGCCCGCAGCGAAGAGGCTTCGTGGGACACGCCCTACCGCAAGCTGCTCAACGGCCTGAAGGGTACTGAAGATTATGATGCCGCATTGGAGATGCCCCATCGTGCCCGAACGGCAAGAAAGGCGGAAAAGCCTAAGAAAGGTGTCCTGATGTTCGGGCGCAAAGGCGATGACTTCGTTTTCAAGATAGGCGATGCGGCCAATCCCCCTGCCATGATTTCGGCAGAAGAGGCCATTTCGCTGTTCGAAGCAGACAGACACGAGGAGCCAGTCAAACTGAGCAACAACTTTGATACCATCTATCAGCGGGTTAAATCATCTCTTTTCAGTAGCGATGTAAGGAAACAGAACGAGAAAGAGCAGATAAACGCATATAGAAAAATTGGGAGTTTTGCAAATAATCAGATATTGCCTCAAGACTATCTTGAAGATTTAGTGCAGGTTATCGAAGCCGATGCATTGTCCGGCTATGAGATACGGTTTATCAATCAACTGGCGCCAAAAGATGCGGCCCAATTGCCCTTGAAAATCTCCGCTGAATACCTGGCACGCATCATCAGCTCTCAAAACAAAGTGGACGATGGAGAAGAAACGTTGATTTTAAGTGAAGAACTGCAATAAACCTCATAAATAAAGAGATAAAAGATTTGATTATGGAATTCAACAAAGCATATAGCCGCCAAGAGTTTGTACGATTTCTGCAAAACAGCTTCCTGCCCGAGGATTTTGTTCCCTCCGAAGAGGAAGTATGGTTCCGAACCAAAATGACCTATTCTACCAAGGCCGTGAAGCTCGGCACGTGCCAGTCGCTCAAGCTGGTAGTCTATGAGGTGAAACATCGTTCCAGGCACGATGCCCGCGTGTCGCTCTCCAAGGAAGCCTTCCGAATGCTTGCCGATGAAATGAAGGACAGGGCGTTGGTTGTCTTTGTGCCCGAAGACAGCAATGAAAACTATCGCTTCTCGCTGATCGAAATTACGCTCGACACGGCAGACGATTCCGCACGGGGTAGCAAAAGATACAGCAATCCGCGCAGATATTCATATTTAGTGGGAACAAGTCTTCAAGGAAAAAGAACGATTGATGAATATCTGCTTTGTAAGAAAGGTGAGGATGATGAAATAAAAAGAGTCGTTGATTATAAGGATTTGCGTAACCGTTTCTCTGTTGAGAAACTTACAATGGATTTTTATAAGGAGTTACAAAACTGGTTTGCTTGTGCATTGGATGTAGTACGTTTTCCTAACGATTTGGACGATCCAAATGATGATGATAAATATAATGCAGAAAGTACCATCCGTTTGATAACAAGATTAATTTTTGTGTGGTTTTTGAAGCAAAAAGGTTTGATTCCTAACGAATTTTTTGATGAAAAATATATAGCTGATAATCTTTTAAAAGATTTCTCTCCCAATGAACAGTTTGGCTTCTTTAAAGAAAAATCATTGGAAAGCAAATACTACAAAGCTATTCTTCAGAACCTGTTCTTTGCCATGCTGAACAGTCCAATTACTAAAGAAGGAAAGAGTGAACTCAGCGAAAGACATTTCAGAAGGTTAACAGACAAAGGAACGCCTTCAAGTTCTGATTTTAACGACAATAAATTGATGCGATATGAATCAATGTTTAAGAATCCTCAATTATTCATTGATTTGGCCAATCAAACTGTACCGTTCCTGAACGGAGGCTTGTTCGACTGTCTGGATAATAAAAAAGAGAAGTTTTATTTGGATGGTTTTTCTGACAAAGCGGAGGTTAAAAAGGCGTTAGTTGTTCCAGACTATTTATTTTTTAGCGATAATATTGTAGCCGATTTATCTACATTCTTTAATGATAAGAAAAAGTATAATGAACACGTAACGGGTATAATAAAAATTTTCGGTAGATATAATTTCACGATTGAAGAGAATACTCCTTTCGATCAGGAAGTTTCACTTGACCCGGAATTGCTGGGAAAGGTTTTTGAAAACTTATTGGCTTCATACAATCCTGAAACTCATACTACTGCCCGCAAGCAGACTGGCTCGTTCTATACCCCAAGGGAAATTGTGCAATATATGGTGGACGAAAGTCTTGTGGCGCATTTAAAGCAGGTCGTAGGAAATGAGCTTGAAGAAGAATATCGTAAGTTGTTGCGATATACTGACGAAGAATTGACACTGACGGATGAACAGAAATATAGCATTATGAATGCCATATACAATTGTAAGGTGCTTGACCCGGCTTGTGGATCAGGAGCTTTTCCTGTGGGTATGCTTCAGCAGATGGTTCATGTTTTATCACAGTTAGACCCGTCAAATGATGTATGGAAAAAAATGGTGTTGGATGAGGCTGTTAAAGAAAGTCATAATGCCTTTTTTGCAGAAACATTCGAAGAACGTGAACAAAGACTGAAAGAAATAAACGAGACCTTTGAAGACCAACTTAAGAATCCTGATTATAAAAGAAAACTATATCTGATAGAGAATTGTCTGTATGGTGTTGATATACAATCAATAGCCATTCAGATATGTAAGCTACGCTTTTTCATTTCGCTGGTAGTAGATCAAAAAACGAACAATGAGCCAGAAGATAATTTCGGAATCCGCCCATTGCCAAATCTTGAGGCTAAGTTTGTGGCTGCCAATACACTTATAGGATTGGACAAGAAAAATGATTTTCCTTTATTTGACGATGAACAAGTAAAGGGAAAAATGCAGCAAATGGAAGATATAAATCACAAAATCTTTTATTTGAAGCATAAAGCAAAAGAGAAGTATAAGGATAAAATAAAAGAACTAAAATGCGAGATAGCTGATTTACTTATTAAGAATGGATTTATAGGTAATGACGAGGCGAGACAAATTCAAACCTGGGACAGGTTTGATCAGAATTCTTTCGCTCCCTTTTTTGACTCAGAATGGATGTTTGGGGTAAAAGATGGATTTGATATTGTAATTGGAAATCCACCATATATCGATGCGAAAGAGCAATTAAAAAAAGAAGAACTGAAAAAACAAAGAGAAAAGTTATCTAAAGACAAGCGGTATAAAACTCTCTATCAGAAATGGGATTTATATATAGCTTTTATGGAAATTAGTATCAGGTATTTTTGTAAAGATGATGGAATCTTTACCATGATCGTTCCATATCCTTTAAGTAATCAGTTGTATGCAAAGAAAATGCGGAAAATGATTACTGAAGAGTATGATCTTTTGGAAATTGTTGACTTATACGACGTAAAAGTCTTTGATAATGCAACGGTGACAAATTGTATTCCATTCGTTCGTAAATCCCATTCGGTAACAGAATTTGTAGTTTCTCATGCAGATAAAGATAAAAATATAACTCGTAGCTATTCCAAGTCTTTGGAGCATTTGATTCAAGACTGTAATACTTATGTGTGGAATTTTACTTTAGAGAATCGAAATGCTAATAGACATCCGGATATGTATGTTTTAGGTGATTTCTGTTATATAAGTGTTGGAATGGTTCTTAATGCTGATGAGAAGAAAGCTAAAGGCCAATTCAAGAAAGAAGATTTGATAAGTAATATATGTGATGAAATTCATTGTAAACAATATATTGAAGGAAAGGATATAGAGCCATATAATATAAAACGTGTAAGATATTTAGAATGGGGGACAAAACGTTGTCCAAACGAATTAAGAAGACCTACTTTTGAAGAGTTATATACAAATAAAAAATTACTTATTAATGCTTTAGGGCAATTGAAAGTATCAATTGATTTAAATGGAGAATTTTATTGTGAACAGCAAGTACGTATGGCATTGTTATGGAAAGACTTAAAGAATGTTTCAAATAAAAGTATTACTTCCAGTATTCAAAAATTTTCCAAGTTAAAACGCAGTGAAATGGAGGGGGTTTCTCGAAAAGTTGATCTGCTCTATTTATTAGGAATTTTAAATTCCAAATATGCTTCAATACTTTTAACAGATATAAGAAGTGGTGATTATCATATAGTACCTGAACATATTCGTAATATACCAATTGCTTTAGTTGGTAAAGAGCAACAGCAGCCGATAATAGAATTTGTAAATTCTATATTGGCGGCTAAACAATTAGATCCAAATGCTGACACTTCTTTAGAAGAACATGAGATTGATAAATTGGTGTATCATTTTTATGGACTTACTTATGATGAAATTTTAGATGTTGATCCTCAAACTAAAGTGACAAGATATGAATATGAGTTTATCAGATAATTACATAATAAAAAAAGTTTGTAATCACTATTTATCTAATGATTATAGTGGTCTTCATTGTTTAAATTTATTTAATTATTTTGATGGTAAAAATAAGATTATATCTGAATTAAAATATCTAATTGAAAATGAATATATAGGTTTATTATCATCTGATATTGACGTACTCCCATCTATAAATAGGTTTGGTTTTCCAGATATTGACGTTCAAATCAAACTATTAAATAACTCTGTTTCTTTCTTTATATATCCAACTTCGAAGATACTTAAAAGTTATAATATAGATGAAAGTCTTCCTTTTATTAAATGTCTAAAAGAAGGACATCCTCAATTAAAACCTATGTTTTTTGAATATGACGTATTATCTCATTATGTATTTGACCCTAGATTCAATTTTTCATTTCATGATTATCTAGGTAAAATAAGAAGCTTGAATACTGGTGATGGAAAGTGGATCGATTTATCTACTTTTGGAATAGGAAAAAATAATGATAATATAGTCATAGTTGCTTTTCCAAAATATTTATGTAACATGTCTTTAATGAATCAAGTTATATGGGAGGAGTACAGGATAGATGACACAAGTAATTGTAAGGCACTTGATTATTATTTAAATAATACATTATATGGAAGTTGGAATTTTCCTGATACTGTTTATCGGTCAATATTAAAAGAGATGGAGAATATTAATGTATTGACTCTGCAAGCTTTTGATAAAAAATTTTTTTCTAGGATTTTTAATAAGGAAGATTTGGAAGGGTTTGATATACTGTTTTTCCCAAGTGAAAATTGTTACTATCAATATTTGCTGTTATTTGAAAAGATTACGATAAGTAATATTAATTTTGATTTCTTTAAAAGTATTATGTGTACAGTAGATAACGATGGCAATACTATGGGGACACTTAAATGTATTAAAGAATGGATTAATCAAGTATGTTCAGACGTTGTACAAGATATCCATTCTCCTTTACATAAGTTACGTGAAGAGAGGCAAAAGCCTGCTCATAAAATCAGTAGCAATTATTATGATAAAGAATTTTTAAATAGACAACATACAATTACAACACAAGTGTATCATAGCTTGAATACACTCAGAAGATTATTACAAAGCCATCCCAAAAATAAGAATATATGTATTCCATATAATGAAACACAATATATTGAGCTATAATTTATAGCTTAAAACTTTTAATATTGAATATGACTCATTTAGCAAATATAGATAAAGATTACTCCTCCTGGATTGAGGAACTCAGCCAGAGGTACAAGCATAGCCAGATAAAGGCGGCAACCCATGTGAACAGTGAAATGCTGCAATTTTACTGGTCGTTGGGAAAGGATATTGTGACGCTTCATGCGGAAAGCCGATGGGGCGAAAAATTCCTTGTAAATTTAAGCTCGGACCTGCGTGCCAAACTTCCGGGGGTAAAGGGGCTTTCGGAAACAAGCATTGGATATGCCAAAAGATTTTATCTGCTTTATAATGAGTGGTTTACAATTCACCCCCAACTTGGGGGTGAATTACAGGAGAGCGCCATTTGGCGTATTCCTTGGGGGCATCACAAATATATCATGGACAAATGTTTCAACGAGCCTGAGAAGGCGATGTTCTTTGTGCGAAAGACGCTTGAAAACGGTTGGAGTCGGAATGTCCTTTTGAACTTTATGGATACAGATCTCTTCGAACGGCAGGGGAAGGCCATCACCAACTTTAAGGCGTCACTGCCTGTTCCGCAAGGCGACCTTGCGCAGGAAATGACCAAAGACCCATACAAGTTCGACTTCCTTACGATGACCGAAGGATATCGTGAAAAGGAATTGAAAGATGCACTGGAGGTGAATATCCGCAATTTCCTTTTGGAGCTTGGGACGGGCTTTGCCTATATGGGACGTGAATACCGCCTTATGATAGGGCAAACCGAAAAGTTTATAGACATGCTGTTCTACAACCTGAATCTCCGCTGCTATGTGGTTGTCGAAATAAAGACAGGCAAATTTGAATCGGAGTATATCGGACAATTAGGGACATACGTCGCTGCTGTAAACCATCTGCTGAAAAAAGATATTGATAATCCTACGTTGGGGCTTCTGATCTGCAAGTCCAAAGACAATGTGCTGGCTCAATATGCCTTGGAGTCGTCCAATCAGCCCATAGGTATTTCAGAATACGAACTGTCCAAACTCTATCCGACAGACTTTAAAGGTACGTTGCCAAGCATCGAAGAGATAGAAAATGAATTGAAATAGTTGTGGGAGGATTTGAACTCCTGCGCTAAGACCAAATCACCCGCCCCTCATTCTTCTCTGAGGCAGCGGGTGTTTCATTTAGTGTCTGTGTTGTCAGCATGCAGCGCAGGGCTACATCAT
>ERZ780167.1171-NODE-1171-length-24191-cov-8.046694_pt1 | contig 24191 bp, 21 predicted proteins | sample MGYA00510982_ERZ780167 | MGnify/ENA primary metagenome ERZ780167 (study PRJEB29588, sample SAMEA2146107) | human gut metagenome | biome: human gut; feature: human-associated habitat; material: faeces | place: Denmark | collected 2008/2010 ... | reverse complement strand
GGCATGACGACGAGGCCCGTGAGGTCCTCGACTTCGGAAGCTTCGCCCTGGAGGTTCGGTCCGACGGCTGCAATGCGGCCGTCCTTGACGGCCACGTCCGCCAAATAGGCGGGCGCGCCCGTGCCGTCGAGCACCTGTGCGTTCCGAATCAAAAGATCAAACATGATAGCCTCCTGAAAATACCGGCGCGGCCCCGCCGCGCCGGCGTTTGTTGGGGGTCAGGCGAGCAGGGAAGCGGTGACGGCGGTAAACATGGCCGCGCCGTTCGCAAGCGCCTGTTCGTCGAAATCGAAATGGTCGTTGTGGTTGGCCGCCGGGCAGGCGCAGAGCAGGCCGACATACGCGGCCTGGCCGCCCTGCTGCTGCACACGCTGGCTCATGCAGGAGAAATCCTCGCTGCCGCCGCCGAGCGCGTTCACCTGCATGACGCGGAGGCCGAGCGCCTCCTTGCAGACGCGCTCGACGCGCGACGAGAGCGGCCAGTCGCAGCGCAGCGCATCCGCGTGCCCCATGGGCTGGAGCTCTACGGTGCAGTCCTGCATCTCGGCGGCCGCCTTGACGATTTGCTGCGCGCGGCGGAGCATGTAGTCGTTGGCCTCGGTCGTCTGGCCGCGCACCTCGAGCTCGAGCTTTGCCGTCTCGCAGATGACGTTGCGGCCCGTGCCCGCATGGAGCGTGCCGACGTTCAGCTGCGTCGGCGTATTGCCGTAGCGGGGGATGGCGTGCAGGTTCAAAACGGCGGTTGCCGCGGCGAGCAGCGCGTTTCGGCCCTCCTGCGGGGCGATGCCCGCGTGGGCGGAGCGGCCGTGGAACGTCACGTCCAGCTTGGAGGTGGCAAGACCGCCTGTTCCGTTCTCCGCCAGAACGCCGACGTCGACGAGTCCCGCGGCCTTTCCAGCGGGGAAGACATGGGCGGCAAGCGCGTAGTCCGCATCATCGAGATGCCCGGCGGCGACGATGGAGCTTGCGCCGCGCACGCCCTCTTCGGCGGGCTGGAAGATCAGGCGGACGGTCCCGTGCAGCTGATCGCGCAGTTCGCGCAGCAGCATGGCCGTGCCAATGCCGATGGCGGCGTGGCCGTCATGCCCGCAGGCGTGCATGATGCCGGGCGTGACGGAGCGGAAGCCCTCGCGGGCAGGAAGATGCATCTCATCGTCCGCCTCCAATACGCCGAGCGCGTCGATATCAAATCGCAGCGCAATGGTCGGCCCCTCGCCGCAGTGCATAGTCGCGATCACGCCGGTGAAGCCGCCGCGTGTGGCCGGGAGAAATTCCGGGTCCGCGCCGTTTTCCTGCGCCCATTTGTAATGCGCCTCCAGCGCATCGTCGGAGGGAAGGCCCATGCGCGCGTCCGCCTTGCAGACGGCAGGGCCGGTCAGCACCTCATAGCCGAGGTCCGTCAGCTTCCTCGCAAGCAAAGAAGTGGTCCGCATCTCGAGCCAACCCGGCTCGGCGTAGCGGTGCAGATCCCGCCGGATGGCCGTCAGCTCCGGCAAAATCGCCTGCGCGCGGGATCGGATCATATCGCTCATAGCGGTGTACCCGATCAATACGCGGGGAAGATCGTCATGACCCACACGACGTTGACGATGCAGAGGATCAGGGCCGGCAGCCAGCCCATCTTGAACATCGTCTTCTGGTCATACCCGCCGATGCCCATGAACATGGCGACGGACGGCGTGGCCAGCGGGGTCATGAATGCGGTCAGCGCGCCGGTCGCGACCAGGACCAGCGGCCCGATGGGGTTCGCGCCGATGGCCGTGCAGGTCAGAATGGCGATGGGCGCGAACATATTGAGTACCGCCCAGTTCATCATGAACTGCGTCAGCACGAACGGAACAAGGAAGAACACGAGGCCAATCAGATAGCCGTTGGCGTTCTGACCGAAGAGCGAGGCGATGGCATTGCCGATGAGCGCGCCCGTGCCGGTGTTGGTCAGGCCGCTGGCCAGCGCGAGAACGCCGACGTAGGTCAGGACCATGCCGCCCATGCCGATGGAGACATAGGCCTCCTTCGGCTTCAGAATGCCGAACGCGACCATCAGCAGCGCGCCGATGAGCGGGAAGACGCAGGTGTCGAGTTTCATGAGAGTCGTCGTGCCGTCTTCGCCGATGACGGGGATCTTGATGAGCTGCAGACTCGTGACGATCAGGCCGAGGATGACGCCGAAGAAGACCAGATAGCCCACGACCTCCTGCACCGGGCTGAGCTTCACCGCGCCGGCCGCGCCGACGGGCTTGACCTCGCGCGTCTCAATGACGGGCTTTTCCGGCGCGAACTTCGGTGCGAGCAGGATGGCGTACAGCATGACCGCGATCACACCCGGCAGACGGGCCAGACCCACATCCCAGAACTTGAACTGGAACGCGCCTGCGCCGAGGTTTTCGAGCAGACCGTTATACTGCGCGGGATAGACGGCGCCTGCGCCGATGGGCAGCGCCGTGACCGTGGAGATCGCGACGATGCCGATGGAGAACATGATCTTCGACGGGCTGACCTTCATCTCGTCGCACACGCCGAGCGCCAGCGGGAACACGATGCTGAAGACCGCCATCGCGCTGGGGACGATCTGCGCGATGAGGAAGGTCACGATGATGTAGCCGGTCAGCACGCGGGTGAACGAGCCCTTGGCCGCCTTCGCTACGCCGCGGGAGAGCTTTGCCACCATCTGTGTTTTGGAGAAGCCGGCCGAGATGATGAACATACAGGCCATGATGATGGTGTTGGAGTTGGAGAAACCGGAAAGCGCGGTGGTGATGTCGATGCAGCCGGTCAGCACGAGCAGGACCATCGACAAAAGCGCGGTGAGCCCCATGGAGATCTTGCCCCAGAGGAAGCTGGCGATCGTCAGCACGAAGATCACCAGACAGAGAATCATATGGACACTCATTCTTTTTTTCTTCCTTTCTTTTCTGAAATCAAATTCTGCACAAAAATCACGAGAAAAATCTTGCGATTTCGGTCAAAACTATGATATCATGAAACAGAAAAAAGGAACAAATACGTCTTTGTTATGCGGCCATAAGGTTTACCTTATGGCGAGGAGGGAAGCGAATGACCGTCCAGCAGCTGCGCACCGCCATGGAGGCCGCCCGGACCGGCGCCATCACCCAGGCGGCCAAAAATCTCTATCTTTCGCAGCCGAACGCCAGCAGTATGCTCCGCACGCTCGAGCAGGAACTCGGCTATGAGATCTTCAGCCGCACCAACAGCGGCATCGTCCCCACGGAGGCGGGCGAGCGGTTTTTGGAGCATGCGAAGGTCATCCTTGCGCAGCTGCAGGAGCTCTATACCATCCGGGCGCAGGGGCGGGTCTGCCGGCTGCGGCTCGGCGTGCAGAGCTTTTCCCCCGCGGTCGAGGCGTTTATCCGCCTGACGCAGCAGTACCGGGACTGCCCGTCCGCGGAATTCAAATGCGTCAATATCTCCGCCGACGGCGGCATCCGCGCGCTGGCCGACATGGAGCTCGACGTCGTCGCGGCGCTCATCGCGCCCTGTATGCTCCCCGCGGCCAAGCAGGCCGTGCAGAATCAGAATCTCGAGCTGCATTTTCTCCATCAGGTCCCCGCCTGCCTGAATCTGCGCCGCGGCCACCCGCTGCTGGCGAAGCTGCCGCCTAATGCCGAGACGTTCGACTACCGGCTGCTCGAGGCCTATCCCTATGTGGAGTACCAGAAGCTCCCCACGCGCACCGACGGCTATACCACCATCAGCACGGCCGACCAGGTCCGTTACCGCTACCGGATCGTGGTGGACGAGCGCGAGCTGCGCAAAATTCCCGAGCGCATTGAGGACGCCGCGTTCTGCACGCGGTGCTGCGCGAACGCCTGCCGCAGGCTGTCCGCGCGCGCTACCAGCTCGAATGCGTTCCCATCCCGGGCCAGAGCATGCGCCTGTACTGCATCACCCGCCGCGGCGGCCCCCAGAACCCCGAGATCGCCCGCTACCTCCACCTCCTCCAATCCGAACTTCCCGACGCCCCAACGGAGTGAGCGCACGGCTGCAGGCAATCCTTTCGCAGCAGCAAAAATGCACTGCACGGATGGCCTAGTGTTTGACCGACATGAAAGAGACTGCTTCACACAAGGCGAAGCAGTCTCTTTCGTGCTGAGGGATCTATCGGGGTGATTGTTCTAAATGGCGGAATGTTCCTGCATCATTCTGCCAACCGACTTATTCACCCAGAATAAACAATGCGTTTGGGAGCGAAGGCTCTTTGCCGTTCATATAGAACGGAGAATCTTCATCGTTTCGGTACAGATCACGTTCCTGCCTGCTGCGGAAATCAGGAACAGATATCTGCCTGCTGTTGTCTACGGCGCTCTTCCATCCAAGAATGCCAAGCGCAGACAGTGCAGCGGCACGATAGACGTTCATATATGGCTCTTTGTGCTCGCGGATATCTGCGATAAAGTCCTTCGTGACCCAGTAGTCTGCGCCGCCGTGTTCAAAACGGGCTGCCTTCTCGCCACCCTCTTTCAACGCAGGCGTATAGACACATTCCGTACCCGTCCTGCGTGTGGCTGCATCCAGATTCCACGGATTCATGACCAAGCGGACCTTATCCATGTTGCCGCGGACACTTTCAATGCCTCCATGTGTGCAGCCAAGACGATACCAGTTGCCCTTTGGGCCGAATCCACCGCAGCCGCCCACACGGAACAGTGCGCCATTGTCCATCTCGACGAGCAGCAGACCGTAGTTGTCAGCTGCTTTTGCACCGATCTCCTCGGCATACTGCCTGCCGACGGCAACTTTACCGATGACCTTTTTGGGCATCAGATTTGTGATTTTCATGAGCGGCGCCATAGCATGTGTGCAATAATAAGTACACGGTGTCAGAGAACGCCAGTGCTTCGGGCCCGGATTATAGAACTCGTTCTCCTGCCGGCTCATCGGGTGGACGTATTCGCCCTCTGCGAAGATCACATCGCCGAGTGCTCCGGCTTGATAGACCTCCTCCATCTCCATATTTGCGCGGAAATAAGGGTAGTTTTCTGCTAGAGCATAGATGCATCCGGTCCGTTCTACGGTCTCTACCAGCTCCACACACTCTTTCATTGTGATAGCGGCCGTTGTTTCAGACAGGCAATGCACACCTGCGTTCATGGCTTGGATCGCATAAGGCGCATGTTCATTGAAGAAATTGCACAGGATGACCGCATCGATCCCGCTGTGGATCAGCGCGTCAAATGTTTCGCACACTTTTATGTCTTTACGCAGGATCGCCTTTGCGTCATGCAGTTTCTCCGGATCGCGGTCGCAGATTGCGGTGACTTCAGCGCCATCGAGAATATTGATCGCTTCAATATACTGCAGACCTCTGAATGTACCAAAAACGCCGATCTTGATGTTTTCCATTCTATGATCCTTTCTTTTTTCTACTGTGGCTGTCTCATTTGTTCCCAACGCTCCGGATCCTTTTCGCTTCTGCCGCATATCAGGGGACAGAAACTGCAAATTTTATAGATACGAAGCGCGGGAGAAGGAGCCCGCGCAGAAAATACTGCGTGGAGGGGCCCTTTTCAAATGAAGGATCGCTCAGATCCTGAAGCAGCTCACTCCCAGAGCTTTCCCTGGTCTGCGACGGCCTTTTCCCACTGAGAAGCCCAGTAGTCAAGCAGCGTATCCGCGTCGACCTCGCCAAGCAGGTACTTCTGCAGATACTCATCGCGGTCATTGTTGAATGTAGCAGTGATATCGTAACCGATGCCAAGGTTATTGAAAATGCGGTAGCACCCAAGATCATTCATCTTGTTGAAAATGGTGTAAGCGCCGGAGGAGAAATACTCATCTTGTTCGATACTTGTGGTATGAATGGGGATCAGGCCATTCTGGCGGCAGAAGTAACCATTGTTTTCTGCGTTGGACAGGAACTTGATGAACTTTGCAGTCTCTTCCGGATACTGCGTCTTTGCGGTCATGGCCCAGCCGCCGTAACCTGCGGTCTGCGTACCGAAGCCGGATGTACCGATCGGAATGTTGCCGACGCCCCACAGCTCGGGATCAAGACCGTCTTCGATCGTTGCGATGACGTCGTTGTCCTGGATCAGGATCGCGCAGGTGCCGCTCATAAAGCCCTGCACCATCTCAGTGAAGCCCCAGGAAACAGAATCTTTCGGAGAAATGTCCTCATAAACACGTTTATAGAATTCCAGCGCTTCCTTTGCTTCGGGCAGGCGATAGACACAGCCGCCGTCCTTTGTAAAGGCACGATAGCTTTCGTTTTCGACCCAGACGTCATCGCTCAAGTAGGAGAACAGCGTCCGGTCATAACAGTTGAAGCCGCGCGTACCGCCGCGGAGGGCAAAACCGTAGACACCTTTGTCGGGGTCGGTGATCTGCTTGCCAATTTCATAGATATTTTCAAACGTCCAGACGTCAGGTGCTTCAATGCCGGCGTCGGCCAGCAGATCCTTACGATAGAACAGCAGCATTTGATAGATGCCGTAAGGGACGCACCAGTAGGTTTCTCCGTCGCCAAAATTCGTCATTCTGGAAAGCGCGACATCAGAGATGGTGTCCAGCTCGTCCCAATCGGCGAGGTACTGGTTCAGCGGCTGGATCCACCCGTTGTTGATGCAGGTCTGGAAGCCGTTGCCGGTGTCGATGATATCGAGCTGCTCGTCAGACATGAGCATCTGCTGCACCTTCTGGTCTGCACCCTCGGTGGGTGGGGAGATCAGCTCGATTTTGATGTTGGGGTTCTGTGCCTGATAGTCGTCAATGATTTTCTGGATGGATGCGGTTCTGATCTCACTGGCCAGAGTGTCGATCATTCTGAGGGTGACGGTTTCTCCGTCTGTGCTTGTGGGATTGCTGGCATCGGCAGGCGTTAATCCTGTTTTGTCAGCCGCAGGCTGTTCGCCAGTGGGGGCCTTTGCGCAGGCAGCTAGGCTCAGGATCATGATGAGTGCAAGAATGAGAGCAATCACTTTCTTCATGGTATTTCCTCCTGTTTTTTTATTTCAAGCGTATCGCGCCTGATAACGAAATTCCATCCGGTCTGTTTGCACCGCAGATCAGGACAATCGGACTGAGGCGACAAAACCTACAGTGATAACATCTAGGGCTGCATCGGACAGGGTGTGCAGGGGAGAGATCAGTCTATCGTATCACCGCAGCTCTGCTGCAGCGGCCGATGAAGAAGCAGAGTGTTGAGCTTGCAGAGGAAGGAGAAGCCGACGAGCCCAATGACCAGTCCAAAGCGCAAAAAATAGTATGGGAAATACAGCGCCAGGATCGGGAAGAGCAGCGCAATGAGTCCGATCAGAAACGAGCGCGGCAGATAAAACAGCATAAGCTGAATACTCAGACGATACAGGTCCCTTATGCGCATGTCCGGCCTTAATGTACACAGCGGGAAGACATAGCCTGCTGCCATCATAAGTACGAATCCGGCGCCCAGAAACACATAAGAAATGACGGTCGCATGCTGTGCGCCCATACTTCTGGAAAGACAATAGTCAAAAAACACCACGCCTCCGACTGCGGCGAGCAGCAGAAAGGCCTTAGTCGCACAGGCAAAGCTCTGCTTCCAGAGTTGAAAATAGCGTTTGGCGGGATCGTCATCCAACGGCCTGCACATAACGCCGTACAATGCGGCTGCGGAGGCACCGATCGTGAAGATCGGCAGACAGGTCAACATGAACACAAAATTCAAAACGATCATGTGTGCGATCTGCCGTACCGCTTTCATGAGCGGGGCGTCGTAGCGGAAAAGACGACTCAAGTTTTTCCTCCTTCGTCCAGAACGGACAGCGCCTGTCTCAGATCATCCAGAAGCGGTTCAGTTCCTTCCAGACCGCAGTGGATGCGGATCAACCCGCGCGAGGCGCCATACCATTTGGTATATTCGTCGGTTTTGAAATACAGCGGCATCATGACCAGACTTTCAAATCCGCCCCAGGAAGGACCAAAAGAAAAGATCTTCAGCCGCTCGACCACACTGCGCGCCTGTTCAACCGTTCCGTTGATCTCGAAACTCAGCAGCCCGCAGCTGCCGCTTTGCTGCGCATCGCGAAGCGCCTTCTGTGGATAGCTTTCCAGGCCCGGATAATAGACCCTGCGCACGCGGGGGTCTTTTTCCAATGCCTGCGCAATTTGCAGGGCAGTTCTCTGATGCTCATCCAGACGCACCTTCATGGTCCGCAGCCCACGCAGGATCAGCCAGGCTTCCATCGGCGCAGTTATCCCGCCGAACAGATTTCGCAGCTGTTTGAGACGGCTATAGGCCGCGTCGTCGTTTGTGATGAGCATTCCGCCAAGCACATCGCTGTGCCCGCCCATATACTTTGTTGCAGTGTGCATCACGATATCGACACCCAGCTCCAGAGGCTTCTGATAGAGCGGCGTACAATAGGTATTGTCTATGTAAGTCGCAATGTCGTGTGCTTTTGCATATGCTGTGACCGCCTTCAGATCGACCAGGGTAAAGGTGTCGCTTCCGGGACTTTCCAGGATGATCAGACAGGTGTTCTCCTGGATCGCAGCCAGAAGCTCCTGGGTATCATATCCATGCACGAACGTATAACGCATCTGCATGACAGGTTTTAAAAAGTTCTCCAGGATCTCGTGGATACAGTTATATGCATTGTGGACGCAGACAATATGTCCACCCACCTTCGCGTTTGCTAGGAGCGCCGCGCTTGCTGCGGCCATACCGTTGGCATATGCCAGACAGTATTTTCCGTGCTCCAGCTCTGCGACCTTCTGCTCCAGAATACTGACGTCTGGATTGGAATAGCGGCTGTAAATGTGCTTGCCAGGTGTCGAAAAACCATATTCCTCAAGATTTTTGCACCGGAACAGGGATGACAGAAAAATTGGAGGTGCAATGGAGCCGAGAAACTGATCGTAACAGTCTCCGCTATGCGCAAGAATCATTTTATCGTCAGATAACACGTTTATGATCTCCTCATATCGATCGCTATTTGGGAACTATCCCTTAACTGCGCCGCTTGTCAATCCGGCCACCATATACTTCCGCAGAAGTGCAAACAGCAGGATGGTCGGAAGGATCGCGATGATCGTTCCCGCCATCATCTGTCCCCATGCAATGTCGCTTTTCTGGATGAGCGCATTCAAGCCGACGGTGATCGTCTTCAGATCATCTGTGTCGAGGAAGAGGATGGCGCTGAACAGTTCATTCCAGGTGTTGACAAAATCGAAAATTAAAACTGATGCGATCCCGGGGATCATCAGCGGGACGGCAATGCGAAATACCGAGTCCAACCGGCTGCAGCCGTCGATCAGGGCGGCTTCTTCGATCGACTCCGGGACGCCGTCGAAAAAGGCCCGAAGCGTGATGATGGAATACGGCAGCACGTTGCCGATATAGATCAGAATGATGCCGATGCGGGTGTTGATCAGACCCATTTGGGAATACATCTGATATTTTGGCGCCAGCCCGACAAATCCGGGCAGCATCTGCGTCAAAATGAAAAAGAACAAAATCGCCGTGCGGCCGCGAAAACGCATCCGTGACAGGACATACGCTGCAAGAATGGCAATGAATGTACCAACGACCGTTGCGACGGCCGAATAGAAAAACGAGTTCGCAAAGTAGGTCAGGAAGTGACCCTTGGTCGCAATATCAATAAAATTCTGGAACGTCGGGACCTTTGGAAAATAGATGACCGGATAGGCGTAGATCTCAGCCTGCGTGGATTTCAGCGCCGTACTGATCATCCAGAAGAAGGGAAAGATCGTGATGAGAAGATGGAAGATCAAAATCGCGAACTTGACCACCTGACCGCCCCAGAAAGCGGGATTTCTTCGTTCCCGAGAGGAAATGATCATGCCTAGTCCTCCTTGTTTAAGCTGGTGATCTTCAGATAAAAGATCGTATAGAGCGTCAGGATCACCGTACAGATCACACCGATGGCACTGGCCTTGCCGTAATCCAGACTGTTGATCAATGTGTACATATACGACGTCATGATCTGGCTGGAGCCGGCCGGGCCGCCGTTCGTCATCGCGATGATCGCTTCCGGCCCGTTGAAGATCCAGATCACACGAAGCAGGCAGGTCAGGATTAGAACGGATTTGATGTGCGGCAATGTGATCACGCGGAATTTCGCCAGAGATCCGGCTCCATCCATATCCGCCGCCTCATAAAGTTCCTGCGGCACGCCCTGCAGTGCTGCCGTGATCATGATCACGAAATAAGGAATGCCATACCAGATGTTAGCGATGATGACAGACAGCAGCGATGTTGAACCGCTGGACAGCCAACCGATCGGCTGTTCGATCAATCCGAGTTTTTGCAGGACATCGTTGATAACGCCGGATGTACCATTGAACATCCACCGCCACATGATGCCGATGATGAACCCCGAAACTGCCCACGGAAAGGAGATCACACCCTGATAGACACCGCGGCCGCGGAACGCGCGGCGAAGCAGCATGGCGATGGCAAAACCGATCAGAAACTGTGGGATCAGAGAACCAAAGACCCAGATGACTGTATTTTTTATGGTTCGGATAAAAGAGTTAAAGGGACTGGGCGTCAGAAGTTCTTTGAAGTTATCAAACCCGATAAATTTTACCTTTGACAGGTTGTAGAGATTGTAGTTCTGGAATGCCATGACGATACCGCGCAGCACGGGATAATAAATCTGCCAAAGCACGATCAGGATCGCTGGCAGCAACATGAGAACAATGAAAAGTGTGTCGCGGCGCTTTGAACTCAATGTTGAAGTTCTCTTTCTCCTTTTCATAAAAGCAAGCCTCCTTACGAAATGCTGTGTGCAAGCAAAAATCGTTTTTTCTCAAAAGTGCTTTGACATATTTCACAAAAAACGGCTGCGCGTTTTGCTGAACTGAACAAAGCGAGATCGTATTTTTTCCTTTCGTCAACTCTTTTCTCCAGACATAAACCTGAATTTTCCATCAAAAAAGTTCGCAAATATAAGAGTTATGGAAGAATATCAAAAGAATTTATTGACATTATTGGGGAACGGCGGTATGATTTCAACAACAGGTCGTTTGCTGTTAATAACACTATATCGCTTTTTTTCTAAAAAAGCTACAGAAACTATGCGCCCAGAAGGAAAAAACACGATTTATGATTCAGTATTTTGATCCCGATATAATTGCGGGCAGGGAGCCGGTTGCGTCTGTGCAGCTGATCTCTTTTTGCAGGATCCGCCACGCAAAGCCCTTTACAGCCTTGCCCTGCGTTTTGACGCACCCGAAGATCCTGTATAGTTCAACCGGCACGCTGCATGTGCGCATATTTGGAAAGCTTGTCTGTGTAGCGGACGATCGCTTCATTCTTTTGAAGGCCGGATGCAGCGTGGAATACGAAATTCCAGTGCCTGGCTCCATTGTCAGTGAACTGGAATTTTCAGCCAACGCGATCCCTGCGCTCGATGATGCAGAGCGGAACTATATTGTGGGAAAGAATACCCATGTTGGCGACCTGTTCTATCATCTGAACGAATTCTGCCAGCGGAAGCCGCTTGTCCCGCACGTTCCAGAGGCGCTTGCTGCGCTTATTCTGGAGCAGGTTCTCAGCTGCGCCGATATGGACATTCCCGGGCAGGATCTGTATCATCGATTCCGGGAATACGTAGATAATAATATCGGGAGAAACCTGTCAGCTGTGGCGCTGAGTGAAGCACTGCGCTATAACAAGGACTATATCTGCCGGGTCGTCAAGCGCTTTAGCGGAAAGACGCTGAAGGAGTACATCGCATGCCAGAGGCTCATCATGGCAAAGACCATGCTTTCCAGTGAGGACACACCCATCAGTGTGATCGCAGAAGCTGTCGGCTGCAGTTCTCCGGAGCTTTTTTGTAAGTTCTTCCGCTACTATACGCATATGTCTCCGCTGGAATACCGGCGCCAATTTCACAAGGAAGTATAGAAAAGTCCCTGCTGTTCAGGCTGAACAGCAGGGACTTTTTGCAGGGGTGTTGATATTGCACGGGCGCGTCATGAGAATACGGCGGTCTTGGCTTCGTTGATCGGCTGTTTCAGACAGCGCTGTGCATGGCCCACTTCTCAGAGCGGAAGCGGAGCAAATACAGCAAACAGCGGATCGCCCAGTCGATCGCCATGGCGATCCATACACCGAAGCTGCCGAGGCCGAACGAGGTGCCGAGGACATAGGCCAGACCGATACGGACCAAAAACATGGTGGCCAAGGAAACAATCATCGTGTACTGGACATCGCCTCCGCCCCGCAGCGCTTGCGGCAGACCGTAGGCGCAGTAGTACATCAGCACGGTGCAGACGCAATAGAAGATGAATAGCTTTTTCGCAAGGGTCAATGCCTGCTCCGAACCGCCAAACAGGTGGATCAGAGGATCGGAGACCAGGATCCAGAAAAGATCGACCGCAATCATCCATACAAAGCTGAGACGCATGATATGACGGATGCTCTTACGCGCAAGCGCTGTATTGCCAGCCCCGCAGCATTGGCCAGAGACGATGGTGGAAACGATGCCCCAGCAGTATGCGGGGAGATAGGCAAAGGGCTGCAGTCTGGAAGCAATGGCGTGGGCTGCGCTTTCAACCACGCCATAGCCAACGATGATCCGCTGTACAAGCATTAGTCCAATCTGAACGGAAGCATTTTCGAGCGCCGTTGGAAACGAATAGTGAACGACCTTGCGAAACAGATCCTTCTCCAAAAACGGATGGTCGGCGCGCCGAAAGCTGACCACAAGCGTTTTTTTACGCATGGCGAGCATAAGTCCTGCCGCAACGACGACATTTGCAATCAGGTTGGCCAGCGCTGTTCCTTCTACACCAAGCGGAAGAACAGTGGAAAAAAGATATTTGCATACGAAGGAAATGAGCAGGATCATAACCGAAGCGAGCATCGGTACGCGGGTGTTGCCCTGTGCACGATACGTTGCGGCGCAAACACAGAAGATCGCGGTAAACGGCAGGACAAGACTGCTGATCAGCAGATAGATCCTCGCATAACCGAGAACTTCCCGGCCGACATCTCCCATCAGAATGGATATGATCTGCGACGGAAAAAGCATCAGGATCGCACAAAACGCAGCTGCCACCAGTACAGACAAAACCAGGCTGCAGCGCGCGCTGTCAGAGGCGCGCTGATGGTTTTTGCTTCCGTAATACTGAAGTGTGACGATACCGCCGCCCAGTGTCAGGCCAAGAACAAACGTAGATGCTACATTGTAGATGATGAACGCATGGGATACGCCTGCAGTTGCACAATCACTGAACGAGGATGCCAGCAGCGTATCTGCAATGCCCATCAAGGCGGTAATCAGCTGTTCGAGCAGAACGGGAAGAAACCAGGAAAACAGTTTTGCGTTTGTAAAAGGACTTCCTGCCGGTGGGCGCAGTAGAGCGGAAAGTCTGGCGAACATCATATGACCCCCTCCACATGAGGACTAACGTCTGTCTGTATGATAGGTTGCCGGGAGAAAAAACGCAATAGAAAAAACACGGGAATTCCCCCAAAATACTATGGTTTCTGCAAGAGAAGCGCGTGTTTTGTACACGGAGGTTGTGAATTTGCAATTGCTTTCTGTGGCCTGCATGATAGAATAAACGCAGCAGCAAAAAAGAAAGGGGATCTGTATGCCGCTGTTGGATATCAAGCCTTATGACAGGCAGTATTATGAAACCGTGCTGAGGCCGTTTCTTCCAAGAACATTTATCGATTGCCATGCCCATATCTGGCTGCACGAATTTCACCGCGAAGGCGGGCTGCGCGAGGGGAGCCAGAACTGGCCGCGTCTGGTCGCAAAGGAGAATCCTATTGAGGATCTGAAGGAAACGAACCGGCTGCTGTTCCCGGAAAACCAGGTGATCTCCGTTGTCTACGGGGATCCGGTCGTCACCATCGACCGGGAACGCAACAATCGCTATGTCGCCGAAAAAGCGCGCGAAAATCGTTTCCCGGCCCTGTATCTGTCGCATCCGTCGCAAAGCCCGGAGGAGCTGGAGCAAGCGGTCCTGGCAGACCCCGTATTCAGGGGCATCAAGGTCTACCTGCAGTTTTCGCCTGCCTATATTCCGGCGGACGAGATCCGGATCTACGACTTCCTGCCCAAAGAGCATCTGGAGGTCGCAAACCGGAACAAGTGGGTCGTGCAGCTGCACATTGCCCGGCCGGGCCGGCTGGCCGATCCGGTGAACTATTGCCAGCTGCTCGAGATCGAGCAGAACTACCCGGACCTGCAGCTGCTCGTTGCGCATCTGGGCAGAGCGTATGCCAACGAGGACGTCGGGCATGCGCTGGAGTATCTGAAGCACACAGAGAAGACCGTATGGGATTTTACTGCCAACACGAATGACTGGGTCATCGAGCAGGTGCTGCAGCATTTTGGTCCCGAACGCCTGATCTACGGCTCAGATTTTCCGGTCTTCCGCATGCGGGCCCGCCGCGTGGTCGAAAACGGCGTCTATGTGAATGAGATCCCGCAGGGGCTGTTCCCGCCGGAGGCCATTCACGGGGATGTCCATATGCGCGAGATCGCCGGTCCGGAGGCAGACAGGATCACGTTCTTCATCTATGAGGAGATCAACGCCTGCCGCCTGGCATGCGAGCGCCTCGGGCTCGGAAAGGCGGATGTGGAAAAAATATTCTATGCGAACAGCGCAAGGATTTTTGGGTTGCAATGATCCATCCGCCTGCTGGTGCAAAATATATGAAAACAGCTTGCCGCTTGTCGGAATCGCTCCGACAGGCGGCAAACGTTGTCTTCCGGCATATTCTGCACCGAATCCATGTATGGGCCGCACAGCAGCACCTAACATATCCTTGAGAAACTCCGGCTGATTTTTACCGCGATTTTACCTGCCAATGGTCGATGACTTTACATTGTTTTGCTATACTGTCCCGCGTACAGAAGAGGGGAACGTTATCGTCATAATCGCCCTCGACCAGAAACACGTCCTGCCCGTTATCCCGTTTTACGCCTGCGGAAACGGCGGTCGTGTAGGGCGTGTAGACAGCCGAAACAACGGTATCGAACCGCAGATCCTCCAGCTCCGTCCTGTCCCACTGCGCGTAATATCCGTCCTTCTGCGGCAGCTCCGGATACACATGCTCGTCAAAGCTGTCTCCGTAGGAGAATGTCTCCTGCGTCAGGACGGCATCGTCCGCCTCAAAGCGCAGCGTGAGCGTCCGGAATTCGTCCGGCAGGTGTTCCGTTTCCAAAAGCGCGTCATAGCCGATCGGCTCCGCTTTCCCGCCGTAGCTCTGCCCGTCAATGCCCGCCAGCGTATCGGAGACGAAGAAATTTTCCAGGAACTCGCCCACGTTGCGGCCCGCAATCGCGCCGGAATACTGCTCGCAGTCCGTGATTCTGACCATGCTGCAGCAGCCGGTGACGGTGCTGGAGGTATCCTCCGCCCCGCGCTCGAGCCCGGAGCCGACAATGCCGCCGACATAGGATCTTCCGCTGAGCGTACACTTGGCGAAGCAGCCGCGGATCGTCGCGTTGCCAAGCCCCGCAATGCCGCCGACATAGCTGCCGTTTTCACTTTCCGCGCTTCCGAAGCCGCGGCAGTCTGCGATCAGCCCGAGGTCCATTCTGCCGCAGACCGAGCCGGCAAAGCTGTATTTGGCGCTGACCGCGCCGTCATTCTGGCAGTCCAGCAGGACGGCCCGCAGCGCAACTCGCTCTCCGGGTCGGATGGGTATTCCATCGATATCGAGCCCGCAATGCCGCCGACATTCAGATCGCCCTGAATTTCGCCGCTGTTCGTGCTCTGCGCAATCTTTCCAAGCGTGATGGCCTCGGGATCCGTCGCGGAAGCGTCGGTGATGATGGTCTGCGGGTTGGAGGCATCCTCCATCGCGTCATAGACGGTGTCGGTCAGCTCGCTGTATTTCTGATTGATTTTCTGAACATCCGAAGCCAGCTGCCCGGTCGTACCGGCAACAGCGCTGTTCAGCTGGTTGATCTGACTTTGCAGACCGCTGATGGACGAGGTCAGCCCGCCGTAATCCAGCGCCACGACGGCGTTTGCTGCCGTGTCGATCGCGCCTCCTGCCGCAGCGCCCGCGTCCGCGAGGATCTCGCCCGGCGTTGCATCGGCGGAGATAGAGCCGCTGCCGTCTGTGCCGCCGCCGGAGATGATCGCGCCGGGAAGCGCGGCAATGCCGCCGCCCGTGATCGACTCGTGTTCGCCGCCAATGGTCAGCTCCGGCGGCGTAACGGTCACGTTTGCGCCCGCGTCCGGACCGGCGCTGCCGGTGATGCTGTCGGTCGCGTCCACGTTCAGCCGGATATTTTTAGCATCCTCCACAGCGGAGTCCACATAGCCGGACATCGTGCCTAGCCGCGCGGAAACGCTGCTCGCGCCGCCGGATGCGTGCGCTGCAGCCTGATCAATGAGGGCGTTCAGCTCCGAAAGCTGCGCTTCGATCGTGGAAAGCGAGCTTTCCGACAGCTGCAGCTCCACATACGGCTCCGCCTGCCCGACGATGCCGCCGACGTCCTTCCGGCCATAGATCACACCGGTATTTTCGCAGCTGCGGATGTAGCCGCAGCTTCTTCCGGCGATGCTGCCGGTGTTGTAGCTGACGTGCGGGTAGCCGATGACGGAGGTGTTCGTGCAATCCTCGATGATGCCCGTGGAATAGCTCGCGATGCCGCCCGTCTGCCGCGCGCCCTCCATCGAGCCGGAGACGGAGCAGTCCCGGATGCGGTTGCCTGCGGCGTTCGTCCCGGCAATGCCGCCGGTATTGAGCCGCCCGGAAACAGACCCGGAGAAAGAGCAATTTTGGATAAGGCCTTCATTCACAGCCGCGATGCCGCCGACCGCCTCGCAGTCGCCGCCGGGCTGGATATTGCCGGAGACGTTCAGGTCATAGATCTCACCGGTCTCGCCGATTTTAAGGAACAGTCCGGCGGTCGAGCGCTTTCCGCCGATAGCAAGCCCGCGGATGGAATATCCGTTGCCGCGGAACGTGCCGCTGAAGCTGGGGATGGGGAGAAGTTGGTCCCCTCCAGCGAAATGTCGGCATCCAGCTCAACGGTTTTATCTACCGACCACGTATCGAGCGTGCAGTTTTTGCAGCGGCGAACCGTCACGCCGCGCTCGACGCAGCTTCGCAGCGAATAGTCGATCATGTCCCGCACGGCGGACGAGTACAAAACAGGCGCGCAGCGGCCCGGTTCGACCGGTTCAAAGCTCAGCGGAATCGGCTTAAATCGGAACAGCGCCGGATTTCTCGGCTGGTCGTGATGGTAGTTTTTCGCCGCCTGTTTCTGCGGTTCACGGCCTGCGGAATCCACGTCCAGCACACATTCCAAAAACTTCTCAACCTGCTTCCTTGTCTCTGAAAACTGCTTTACAAACTCCTTTAGATCCGAAGCAATCGCCCGAATCTCCGCTTGATCGTAGCCATTTACGGAAAAGCAGGATGATCATGAGCAGGCGCAGGAAGGAGCGCAAACGAAGGCGTGATGGGCATTGCATAAAAAATGCACCGGGTGCGTCGAACGTTCCCGGTACATATATGGTTGGTTGCGTAAAAAAGGTTTTTCTTACTGCATCGGCATCACCCCTTTATCGCAGATACGGCGGCGCTGAGCGCGGTGTCGGAGACAAAATTCTGTGTGCCGTAGAGCACCAGCGCATCGGTAATGCTGTTTTCCTTGGCGTATTCCACCACATTGCCCTTAAAAAAGCGGAGGTCAAGCACATGGACTTCCGCATAGTCCTCCACAGGAAACTGAGCAAACGTGTTGTCATAACAAACGCTGTAAAAATATGCGTTATCACGCATATTTTACAGCGATAGACAAAAGGAGAAATTAAAATGGCATACAAAACCTTAATCGACGATTATTTCAGAAAAGTTCCGGAATACTATCCGGAAATGTATCAGGACGGTTTTACACCGGAAGAAATTATGTATGCGTTCCGAAAACAGCTGCGTCGGAAAGCAGAGGACGAACGCCCGGTGAAAATCAATTTCAGCAGCGAGGTGAAAATCAAACGATGAGAATTGACAATTCAAGCAATCGGCGCAGAAAAAAGGAAAAGCAGCGACGGGAACAATCCATCATGGAAAAGGAGATTTTCCGGTTTGTGGAATAGAGCCTACAAAAGACGATGGACGTTGCCTTTGATGAGATATTCAAAGGCTGGAACAAAAAATAAAATCAGCGGTTTTAGTTCAGACATTTAACACTCATATATTATAAGGGGTATATGAAGTGTTAATTGTTTGGTCTAAAACCGCTTTTTGTCGTTTATAGCCGTCTTTCCGTTGAGCAAGCGCATTTCGTAAGAGCGCGCGCCCATGCCTTTTCTGCTTTGGGCTTCTGGAAAAAGTTTTTCCCGAAATATACCGGGCGGGTGTCCATGAAAAGGACACCCGCTTTTCGTTTATAAGTTGAAAGCCGCTGCATATTTCTGTGTTGCGGTTTTCATCTGCTGCAAATCGGATTTCACATAATAATCAAGCGTTGTACTTGCGTCGGCGTGTCCCAAAATCTCCTGCACACTTTTAATGCCCGCGCCCTCTGCAAGCAAAAGTGTTGCGCAGCTATGGCGCAAATCGTGTGGAGACAGGTCGGGAAAACCGTTCCTTGTCATAAAGTGTTTGACGCGGCGCGTGATAGCATTCGGGTCGCGCGGCTGGAACACATCTTCGCCTTTTGGAAAGAGAAACGCAGATTTCAGAATGGTGTTCGGGTGCGCACTTTGCGTCTGCTTTTTCCACTCTTGGAGCAGCTTGACGGTTGATGGCATAAGCGGTATCGTGCGAATGCTGTTTTCGGTCTTGGGGGTGCTGACAATTACGCCGCTTTCCGGTGTATAGGTGACACAGCGCGCAATATTGACTGCGTTGTTCTTGAAGTCTATATCCTGCCATTGAATGCCCATGCACTCGCCGCGTCGGATTCCGGTTGTAATGAACAGATGCAGCATACAGCGGAAGTCTAGATCGCAGGAGGGAAGCAGAGCGAAAAACTGTTTTGCCTGTTCCGGTGTCAGCGCGTCAATCGCTTTCTTGACTTTCTTCGGTGCATCCACGCGCTGCATGGGATTTTTGACGAGCATTTCTTGTTTATCTGCATAGCCGAAAATGTTTGTCAGCGTTCCATAGTGGCAATGTCATTAAGTTTGCGCACAAAACGCTCAATCACTTATGATGGTGATTGAGCGTTTTTATTTCAGCGCAGGGAGACATAAGTCTTGCGGATCATCCCATATTTGGCTATACTGAGAGAAACCTTTGTAAAGAACAATTGACCGGCGAGGAGGGAAAATTATGCTCCCCATGCTCTTAGCAACGATTGAAAACGATGCAGATCGAGCACTGTTTGCGGAGATCTACGAGCAATACCATGAGCGAATGGAGCAGGCAGCGCTTCGCATTTTGAAAGACACTCATGATGCGGAGGACGCTGTTCAGAATGCCTTTTTGAAAATAATTCGTAATTTCGAAAAGTTTTTAGAGCTTCCCTGTAAGAACAGGCCTTTCTGGTGCGTCTGTATAGTAAAGAACGAAGCGATCACGCTCCTGCGGAAGAAGAAAAAAGCCATCATGCTGGAGAGCATGGAGGATGCATACGATGCCAGTGCCGATATTGAGAAGGCGTTGTCCTATGAGGATATCATCCGCCTGTTCGCGGGGCTGCCGGAGACCTATCGGGCAGTTCTGGAGATGAAATTCCTGCTGGACTGCTCGGGGAAGGATATCTCTCAGAAGCTCGGCATTTCAGAAAATGCGGTCAATGTACGCATTTCCCGCGGCCGCGCGATGCTTCGGGAGATTATGGAAAAGGAGGCGCTGCACCTATGACGGAGAAAGAGCTTGATGCCTTTATGAGCAAGGTGCTGCTGGATGCCATTGCATTTGATGAGGATCGCCTTGAGGAGAAAATCCCCTATGCTGCGTCTGCACGACACCGGCGTCAAATGCGAGCGATGCTGAAAGATCCCGTGCGTTGGACAAGAGAACGGGGCAAGCCTGTCTGGAAAAGGGTGCTGCAGACAGCAGCAGTCATATTATTGATGCTGTCATTGGGACTTGGCAGCGTGATGCTTGCCAGCCCGACCGCTCGGGCGACGATTGTTCGGTGGGTTACCGAATGGTATGAAACGCATATTGTGTTTCGCTATGCCGGAGAGGATGCCCCGGGGGAGATGCCGCGGTATGAGCTGGGGGAGCTACCAGAAGGTTTTGTGGAAAATCTGGAAAGTCAATTTGTAGGCACAGGAATGACTGCCCACTTCTATGAGAACGAAAAGGGCGATGTGATCCTGTTTGAATATATCTATATGCAGCAGGGAGCTTTGAGCAGTGTCGACGCAGAAAACGCGAATATGATTCCGGTGTTTGTCAACAACTGTGAGGGTCTGTTGGTAATCCCCAAAGAAGAGAATAACAACAGCACGCTGATGTGGTTTGATCCAGAGCGCAACCTGCAATTTACCCTTGATGCGCCGCTTGGTCAGGAGGACATTCTACACATGGCAGAGAGCGTGCATTTGGTCGAAACGATGAAATGAGATATTTTTGCAAAAAGCTGTAAGAAAGGATACCCCTTTCCGCGTCTATTGGGTAGAAGCAGAAACAATCTGCCGAGAACACGCGGAAGGGGGTGATTTTTGTGAAAAGGATGGAGACCACAATAAAAAGGAACGTGGCATTAGTTCTACTCCTCACGGCAATCCTTTCATCCTGCACAAAACCCGTACAAGACAAGAACCCAAAGTACACGGAGGATAACAAAGCAAGAATTTCTCAAAATGCTACGAGGGAACTCCCGCCGGAGTGGGTGAATAAGACGCTGGATGAATGGGATATCTATCAAAATGTAGATATAGATGGTGTTGGCGACGCGGATGACCAAGTGTATGTCGGGACCTATTCCCTTGATCACTACAGCGATGATTACTATGACGGGCTCACTTTGATCTATGTCCAGCTTGGAACGGGAGAGGTACTTGCAAAAGCGATTCCCTGCAAAGGCATTTATAAGGTGCATTTCGCCAAGCTGCTTTCTGATTTCGGCGGAAATCAAATTGTTTTAGAAATAACGAATAGGGGCAGTACATACGCAGCCACTAACATTTTCGTTATCTCTGCTTATGTTGAGGAGAGGTCAACTGGTGGAACTGATGGGGAGATAAAGAAAATCCCAGAGATTTTGTTTCTGCTGAACACGATGGACTATGGTTATCCGACTGGCGGGACGGAGTGGCACGAGGGAATATGTTCCGACAGCTTTTCGATGGGATTGGAAATCGTTAATATTGAAGGGCTGGAGCAACAGGGACTACAAATATGCTATCTTGCACCGCAGGAGATTGCTGGTCAAAAGAATTTTAAGACAAGGACGATCTACTGGGATTGCGGTGTTTGGAGGGTCTGCCAGTAGAAGCTAACAAAGGCCGTTAGAAAATTTACATTGAAGCAGATACCGCCGAATAACACTTTTGAAAAATACTGATAGGAGGAGAAACATGAATGCTTTTTTAAGAAAAGTGGCTACTGTATGCGTAGCCTTCTTGCTCTGTGCATCTATGGGAACCATTGCTTTCGCAAATGATCTACCCATATATAGTGAATGGGCAAAGGCGGAAGTATCTGCTGCTGAAAACGAAGGACTGCTACCGTTTGAAATGTATGATGATTGCCGGCGAGCGTTGCATAGAGACTGGGCAACAGCATTTCTTGTCAAATTCGTAGAGATAGCAACAAACGCTTCGATTGAAGGCAGCGATGTCCAAGTATTTGATGATGTACCTATTGGGCACACTATGTTTGAAGATATCAATAAGGCATATGCAATAGGAATTACAAAGGGCACTGGAGATGGCTCAAAGTTTGAGCCATACAGGGATGTGACACGAGAGGAATACGCTACTATGCTTTACCGCACATTTGACTATATTGAACAAACAATTGGTCAAAAACTCATTCTAAGATCCCTTAAGATGGTTTCTTTTGCGGATAAAGATGATATCTCCAGTTGGGCGATTGAAGCACTGGGAATCCTGTCGAACGCTGATCTGTTTCGGGGAACGGCAGAAGGGATGCTCGATCCAAAGGGCGTAATCAGCATCGAACAGGCCATCGTTTTGTCATATCGCGGAATACTATTAGTTCAGAATAGAGATGAGCAAAACAAGTCCTAAAACAAAAGGGCGAAGAGAGAAAGAAGGCGGGGGTCACCCGGCAAAGAGAAAAAGCGCATAAATAGCAAGCCCGATAGAAAACCGAGCGAAAAAAGCCGTATGAGAGCACACTTTAAGCGCCTCGCCGGAATGATTTGGATGCGCGGCAGGAGTGAGAGCCAGACAAAACGGCGGCCAACGCAACAGTCAGGGCAGAGATATGAGCCAGCGTATTGAGGTTTGCCGCGCTGACGCCGCTGCGCACCCACAGCCGTTCCTGACCTGTGGATTTGAAGCGGGAATTGTAGCGCTCGCACTCTGTACGCAAGGCGTATGTTCTCTTGAAACAGAGGCAGCTGCGGTCAATACTCGTTATATGTCCTTATGAAAATATGACTGTTTTGGCACATCTTAGCTGAATTAAATAGGAACCTTACTCAGAAAATGCCTTGTCCGCTTGACTTAAAGAAGTAACCAACGGAAATATTCATCCATAAGGCCGCAGGTTGGGAAAAACTTTTGAATGGAAATTTGATCTGAGTCGCTTTTACACTTAAAACTGTTATCTTGTTGGTATCTTAAAATGGCCTGTGCAACGGCGTTTCCCTTAGCCGCTTTTTGTAATTCTGATAGTAATGTCTCTGTGCTTTTGCTTGAAAAAGAAAAAGCATAAGGAATCAAGCGTTTGAGATGTACTAAAATACATTTATACTCAATTTGAAAATTATTGTAATATCCACATGCAATACTTGATAATGTATGCTCAAGTTCCGCTTTTGATATTCCCATTCTGTTATCAACAGTAATTTTGGCTTCAAACGATATATCCTCTCCGGGAAAATCAATTTGCTCCCATTGCCAAATTAAATACCAACAAAAGAAGCAATACCGAATGGCAACATCATCAGTCGGATTGTGATCCCAAATCCCTTTATAGCAATTTAGGGCAGCAAGCCATTGTTCATTGTGTTCATAATCTAATATTGCCTTTAAGTCTGTGACTTGCATAATGATACCACCTTAATATTATAAATGGATTATTCTTATCTTTTAGGCCATGCATCTGAGATTTTTGCAGCTCCTCCACTTGCTGGATAAAAGATTTTGACACAAATTTCTACACCTTTATCAGCAAAGTTTTTGAAGTAATATACTCTGTAGGGAGGCAATTCAATGCGAACTGCCTCCCTACTGCTAAGTGAACAGTTATAGAATTCCCTTCGCAATGAGGGCTCTTTTCATCTCCGATGCAACGCCAGTTATTGTTGTTACACCATAAATGCCCATGACTATTGGATTTGATTCCATAGGCTCTCCATTCAGGTTCTGAAAAGATTGCCTTCTAAAACTCCAAAAACCATAATCAAGCTCATCGACCAAGGGAACACTCCGATTTCCTTTTGCAAAAAAGTATCCCCTTTTCCAATATACAGCATCAACAATGCACGGTTTAATCAAAAGGCGATAATAGTCAACAGGAACTGTCTGAGTGTCAACATCTATTGACGAAAAAGGCTGGTCAAATATCACTATCAAATGACATCCACTAATAAACGGATCAATAGCGTCTTCGCCCAAATTACTTTTTATTACCTGACCGACATAGAATAACCCATCAATGGGTTGAACAAGGAACATATCACCTGTACTGATTGAGATATTTCTTTGCCGTTTGATTATTTTAAGCTGGTACTCTTTCGGATTTTCGGATGAGACAGCTTTCATTTTTCTGACAATCTCATCAGGTAATTGTGCGTATTCCGCTTCACGGCGTTCAACAAGTGGATTAGAACTAAAACTCAAATATCATCACCTACCGTAACCATTGATATAATTTTCCGCCCACTGCATTGCTTCTTTGTAAAATGTATGTCCAGTTTCTTTCTTCGATTGATATGCAGTTACCGCCGCGTTAATGATGCCTCCAGCAAGTGCGCCGACTGCCATAAGCGGAATACGCCCTGTTGGATCAACCTGATTTACCGCGTTATCCTCGACATACAAGTACTGCACTAACGTCGTTGGATCAGCGATGAAGCCCTTCACCGGATCAACCGCATCAAACCGCTTGTTCTCCGCATCGTACATTCTGGCCTTTGCGTAGAACTGGT
>ERZ780167.1167-NODE-1167-length-24238-cov-3.723607_pt1 | contig 24238 bp, 20 predicted proteins | sample MGYA00510982_ERZ780167 | MGnify/ENA primary metagenome ERZ780167 (study PRJEB29588, sample SAMEA2146107) | human gut metagenome | biome: human gut; feature: human-associated habitat; material: faeces | place: Denmark | collected 2008/2010 ... | reverse complement strand
CAAGAATGCCCCCACTTTCGCTTATTGAAAGTGAGGGTTATTTGACAGACTGAGGTATCTCCCATACAAAATGTATGGGAGATACCTTGACAGCTGTACGAGGAGAAATTATAATATTTTCAGAAGAATTCAGGAGGGCGGAAGGCATGAAACTGTGCGCGGATATTCTCTATTGGCGTCTGAAAGAAAAGCTGACAACGGTCACCCAGCGGGGCAAAGGGGGCAGCGCGCTTACCCTGAACCGGCCGGAATTCTATCTGGATCGTTCCCAATCCTTTGAGAAGAACCGGGTGTACGTATGCTCTGCCGATCATCTGCCCCAAAGTCCGAAGCTGGGGGAAAACGTGTGCCTGATCTGTCTGGGGCAGCACTGGAACCTCAGCGCCTATTATGACCGGTGCAGCGTCATTCTGGTGGAGGGAAACTGGGATATTTTCCGAGTGTTCAATCTGGTGCAGGAAATTTTCAACCGGTACGACAGCTGGGAAGATCAGCTCTGGACGATCCTGCGCCACGGCGGGAATCTCCCGCAGATGCTGGAGGCCAGCAGAGGCATTTTTGAAAACCCCATGCTGCTCATCGGCTCCGATTTCCGCTATCTTGGCGTTACGGAGGAAGATTATCTGCGAAACAAGCTGGGCTTGCAGCTGGATACCCAGTCCTTCGACGTGGAGAAAATGGCGACCTTCCTGTCCCTGCATGATATGTCCACCCACGTCCGGGAGCCGCTTCTTTTGGATTTGCAAGGCAAGCGAACCCTTTCCGTCAATATTTTCGATCAGGAGGAATATCTGGGCTGCCTGACCGTCTTTGAAGGCTCCCGGGAGTTCCGGGACTCGGATAAAACGCTGGCGGTCTTCTTTTCCAAGCTTCTGCGGCAGGCGGTTCAGCAGAATCCCGTTCTGGCCAGCACCCGCACTGCGGTACGCCGGGCGCTGCGCAGTGTCATTTCCGGGCAGAGCATTGATTTTGAGTACCGCCGCGCCCTGAGCGTGGAAAGCGGGAAGCACGATTGGGTCTGCGTGAAGCTGATCCCCAAGTCCAGCAGCACCTATCTTCCGGGGGCGTATCTCTCCGCCGCGCTGGAGGAACGGCATCCCGGAGCCATTGCCTTTGAGTTTGTGGATTCCGTCGCCGCGTTTCTTTCCATCGATCAGGCGAAGAAGGAGACGCTGGACGCGCTGCTTCCGGTGCTGGAAAAGCTGGGGGTCGTCTGCGGCGTTTCTTCGCCCCTTACCAACCTGTACGACGCGAATCACGCATGGTTTCAGGCTTCCGCCGCGCTGCAAAACGGGCTTCCTCAGGGCGGCACCATATTCCGTTTTCAGGACTATCTGCTGCCCCAGCTTCTCAGCGGCGCTCTGGCGGGCAGGCCGACATGGGTGTACTACACGGAGGGGCTGAAACGGCTGAAAGAGCATGACGACAATTCTCAGGTGTCGTATCTGCATACCCTGCGGGTGTATCTGGACAATAACCTCTCCGTTACGAAAACCGCGTCGGCGCTGTTCCTGCACCGCTCTACGCTGCTTGACAGGCTGGCGCATATCACCGCCATGCTGGGCAGCGACCTGAAAGACCCGGATTACTGCCTGACATTGGGAATTATTCTCAGGGCGGAATTGGAGCAGAAGCGGACGGAACAGGGCGCGCCGGCGTGAATCACGCTTGAATGTGTTGACACCATGGGAAAGAAAGGGTAGAATGGTAGCACGCTTTCCAAAATGCACTTTGTGAGGAACGAATATGAATGCACCGGTTGACGTGGCAAATATCCGAATCGAAACCGACCGCCTTATCCTGCGCGCTTGGCGGGAGACGGACTTGGCGGACTTTTATGAATATGCCAGCGTGGAGGGTGTCGGGGAGATGGCCGGGTGGAATCACCACCAGTCTATGGAAGAATCCCGGCGGATACTTGACTTTTTTATCAGCGGAAAGAAGACCTTTGCGCTGGAGCTGAAGGAAAACGGAAAAGTGATTGGCTCGCTGGGCTTGGAACCCCGGGACGAGGACGCGGGGCTGCCGGAAGAATTACAGGGGCGCGAGATCGGCTACGTCCTCAGCAGGGATTACTGGGGCAGGGGACTGATGCCGGAAGCGGTGAAGGCCGTGATCGACTATTGCTTCCAAGAGCTGTCTTTCGACTATCTGACCTGCGGCCATTTTGACAGAAATGACCGCTCCCGCCGGGTGGTGGAAAAGTGCGGCTTCCGGTTCCTGAAAAAGGTGGTCACGCCCACCGCACGGGGTGTTGACGAGCCGGGGAAGATGTACGTCCTGTACAACCCGATGAAACCTATCGACAAGGAGAAACAGCCATGTTTGAACTGAAAAAAACCGAGGGCAAAGCCCGCCGGGGAGAATTCACCTGTGCCCACGGCACCGTCCAGACGCCGGTGTTCATGAACGTCGGCACGCAGGGCGCGATTAAAGGCGCGCTGAGCGCCAAGGATTTGAAAGACATCGGGTGTCAGGTGGAGCTGTCCAATACCTACCATCTGCATCTGCGTCCCACGGACACGGTGGTGCGCCAGATGGGGGGACTGCATAAGTTCATGACTTGGGACGGCCCCATTCTGACGGATTCCGGCGGATTTCAGGTGTTCAGTCTGGCTTCCCTGCGGAAAATCAAGGAGGAGGGCGTGTATTTTGCCTCCCACATCGACGGCCACAAGATTTTCATGGGGCCGGAGGAGAGTATGCAGATCCAGTCCAATCTGGGCAGCGACATGTGCATGGCCTTTGACGAGTGCATTGAAAACCCCTCGCCCCGGGACTATGTTCAGAAAAGCGTGGACAGAACCTACCGCTGGCTGGTGCGCTGCAAGGCGGAAAATGCCCGTCTGAACGCCCTGCCGGACACGGTGAACCCCCAGCAGATGCTCTGGGGCATCAATCAGGGCGGCACGTATACGGACATCCGGGTGAATCACATGAAACGCATTGCCGAGCTTGACCTCCCCGGCTACGCCATCGGCGGCCTTGCGGTGGGGGAGACCACGCAGGAGATGTACGACATCATCGAGGCCGTGGAGGAGCACATGCCGGTGGACAAGACCCGCTACCTCATGGGCGTGGGGACGCCCAGCAACATCATCGAGGCGGTCGCCCGGGGCGTGGATTTCTTTGACTGCGTTATGCCGGCGCGGAATGCCCGCCATGCCCGGCTGTTCACATGGGAGGGCGCGATCAACCTGAAAAACGCCAAGTATATCACCGACGACAGCCCCATCGATCCCCACTGCGACTGCCCGGTCTGCCGCCGCTATTCCCGCGCCTATATCCGCCATCTGTTCGTGGCGGAGGAAATGCTGGCAATGCGCCTGTCCGTCATGCACAATCTGTATTTTTACAACAAGCTGATGGAGAAGATCCGTCAGTCGCTGGACGAGGGACGCTTTGAAGACTTCCGCCGGGAGTATTCGGAGAAGCTGGGCAGAAGAATATAAAAATATTAAGAACCACTTAAAAGCCCCCTTGCAATTTACGCAATTAATGGTATAATGAACAGGAAATAACACAAAAGGAGTTTTCCCAATGAATGTTTTGACTGGAACCACCTCTGCCGGTATGGGCAGCACCGTCATCATGCTGGTGCTGATGATCGCGATTTTCTACTTCATGCTGATCCGTCCTGAGAACAAGCGGAAAAAAGAGGCCGAGCAGATGCGCGGCGCCGTGAAGAAGGGCGATAAGATCGTCACCATCGGCGGTATCGTGGGCGTTGTTGTGGACGTGAAGGAAAGCCGCATCATCGTCGAGACCAGCGCCGATCAGGTACGTATCGAGCTGGAGAAGTGGGCGATTTCCTCCAACGAGACCGCTACGGAGGCCGCCAAGGCGGAGGCCAAGAAGGCGCAGGAAGCCAAGGCAAAGGCCAAGGCCGCAAAGAAAGCCGACAAGGCGAAGAAGGACTGATTGCTGGTCGTTCCAAAGTCTTTGAGAAGTTGAAAATCCGCCCGATGCCATTGGCATCGGGCGGATTTTATATGCCAAATAGTACAAAAAACGGCTCATGGAGCGTATCGGTACAACCCCTTTACATAGTATCTTGGAACGGAAACGACTCCGGGAAAATCCCGGAGTCGTTCTTTCGTATTTACGGAACCTGCACGCCGAAAGCCTGCATTTCCCGGCGAAGCTCGTCCGCGTCGCCGTGGAAGACGATGCCCGGCATACCGGTGCGCTCCGCGCCTTCGATGTTCTGGGCGGAATCGTCGATAAACAGACATTCCTGAGGAACAAGATGGAATGTTTCGTACAGAAGATCGTAGATTTCTGCACAGGGCTTGACCAGCTTGACATCGGCAGAAATGAGCGTCCCGTCAAAATACTGACTGCCGGGAACCCGCGGCCAGTATTCATGCTGGCGGTAGCTGGCGTTGGACAGCAGATATACGCCGTATCCCGCCTTTTTCAGGTCGCTTACCAGCTGCTCCATACCGGCGATAGGGAGGATGGGACGATCCCACCGGTCAACCAGCAGGTGCGCCTTCTCGTGAAGCCGCTGGGGAAGACGGCGGCACATGCTCTCGGCTGCTTCGGCCTCGGTCATGGAGCCGCGATCCATTCTCGCCCATTCCAGCGAGAGGTAGACGTTGTTCAGCAGCAGCTTTCTGTCCGCGCCCTGAACGCCCACGGCGTCCAGAAAATAGTCCCGGTCAAAGCGCAGCAGAACGTTGCCCATGTCGAAAATAACGTTTTTGATCATCAGACGATCTTAACCTTTCCCTTGGTAGCCCGGAACACGATGACCAGCGAAACAATCGTCGTCAGGGTCAGGATAGTTGCCAGAGCTGCGGCGGTGCCGTCGCTCATGCGCACGACTTCCTGATAAATGGCAACGGCGATGGTGGATGTCTTGCCGGAATAGAGCATGATGGAGCTGCTCAGCTCGTTGATGCAGGTGATCCAGCTGAGGACCGCGCCGGACATAATGCCGGGCAGCATCATCCGCGCCGTGACCGTGAAGAAGGTCTTCATAGGCGATACGCCCAGATTGATGGACGCTTCCTCAACGAACGGGTCCATCTGATACAGGAACGCACTGCCCGACCGGACGGTGTAGGGGAGCTTCCGGATGACGTAGGAGATAATCATGATGGCGGCAGTGCCGACCAGAATCAGAGGCTTGCGGTTGAACGCCACGATCAGGCCGATACCCAGAACGGAACCGGGGATGACGTAGGGGAACATGATCAGCGTGTCGATCAGGCTGGCGATCTTGCCCTTCTTCCGGACGAGAACATAGGACACCAGAATGCCAATGAAGATGATGAACACGATGGCCACGATGGAGAACACATAGGTATTGCGGATGTTCCGGCCAAGGCGGGACATGATGGTGCGGTAGTTGTTCAGGTTGACGCCCTTGATGACGCCGGAGAAGCTCCGCTCGATGAAGGACTGGCACACCACAACGATCTGAGGCAGGAATGCAAGACACACCACAATGTAGATGGGCAGGGAAGCGAGGAAGCGCTTGAACCCGTGGAGCTTGGTCTCCTGAGGGGGACGCAGAGAACTCATGGTGTAATTCCGCTTGTCCACCACCAGCTTCTGGAAGCTCAGCATGACCAGCGAGCAGAACACGATGATGACGGACAGCGCCGAAGCCATATAGGGGTCGGTGGCGCTTTCGGACATGTATTCGTTGTACACGAGAACCGGCAGAACGGTGTAGCCCTCGCCCAGCAGCATGGGGGTGCCGAAGTCAGCCAGACAGGTCATGAACACCATGATGCAGCCTGCCAGAATGGAGGGCAGGATAACGGGCAGCGTCACCGTCCAGATGCGCCGGATTTTGTTCATGCCCAGATTCTCGGAGGCTTCCTCCAAGGAACTGTCGATGCTGTTCATGGCGCCGGAGGTGTACAGGTAGATGTAGGGGAACAGGTGCAGGGTAAACACGAAGATGATACCGCCGCGACCATAAATTGTAGGCGCGGTCATGCCGATCTGCGCCAGCGCCCGTGCTACCAGACCGTTACGGCCCAGCAGGATGATCCAGGAATAAGCGCCGATGAAGGGAGGGCTCATCAGGCTCATGATGATGAAGATGTGAAGGATCTTCTTGCCCGGAATGTTGTAGCGGGTGATCAGATAAGCGACGGGAACGCCCACCAGTGTCGTGGTAAGTACCGTGGAGAAGCACACGACCATGGAGCGAAGCAGCGTCTGATAATAGTAGGGCTTGGTGAAGAAACGCTTGAAGTTATACAGCGTGATGCCCTCTACCTTGCTGGAAAACACGCTCTTCGTGATGATGGTGTAGAAGGGGTAGACAATGAACAGGCACATTGCCAGAATCACGAACAGCTTTGTGAAGAACCAGAAATCCGGTTTCCAGCGGGAATTAAGCCGTTTGTTCACAGGCTGAGCACCTCCTCGCTCTTGTCGTACAGACTGATGCGCATGGGGTCAAAGCTCAGGTGAACCTGCTCGCCGTCGCTGTGGATCTCGGTGGTGTCCTTGGTGTACTCGTTGACGATCAGGTTCTGGCCGTCGTTCAGCTGCACCTCGTACTCGATGAAATCGCCAAGGAAGGTGGAGAACAGGATGGTGCCGGGCATACCGCTCTCGGAGAAGAAAAGCTGCTCGGGACGGGCGGAAATTTTGCCGCTTCCTGTGTAGGCGCGGGAGACGGGGACGGTGATGTCCAGCTCGCCCTTGATGCTCACGGCGGCGTTTCCGGCGTTGGGGGCGTTCACCTCGCAGTCAAGGAAGTTGCTCACGCCGATGAAGCCCGCGACAAAGGGATTCTGGGGCTTGGCGTAGATGTCACGGGGGGTGCCGATCTGCATGATGTGGCCGTCCTTCATGACGGCGATCCGGTCGGAGATGGCGAGGGCTTCCTCCTGATCGTGGGTGACGTAGATGGTGGTGATGCCCAGACGCCGCTGCAGCTTCTTGATGACGGAGCGCATCTGCACTCTCAGCTTGGCGTCCAGATTACTCAGAGGCTCGTCCATCAGCAGAACACTTGGCTCGATAACAAAAGCTCTGGCCAGAGCCACACGCTGCTGCTGACCGCCGGACAGCTCGTTGGGCTTCCGGTCTGCCAGATGGGAGATCTGCACCAGTTCCAGCGCCTCGTCAACCTTGGGCTTGATCTCCTTGGCGGGCATCTTCCGCGCCTTGAGACCGTAGGCTACGTTCTCCCGGACGGTCAGGTGGGGGAAGATGGCGTAGTTCTGGAAGACCATGCCAATGTCGCGCTTGTGGGCGGGAACATCGTTGATCCGCTTTTCGCCAAAGTAAAAATCGCCGCCCTCGATGGAGTTAAAACCGGCGATCATCCGCAGAAGCGTGGTTTTGCCGCAGCCGGAGGGGCCAAGAAGGGTAAAGAATTCGCCCTCCTGAATGTCCAGCGAAACGCCGTTCAGCGCGGTGAAATCGCCGTAGCGCTTTACGGCGTTCTGAATAATGACTTGATTGCTCATGTGGTGTCCTCCCGTATGTGTAGATATGTTGCGCGCGGTTCAAAAGTATGCCGGAGCATCCGGCACAGTTTTCAGCCGCAGGCGATACACCGCAAGGAGGCACCCTGGAGGGTGCCTCCCGCAGTAAAGCATAAGTTGAGAAATTAACCTGCGACCAGATCGTTGAACTGCTCCTTGATTTCATCTCTGTGGGAAGCAGCGTAGCTGAAGTCGTAGTTGCCCACGTGGCACTCGTCCAGAGAGCACAGGCCCTTGGGGGTGATGTCGGAACGGACGGGGCGGCGGGCCCAGTCGGCGTTCTGAGCGGTCTGGCACTCGGCGCTGGTGACGAAGTCGATGAACAGCTTGGCGTTCTCCTCGTTGGGGCAGCCCTTGATCAGAGCAACACCGTCGGGAACAGCGGAGTTCTGCTCAGGATACACAAAGCCGATGTCGGGGTTGTCGGCGTACAGAACGGCGGACTTCTCGATGGTCACGCCCAGAGCGTACTCACCGGAAGCAACCAGCTTGTGGCAGTTGCCGGAGGAGTCCTGCAGCTTGCCGTCCAGATTGGCGATGAATCTCTTGACCAGATCCCAGCCTTCGTCGATGGTGGGCTGGCTGAACAGCATGGTGCACAGCTGGGTGTAGGCGGAGCCGGACTTGGAGGGAGAGCAGTAAGCAATCTTGCCCTTCAGGTTCTCGTTGCACAGGCCTTCCCAAGTGGTGGGGACGTCGGCCTCGTCCAGCATGGTCTTGTTGTAGATGAAGACCATGGGCAGGGGGGACTCGCCGATCCAGTAGCCGTCGGCATCCTTGTAGGCATCGCCGATGAACTCGTCGTTGGCGCAGACATAGGGCTGGAAGTAGTCGTTGTAAGCAGCCAGAGTGTCAGCTCCGCCGCCCCACAGCACGTCGCCCTGAGGATTTTCGGCCTCAGCGACAATACGCTGGCACAGCTCGCCGGTACCGGCAGCGATGACTTCCACATCGATGTTGGGGTACTTCTCCTTGAACTGGGCAACGCCCGCGTTCAGAGGATCGGCATCATGGGGAGAGTAGACGACCAGCTTGCCGGTGTACTTGGAATCGTCGGTTTTCTTTCCGCAGGCGCACAGCGTGAAGACCATGCTCAGGACCAGAAGCAGTGCTAAGAACTTTTTCATTGGTTTTCCTCCAGTTAAATGTATTTCAGCGGGGTCAGCGTGTTTCGCGCAGACACCCTCCTCATGAAGCAAATTATAGCACTGCTTCCGTGATTTTGCAATAAAAAAATAGTTACAATCCGGAAAAATTGAGCAAGTTGAACGCACGCACCAAGCAAATACCGGTCATGTGGGATATTCTGCGGAAAAAATACCGGGACTTTCTGTTGAAAGTCCCGGTATTATATCAATTTTTAGCCTTCCAGACTGACGTACTTCAAAGAGACCCAGCCGTCCTTGGTGCAGCCCCAGGTGGTTTCGCCTACAGTGACCTGATAGAAGATCTTGATGACCTCGTCCGTATACAGCTTGCCCACGGAATCGTAGCCCGTGCCGGGGCCGCTGCGGATGTTCAGCTCGTCGGTGGTGACGATGCCTTCCACGGTCTTGCCCACGTCGGTGCCGTCCTGATAGACGTAGCCCATGGAGATCCAGCCCTTGTCGGTGCAGCCCCATGTGGTGTCGCCGTAGGTGAACTGCTCCAGAACCTTGACCCGGTCGCCGCTGTTGTAGGAGCCGACGGATTCATAGGTGGTGCCGGGGCCGCTGCGGATGCGCAGACCGTCGGTGGTCACGATGCCCTTGGCGGACTTGGCGCCGGCGGTGCCGTCCTGATAGACGTAGTTCAGGGAGATCCAGCCCTTGGAGATGCGGCCCCAATCGCCGCTCTTTTCCAGAATCTCCACCCGATCGCCGTATTTCAGGCTGCCGACCCGGTCGCCGTCAGTACCGGCAGAGCTGCGGATATTCAGCTCCTGGGTGTTGACGATGCCCTTGGCGACGGTAGTGGTGCTGCCGTTGCCGGCAGTGTTGTTATTGTTGCCGGTGGTGGTCGTCGTAGTGTTGCCGCCGGTGGTAGTGCCGGTGGTGTTGACGTACTCCATCTTGATCCAGCCCTTGTCGGTGCGGCCCCAGCCGTCTTTAGTCTCGAGGATAGTTACAACGTCGCCCTTGAAATAGGAGCCGACGATCTTGCCGGAGGCGCTGGCCTCGTCACGGACGTTCAGACTGCGGGCACTGATGACGCCCTTGGTGTTGTGAGTACCGCTATTGTTGGTGGTATTGCCCGTATTGTCGGATGGCGCGGGGGTGGTGGGCTGAGAAGCATTGGGATCGGTCTCGCTGCTGGCGGAGCCGTTCTGAGAAGAATACATCTTCACATAGTCCATGCAGATCCAGCCGCTGACAGGGGTGCTGATCATGCCCCATGTGATGTCGGCGATGGTTTCCTGACGGAGAATCTCCACCACGGTGCCGGCGTCCAGTGTGCCGGTGACGTTGGCGTCCTTGCTGGGGATGACGCGGACACTGATCTGGTTGGTGACGGTACCCATATTCTCGTTATACACGATGGGTTCCGTCGTGGCGGGGGGGACCGTCTCCTGCGTGGGAGCGGAGGTGTCCGACATATTCAGATTGAGGGAGGGAGTCGTGTTCGGCTCGGTCTCGGAGTTGTTTTTCTTACAGCCGGAGAACATACCGACTACCATAAGTACGATCAGAATCAGGCTCAAACCCTTTTTAAGCCTGCAAGCGTTGGAGAAATTCATGGCGTAACCTCACTTTCGTCTCATTTCTCAAACATATTATAGCGAGAAAGGGGGGAAGTGTCAATAGGATAAGAATTTCTTAATGTAATTTCCAGTGGTTTCCACGGTTTTGAGCGGTTTGGCGGGGAAAACTGACCCGTCAAATTTCCTGCCAAGGCTTGACAATCGTGCCTGTTCAATGGTAAAATACACGGGAATTCAATATCGCGATGAACGGAAAGAGTACCGTGCTTCGCACCCAAAGAGAGTCCGGGTCGGCGGCTGAAAGCCCGGGCGGTGTCGTGCGCGGGAAAGTGCGTCCGGGAGCGAAAGCGTCAGCAAAAAAGTGATAAATGAGAGTGGAACCGCGAGCTTTGCCCGCCTCTTGTATGCAGTTACAAGGGGCGTTTTCTTTTTGCAACGGTATAAAACAAATCAGTATGCGCTACATTATAATAAATGGAGGAAAGAAACATGTATCTGTACAATTCCCTGACCCATAAAAAGGAGCTGTTCGTTCCCAACGACCCTGATCTGGTGAAAATGTACACCTGCGGCCCCACGGTGTACCATTACGCCCACATCGGCAACCTGCGCACCTACATTATGGAAGATGTGCTGGAAAAGTCCCTGCGGTATCTGGGCTATAACGTCAAGCGGGTCATGAACATCACTGACGTCGGCCATCTGGCTTCCGACGCCGATACCGGCGAGGACAAGATGCTCAAGGGCGCCCGGCGGGAACACAAGACCGTCATGGAAATCGCGAAATACTACACCGACGCCTTTTTTGCCGACTGCGACAAGCTGAACATCAAGCGTCCCGACGTGGTGGAGCCTGCGACCAACTGCATCAGCGAGTATATCCACATGGTGCAGACCTTGCTGGACAAAGGCTGTGCCTATCTCGCCGGGGGCAACGTGTACTTTGACACCTCCACTTTGAAGCAGTATTACGTCTTCAACGACCATGACGAGGAAGATCTCGCGGTAGGCGTCCGGGAGGGCGTGGAAGAGGACACCAATAAGAAAAACAAGAACGACTTCGTTCTCTGGTTCACCAAGAGCAAGTTCGAGGATCAGGCGCTGAAATGGGACTCTCCGTGGGGCGTGGGCTATCCCGGCTGGCATATCGAATGCTCCTGCATCTCCATCAAGCATCTGGGGGAGTATCTGGATATCCATGCCGGCGGCATCGACAACGCCTTCCCTCACCACACCAATGAGATCGCCCAGTCTGAAAGCTATCTGGGTCACAAGTGGTGCAATTACTGGTTCCATGTCCACCATCTGAATACGAACAACGGCAAAATGAGCAAATCAAAAGGGGAATTTCTCACCGTGAGCCTGCTGGAGCAGAAGGGCTACGACCCCATGGCCTACCGGCTGTTCTGCCTGCAGAGCCATTACCGCCGGAATCTGGTATTCAGCTGGGAAAATCTGGATAACGCCGTCGCGGCCTACGACAAGCTGATTGCCAAGATCGCCGCCCTCAAGGATGACGGCGAGGTGGATGCCGACGTGTTCAACAAGCTGAAAGAGCGCTTTGTGGGCGCGCTGAACGGCGACCTCAACACCTCCGTAGCCGTCACCGCCCTGTACGATGTGCTGAAGGCCAAATGCAATGACGCCACCAAGCTGGCGGCCATTGCCGACTTCGATCAGGTGCTGTCCCTGAATCTGCTGTCCGCCGCCAAGACGCTGCGGGAGAAGCAGACGCAGGAGGAGCAGGCATCCGCCGACCCGGAGATCGACGCGCTGGTCGCCGCCAGAACCGAAGCGAAGAAAGCGAAGAACTTCGCTGAGGCGGACCGCATCCGGGACGAGCTGAAAGCCCGGGGCATTGAGATCATCGACACGCCTCAGGGCGCGAAGTGGAGAAAAGTATGAAGCTGCTGATTCTGGACGGCAACAGTGTCATTAACCGCGCCTATTTCGGCGTCAAGCCCCTGACCACACGGGACGGGCTGTACACCCACGCCATTTACGGATTCCTCAACATTCTGGAACGGATGGAGAAGGAGGAGCAGCCCGAGGCGGTGTGCGTGGCTTTCGACCTCCACGGCCCCACCTTCCGGCACTTAAAATACGAGGGCTATAAGGCCACCCGTCATGCCATGCCCGAGGAGCTGGTGCAGCAGATGCCCATTATGAAGGACGTTCTGCGGGCGATGAATATTCCCATCTATGAGTGTCAGGGCTGGGAGGCCGATGACGTCATCGGCACCGTGGGCAAGATTTGCTCTCAGCAGGACTGGGAGTGCGTCATCGTCACCGGCGACCGGGATTCTCTGCAGCTGATCGACGGAAATGTCCACGTCAAGCTGGTGATCTCCAAGCCGGGGCAGACCACAACGACGCTGTTTGACGAAGAAAAATTCCGGGAGGAATACGGTTTCGAGCCGAAAAAGCTCATCGACCTGAAAGCCCTCATGGGCGATTCCTCCGACAATATCCCGGGGGTGGCCGGCGTCGGCCCCAAGACCGCAAAGGAGCTGCTGGCGAAATTCGGCAGTCTGGACGGGGTGTACGCCCATCTGGACGACCCCTCCATCCGCCCCAAGCTCCGGGAAAAGCTGGAAGCGGGGAAGGAGAACGCCTATCTTTCCTTCGACCTTGCCACCATCCGCCCGGAAGCGCCCATCGATTTTGCGCCGAAGGATGCCATTGTTCAGCCCTATAACCGGCTGGAGCTGTATCAGCTGTTCCAGAAACTGGAATTTGTGCGGCTGATCGACAAATACGGCCTGCGGGGCGCGGCGGCGGACGCCCCCAAACCGGAGCAGAAGGTGCAGTCCATCCCCCGGCGGGAGGAAATGCCGCCGATGTGGACAGCTGCGCCGTTTACCTTGCGGGGGACGGCAGTGTGGGCCTTGCTTGGGCGGAGGGCGTCTGCGCCCTGACGCCCATGGAAGCCCAGATGGGGCAACTGTCCCTTGCCGGGAAAAATCTGATTTTCCACGACAGCAAAACCGCCATGCACCGGCTGGACGAGCTGGGGATACAGGCGGGGGGGGGCGTCTTTGATACGGCGCTGGCGGCCTATGACCTGAACCCCTCGTCTTCCGACTATACCGTCTCCAAGCTTGCGACCAACTATCTGGGGCTGAGCGTGGAGGACGCCGACGCGGCGGCCTGTGCCGAAGCTCTGTGGCACCTGCGCCCGGTGCTTTCCGGGGAGCTGGAAAAGAACGGCATGGAAAGGCTTTACCGGGAGATTGAGTTTCCCCTGTGCCGGGTGCTTTACCGCATGGAAAACCGGGGCATCTGCATCGACCGGGAGCAGTTACGGCAGTTCGGCGATATGCTTTCCCGGCGGATTTCCGACTGCGAAACGCTGATCTTCTCCTATTCCGGCGGGGAATTCAACATCAATTCCACCCGCCAGCTGGGAGAGCTGCTGTTTGAGAAATTGGGGCTTCCCCCGGTGAAAAAGACGAAAACCGGCTATTCCACCAATGCGGAAGTTCTGGAAAAGCTGAAAAACAAGCACCCCATCGTCCCGGCCATCATGGACTACCGGATGCTCACCAAGCTGAAATCCACCTACGCCGACGGCCTGATGAAGGAGATCCGGGAGGATGGGCGGATTCACACCACCTTCCAGAATCTGGTAACGGCGACGGGGCGGCTGTCCTCTACGGAGCCAAATCTCCAGAATATCCCGGTTCGCACGGATCTGGGCGCGGAGATACGGAAAATGTTCATTCCCAAGCCCGGCTGCGTGCTGGTGGACGCGGACTACAGCCAGATCGAGCTGCGGGTGCTGGCGCATATTGCCGGTGACGACGCCATGCGCAAGGCATTCTGCGACCACGTGGACATCCACACGGCCACGGCCGCCCAGGTGTTCGGCGTGCCGGTGGAGGAGGTCACGCCCTTGCAGCGCCGCCATGCCAAGGCTGTCAATTTCGGCATTGTCTATGGCATTTCCGAGTTCTCTCTGGCGGAGGATATCGGGGTTTCCCGCTATGAAGCCCGGGCGTATATCGACAATTATCTGAACAACTACCGGGGCGTGAAGGAATACATGCACAAGGTGGTGGCGGATGCCCGGGAAATCGGCTACACCGAGACGCTGTACGGCCGCCGCCGGTATATTCCGGAGCTGAAAAGCAGCAATTTCAACGTCCGCAGCGGTGCGGAGCGCATTGCGCTGAACACGCCCATTCAGGGAACGGCGGCGGATTTGATCAAGCTGGCCATGATTCGGGTAGAAAACGCCCTGAATGAAAAATACCCCGACGCACAGCTGCTTTTGCAGGTGCACGACGAGCTGATCGTGGAATGCCCGGAGGGCATTGCCCAAGAGGTCGCGGCGCTGGTCAGCCGGGAGATGGAAAACGTGGCGTCTCTCAGTGTGCCGCTGACGGCGGAAGCAAAATTCGGAAAGAGCTGGTACGAGGCAAAATGAGAATTGCGCACATGACGGCGGAGCATGTCCCTCAGGTCGCGGCACTGGAAAAAGTTTGCTTTTCCGACCCGTGGAGCGAAAAAAGCGTCGCTTCCGAGCTGGAAAATCCCCTTTCCTGCTGGCTTGTGGCGTTGGACGGCGAGACGGTGGCGGGCTACGTCGGCTCCCAGACGGTGATGGACGAGACGGACATGATGAACATCGCCGTCCATCCGGACTTCCGGCGGCAGGGCGTCGCCCGGGCGCTGATTCTGGCGCTGATCGGGGAACTGAAGAAACGGGGAAGCCGCTGCCTGACCTTGGAGGTTCGCGCATCCAATGACTCTGCCCGCACCCTCTATGAATCGCTGGGCTTTGCCCATGTGGGAACCCGCCGGAACTACTACCAAAATCCCAAAGAAGACGCTCTCATTCTGAGAAAGGAGTGGGAAATTTGAACATTTTAGCTGTGGAGTCCTCCTGTGACGAGACCGCTGTGGCCATTGTCCGGGATGGTCGGGAGGTCCTGACGGACTGCATCGCGTCTCAGGTCGATCTGCACCGCATTTATGGCGGTGTGGTGCCGGAGATCGCGTCCCGGAAGCACATTGAAGCCATCTACGGTCTGGCAGATCAGGCGCTGGCGCGGACGGGTCTATTAAGAAGCGACATCGACGCCGTGGCCGTGACCTATGCCCCCGGGCTGATCGGCGCGGTGTTGGTGGGAGTGAACTTCGCCAAGGCGGCGGCGCTGGCGCTGGGGAAACCCCTGATTCCGGTTCACCACATCCGGGGACATATCGCCGCCAATTACATCGCCTTTCCGGAGCTGGAACCGCCGTTTCTGTGTCTGGTGGTGTCCGGCGGCCACACGATGATCGTGGAGGTCAAAGACTACACGGACATGAACATTCTCGGCACGACGCTGGACGATGCGGCGGGGGAATCCTTCGACAAGGTCGCGCGGGTGCTGGGGATGCCCTATCCCGGCGGCGCGGCGCTGGACAGGGCCGCGAGGCAGGGGGACGAGACAAAATACGTCCTTCCCCGCAGCAAACCCGGGGAAAATCCCTACAATATGAGCTTTTCCGGGCTGAAAACTGCAGCTTTGAACCTGATCCACCATGCCGAACAGGTGGGGGAAGAGCTGGATATTCCCAGCCTTTGCGCCGCGTTTTCCGCAGCGGTGTCCGACACGCTGGTGCCCCGGGCGGTAATGGCGCTGGAACAGACCGGCTATCGGAAAATTGCCGTGGCCGGGGGCGTTGCCGCAAATTCCCGCATCCGCGCGGACATCCTCGCGGCGGCGGAGAAGCTGGGGGCGGAGGTTTACCTGCCGCCGCTTCACCTGTGCGGGGACAACGGCGCCATGATCGGCGCTCAGGCGTATTACGAGTACAAAGCGGGGCATGTGGCCGACATGAGCCTGAATGCCTACGCCACCAAGTCCATTCTGGGGGAAGCACTGTAAAACAGAGGGGGAGACGGGAAGTCTCCCCTTTTTGCATGAATATCGACGAATATACGGTGAATGTAAACCAAACTGTAACTAAAGATTACAAAAACGTTACATTTTTCGGAGCATAACGGATTTTGCCGGGTGTTATGTATATCGCCTGTGGATAAAATTGTGGAAACTGTGTATAACAGTGTGCATAATCCCGGCTTATCCACTGCTGAATTTGTCCTGAAAACTGGAGAATACTGGTTGACAAAGCGAAAACGGCGTGTTATGATACGTTCAAATTTATGAGAAAGGAGGAAGTGAATATGTTGAAGAACGGCTGGAACGTTTATGGCAGAAGACTTGCTCCGGAGGGAACCGTGTGGTAGGAATACCGGCATGGGCTGTTTGTGCGGCGCAGGCTTCGGCCTGTGCCGTTTTTCTATGCAAATGCATAGAAAAATAAGAAATGTGCCATTTCCTCGCCCCTACGGGGCAACCGGAAATGATGCACAAAAACTTCATGCATCAGCATTTGCGCATTTTCACGGTGCAGCGCACATGCATGAAGTTTTATTGCTTGAGGTAGAAAAATGAAAGAAATGATGCATTATCTGAAGCCCTACTGGAGGGGGCTGCTCGCCGCGACCATTGCCGTGGCGATATCCACGGTCTGCGACCTGTTGCTGCCCGCCATCATGAGCGAAATTCTCAACAAGGGCGTTTATCGGGCGGATTTTGCCTACATCGTCAGATGCTGCGCCATCATGGCGGCGGTGGCGCTGGTGGGGCTGGGAACGGTGCTCTTGGGATCGAAAATTTCCAACGACGTGGTGTCGTTTTTCTGCGCCGACCTCCGCGCCGCCGTGTTCCGCAAGGTCAACCAGATGAGCTTCGAGGAATTCGGCGAGTTGGGGACGGCGGCGCTTGTGACCCGCTGCTCCCACGATGTGGAGACGGTGAGCTGGATCGCAGCGGAGCTGTCCGGCACTGTCATCATGATCCCGGTGCTGTTTTTTGGCGGTGTGGTGCTGTCCCTGCGGAAGGACGTGGCGCTGTCGCTGACCATGCTGGCCTTTGTTCCTGTGATTCTGGCAATCGTTATCTTCATCGGAAAGAAGATCGACGGCATCTGGGAAGTATCCGACAAGTTTGTAGACCGGCAGAATGAGATCATGCGGGAGCGTCTGCGGGGCATCCGGGTCATCCGGGCGTTCAACTCCGAGAAGCGGGAGCATGAGCGGGTGTCCGAAGCTACCCGTATCATGGTGAACAGCTTCATCCGGGGCAATGTGGCCATGGGCGCCATTTCCCCGCTGGCAACCTTCCTGCTGAACGTGGCGGTGGTGCTGATCGTGTACTTAGGCGGCTGGCGGATGGAGACATCCACCGGTCTGACCGGCGGCGACATTTTTGCCATCGTCCAGTATGTGTCTCTGGTCTCTGCGGGCGTTGTCACCGGTGCGTTTGCCATTATCAGCTTTCCCCAGGCCGAAGTGGCGGCAAAGCGCATCGGGCAGGTGCTTCATGCCAAGGGCATGGCCGACCCCATCGAGCGGCAGGACATCACCCTGTCCGGGGATATCGACTTTGACCATGTGACCTTCCGCTACGAGGGCGCGGCGGAGGCCGCCCTGAAAGACATCACCCTTTCCGTGAAAAAGGGACAGCGGGCGGCGATCATCGGCGGCACCGGTTCGGGAAAAAGCACGCTGGTGCAGCTCCTGTTGGGCTTTCGTATGCCCACCTCCGGGGAGGTTCGCATGGACGGAATGCCGACTCAGACCCTCAGCCGCCGCACCATGCGGGACAATATCAGCTGCGTGCTGCAAAACGCGACCATCTATTCCGGCACCATCCGGGACAATGTGCGCATGGGCAGGCTGGAAGCGGGGGACGTGGAGATCCGGGAAGCGCTGGAGATCGCGCAGGCCGGAGAATTCGTGAACGGCTTCTCGGATGGTATCGACCACATGATCCGCCAGTCGGGCAAGAATCTGTCCGGCGGACAGAAACAGCGGCTGAGCATTGCCCGTGCGCTGCTGAAAAATGCGCCCATCTACATTTTTGACGACAGCTTTTCCGCGCTGGACTTCCTGACGGAAGCGAAGCTCCGCGCCACCCTGAACCAGAATCTTGCAGGGAAGACCCAGCTGATCATCACCCAGCGGGTGACCTCCGCCATGCACTGCGATGTGATTTTCGTCATGGACGGCGGCGCGCTGGTGGACAGCGGCACCCACGCCCAGCTGTTGGAACGATGCGGGGTGTACCGGGAAATCTATGCGTCCCAGACGGGAGGGAACCTGAATGCGTGAAAAGAATGAACTGCTGGACGAGACCACATGGCGGATCATCCGGGAGGCAAAGGGCATCGCCGGATGGGTCGCGGTCAGCGCGGTGCTGGGAATTCTCGCGGTGCTGTGCTCCATTGCCGCGCCGGAAATTCTGGGAAACCTGATACAAAAGCTCTATGATTTTGGCCTGAGCGACCGGCAGACGCCCATCCGGGACAGCCTTGTCGGCGGACTTCTCCTGCTGACAGCGGTGTACGCGGCGCAGGGCGTGTTCCGCTATCTGAATATGCAGCTGATGAACCGGACGGTGAGCCGTCATTTTACCTGCGACCTGCGAATTGCCATTTCCGATAAAATCCGGCGGCTTCCGGTGAAATACGTCGATCAGACCCCGGTGGGTGACGTACTGAACCGCATGATCGACGATGTGAGCGCCATGGGCAACTATATCCATCAGGTGTTTGACGTGATGGTGGAGGGCGTTTTCCAGATCACCATGATCGCCGTCGCCATGTTTCTGAAGAACTGGGTGCTGGCCTGCCTTGTCATCGTACTGACCCCGATCTCCCTGTGGATCTCCTCGAAAATCGCGGGCGCCAGCGGGAAATACTACGACGAGTGGTTCAAAAAATCCGGAGAGCTGACGGAGATCGTGGAGGAGAGCTTCACCAACTTCGCCACGGCCAAAGCCTACAATCTGGAAGAATACACGGCGCAGAGGCACGCCGTCGTAAACGAGCAGCTGCGCAAGGCCGTGTCCAAGGCCAACTTTACCGGCTCTATCGTGCAGCCGCTGATCAAATTCGCCAACGCCATGGCCTATATCTGCATCAATCTCATCGGCGGATGGCTGATCGTCCGCCGGGGCGTGAGCGTGGGGACTGTGGTGACGATCGTACTGTTTGCCCGGCAGTTTGCATCTCCTCTGGAGCAGATTGCATCGGGATTTGCGAACCTGAGCCACGTCAAAGCCTCCGCCAAGCGGGTGTTCCAGTTGCTGGACATGGAGGAAGAGGAGCAGCCGGAGGGAACGCTTCCGGAACCCTGCCGGGGTGAGGTCGTCTTTGACAAGGCCGCTTTCTCCTACACCAAGGATGAGCCGCTGATCGAAAATCTGAACCTCAGCGTCCATCCCGGCCAGCGGGTGGCCATCGTCGGCCCTACCGGCGCGGGAAAGACCACCATCGTCAATCTGCTGATGCGGTTCTACGACGTGGACGGCGGAAAAATTCTGCTGGACGGGCAGGATATCAAGTCCCTATCCCGGGACGAGGTGCGCCGGAATTTCGGCATGGTTTTGCAGGATACATGGCTGTTCCGGGGTACCATTGCCGAGAACGTGTCCTACGGCAAACCGGACGCCACCCGGGAGGAAATTGAGCTTGCCTGCCGGGAAGCATACTGCGACCACTTTATCCGCACCATGCCCGACGGCTACGACACCCTGATCAGCGAGGACACCACCAACCTTTCCGGCGGGCAGAAGCAGCTGCTGACCATCGCCCGTGCGCTGCTGGCAAGTCGTCCGCTGCTGATTCTGGACGAGGCCACCTCCAACGTGGACACCCGGACGGAAATACTGGTGCAGAAGGCCATGGACAAGCTGATGAAGGGGAGAACCTGCTTCGTCATCGCCCACCGGCTCAGCACCATCGTGGACGCCGACCTCATTCTGGTGCTGAATCACGGCCACATTGTGGAGCAGGGGACTCACGCTCAGCTGCTGGCGAAAAAGGGCTTCTATTACGACCTCTACACCAGCCAGTACGCGGTATAAGGAGAAGAAATGCTGTATCTTGCGCGGAGCCTTTCCCGGCTGCATTTTAGCAGCCTGATGGCAGTTTATGCAGAATCCAACCGGGAAAACGGCCGGGAATTCTGGCCGGAGGAGCCGGAAATGCGTCAAATCCAGTTGGCGGAAGAAGATTTCTACCGCTATCTGAGTCAGGTGTTTTTTAGGTCACCGGGGGCGGTTTACGCCGTCTGGGAGGAAAACGGGCGGTATGTCAGCGCCCTGCGTTTGGAACCGTACCGGGACGGGCTTTTACTGGAAGCGCTGGAGACTGGCCCGGAGCAGCGGCGAAAGGGGTTTGCCGCCGCGCTGATACGGGCGGGACAGTGCTTCCTTGAGGGAAAAACGAAGCTCTATTCTCATGTGGACAAGCGAAACCTGTCCTCCCTGAAAGTCCACGAAAAATGCGGCTTCCGCCGCGTCGCGGACTTTGCCGTCTGCGTGGACGGTTCGGTGAATCAGAAAATGTACACCCTGTGTTGGGACGACAAAACCTCCGTATGACTTTGGTCATACGGAGGTTTTCCGTGATGGAGCTTGCGCGCTTACATATTTACCACGTTCTGGGGCTTTCCTTCCAGAAAACAGCGGATGTTTTCCACAACGCAGTCCAGAAGCCGCTGGCGGCTTTCCAGCGGCGCCCATGCCATGTGGGGCGTGATGATGCAGTTGGGTGCGGTCAGAAGGGGATTGCCCGCCGTGATGGGTTCTTCGGATACTACGTCCACAGCGGCGGCGCGGAGACGGCCGCTTTCCAGCGCGGCTTTTACCGCCGCTTCGTCCACGAGACCGCCCCGGGAGGTGTTGATGAGGATGGCGCCCGCCTTCATTTTCGCGAGGGTGCCGGCGTTTATCAGCTTCGCTGTTGCCGGGGTGAGGGGGCAGTGGAGGGAGACAAAATCCGACTGGGCGAGCAGGGTGTCCAGATCGACATACTGCGCCAGCGCTTCCCCTTCGGGACGGCGGGTGCGGCTGTAGGAAAGAACATTCATGCCAAAGGCGCGGGCGATGTTCGCCACGGCCTGACCGATGCGCCCGAAGCCGACAATGCCCAGCGTCTTTCCAGCCAGCTCCATCTGCGGGGTGTCCCAGAAGCAGAAGGAGCCGCAGCTTTCCCACCGGCCAGCATGTACCAGCACGTCGTGATGGCCGACCCGGTGACACAGCTCCAGCATCAGCGCCAGCGTGAACTGCGCCACGGCGGCGGTACCGTAGGTGGGGACGTTGGTCACGGGAATGCCCCGGCGGGCGCAGGCGGCACAGTCCACGGTATTGTAGCCGGTCGCCTGAACGCAGATCAGACGGATGCTGGGACAGGCATCCAGCAGCCGCTCGGTGACGGGGAGCTTGTTCACCAGCACGATCTCACTATCCGCAATGCGGGCGATGGCTTCGTCCTCGGTGTCCGTGCGGTCGTAAATGGTCAGTTCGCCGAACTGGCGAAGAGGCTCGTAGCTCAAATCGCCGGGATTTAAGGCGTAACCGTCGAGAATGACGATCTTCATGGCAATTCCTCCTTGCAAAACAGGCGTATTTTTGATAGGATAGGGAAAACGCTTTGTGTGGGGTGCGCAATGGAAATTCTGTATCAGAACGCTAATTTTCTGGTCTGCATCAAGCCGGCGAGAGTCCTCTCCACCGACGAGCCGGGGGGACTGCCGGAGCTGGTGCGGGAAGCTCTGGGCGACCCCAAGGCCGACGTGCGCACGGTACATCGCCTTGACCGGGTGGTCAGCGGCGTGATGGTGCTGGCGAGAAACGCCCGCGCGGCGTCGGAGCTGTCCCGACAGATTCGGGAAGACCAGTTCAGCAAAGAATATCTGGCCGTCGTCCATGGCAGACCGGAAAGTCCGGAGGGGACGCTTCGTGACCTGCTGGCGCGGGACAAGGCAAGACGGATGACCTTCGTGGCGGACGCGCCGGGGAAGGGCGTGCAGGAGGCGGCGCTTTCCTACCGTGTTCTGGAATATGCGGATGGCATGTCTCTTGTGCGTGTGCGGCTCCACACCGGGCGCACTCATCAGATCCGGGTGCAGTTTTCCAGCCGGGGAATGCCGCTGGTAGGGGAGCGGAAGTACGCCGTTCTGGACGACCCCTGTGAAATTGCCCTGTGGTCGGCGAAAATCGGCTTTCATCATCCGGAAACGGGGGAGTGGGCGGAGTTCTCCAAAGAGCCGCCCGCTGTGTTCCCATGGACGGAATTTGGAAAGATTATACCATAGATTTGCGGCGCTGAAAAGAGCGGAGGAAGAAAAATGACGTTAAAGCTTGTAAAATTGGAACCAAAGTACCGGCGGCACCTGAACGATATGATGTCCCAGTGGTACGCGACGGGGGAGAAGATCGTCCCTTACGCCATTCGCCGATTGGATTACCGGGACTTTGACAATTACCTTGCCAATCTGGATGTGAAGGACGAGACGGAGGGACTTGTGCCGGACTCCACATTCTTCTGTCTGGACACGGAGCAGGATATCTTCGTGGGCGCGGTGAATATCCGCCACCGGCTGAATGACAGGCTGCTGTTGGACGGCGGCCACATCGGCGACGGTGTGCTGCCCTCCCAGCGGCGCAGGGGCGTCGCCACCCGCATGATTGCTCTTGCGCTGGAGGAATGCAAGAAGCTGGGGATCGACCGGGTGCTGATGGTCTGTGACAAGGACAACATCGGTTCTGCCAGGAGCATCCGGCGCAACGGCGGCGTCCTGGAAAACGAAGTGGAAGTGGACGGCGTGGTGGAGCAGCGCTATTGGATTGACCTGAGACGCCAGACTCACTACGATTTCTTCCAGAACCGGGAATGCGAATATTTTCCCTGCCATCAGGGCGCTGACCCGGAGACGTTCAGCTGCCTGTTCTGCTATTGCCCGCTGTACTGTCTGGGGGACAAATGCGGCGGCGCGTTCCGGTATACGGAAAGCGGCATCAAGGATTGCTCTGCCTGCTTAAGACCCCACCGCCGGGAGAACTACAATGCCATCTGCGGAAAAATGAGCGAGGTTCTGGAACTGGTCAGACGGAAATAAAATCAGCCCTGCGGCATTTTGAAATGCCGCGGGGCTGTATTGCATCAGGAAAGGGAGAGCGCTTCTCACGAAGCCTCTCCCTTGCGCGTTATTTCAGCAGATTGTCCGCCATTTGCGAGATCATGGCGTGGTCGTAAGTATCCTGACTGCACTCCCAGACGATCAGACCGGCAATGCCTTTCTGCTCGATGAAGTCCAGCTTGTCCTGTAGGGTCATGGGGGTCTCGTAAGAGATGTACCAGCAGTAATACGGGGACTTTTCGTCGTCGTTGTACAGATACGCACCACGGTTGAAGGCATCGTAGCCGTAATGCCAGCCGGTGCCGCCATTATCGAAGGACTCGCCCATGACAGGCTTGCCGTCCAGCTTGGGGTCGGTAGCGCCGGGGTAGGTCGCAGCATCGAACTTGAACTTGGCCACGAAGGTGGTCTTGGTCTGGTCGAGGAACAGCTCAGAGGGGAAGTCAACGGAGAAAGCAGCAGTGCCGCTCTTGTCGGTAGAGGTGTAGAAGTTCACGGTATTGCCGTCAACGCCAAGAGACTTGATAGCCGCGTTAGCTGCGGCCTGCACAGGGGCAAAGGCGCCCTTCTTAACGAAGGTCTTCTTGATCTCGGCGGTCAGGTTGCGGATGGTGGTCTTGGTAGAAATCTGCTTAGACATAATAGTGTCCTCCTAAAATTATTTCAGCATATCAACGATTTCCTGCTGCGTTTCTTCCTCGTTCAGCAGGTCTTCGCTCGTCATAACGGTTTCTTTGCGGACAGTCAGCGCGTTTGCGCTGTCAAAGTCAAGGCCTTCGCCAATGCGGACGGCAATAGCGCCGCTCGCGTCACGCTTCAAGCCCTGACCGATGCTTACGCTACCGGTTTCACCCGAACCACCTCCTTTCCCGAACAGGGTTACGGTCGCCTGAATATCTGCTTCCGGGATGCGCTGAGCGAAAAATCTGATGAAACCATCATGCGTTTCGCACCCGTTCAGGACGCCCGCTTTGGTCGTAGTATAGAAGCTGCCGGGAGATACAACGCCAACGGGTACAAGCTCGCTGGTGCTGTCCGACAGTTCTGCATCATAAATGCACTGGTAGTAATCCATACCGCCAGCGTTTTCGTAATCATCCTCGCTGC
>ERZ780167.1150-NODE-1150-length-24510-cov-3.440932_pt1 | contig 24510 bp, 12 predicted proteins | sample MGYA00510982_ERZ780167 | MGnify/ENA primary metagenome ERZ780167 (study PRJEB29588, sample SAMEA2146107) | human gut metagenome | biome: human gut; feature: human-associated habitat; material: faeces | place: Denmark | collected 2008/2010 ... | reverse complement strand
GAGTTTGGTGGTCCATCCTTCAAACTCCTTGATGCGGTAGTCGTTGAGGAAGGATCGGAAGTTCTTGCCATAGCCCTCGTTGATGGCTTCCGAGACGTAGCGGGGATTGGATCCCACGAGCTGGGCGAGGCGGTCGATGGAGAAGTCGGTACTGCAAAACTCCTCCACCTTTCCCATCACGCGTCCGATGTCGGCGAGCAGGGCGGCGCGTTGCTCGGTCGTGAGGATCAGCGATCGGGGAGCAGCCTCCTGAGTTTTTTCCTCCTGGTCGTCCCTTTGCACGTCCCCTTGCACGTCCTCTTGCCCGTCTCTCTGATCGTCCCTCTGCTTGTCTCCTTGGTCGCTCTCCAGGTTGCCTCCCTGATGGGCCTCCAGGTGGTCCCCCTTGTTGATGGCCTGTGGCGCCTCCTTGGCCTGGATGGGGGAGGCGAGGAAGAGCTGGCTGCGGTCGTAGAGGCGGTTGTAGGCGTGGTGGAGCTGCCGCTTCTGTGCCGAGACGATGATGAAGAGCACGATGATCAAGGCCAGGGCGATGGCGAGCGCGAGGAGCCAGCGGGCCTGGGTGCGTATCTGCTGGCTGTCGAAGATCTGCTGCTGCGTGAGCAGATTGATGGTGCTGGCGTTTTTGTTGGCGTCGTAGATATACTGTGTGTTCTTCATGGCGTTGAGCTCGTCGCCGTAGTGGAGCTTCTCCATCAGGTTGGCATACTCCATGCGGCATGTCGAGGCCCGCGTGGCGTCGCCCTGCGCGTCGTAGGCTTGTGCGAGGAGATGCATCGTCTCGGCCAGAAACTCGTCGTGGTTGGTGCGGCGGGCCCACTCCTCGTTTTTCTTGAGCAGCAGGATGGCGGAGTCGAGGCGATGGGTGTCCATATAGAGCTGGGCGAGACAGGAGTTGGTGTTGTCCACAAATGAGGAGTCCATTCCCGTGCGGATGGCATACTGCCGCGCCTGGATGTAGTAGCTGGCTGCTGCCGCGGGCTGGTCCTGGCTCTTGGCCACGAGGCCGCGCCCCATCAGGATATTGTAGCGATAGCCACTGTTGTGCTCCACGTTGGCCTCCATCTGCTGGAGAAACACCATGCCGCTGTCGGCCTGGCCGACGAAGCACGAGGCCCCGACCAGGTTGTTGAGCACGGCGTTCTGCAGCGTCTTTTGGCCCGTCTTGCGACTGCTCCTTAGTGCCTTGCGGTAGAAGTAGAGGCCCATCTGGTAGTCGCCCTGCGTGCTGTAGAGATTGCCCATGCCGTTGTAGAAGCGGGCGGTCAGTTCGTTATAGCCCTGGTGCTCGGCGATGCGGAGGCCTTCGAGATAGCTCTTCATCGAGGCCGTATAGAGCCGCTGGTCGTAGAACTTGTCGCCGGCCTGCAGCAAGCGTGTGGCAGTGGTTTGGTCGCCACCATTGCCCTTGTCGCCTTGGGCAAACCCCAGAGTGGTGCCCCAAAGGATAAGCGTGTATATGATGTAGATGATCTTCTTGGTCATGGTCCTTCCGCATTATGGACGCAAAATTAATAATTTTTCGCTGCTTATCCGCTGATTGAGTGTTAAAAGTCATTGTTTTGCGAAAAGAGTGATACTTTTTGACCTTTTTACAAGCGAGGGGCGGAATTTTCTCGCAAGGGAGGGACAAAACTTCTCGCAAAGGATAGGGAAGGACTTTTGCGCGGCGGGCCTCCCTCGACTCAGGGCAAAAGAAAACCGCCAGCAGAGAGACGGTCGGTCTCCTGCTGGCGGAAGGGGTACATTTGTGCTTCCTGAAGCAGTAACGCTTTCTGCTTCCCGAAGCAGTATGTGTTTTACTTTCTCATGACCTTGCGCGTGTGGACGCTGCCGTCGGCCTGGATGTCGCGGATGATGTAGAGACCGCGGCCCATCTGGTCGGCCTCGATGCGCTTGCCGTCGATGGTGTAAACCTCGGAGCGCACGGTCTGGCTCTCCTTCGTCTGGGGCAGATCCTCGATGCCGTTGATGGCGTCGTTGAACTTAACACCCTCGACATTCTCGACGGCGCAGCCCTCCACGTTCTTGGAATAGTAGTTGACGAAGGCGACGATATTGAGGTTGTCTCTGTTCCACATGCGCCATGCCTCCTCGAAGTTGCCGGCCTGCACCTTGTCGTTCTTGGTGAAATAGACCGTGTTCAGACCCAGGGAGACCTCGTAGCTAAACTTGTTGCCGTCCCACTCGATGGGCTCGCCCCAGATGGAGTTGATGGCACGGGTCACGTGCTGGTGGGTGAACGATCCCTCGGCACCCATCTGGGCGTGGGCAGCGATGTTGTCCTCGGTCAGCATGACCGTGATGCGCGAACCATCCTTGGCGCTGCTGTTGCGCATACCCTCCACGCGGACCACGATGGTGGTGTCGTTGTCGCCGTAGCGTGCGGAGAGATTGGTGATGATGATATTGGCGGGATCGCTCTGGATCTGCTGGATGAGGCTCTCGATCTCCATGGCGGAACCGGGCATGTAGGTGCAGCACTTGTTGCCAGCCGTGGACATGGCGTCGAACCAGGCGTTGCGGCCGAACATCATGGCCGGAGCGTAGGTGCCGCGGTCGTTGTAGAGGGAAGCGTAGTCGTAGAGGTCGGTCTTGATATACTCGCCATTGACCACGCTGCGCTTCGTGGTGAGCCAGTCGGTGTAGTACATCACGTGGTGGGCGGCGGCAAAGACCTCGCCCTCATAATCGGGATTCTCCAGGGCGGTGTGGAGGTAGCCAGCCACGCGCGGGCAGTTGGGGCACGACTCGGTGGTAAACTCCTCCAGCAGCACCTTGCGCTTGAAGCCCATGGCGATGTCGAGCGCGTTGTTGGTCGGGTCGATATCGGTCTCGTCACCGAGGTCGGTGATGTTGACGTTGACGGCCGACTCGCCATCGACGCTTCCCAGGGTCGGGTTGATGGTCCACTTCAGGTCGATATACTGACCCGAGGTGATGGTCTTGTCGAAGGTCGTGGCAAACTTCTGGCCAGCCACGGTGGTGGTGATGGTGAACTTGTTTACGGGGCGTGTGGCCTTGTTGAACACCGTACCGCTCATGGTCACGGATCCCGTCGTGGCGTTGAGCATGGCCTTGGCACCCGTGAGGGCCAGGTCATACTTCGGCAGGTTGTTGCCCACGATGACGGCCTCCACGCTGATGGCACCCTGTCCGTGGCGATCGCCCCAGAAGGCATCAGAGGTGCTCTTGTAGTGGAAGGAACCCGTCTGACCCGGCTTCACGACGGAGAGGGCAGTGGTGCTGCCGCGCTGCTTCAGGTCGAAGCCGATGTAGAGGCGCTCGCCCGTGATGGCGTAGGGCGCGTTGAGCTCCACGACGTTCCAGCCCTTCTTGATGCGCGTGTCCGTCTTCATGGTGATGTAGCCCTCGGCCAGGTTCTCACCCTTCAGCGTCTTTCTCACCCAGACGCGCAGCGTGTCGATGTTGGAGCGGGAGCACAGAGCCACTCTGACTTGCGCCACGCTGTTGCCCTGGTAGGCTTCCATGGTTTCGCCAGGAAGCTGGATCGCAGCCGACACCCAAGTGTTGCCTTTCTGGGTGGCCATACCTTCACTGGCCACTGCGCCCTTGCAATAGCCCAACGTCAGCGTGTCCGACTGAGCCAGCAGCGGAGCTACCGTCAGAAGGGCGAGGAGAGTTAGTAAAATCTTCTTCATAAGAATCGTTTTTTATTGTTAATAGAATATGTTGTTGTCGTGACTGGAAAACCATTGATGACGGCGCAAATTTAGGAGATAATTTTGATATGACAAAATAATAGTTCGTAATTTTTGCTTTCTTTTCCTCAAATAGCGCTTAGTTTTGACGGATTTTGTTACCCTTCTCAAAGTTTGATTCTCCTAAAAGTTACCATTTGACACCCGAGGTTGTTCTAAATTTCGGTAGTAGGCTCTATCTTGCCCGCATTTAACGAGATTTAACTTAGTTTCCGAGCATACTCGGTGGAAATTTGGCTATTTTTGCACTGAATCCAACTCAAAACGGTCTAACCGACCTCTTGAAAGGCGAGAAATCAACTAACAGTTTTATAAATATCAGCTTATGAAAAAACGAACCCTTCTCTTGGCAGTTCCGCTATGGATGCTGCTGTTCGTGCCCATACTTCCGATGTGGGCACAGGATTCCAAGGCGCAGCGCGTCTTGCGACCTGGCGTTGGCGACCCGGCCGGTACGCCCGCCAAGCGCGGCCCCATCGTGGGAGCCAAGCCGTGGCACCGCGAAGGAGGCAAACTGCGCAAGACACCGCGCTCGCTCGTGATGCCCAACCCCAACCAGCGCGTACGCCTCGCCAGTGCAGACGGCGTGGAGTTCTGGGGCAACGTCATCTATGCCAAGTCGTGGGACACCCTGCCCAGCGACGCCACTCCCTTCTATGTGGGACAGTTCCGCGGCACCAACCCCATCACGATCCAAAACCTCTGCAGCGGCGCTGCCCTCGACGCCAACGGTGGTGGTGTGTTCAAGGATGGCATGTTCCGCTTCGTGAGCTATTTCAGCTTCCTCGGCGAGATCATGGGTCAGTACTATGAGTACGACATGGACACCTGGGAGATGACGCGTACCGAGGATGTCAGCAACCGCCCGGACCTCTATTGCTTCGACACCGATGTCGATCCTATTACTAATAAGGTGTATGGTATCGCTTACAACAGCGATTTCTCGGGCTATGCGCTCAACGTCATCGACTATGCGAGCCTGACGACGCAGACCATCGGCAACCTGGATGTCTATTTCCTCGGCTTTGCCATCAACTCCAAGGGTAGCATGTACGGTATCAGCAGCACGGGTAAGCTCTGCAAGATCAGCCGTACCACGGGTGCCGTGACCGAGATCGGTCCTACGGGTCTCTATCCGCTCTACCTGCAGAGTGCCGCGTTCGACCGCAATACGGACAAGCTCTATTGGGCTGCTTCGTTTGAGAACTCGCCCTCGGGTCTCTACGAGGTGGACACCCTGACGGCAAAGGCTACGAAGGTGGCCGACTTCCCCGACGGCGAGGAGGTTGTCTGTCTCACCGTGGCGGAGGCCCTGACCGACGTGAATGCGCCAGCCAAGATCAACGACCTCTCTGTCTCCTTCTCCAAGGGCAGCACCAGTGGTGTGGCTACGTTCACCGCTCCGACCACGACGTTTGGTGGCGAAGCGCTGACGGGCACGCTGACCGCTTCCGTGCGTATCGAGAATGGAGAGCCCGTGACCAAGTCGTGCCAACCGGGCGAGAAGGTGAGCATCGACATCACGGCCTCCAAGGGTGACAACGTCATCTTTGCTGCCACCAGCAATGCAGCAGGACGTAGCCCGCTGGCAAAGACCACCGCATGGGTGGGACCGGACAACCCCAAGGCTGTCTCCTCTCTGAAACTGAAGATCGACCCTGAGACGATGAAGTCCACGCTGACTTGGCGTGCGCCGACGCAGGGTACACACGGCGGCTATGTCAATGGTCCGCAGGTCACTTACGACATCGTCCGCTACCCAGGTCGCGTGACGGTGGCTAAGAACTACACCAAGGTGAAGTTTGAGGAAACCCTCGAGAAGGGCAAGCTCACTTCCTTCTTCTATGTCGTGACCCCGGTCTATGAGGGTCTCTATGGCACACAGGCCACCTCCAACAAGATTCTCATCGGCGACGCCTGCGAGGTGCCCTATGAGGAGTACTTCAATACGGAGGAGGACTTCAACCTCTTCACCATCGTCGATGCCAACAACGATGGTAGCACGTGGGAGTATAACGCCACCAATGGCGTAGCCTACTGTACGTTCAGTTCGATGCAGGCCAGCGACGACTGGCTCATCACGCCGGAGATCCACCTCACCCCGGGCCGCAAGTACAACTTCTCCTTCAGTGCCCGCCGCGGTATGACCAGCTATCTCCAGCAGATTGGTGCTTCCTTCGGCGAGGGCCTCGATCCCTCTACCTATACTGAGATCGTTCCGAGAACGAACCTTCCCGAGAACGAGTGGGTCAACCTCAAGACGACCGTGACGGTCAAGGCTGACGGTGTCTATCACTTCGGTCTCCACGACCAGAGCCCTGTGGACGGCTACCGCACCTACGTGGACAGCATCCTCGTCACCGAGGGCCCGCTGCTCAGCTCTCCTGATACCGTGACCGACCTGACCATCGTTCCGGGCGACTACGGAGTGGGCGAGGCTACCCTCACCTTCCGTGCCCCGACCAAGGCCATCAACGGACAGACGCTGTCTTCTATCTCCAAGATCGAGGTTCGCCGCCGTGCGGAGACTGAGGACCTCATCCACACGTTCACCAACGTCACGCCGGGTCAGCAGCTGACCTTCACCGACAATGGCGCCCTGGATGGATTCAATACCTATATTATCACCGCCTATTCGGGCGACGAGGCCGGCGAGCCTGCCGAGCGTCGTGCCTATATCGGATTCGACATTCCCGGTACGCCGAAGGATGTCCGCGCCACGTCTGGCCTCGATGCCATCACGGTCGACTGGAAGGCTCCGAGCACCCTGGGTGTCAACGGTGGCTATGTGGAGCCCGATGAGCTCACGTACAATATCTATACGCTCGACCTGGAGGCCCTCGACTTCGTGATCCTCAAGGAGGGTGTGAAGGGTCTCTCTTACCAGCCGCAGGTTCCTATGTACGGCGTGCAGGATCTCCACTACTTCGCCGTGAGCGGTGTCTCCGACGTAGGCGAGGGCGAGTATGAGGTGTCCAACCTGGTCATCTCGGGTGCTCCCTACACGCTGCCGTTCAGAGAGTCCTTCCGCAAGGGCAACCTCGACAACAGCCTCTGGTGGGTGGATACCGACGACTGCTTCTGGCCGAAGAGCTACAACTCTGCCGACGATATCATCGGTTCTGCCGACTGGACGCCGAAGGAAAAGGGAACAGTGGCTTCCTTCAACTCGGGCAAGATCTCTCTCAAGGGTGCTGCCAATCCTGTGCTGCGCTTCTGGCACAATGGCGTACCGGGCCTGGACTACCACCTGCGCCTGGAGGTCATGACGCCGGACAGCAAGACCGTCGAACTCAAGGATATCGACTACAGCAAGCTCACGGGCGACCGTCAGTGGATCGAGGAGGTTGTGGACCTTGGCGACTATGCCGCCTACGACTTCATCGTACTGAAGTTCCTCGGTGAGTGCAACGACAAGGAGCTCCAGCGCCTCAGCTTCGACGCCGTGGAGATCTACGACGTGCTTGGCCACAACCTCTGTGCCGTCAGCACGAAGCCTACGCTCACGGGTACGGTCGGCAACGTAATGGAGGCCGGCGTCACCGTCCGCAACATCGGCGAGAACGTGGAGGACAACTTCACGATCGACCTCTACCTCAACGGTCGCAAGGTGGCCAGCCAGAAGGGTGGTCCGCTGGATCCGTTCCGCTCAGAAACCTACTACCTCAACTTCACTCCGAAGGTGGAGGATGCAGGCCAGTGTGAGGTCTATGCTACCGTACAGCCCGCCAGCGAGGATGATGATCCCAGCGACAACACAACGGCGAAAGTCAACATCAACGTCAAGGAGCCGGAGCTGCCCACCGTCACCGACCTGTCGGCTAAGCGCGAGGGCAACAACATCAACCTGGCCTGGACGAAGCCGACGAATACTTCCCGCACCGTCGTGGAGGACTTCGAGAGCTACCTGGCTTGGAGCAATGGCGAGAAGATCGGCGACTGGAAGACAGTCGATGAGGACAAGTTGCCGACGATCGGTATCAGTGGCTTCCTCTTCCCGCATTGCGGAGATCCGATGGCCTACATCATCTTCGATCCCGTCGAGATGGGTCTCAGCTCTCTCCCGCGCTTCGTAGCTCACTCGGGCACGCAGTATATCTCTTCTTGGGGTACCTACAATGAGTCTGCCGACGATGGTGGCAAGAGCGACGACTGGCTGATCTCTCCGGAGCTCGACGGTCGTGCACAGAAGATCGACTTCTGGGCCAAGGCTGCTTCCCTGACCTACGCACCGGAGGCCTTCGAGATCCTCTACTCCACCACCGGCGACAACGTCGAGGACTTCAAGCTCATCAGCACCCACGAGGCTGAGGGTGACGCTTGGTACAACTACGAGGCCAACCTGCCCGAGGGCACGAAGTACTTCGCTATCCGTTGCGTCAGCGAGAACAAGTTGGCTCTCTTCGTCGACGACATCACCTATCACGAGGGTCAGTTGACCATCCTCAACTACAATGTCTATCGCAACGGCGAGAAGATCGGCACGGCCAACGCCAACGCCACTTCTTTCAGCGACGCAGGCAACGATGGCGACATCTACACCATCACCATCGTCTATGACGAGGGCGAGTCAACCTTCAGCAACGAGGCCGGCATCACGCTCGGCGTAGAGGAGCTGACCCAGGGCCGACTCAATGTGATGACAGGTCGCGGCACCGTGACCGTCAGCAACGCCAATGGCAGCGACGTCACCATTCTCACTACCGACGGACGTCAGGTGGCCAAGGCCGACAACGTCGATAAGAAGACCTTCCATGTGCAGCGCGGCACCTATCTCGTGCGCGTCGCCGAGCATGTCTTCCACGTGGTAGTCAAGTAATCGGATTCATAGCAAGAGGACAAGCAGACCAACCAACGCTCCCAGAGCGGGTCTGCTTGTCCCTTTAACCAATCATTAAAACAATAATAACTATGTACAGAATCAGACATCTGCTGCTCCTGCTCACCGTGCTCTTTGCCGGATACAACGTACAGGCGCAGACACAAAGTCCGTACAAGTACGACTTCAACTCGCCGATCGACACCTCCGACCCGGAGTTTGCGCCCTTGGGCTGGGGCCATATCGTCGATGCGATGGTGGTTCGCTCCAATACCTACTACGTCCAGTACGCATATCAGGCTACGGGCGGCGTGGATGATACGGGCTGCCTGCACATCGGTTCGCAGACGGTGACGGACAGCCTCACCCAGACCCAGACGCTCAACGACATCTTGGTGCTTCCTCCTGTCGGAGGTACGGTCACCGTCGATGTGAAGGCGTTGAACTATGGTAGCGATATCAAGTTCTATTATGTCAACTTCGAGGACGGTAAGTTCACGACCGATGGCGTCATCGACATGCCGGCTCCCGAGCTCTCCGAGGACAATTTCTGCACCATCACCGTGCCGGAGATGGCCGAGGGTACTTACATCGGTATCCGTGGCAACAGCGTCCTGATCGACAATGTGACGGCCACGACGGCTGAGGTGACTCCGCTGCCTCGCATGAAGGTGCTCAAGGTGAGCGATGCCAATCCCGAGTATGTGGATGCGGCAAGCGATGGCAACTTCACGCTCAACTACTCCGTCCAGCTCCGCAACAACGGACAGCGCGACCTCAAGGTGGGCGATGAGAACTACTCGCTCTCCCTGGTCAACACCACGCTCAACAACCGTGTGGTGGGCACGACGGTCATGACGGAGGATCTCGCCCTCGGCGCTGAGACCACCGCCACGCTGACTGTCACCCTGCCTTACGCTTCTTATCCCAAGAACTATGCTTACGCTGTCCGCGACAACCTCACGGGCGAGCTCACGCCTTGTGGCGAGCGCCAGGCTTATCCCTACGAGCCCGTGGCAACGATGCTCGACCGTAGTGGCAAGCCCGTAGGCGACGCCATCGACCTGGGCATTGTCCAGGGCGAGGTCACCTACTCCTATCTCCTGCGCAACGACGGTGCTACGCCGCTCGATATCACCAATGTCTCGATGACGGGTGGATTCTCCACCGCCTTCAAGGCCCAGCAGGTCGCTCCCCACGCCGCGCTGACCTTCCCCATCACCTTCGGACAGGTGGGTACGGAGAACCAGGGCACGCTGACGCTGGAGACCAACAGTGGCACCGTGGAGATCGCGCTCTCGGCTACCTCTGTGGCAGCAAACGAGATGTATGCCAACTTCGAGAATGGCAAGATGCCGGCTGGCTACATCGTCGGCGAAAGCTGGTTTATCAGCGATTTCCCCCTGCAGGCCAACCTCCCCAACAACATCTATTGCGCCCAGGCACAGTATGACGTAGAGCCTACGCGTCTGATCACGCCGATGCTGAAGGTGAAGAGTGGCGACGTGCTCCATTTCGATGCTGCCCGCCGTGACGACGCTACCTTCCTCCGCGTTTACTATTCTACCGACAGAAAGAACTGGACGCTTGCCCACACCATCGAGGGTACGGGTACCGACAACAACACGTTCAGTCCCTTCAACCTTATCTCCGACTCTCGCTACAGTGGCGAGTTCCGTTCCTACACGGTCGAGAACCTGCCCGCAGGCAATCTCTACCTCGCCTTTGAGTCGGCTGGTGCGCGCCTCGACAACATCTACGGCATGGGTTATGCGAAGATTTCCCACGACGTGATGTTCCAGCTTCTCAACCTCCCCACCGTGGCTACCGTCAATAGCGAGAGCCAGGCCAGCGTGAGAATCGTCAACAACCACCCGGCCGATATGGCCAAGGGTGCCTATGCCGTCAGCCTCTACCGCGACGGCAAGAAGGTGGCTACGGCTGCCGAGGCTGAGTTCCTCGCTGGCGAGAGCCGCCTGTTCGACCTGACGTTCACGCCGCACGAGGGTGGCACGGCCAACTACTATGCTGCCTTCGAGGTGGGTGGTCAGATTCTGTTCACCTCCGACACCGTGGCAGTGCAGGTACTTGCCGAGACGAGCAACAGCCTCGTCCAGGTCGGCAAGCCCACCTTCCCCGTCACCAACAACAGCACCCCCGTTGCTCCTTATTATAAGCACAGCGAGAGCGACGCCATCTACAAGGCCGCTCAGTTGGGCCTGGAGCCAGGCACCCGCATCAAGGGTATCATCATCCGTGGATGGAATGAAAGCAAGGAACTTCCCACCAACCTGAAGGTGTGGATGTGCAACACCGACGATGCCGTGTTTACCTCGCCTTTCGCTGTCCACAATACCGACACGATGCAGCAGGTCTTCGACGATGTCTGCACCTTCCCGATCGCTGGCAACAAGACCGAGACCGCGGAGATGATGAACATCACGTTCAAGAACTCCTTCGTCTATGACGGCCGCAACCTCAGCATCTTCATGCACGCCGACGTGCCGTCAGGCTATTCCAACGTGCGCTTCGAGACCGACAAGTCTTCCCTTCAGGGACAGTCTGTTCATCGCAAGTCTGATTCCGACCTCGCCGACAAGGACTTCACTCTCTCCGAGGATGGTGCTCCTGTCATCACCTTCGTCACGGAGAGCACGGCTTCCACGCCGCTCACGGGTGTGGTGACTGCTGAGGCCGACGGTACGCCTGTCGCTCATGCCAACGTCACGCTCACTGCCGACAACGTGCAGTACGCCGCTACCACGGCCGAGGATGGCAGCTATCAGCTCAACGTCTTCAAGACCGACCGCGCCTACACCTTCCGTGCCGAGGCCATCGGCTACGAGCCCTACAAGCAGGAGGTCAGCAGCTTCGCCGATGCTGTCAACGCTTCCCTGAAGGAGGGCCACGGAGTCTATATCGACAACGTCACGATGCCGGAGACCTTCACGGTCAACAACCGCTCCAACATCTTGGTCGATGTGATGAACATCGAGCCTACCGACCTGGAGGCTGGTGCCTGGACGGCCAGCCTGGTGGACGGCGAGGGCTATGAGAAAGTTTCCTATGCCACGCCCGCTCTGAAGGCAGGCGAGAAGGCGACGCTCAACTTCCGCTACACGCCGCACGCCGAGGGCGAGATGGTCCTCCGTGCCAAGATCGTTGCCCATGGCACGACCGCTCAGTCCGCGCTCTTCCAGTATGTCGTTGCTCCGGAGTCAACGGGTGGCAGCGTGCAGGTGCTCGACTCGACCAACCTTGCCGACTATGCCGTGCCTGTCCGTCTCTACGACAAGAACTCTGAGAGCCAGACCATCTACACGGCCGATCAGCTCGGCATCCCCGCTGGTTCTACGATCCAGCGCATCGCCTTCCGCGGCTACCAGAGTGGCTTCACCACCAAGGAGTATGAGGCCAACCTGCGCGTCTATATCGAGAACACCGACGACGACTACGAGCTTGGTTTCGTCGCTGCCGACACGACCGCTATGACCCGCGTCTATAACGGTACGCTCGAGATCAAGAAGGATGGTACGAAGAAGAATCCTGCCGAGGTGATCGTCGTTGAGATCCCCGAGGGCTTCCGCTACACGGGCAAGAACCTGCGTCTCGCCTTCCATGTTGAGGCCAGCGAGTACACGAAGATGGCCTTCGTCACCGACAAGAAGGTGAGAAACTCCTTCTACCGTGGCGATGACAACCTCGACAAGTTGGCCAATGCCTCTTGGGACCAGAACGAGTCGCCGGTGATGTATCTTGAGGTACAGAGCACGAACGAGCTCTCAGGCCATGTTACCAATGGCAAGGGTGTGGCCCTCGCCAATGTCTTCGTCCAGCTCCAGAGTGGCGACGTCGTCTATAACAGCATGACCAATGAGGAGGGCTACTACCAGATGAAGGTTACTCAGCCGCTGCTGAAGTACAACGCCATCTTCAAGCTCGACACCTACAAGACCGATACCGTCGCCGTTGACTTCCTCAAAGGCGATGTCGTCCTCGACCACCAGATGGCTCGTCCGTTCCGTCTCACGGGTTGCGTGAAGGGCTTCAATGGTGCCACCACCGACGTTCTCGACGATGTGACCGTGAAGCTCGTCCAGGGCGACATGGTGCTCATGACCGAGACCAACGACAATGGCAACTACGCACTCGACGTCCGCGACGCTGAGGGCGAGTATCAGCTCATCTTCGTCAAGGAGAAGTATCAGAGCGACACGACCGCCGTCACCTTCGACCAGCAGTCGCTCGTCCGCGAGGCTACGCTCCTCCGTCTGAACACGCTCTCTGGCACGATCTACGCCAAGCGTGGCGAGGCCGATCCCGAGCCGCTGATGGGTGCCACCATCAATGTGTTGGGTCTTGCTGGCGCCACGGGCAACTTCCTGCTCGAAAGCGATGCCGACGGCCACTTCTCTGTCGATATTCCTGCTGGCAACGGCCTCTATGGCATCTATGTCACGATGGTGGGTCTCAACGCCGCCAACAAGACGGTGACGATGAGCGGCGACGATTTGCAGGCTCCCGACATCATCCTGCTCGATGCTGCCGCAGCCGGAGTTGATGGTGTCGAGATCAACGACGCTGCCCGCCAGGGCGATGTCTATACGCTCAATGGCGAGCTGGTGGGTCGCAACCTCGACCTCAACACGCTGCCGAAGGGCCTCTACATCGTCAATGGCCGCAAGGTGGTTGTCAAGTAATCGACTTCATTTGTAGTCTGGGCGACTACTATGCGCGCCCATGACTTCCTTCTATTTCCCTTCCCCTTTCGAGGCATCAGTCCTCGAAAGGGGATTTTTTAGTATGCGCCACTTGAAATAATTCTCCACTTTCCTCGTTTATATTACGACGTAGTATGTCGATAGCCTATATTATGCGTAGTAGGTCGATAGCCTATGATGCGGCGTAGTATGTCGATCGCCGAAGGTCCGCCCTTTTGCCGTGGTGGCAGGGTAGGGGACCGTTTGGCACGAAACGAACAAGAAAGAATGGAAAAAGGAATCAAAGGTTTTGTCCGCGACCTGGTGTCGCTGGAGAAGAAGCCCGTCCGCGGCCTGCTGGTCGTCGAGTGGGTGGTGATGGCCTACCTTGCCCTCACGCTTTTGCTGATATTGTTCTTATACACGAAGTTGCCCGAAGCCAATCTGCTGCTGATGGGCCGCGTGCGCGTGCTTGCCATGACGGCCGCCCTCTGGCTGGTCTATCGTCTGTGGCCCAGTCGTCTGACGCGCCTCTTCCGCATTGCGGGCCAGATGAGCCTGCTCGGCGTATGGTATCCCGACATCTATGAGATCAACCGCGTGCTCCCCAACCTCGACCACGTCTTCGCCACGCTGGAGCAGACGCTGTTCGGTTGCCAGCCCGCCTTGCTCTTCCACGAGTGGCTACCCTCACCATGGTTCAGCGAGGCTTTCGATATGGGCTATTTCAGCTATTACCCCATGATAGCCCTCACCGTGTTCTACTACTTCTTCTGCCGTCCCCGGGAGTTTGAGCGCGCCTCGTCGGTGGTGATGATCTCCTTCTTCCTTTTCTACCTGATCTTCATCTTCGTGCCCGTCGTGGGCCCCACGTTCTACTATCATGCCATTGGCATGGAGAACGTTGTGGCAGGCGTCTTCCCCAGTCTCCACGACTATTTCAACACCCACACCGCCTGCCTTCCGTCCCCTGGCGACCCTGCGGGCCTCTTCTACCAGCTTGTCGAGGAGGCCAAGGAGGCTGGCGAGCGTCCCGTGGCCGCCTTCCCCAGTTCCCATGTGGGCATCAGCACGGTCTGCATGCTCCTTGTCTGGCACGCCCGCAACTACAAGCTGCTCCTTGTCCTCGCCCCGTTCTATGTCCTCCTATGCTGTGCCACGGTCTATATCCAAGCCCACTACCTCGTCGATGCCCTCGTCGGACTGCCCACGGGTGCGCTCTTCTTCGCCCTCTCGATGTATTTCACCCGCAGGATGGGCAAAGCCCAGTAGATCTTATGCCATAGATATAAAAGACGAACCAACGAATGGAAATGATAGATAAAAACATGAAGTCCACGAAGACCAGCGAGACGCATCCCAGGGTGTCCATCATCACCGTCACCTACAATGCCGAGTCGCTCTTGGAGCGCACCCTGCAGAGCGTGCTTTCGCAGCGCTATACCGACAAGGAAATTGTGGTGGTCGATGGCCAATCCTCCGACGGCACGGTGGCCGTCATCAAGCGCTATGCCGCCGCTATCCAGTCGTGGGTCAGCGAACCCGACCGGGGCATCTATGACGCGATGAACAAAGGCGTGCGTATGGCCACGGGCGACTGGGTCATCTTCATGAATGCAGGCGATACCTTCGCCAGCGACGACGTCCTTCAGCGCCTCTTCGACGCTGTGGATCCAGCGCAGGCCGACGTGGTCTATGGCGATGTGGTGAAGGGCGGCGTAGTGAAGGCCGCGCCGCGCCAGTACCGCCTCTACCATCGGATGTTGTTCTGCCATCAAAGCGTGTTGACCCGCCGCTCCTGCCTGCTCGACACTCCCTTTGATATCCGCCATCGTCTCTCTGCCGATTTCAAGTTCTTCCTCCTTCAATATCAGCGCGGTGCCCGCTTCCAGTATGTCCCTCTCCCCGTGTCCGTGTTTGATACGGGCGGCGTCTCCAACCGTTCCCGTTCCAAAGGCTTGCTCGACAATATCCGGGTGGTCTGCGAGGTGATTCCCTTCCCCCAGCGCCTCCTGTTTGTGGCGCGCCTGGCTGTGCCCTATCTGATGTGTCGCTTGCGGGGCAAGTGACCTTTCCCCCCTCGTTCCCTCCGCTCCTCCTCCAGCCCCCCGCAGAAAGTATTTGGCCCAATTATTTGTGTCGTTCGGCGATAATTCGTACTTTTGCAGATGATATTGCCGTATATGATTTCAGTAGTCATCAACACTTATAACGCCGAGCGCCACTTGGCCGAGTGTCTCGAAGCAGTCAAGGACTTCGACGAGATCGTGGTCTGCGACATGGAATCGACCGACCGTACCGTAGAGATTGCCCAGCGCTATGGCTGCAAGATCGTGACCTATCCCAAGGGCGACTGCGTGAGTGCAGAACCAGCCCGCACCTTTGCCATCCAGAGTGCGTCGAGCGAATGGGTGCTGGTGGTCGATTCCGACGAGATTATCACTCCCGAATTGCGGAAGTATCTCTACGAGCGCACCCAGGCCGATGATGGCGTGAAGGGACTTTACATCGCCCGTCTCAACAAGATCTTCGGTGTCTATAACCGGGGATGGTCCAACGACTATCAGTTGCGCTTCTTCATCCGCGAGGGCACCGAGTGGCCTCCCTATGTCCATATCTTTCCCAAGGTCAACGGCAGGGTGGAGAAGGCCCCGCGACAATACAAGATGCTGCACCTGGCCGATGAGACCACCGTCCAGTTGATAGCGAAGATGAACCAATATACCGACAGCGAAGTGGACAAGAAGGCCGACCGAGGCTTTGGCGTTGTGGCGTTGTTCACCCGCCCGTTGTTCCGCTTCATCGCCAGTTTCTTCTTCCGTGGCGGTTTCAGAAACGGCAAGCGTGGCCTCCTTGGGGCCATTCAGGAAGTGATCTACCAATTGGTTTTGGTGTCCAAGATAATAGAGAAAAAGCTTAGGGAACAAGCGTGATCGAGTCGTGCGCCACGAGCCCAACTCCTGTGGCCGTCGGCGTGGTGCTTTGACCTGCCCACCATGACGGGTACAGCATTCATGCTTTTCTCTCATTATATATATAAGACAAAACTATGGAGCATATTTGGGGACAAATAGGGTTGGCATGCTTGCTCTGGCTGGGCAACTACGCCCTCTATCGTGCCTGCAACCACGGCATTTCGCCCAGTGCCAAACTACAACAACTGTTGCGTTACCTGCCCGCCTCCCTCGTGGCCGTGCTTCCGCTGGCCGTGACGGAGACCTGCGTCCTGCAGTCGGCGGTGCTGAAACTCTGGATCGTCGCCGAGCTCTGGGCCGCGGCTTTCCCCTTGACCTACCATCTGACCTACCGCAAGATCTCCCCCGACTACGACAACCAGATCGACCCCGCCTTTGCCATCTATCTCTTTGGCATCCTGGCTGGTCTCTCCGTCCTTCTTCCCTCCCTCTGCGTGGCTCCGCTGCTGGTGTTGTCCCTCGTCGCCCCGCTGTTTCTGATAGGCTATTACCTCCTCTACCATCACGTCATCGACATGAATGGCATGCTGTTGATCCGTCAGACCAATTACAACGAGATCATCGAGTTTTTCCGCTCCAGCCCTTTGTGGAAGACCCTTGCCGGCCTCGTCTTGTTGTCAGGCCTTGTCCTGGCCTTTGTCCTGATCGGCCAACCGCTGGCCGTCGGTGCTGCCTCGCTATGGAGCAGCGCCCTCATCGTCGTCCTGCTGGGCGCGGTGGCCCATTATCTTTTCAAGCCCCTCCACAGCCTCTTCTCCCGCACCGGACTGGCCAAACTCTACCTTGACGTGAGTGAATACGCGCGCAGCAACAGTCGCTACGTTCAGAATCAGCAGCAGCGCATGGAGCACCTGGAGGCCCGGGCCCTCCATCCCTTGTCCGCCCCCCACACCTTCCTGCTGGTCATCGGCGAGTCGGCCACGCGCGAGTATATGAGCGCCTTTGTGCCGATGGCGGAGGACACAACCCCCTGGATGCGCGCCCTCAGCGAGGACAGCGCCCATTGCGTCCTCTTCCCCCACGCCTACAGTTGCGATATCCAGACCGTGCCCTCGCTGGAGAAAGCCCTCACCGCCTTCAACCAGTATGATGGCGGCCAGTTCTACACCTCCACCTCCATCGTCGATATCGCCAAGCGCCTGGGCTACAAGGTCCACTGGTACAGCAACCAGGGCCATCTCGGTGCCGCCGACACCCCCGTCACCTTGGTCGCCGAGACCTCCGACGTGGCCAAGTGGACCAACCAGCAGTTGGGCAAGAAATATTATGACGAGGCGCTGCTGGACTTCCTCGGCGAGGTCGATCCCACCCGCAACAACCTCGTGGTGCTCCACCTCAAGGGAAGCCACTTCAACTACGAGAACCGCTTCCCCGAGGCCTGCCGCCAGTGGGGCGATGCCGACAACCACGACCTGGTCCTCAACTACAAGAACTCCCTCCACTACACCGACAGCGTCCTGCGGCAGGCTTTCGACACGCTGCGGGCGAAGTGCCACCTCCAGGGCATGATCTATTGCAGCGACCATGGCGTCGTGCCCAACCGCCAGCGGTTGCCCAACTTCTGGGGCTTCGGCTACACCTACATCCCCCTGATGGTGTGGATGAGCGAGGAGTATGTGGCGCGCCGTCCCGATCGGGCCAAGGCCCTCCGTGCCAACAAGGACAAATACTGGACCAACGACCTGCTCTACGACCTGGTGTGCGGCGTGCTCGACGTGGCCAGTCCCGACTATAAGGAGGAAAACTCCCTGGCCTCGCCCACCTATCGCTTCGAGCGCGACGACCTCACGATCATGAAGGGGACAATCCGCATTGCCGACGATCAGGACGGCGCCCCCGAGGCCGCCTCCACCAACTAACCCATACCGACTTTTATGCAGAAGATACTTTACTATACGGTCTATGGCCTCCTCTATGGCCTCTCCTTGCTGCCGTTGCGCCTGCTCTACGTGCTGAGCGACGCCATCTATCTCTTGATATACCACGTCGTCCACTACCGCCGCCGCGTCGTGTGGAAAAACCTGCGCAGCTCCTTCCCCGATCGCACGGAGGCCGACCTGCGGCAGATAGAGAAAGACTTCTACCATTGGTTTTGCGACTATGCGGTGGAGACCATCAAGTTGTTCTCCATCAGCGAGAAGGAGATTCGCCGCCGCATGGTCTTCAAGGGCTCCGACCGTGTGGACGAATGCCTCCTTCGTGGCCAGTCCTGCGCCATCTACCTGGGCCATTACTGCAACTGGGAGTGGGTCACGTCCCTGCCCCTGTGGGTCTCGCAGAAGGGCCAGTGCGCCCAGATCTACCATCCGCTGGAGAATGCGGGCATGGACAAGATGTTCCTCACTATCCGCCAGCGCTTCGGCGCGGTGAGCATCCCCATGGCCGAGTCCATCCGTCGCATCATCGCCTATCGCCAGAAAGGCATCCCGACCGTCGTCGGCTACATCTCCGACCAGAAGCCCTTCTGGTTCAACATCCACCATTGGTGCGACTTCCTCCACCACGATACCCCCGTGCTCTCGGGCACGGAGCGCATCGCGCGCAAACTGGACCAGGCCGTCTTCTACCTCGAGGTCAGCCGTCCGCACCGTGGCTACTACGAGGCCGAGTTCAAGCTCATCACCCTCGACCCCAGCCAGTTTGAGGAAAACCAGCTGACCGATCGCTATTTCCTGATGCTGGAGCACACGATCTGCGAGCACCCGGCCTATTGGCTCTGGAGCCACGACCGCTGGAAGCGCACCCGCGAGCAGTTCAACGACCGCTACTATGTGAAAAACGGCAAGGTCTTCGAGTACGACGTGCCCCTGAGCAAGCGGAAGTGACAAGGGCCTCGCAGACGCCGTCCCCCTCTGACTTGCCCTGGCCTCTGCGCTCCTTCAGCGCGTCATGGCTAAATGGCTGAAAAACATGCCTTCTGGCGCGTTTCTTGAGCCCGAAATCCCCTTATTAAGATTATTTTGCGTTTTGTATTCAAAAAAGTTGCAAAAGATTTGGTGGTTTCAAAAAAACGTTGTTAATTTGCACCGTGATTAGGAATCACGGGCGATTGTACGCAATCTGCCAGCAATGCACTACTCGCGGGAGCGTAAGGTAATTGATGAAAGGTAACAGCAGAAATCCACTACAGGGATGGGCGGTTGTTCTCGGTCATTCATTTCCCCACGCCTCCGCGTTTTTTTGTGCAGCCGTATTTCCTTAATAAAATAGAATACGTTTAAACCAAATAACGACGATATGGAAGTAAAGAATGCATTCGCGGGGACTTTGGAGTCAGGTGACATCCTGGTTCAGATTACCCCCTCGGAGGAAGAGAGCCTTCAGATCGACCTCGACTCGACGGTAGAGTACCAGTTCGGCGGCCAGATTCGCAAGGTCATCAAAGAGACATTGGAGAATTTGGGCGTGAAGAAGGCCCATGTGAAGGCTACCGACAAGGGTGCCCTCGACTGCACCATTCGTGCGCGCGTCACCGCTGCTGCAGTCAGAGCCACGGGCAAGGATGTCTGGGAGGATTAGTCCTCGACCACGTATCCTTGGAATCTATACTAACGGAAGTCTAAACAGAACAAAGTAACCGACAGAAGAAGTATGCAGAGATTAAGAAGAACTATGATGTTCGTGCCGGGCAACAACCCCGGTATGATGCAGGACGCCTTCATCTACGGTCCCGACTCGATTATGCTCGACTTGGAGGACTCTGTGACGATGGCTGAGAAAGATACCGCACGTTTGCTCGTTTACAACGCGCTGAAGACCATCGACTACGGCACGACCGAGATGGTGGTGCGTGTCAACCCGCTCTCCACGCCGTATGGCAAGAAGGACATCGAGGCCGTCGTCAAGGCTGGCGTCGATGTGGTTCGTATGCCGAAGACGGAGACCGCCGATGAGGTGCGTGAGATGGAGGCCGAGATCGAGCGCGTGGAGAAGGAGATTGGCTGCCTTGGCCGCACGAAGATCATGGCTGCCATCGAGAGCGCGCTGGGCGTGGTCAACGCCTACGCCATCGCCACCGCCTCCAAGCGCATGATGGGTATCGCCCTTGGCGCCGAGGACTATTGCGCCAACCTCAAGACGCAGCGCACGCCGGAGGGCATCGAGTTGCTGCTCGCCCGTCAGACCATCGTCGTGGCTGCCCGTGCTGCTGGCATCGACGCCCTCGACACGGTCTATTCCAACCTCAACGATATGGAGACCTTCCGCAAGGAGGTGGAGCAGATCCACAAGATGGGCTTCGACGGCAAGTCTATCATCAACCCGCGCCAGATTGATATCGTCAACGAGGTGTTCACCCCGTCTCAGAAGGCCATCGACAAGGCCATGGCCGTCGTCGGCGCCATCAAGGAGGCCGAGAAGCGCGGTTCGGGTGTGATTGCATTGAACGGTAAGATGGTCGACCGCCCCGTCGTCCTTCGCGCACAGAGAACGATTGATTTGGCCGTTGCGGCAGGAGTTATAAAGAACGAGGATTTGGCATGAGCAATTTAGAGGAAAGACAGGCTTTGATCGGCGAGATGGCCGAGCACCTGAAGAAGAATATTTATCACAGCGAGGAGCGCAAGATCACCACGCCCCGCAAGGAGTATCAGGCTGAGAGCCAGAAGGTGGTTTCTCTGGAGGAGGCTATCCGCCGTTCCGGTCTGAAGGACGGCATGACGATATCCTTCCACCACCACTTCCGTGGTGGCGACAAGGTGCTCAACATGGTGATGGACAAGATCGCCGAGATGGGCATCAAGGACCTCCACGTGGCTGCTTCCAGCCTGAACGACGTCCACAAGCCCCTCATCGAGCACATCAAGAACGGCGTCGTGACCCGCATCTCCACCTCCGGTATGCGTGGCGAGCTGGCCAAGGCCATCAGCCACGGCATCCTCAAGGAGCCGGTGGTGTTCCGTTCCCATGGTGGCCGTGGCTCTGCCATCGCCAATGGCGACATCCATATCGACGTGGCCTTCCTCGGCGCTTCTTCCTGCGACCCGATGGGCAACTCCTGCGGTTTCTCCCGTTCCGAGAATGCCAAGAGCATCTGCGGCTCCCTGGGCTACGCCCTTCCCGACGCCCGCTATGCCGACAACGTGGTGATCCTCACCGACGACCTCGTGAGCTATCCCAACACGCCGACCTCCATCTCTGAGCACGATGTGGACTGGGTGGTCGTCGTCGATTCCGTCGGCGATTCTTCCAAGATCGCCTCGGGTGCCATCCGCGATACGAAGAACCCGCGCGACATCCTGCTCGCCAAGGAGGCTTGCAAGGTGATCGTCAATAGTGGCTACTTCAAGGAGGGCTTCTCCATCCAGACTGGTTCTGGTGGTGCCTCGCTGGCCGTCGTCAAGTATCTGCGCCAGACGATGATCGACCAGAACGTGAAGGCTTCCTTCGCCCTCGGCGGCATCACCGCCCACATGGTGAAGCTCCACGAGGAGGGACTCATCGACCACCTCATCGACGTGCAGTCGTTCGACAAGGTCGCTGCCGAGTCCATCAAGGTCGATCCGAAGCACAAGGAGGTCTCTGCCAACGAGTATGCCTCTGCCGACGAGCCCGGCGCCGCCACGAAGTTCCTCGACATCGTGATCCTCTCCGCCCTGGAGGTGGACGTCAACTTCAACGTCAACGTGCTCGTGGGTAGCGACGGTATCATCCGTGGCGCCATCGGTGGCCACCCCGACACCGCTGCCGACTCTGCCCTGAGCATCGTCGTCTGCCCGTTGCTTCGCGGCCGCATCCCGTGTGTCGTCAATGAGGTGACCAACCTCATCACGCCGGGATCCACCGTCGATGTCGTCGTGACGGAGTATGGCGTGGCTGTCAACCCGCGCCGTCCGGATCTCGCCGAGCGCATGCAGGCTGCCGGCATCAAGCTCGTCACCCTGGAGAGCCTCCGCGACCGTGCCCTCCGTGTCATCGGCACGCCCGCCCCGCTGCCCTTCGGCGACAAGGTGGTCGGTGTGGTGATGAACCGCAACGGCGAGGTGATGGATGTCATCAAGAACATCAAGGACTAATCCTTCGTACAAAATAGGAGAAGATGGCGGTTGGCCTGCCCTGGTGCATGGCCAATCCCTCTCCTCCCTTATTGATTTAAAAAAAACAACCATACGTTGATGGAAATCACGCTCGAACAGCTATTGAAGAGCCGCGACCAGCGGTGGGACAGGGAGAGGCGCCTTTTGCAGGAGTTTCCTGGCCAGACGCTTGTCGTGCTGACCGTCGTCATGCCGGGCCGCGTCAAGCGCAATGCCCAGACGCGCGTCATCGCCCGTGCTGCCGAGGCTGCCGTCCAGGCCTTCCTGGGTCCGAAAGTGGTGCTCCGCTACACCAACGACGCGCCGACGGGCTACGAGGCCTATTGGATCGTGCGTGCCGAGGCGCGCAGCGTGAAGCGCCAGATGTGCGGCATCGAGGATTTCCATCCCCTGGGTCGGCTTTTTGACCTCGATGTCATCCAGTCCGACGCCACCCCTCTCTCGCGCACCGACGTTGGTTTCGCGCCGCGCCGCTGCCTGCTCTGCGATCAGGAGGCCCGCTGGTGCATGCGCAATCATACCCACACGCAGGAGGAGATCCTCCAGCGCATCGACGAGATGGTGAGAGAGTTTAACGCTGAAAACTGACGCTTATGTATGCCGACTACGAGATAAGAGAAGTGCCCATCGGTTATGGACCCGCTCGCCGCAAGGTGGAGGAGTTTCTCGGAAAGCGCACCTTGCGACTCGACAAGGTCGATTACTACGAGGCCATCTACCCCTGTGGTGGCGACGAGATGCTGGCCGTCGGAGGCCTCTTGGGCGACGCCATCCGTTGCATCGCCGTCAAGGAGGGCATGGAGGACGAGCACCTGGCCAACCGCCTGGTGTCCCATCTGATGGTCATTGTGCAGCGTCGGGGCTACCCCACGGTGAAAGTCTTCACCAAACCCAGCAACAAAGCCGTTTTCGAGAGCCTGGCCTTCGAGACCCTGGCCGAGACCGACAGCGTGGTCTTCATGGAGAACGGACAGATGCCGTTGCGGGACTATCTGCTGAGCCTGGAGCGGCTGGCACGCCCCGGCAAGTCGGGCGTGATCGTGATGAACTGCAATCCCTTCACCCGCGGCCACCGCTACCTCATCGAGGAGGCTTCCAAGCAAGTGGACAACCTATACGTTATTCCCCTCAAGGAGAATAATCGCAACTTCAACTACGAGGAGCGGCGCGAGATGATCCGTCTCGGCACCGCCGACCTCGCCAATGTGACCGTCTGCGAAGGCAGCGCCTATGCCATCTCCCAGGCCACATTCCCCACCTATTTCCTCAAGCAGCTCGACAAGGCTTCGGAGAATCAGATCGAACTGGATCTCCAGATCTTTGCCCGCTACCTGGCCCCCGCCCTGGGCGCCACGGTGCGCTTCGTTGGCACCGAGCCCTTCGACCCGCTGACGCGCCGCTACAACGAGATGATGACCGAGCTGCTGCCGAAGAGCGGCATCGAGGTCGTCCAGATTGAGCGCAAGGAGCTGGAGGAGAAGCCCATCAGCGCCTCGCGCACCCGGGCCTTCATCGAGAACAACAAGCTCCATGCCGCCATGCAGCTCGTGCCTCCCACGACCCAGCCCTACATCATGGCCAAGTTTGCCGTCGATGCGCTCCAGCAGGAGCTCGACACCACGCCGAAGCCCGGACTGGTTGACAAGGACAACTCCGGGGCCCATACCGACATGGACTATATCCTCATGGAGCGCAGTATCAAGTCGCTGCGCCCCTATTTCGTCCGTCTGGCCCAGCTCGGCCTGTCCGCGGACCAGCTCACCACGGCCGACGTGCAGCGCATCGGCATCGAGGCCGAGGCCGCCATGCTGCGCACCACCCACGGGGTCAACACCCACCGCGGCGCCCTGTTTGCCCTTGGCATCACGGTCGCCGCCGCCATGTGGCTCTACGCCCACGAGGGGCAGGAGGTGCGCAAGGAGCGTCTGCAGCAGATGATCCAGGAGATAGCGGCGGGCTTCCCTCCCTCCGCCGATACCCACGGCGCTGAGGTCGTTGCCAAGGCCCATGTCAAGGGCGCACGGGAGAACGCCGTCGAGGGCTATCCCGACCTCTTCGAGACCTGGGGCCCCTACTACCGCAAGCTGCGCGAGGACCCGCACCGCGCCCACCGCACGCTGCTCAAGATCATGTCGATGCTGCAGGACACCAACATCTATTACCGCACGGATGCCGAGACGGCCGAGATCGTACGCCAGTCGAGCGGCCAGTTGCTCCAGCGGTTCTCCATCAATTCGCTCCGCGAGGCCGATGCCGAGT
>ERZ780167.1141-NODE-1141-length-24584-cov-13.687227_pt1 | contig 24584 bp, 15 predicted proteins | sample MGYA00510982_ERZ780167 | MGnify/ENA primary metagenome ERZ780167 (study PRJEB29588, sample SAMEA2146107) | human gut metagenome | biome: human gut; feature: human-associated habitat; material: faeces | place: Denmark | collected 2008/2010 ... | reverse complement strand
GCTTTTATGCGCCGTCCATGGCGCATAACGCCTTGCCCAGCCGTCCTTGGCTGGGCATTTCTGTGCTTCGTGGGCATAATTTCTACAGTATCTAGGCAGCTTCGCTATTCGCCCTCCCGAGCCTGTGTGTGCCTGCCGCCCGGGTTCCTTACGCTGTGGCTCTATTTACCTTCTTGTCGCTTTGCCCACGGCTATTGCCGTGGGCTCGCTCTGTGCCTAGCCCAGCATCACATCGAGTGTCATCATGAGGCAGAAGCCCACCATAAATGCTATGGTGGCGCGGTTTGAGTGACCTCCCTCTGACATTTCCGGCACGAGTTCTTCTATGACTACATATATCATGGCTCCGGCGGCGAAGCTTAGCAGGTACGGCATCACCGGCTCTATTATTCCGATGGCAAGTATCGTAAGTATTCCCGCTATCGGCTCGACTATTCCCGACAATACTCCGTATACAAAGGCTCTTAGCTTTGAGCTTCCTGTGCTATGTAATGGCATGGATATGATTGCGCCCTCCGGGAAATTCTGTATGGCTATTCCGATTGCCAGTGAAAGGGCTGCTGCCCTCGTGATGGTGGTGGTTCCTGATATCCAGCTTGCGTAGAGCACTCCGACTGCCATGCCCTCCGGTATATTATGTAATGTAACTGCAAGCACCATCATTGTCTGTCTGCTGAAGTTACTCTTTGGACCCTCGACTGAATTATCGAGATGCATATGTGGTGTGATTGTATCCAGTATCAATAGGAAAAACATTCCGAGCATAAAGCCTGCTACCGCCGGGACGAACTGCATTTTTCCAAGGCTCTGTGACTGATCAAGTGCCGGAATCAGAAGACTCCAGACTGATGCCGCAATCATTACGCCTGCTGCAAAGCCACTGAGCATTTTTGTGGTCTTTACGGAAAGCTCATTTTTCATAAAAAGTACACATGCCGCACCGAGCGACGTGCCTATAAATGGTATTAATAAACCTAATATGGTTGATGTAATCATGGTTGCCTCCTATTCTGCTGTTTTTCTATTTTACACAAACTTCCCATATATAAAACTATATTTACCGGAGAGTATACCGTTGTTCCGAAGAAAAAAATATGAGGAATACACTGTATGCTAGGCCGGTATCACAAAATAAAATATGGGAAGTTTGAATATTTTATTATTCAACATATTATTTCTTATATCGTTTCGTATATCATTTTACAGTAACTGAATATTCAAAACCACTTAATGTAAAACAGCTGCAAGTAATTAGTCTTCTCTAACCCGATTACAGTTTAATACACCTATATAATTTCGTCAACCGGCTTCTGTGAGCCTTACTCGTTACTGTTCACACCTAGCAGTGTGACCAGCAACGATTACAGCCCATTTAAAATACTCCATAGCTTAGATACAGTCGAATTATACTTCTTTGCACAGCAATGCCCTGACAAAACGTCAGGGCCGGGTATCACATGCCACAGATGGCATATAAAATGGCTTCTAATACCGATTCCTGCAAAGAGGCTGTCTTCCCACACATATATTATCCTTTGTACGGTCACGAAGCTCCGGCACCGGATTTGGCGCCACCTCAAAGCGATAATCCTCCCCGTTTTTGCGGATATAATCCTCAATAAAGGTATGGCTCATTACATTTCTTACCGGGTCATTGACCAGGCGCTGATATCTGATAAATGTTTCAGGAGCATTGGTTCTTACATCCACATACCTTTCACGGCATGCTGTATCGTTTACCGTACTGCCAAGCACACACCTGACATACTCAATATTGCTCTCCAGCACAAGAGGAGCCGGGAACTCAGCGTCAGGGATGACCTCCTGCCAATCCTTTTTCTCGTACTGTCTTAGCAGCTCAAGTGCAATATGCAGATGCTTAAGCTCCTGTTCAAACATAAACTGCCATATGCCACGTATTCTTGTATCCGTCTCCGTTTCATAACAGCTCCAATACAGCCAGCACTCGACATACTGATGAACAAGGAGATTTTCAAGGCGACTCATGCATGGCTTCAACAGACTGCCATACTGTGTGACATGCTGTTCCTCGACCATTCCGATTTCCTGATATAGCCTGCGTCCCATCTCATCAGGCCAAAGTGCCGCTGTGTTCATATAGTAGTTCATAGTCTGCTGTTCTGCTGCTGTGATTACGTTTGCAGCCAGCACATCCATTGTCGCAGGGCATTTATCCGTCATCGGATATCGTATTGAATCATATGGATGCCTGTGGTGTGAAATAGTCGGTCTGCCCGGTGTGATTTCCGTATAGCCTCCGACAAGCTTCTCTGCGTGCTCACCTGTGGTAAAATCAAGATAATCTGCATAGCGGTACAAATGATCAAAATCCTCGAGCAAGGCAAAATCAAGCGCAGACTTAATATTTTTGTCATTTACTCGTTTTGCAAGATGCGCAGTCAGATCAACCGCCAGCTGCTCGTAGCCTATGGTGTGCTCCAATGCCGACTCATCTGCCGGCTTTAAATGTGTGAGTATTTTCTGCTGCTGTTGCTCACTTTTCCTGATGTATGCAAGCTTTCGTCTAAGCTCATCATCACCTACGCTTCTTGAAAACTGATGTGAAAACCACACGTTTTCAAATTCTGTACCATTCATCAATATGATTCTCGTCCTTGTATACGGATTTACCTCATTTTTGTTATATGGTTTTACCCAGAATTTCTCCCAGTCAACAAATAAATCGCCGGTTCTCTCCGGCCTCATTTTAAATGGATTCATAATACAAACATACCTCCTTCATGCTATTGTATGCACGAAGGAGGTATGCTGTGCGTATGAATCACATTCTAATAATTTGTCAAATATATATGTGTATTTAGAGTTTTCCGAATCAGCCTCATAAGAGCCTTTCCTGCTCTATTGTTTTATCCGATTCAAGAATTGCTTCTTTTAATTCAGCAAGCAATCCTGCATCCTTTTTTTGAAGTTTTTCCCTAGTTGAAGCCTTAAGTGGTATTCCAGCGTCTTTTTTTAATGCTTCCTCAAAATCCGCTACCCCCATTCTATAAGGCATTAGTTTTTCAAAAATTCTATCCTTAATAAACAAGAATATGCTTATCCCTCCAAAATCCATATCTCCCCAATGGAGGAACTCACATTCCTTAGATACAATAAGGCTTAATTTCTTTAGAAAATACACTTCCTTAGGAGTAAAATAACCATGACAAAAAATATACAAGGTATTCTCATCATATTGCATACTTTCATAGTTAGCCTTATTTTCTATGGTCATAATTCTTTTGCATCCTGCAAGCGAAACCGGACTTGCATGCTCAAGTGTCTGCGTATTAATAATGGTTCCATAAATCTGCTTTGACGTATCAATAACACATGTATCATCAATTCTATATGACAATGGTCCCTTCCATTCCATTGTCTGTGCATATGACATAATGCCATGCATCTTCAAAATTTCAAGCCCCGACTTCTTTTTATCCTCTTTGGCATCATCTTCCTCTCCCTCTGTATCATAATCCTCCATATCCTTCTCATAATATGGAGAATATTTAGTCAGAATTGATACCATCTTTTGTCGATAGCATTTTTCAAATTTCTTTGAATCTTTAAAAACCTTTGCACTAAAAACACGCTCCCACACAGGCGCCTTTATTCTTGTTATAGCATTGATACACTTAAAACGCATATCCTCCTCAGCCTCTGTGACACTCTTTCCGGCTTCCAGACGCCCCAAAATATCATCATAATATCTGCATATCCAATCGCAGTCACCAACCTCTGATTTCCACTGCTTTACAGACTCTATCAATCTTACCTGTTTTGCTCTTGAATCCTCAACACCCTCAAGCCGACACAGCTCCGGTATGCTGCTGACATCACAATCAATTTTTTTAATATCGCTGTTGACCTGAATCCAACTAATTCTTATCTTCCCATCGTGGCCTGCTTGTGTATTATTCTCTATGAACCTTGCCTGATCGATTAGTTTCCGGCGTCCACCAACAAATTCCATCATTTCTGTTATTTTGTTCAGATGTTTTTCTCCGGTTAGTTTTCCTGACCGGTATCCTTCGGTGTCTGTTTTTTTTATAATATAGCCTGCAAGCGTGTGCTTAATTGGAGTTTTTCCCATAGCATAATACCCCTGTAAAACAATTAATACGTCCTATCACTTTTCCTCAAACAGCTCGATTTCCTCGCCAAGTGGTCCTTTGCAGAATGCTATGCGCGCCGGAAATACCGGTGTTGATGCGATTTCTATATCCTTCGGCTCGATAAATACCTCGTATCCTGCTGCTTTTACAGCCTCTACACACGCATCCACATCATCTGTTGCGAATGCGAAATGACGAATCACACCTTTTCCCGGTGCATCATCTCCATCATTAAAAATCTCAACAATTCCGTTTCCGGTATCACGCATGATTCCTGCCTGCCATTCCCTTGCGACCGGGATTCCCAGAATGTTTTTGTAGAAATCTATTGTCTTTTCATATTCCTCTGTGCTGCTGCACTTCATTGATACGTGATGTATACCTTTTATTAAGCTCATTGTTTTCTCCCTTTAATTTTTTGGAGCTGTTTTGTGATTTATAGTGATTTCAGCTACTTTTTCCCGCTATTTTTCCGGCTTTTGGGCTGAATTTTAGGAGCTGTTTTGGAGATTTCTGCAGTTTCAGCTACTTTTCTCGCTATTTTTCCGGCCTTTGGGCTGAATTTTGGATGCTGTTTTAAAAGTTTTAGGAATTACAGCTCCCCAGTGCCTGCCTACTATGCTATCAACCTATGGCTATTGTACATTATGTCAATTTAGTCCTACTTAGTAAAATGATGTGAGAGTCAAAAGGTATCCAATTCAGGATCCCTTAAATCATATTATATCTATAAAATTTTCTATTGTCCATATATACAGACGATTATGATTGCGGCCACGCAGCTATGAAGGCACTGAACAATTACGAAATTTATTTGCAAATTCGTACGCTTCATTATACTATATACTCATAGTATCAGAAAATAAGTACAATCTACAGGAGGATTATCATGATAATAAAAAACGGCATTGTAGCAGACCCTGCATCAGGTCTCTACGAACAGATGGATATACTTGTAAAAGATGGAAAAATAGTAAAAATAGCACCTGACATCTCATGTGCGTCAGATGCTGCTGCAACTGAAAAAGAAGAAATAATAGATGCATCCGGAATGATTGTCGGACCTGGACTTATCGACACACATGTGCATTTCCGTGATCCGGGCTTCACATACAAGGAGGATATCCACACCGGTTCCCTGGCTGCCGCAAAGGGTGGCTTCACAACTGTTGTATGCATGGCAAACACAAAGCCTACAGTGGACAATGTGGATACTCTAAAGGACAACCTCACACGTGGAAAGCAGGAAAAAATCCGTATGTATCAGGCCGCTGCAATATCGCACTCCCTCAAAGGACAGGATGAGGTTGACATGGCAGCTTTAAAGGAAGCCGGAGCATGTGGCTTTACCGATGACGGCATCCCGCTTACAAATGCTGCTTTCTGCTACAGAGCCATGCAAAATGCTGCAAAGCTGGATATGCCGATAAGTCTCCATGAGGAGGACCCTGCATTTATCAAAAACAACGGCATCAACCATGGAAAAATATCTGACGCTCTCGGTATCTACGGCTCACCATCCATCGCTGAGGAAGCCCTTGTCGCAAGAGACTGTCTGCTTGCGCTGCGCAGTGGTGCTGATGTTGTAATACAGCACATCAGCTCCGGTGTATCTGTTGATATAGTCCGCACCTACAAAAAGCTTGGTGCAAGGCTCCATGCCGAGGCCACTCCACATCACTTCACGCTGACTGAGGATGCTGTCTTAGAGCACGGCACCCTTGCCAAGATGAATCCGCCTCTGCGCACTGAAGCAGACCGTCAAAAGATTATAGAGGGACTTATCGATGGCACAATAGACCTTATCGCAACAGATCATGCGCCTCACAGCACTGAGGAAAAATCAAAGCCTGTAACCGAAGCTCCAAGCGGTATCATCGGTCTTGAGACATCTCTTGCTCTTGGTATCACAAGCCTTGTCAAACCGGGCCATCTGAGCATGCTTGAGCTTTTGGAAAAGATGACTATCAATCCTGCCAGGCTGTACCACATGCCTTACGGTACTATCTCAGAGGGTGCTGCTGCAGATTTTGTCATCTTTGATCCTGACGAAAAATGGGTACCATGCGAATATGCATCAAAATCATCAAACACACCTTTCACCGGCATGGAACTGACCGGTAAGGTTAAGTACACCGTATGCGGTGGAAATGTGATTTATTCGGATAAATAAATTGTGTATGCACTATTAAAAAAGCAGATTGTGAACTCATATGTCCACAATCTGCTTTTTTCTACTTTTCCACCAGCTCCAGGCAGTCTCCATAGTGCCTCTGCAGTGACTTTAAGTCCATAATCATCACATAAAATACTCTACCATTGTGCACTGAATCCACTATCCTGTCATGATCGAGCACTGAAATATATGTGCCGTCTGCTTTTTTCATATGAAAGAAAATATAATCATTTGAGTGTCCTCCGTTAATCTGCGACCATATGCTTTTTTGACAGTTTTCCTGTTCATCCGGACGTATCAGATTACAGAAGCTCTTACCTGTATATGCAAGCAGCTCGTCCATATTTTTACAGCCTGTAAGCCTAAGCAGCTCATTGTTTGCAAGCAGGATCTCATCATTTTCTTTATCTGCCCTGTAAACAATGAACGCTCCCGGCATATTGTCAATAATATCCTTCACGGCAAATCCAAGCTTCGCACGGCTCTTTATACGCTCCCCCTCACGGTATGCCATGCAGCCGTTCTTCCCACGCATTTTCACCTCATAAAGTGCCATATCCGCACACCGCATGAGCTGTGAACGGTCATCAGCCAAAACAGGATACTCCGCAAAGCCCAGTGAAATGGTAAATGTATGTTCTTCACCTTTACAATAAAATTTCTTGGTTTCTCCTGTAAACTTCTTAAGAAAAGGCTTAACCTCCTCTACCGTGCAATCCGGCATAAAAATGCTAAACTCATCGCCTCCGTTTCTGCCTAGTATAACATCCTTTGAAAAATATTGCTTCATGCTCTCTGCAAGCTTCTGCAGTGCACCATCACCTGCCGCATGTCCATACACATAGTTGACCAGCTTGAAATCGTCAATATCAAGCATTGCCACAACACAATGCTTTTGCGGATTCTGTCTCATATATTGCTCAACCTGCTCATCAAAACCGTGCCTGTTGTAGATACCGGTCAGTGCATCGGTCACAGCCAGTCTCTTGAAATTCTTCCTGTTCTCATTGATTGAAATCAACGCTGCTGTAAGCCCTGCCAAAAGCAGGACAATAACTCCACCTCCGATGAACAGATATAGCAGATATCTGTTATTGTAAAACCCACTCTTGGGTAAAATCTCAAGCCTCCACTTATATCCATACACGTTAAAGTCATATATCACCGGATCGTTCAACTCTTCCTTTGAACCGTAAACCCACTCATACGTATCATCCCACGGCGAAGCAAACTTCTGCAGACTGTACTTATATCCAAAACTGGAAAGAGCCTCTACAGATTCAGAAAAAATTTCCGGAACTTTCAGTATAACAATTGTGAAGCCCCAAAAGCTCTTCTGACCATTTTCATTCTCCAAATAAACCGGATTGCGCACTGCTATACCATATCCGCCCTGCTTCAGCTCCAATGGTCCCTGCATAATTACAGTGTCATTATCCCTCGCATAGCGCGAAATCTCTCCCCTGTCACTATCATTTATCAGATCAATCTTACTGGATTCATTACTCTCCTCTGGATATATTTCAGACACAACTCCATTCGGTGCTATCTGTATACTCTGAATCGAATCGTCCATCATATTTGCTGCAATATCATAAAACCTATTTATATTTCCATCACCACTTATGACAACCTGCTTTAAGCTATCGGTAACTCCTATTCCCTCCATAAGCTCGCCATATATACGCTCCGTATATGTCATCGCATTGAGCTTTGCATTTGTCCTGTTCTGCTGTTCCTGACTCTCGCCGACTACATATATAGCGCCGATTAACGCACACATGCCCAATATAAATACCACTGCCGGAATAATGAATCTCTTTTTTAGCTTTTTCATTTGTATCACTTTCTAAAATCAATGTCTATCTGTTCTATATGATTTTAATATTATAGCTTTACGATAAGAAAATGTCTATAAATTTACTTAGTTCATATCAATATTTTTCAGTTGCTCACCCGCTCGAGGAGGCAAATACTTTCTACGTGCGTCGTATGAGAAAACTGATCAAATGCCTGCCACTTCATGAGTTCATACTTCTCTTCACAGAGTATCTTCAAATCCCTTGCCAATGTTGCCGAATCGCAGCTCACATATACAATCCTCTCCGGTGACATCGCAAGCATTGTGTCCAGACACTTCTCATCGCAGCCCTTTCTTGGAGGGTCAACAACTATCACATCCGGGCGAAGCATATCTGTACGTCCGGTGGATGCTGTATCATCAGTGATTTTCTCAGTTTTCTTTGCATTCTCATAAAACTGCGGCAGCACCTCCTCAGCCTTTCCTACGAAAAACTGAGCATTTGTGATGCCATTGAGCTTCGCATTGTTTTTGGCATCCTCGATTGCCTGAGGCACTATTTCCACTCCGTACACCTGCTTTGCCTTCTGTGACAAAAAGAGCGATATGGTACCGATACCACAGTAGAGATCCCAGACATTTTCATTTCCTGTGAGCCCTGCAAATGCAAGTGCCGTGCTGTAAAGCTTTTCTGTCTGCTTCGGGTTTACCTGATAGAACGACTGTGGCGAAATCTGATATGTGATGCCTGTCCCCTGTGGTGTGAAATCAGGGTAAGAAAGCAGATGGATGGTGTCCTCAATATATGGTCTTCCCCATATGCAGACTGTCTTTTTGCCGAGGATGACATTTGTGTTTTCCTTATTGATATTGTAGGAAATGGATGTCATTCCATCGATTTTTGAGAGTCTTTCGCACAGTATATCTGCTGCATTCCCGGCTCGGCGTTTTGCTTCAAGACTGTCCCCATTTATCACAAGACACACCATAATCTGCTTTGATGTAAATCCATATCTGATAAGCACATGGCGCACGAGCCCTTTGTGTGTGTTCTCGTCATACGGCGTGATGCCGCACTCATTCATCCATTCCTTTATGATGTCGAGTATCTCTTTGTTTTGCGGCACCCCAAGCCTGCAGTCCTCGACCGGGATGATATTGTGGCTTCGCGATGCATAAAAGCCTGTCACTATATTGCCATCCCTGTCATATCCCACCGGAAACTGTGCCTTGTTGCGATAGCGGTATGGATTGTCTACGCCAACAGGAGGCTGCATTTTACTGTCCAGCTCTGCCTCGGAAAATCCACCTATACGCATGAGATTGTTGCGCACCTTATTATTTTTAAATTCAAGCTGCTTTTCATAGGAGAGCGCCTGTATCTGGCAGCCGCCACACCTCTTGTGCAGCTCACATTGCGGCTCAACGCGAAAAGTGGAAGGGGTCTTAATCTCTTCCACTCTTGCGTAGCCATAGTTTTTCTTTAATTTTGTTGCGCGGGCTGTTATGACGTCACCGATCAGTGCATCCTTTACGAAAAAGGTCATGCCATCATAATGTCCGATACCCTCGCCATCTGTTCCCATATCTGTTATTTCAAGTTCAAATATGTCATTTTTTTTCATGCTTTTCTCTTCTTTATTTATATATATAATTACTCTTTATAATGTTTGTATCCGGCGCAAGCTTTCACACCAAAAATCACACCATAGCTATATTTAATATCGTCCGCCTTTTTACACACTTGTTCTGCGGAAATTCGTCTCCATAAATCTGTTGTAGCCCTGCCACTTTGTATCGTTTTCAGGCACATTTACAAGCAGCTCCCTGAAGGTCTCCATCTTGGCATCTATGTTGTCGGCAAAGCTAAGTGCAAGTGCCTCGACAAGTGCCGGCTTTTTAGGAGAGCCAAACTCAAGCTCGCCGTGGTGGGCAAGTATACAGTGCTTCAGCTCGTTTGCGAGCACTACCGGGAAGCCGTCGATGCTCTTAATCGCATCGCCTACCCACTCTGCACCAATCATGATATGTCCGAGGAGCTGACCAGCGTCTGTATAGTCATTCTCCGGGAAAGTAGAAAGCTCCTTTAATTTTCCGATATCATGGAAAATAGCTGCTGTAAGAAGCAGGTCACGGTTTAAAACCGGATACATTTTTGCAAAGTAATCACAGTTCTTCGTCACACCGAGTGTATGCTCCAAAAGACCGCCTACAAAGCCGTGGTGCACACTCTTTGCGGCTGAATGGAACTTGAAGCGACGCTCAAACTCCTTATTGTCAAAAAAGCTATGTAAGAGCTGTGACAGGTACTGATTCTTTACAGAGCCGATAAAGCCCATGAGTTCCTTATACATGACCTCGACATCCTTATCGCTGACCGGCAGATAATCCGCAGGGTCATATTCTCCCTCGTTTACCTTTCTCGCACGCTTTATGGAACACTGCAAATTGCCCTGAAAGCTTGTGATATCACCGGTTATGGCTATGTAATCCATTGCATCAAATTCCTCAATGCCTACTGAGCCCACATCCCATATCTTGGCATCCAGCGTGCCTGTCTTATCCTGCAGGATAACATTGTCATAAGGCTTTCCGCTTTTGGTCATGGCTGTCTGCTTGCTCTTGCATAAAAAAATCTCATTGATTCTCTCTCCCTCGCGGAGAGTTGAAATATACTTCATATATCCTCCTAATTTCGGCTAATTCATCACTCCGATTTTCACCTGACAGGTAATCTCCGTGTAGCCGTTGCTTCCTTTTCTCTTTACTTTCAGATTGCAGGTATCCTCAGGCTTTTGCTGCATAAGCTGTGTGTTGTACGCGGACACATTCGACACCTCTGTATTGTTTACCGCAACTATCACATCTCCGCTTTGAAGCCCCGAGACAAATGCCGGTGAATCCATGGTAACCTGCTTTATATAAACACCCTTTGGGATGTTATATCTGTTTGCTATTTTTTCTGTAACTGTAGTACAGGTGATGCCTATGTACGGCACATCTGCGCCGCTCTCGAGCTTTTCAATGACAGGTGACAGGTCGCTTATGCTGACAGCCGTGAGCGTATTGTTTTCCTCCGCCGGATTGAAATCCTGCAGCGAAAGCCCTATGACCTGACCATCTGTATTAATCAGTATACCGCTCTGCAACTTGTTGCTTGCGATATCTGTGGTGAGCACCGAGTAATTGTTGTCCTGCGCCGACAGCTCGTTGGCTGTTGACGTTACAAGACCTGTGAGAATGGCATAGTTTGCCTCAAGTGCAATGACAGATGCTCCTCTTGAAACAATATTTGAATTACCAAGCTCCGCAACCGCTATAGCCCCTGTTGTGGCGTCGTCCAGAAGTGACTTATCCACGGAAATGATTGCTATACCTGTATTGCTGTCATACTTGACCAGCGCAGCATCAGCCACCATGTCGTTTACAAAGGTTACACTAAGCTTATCCGCCTTATCCACTACATTTTTCTCTGTCAGAATGATTAGCTGCTTTCCATTGTCCTTCAGTATCACTCCCACACCCTGACCCTCGGTCTCATAGGAATTGTTGAAAATATCAGTGGCATCTGTCACACCCGTGACTCCTACTACAAATTTTGTAGCTGTGGCTCCTACTCTGTAAAGCTGGTTCTGCACTGCCTGATAATCTGCGAGTGTAGGCTGATAGGTCTGCGAAGACGGCTCCGAAGAAGTGCCGGACTCTGTGCTTTGTGTACCATTTTCACTATATGCATAACTGCTGTCATCTATGCCCGGCTGCTGTGTGGCTGTCTGCACATCATTATTATTTTTTCCATCTGAAGCTTTTTTTGATTGTCTGTTGATAACCGGCAGAAATATAGCAAAAACAATGCTTGCAGCCACTGCAAATGCCACTCCGCAGAGTGCTGCTGTGCCTGCTTTTTTTGCAAGTCTTTTTTTATTCAGCGGTTTATCCTTTATCTTTTCTCTGATAAATTGCTCCATATTGTCACCCTGATTAGATGTCTTTAGTTACTATCTTACATTATATTCTGAATTATATTGCGTTGCAACCATATTTTTTCTTTGAGTATGGGCTTTGAGTACGGACTTGCGGCATGTACCCGCCGGACTGCTGCACTGCTCCCACCTGTGCTACGCTGCGTGACTAAGATTCTGTATGGATTATGCATTTACTTTTTCTATACATGACGAAACCGTCGCTACTCGCCTTCCATGGCTCGATAGCTCCTTGCCCCGGCATCCATGCCGTGGCATTTCTGTGTTATGAGCATAATCCTACAGTATCTAAGCCACTGCGCTATTCGCGCCGTTGGGAGCAGTGCAGCAGTCCGGCGGGTACATGGCGCAAGCCCTTACTTTTTGGCTCGTTTAACAAACTGGTTTGTTATGTATTAAACTTTATGTTATCATCTTGTAATTATCATTTAATACATATTTATTATGGTTTTTTTTAAGATTTTCAGCTATAATATGATAAGCTATACAGTAAATATGAATTTAATATTCAACTACCGAAATATAAGGATATAGAAATGAATAAAAAAGTTTACAAAACATTGGAATATAACAAAATCCTCACCATGCTAAGCAGCTACGCAGCATGTGATGAGACAAAGAAGCGGTGTCTTTCGCTTGAGCCTATCACCGATTTATGCGAAATCAGACATCTGCAGACCACCACTGCCGATGCACTAAGCCGCCTGTATAAGGACAGCGGAGTGTCCTTCGTTGGCATACACAATGTACATGCTTCTCTAAAGAGGCTTGATATCGGCGGAGCTCTGAATACGACCGAGCTTCTTCGCATCTGCAGTCTTTTGGAGGTTGCAAAGCGCGTGAAGGCTTATGGCAGAAGCGCCATGGATAATGAGAAGCAGGATTCTCTCTCCGGTCTGTTTGCAGGGATTGAACCGGTTTCTGCGCTCTGCGATGAGATTAAGCGGTGCATTTTATCTGAGGAAGAGATTGCTGATGATGCGAGTCCTGAGCTTTTTAAGATAAGAAAGAGCATACGCGGCATGAACGACAGAATCCATGCGCAGCTCACCAAGCTCATGAACAACAGCACAACGAGGACATATCTGCAGGATGCGGTTGTGACCATGCGCGACGGCAGATATTGTCTGCCTGTAAAGGCTGAGGCTAAGGGCAATGTACCCGGCATGATGCACGACCAGTCATCTACCGGCTCTACCCTTTTTATCGAGCCGATGGCTGTCGTCAATTTGAATAATGAGCTCAAGGAGCTTTTCATAAAGGAGCAGGAGGAGATTGAAAAAATCCTTGCAGCGCTCAGCGACAAGGTTGCCATGAATGCGGCTGCTTTGGAGCAGGACTATGAGATTCTTTCAGAGCTTGACTTCATCTTTGCAAAGGCAAATCTGGCTAAATCATATAACGGTGTGGCACCGGAGTTCAACACCGAGGGGCATATCAATATCAGAAAGGGCCGTCATCCGCTTTTGGATGCTAAAAAGGTGGTCCCTATAGATGTACGGCTAGGCGAGGAATATAAGCAGCTCATCATCACCGGACCAAATACCGGCGGTAAGACGGTTTCACTAAAGACTGTCGGACTTTTGACTCTCATGGGTCAGGCAGGTCTTCACATTCCTGCGGCTGACAGGTCAAAGCTCGCCATCTTTGAGGATGTCTTTGCGGATATAGGCGATGAGCAGAGTATTGAGCAAAGTCTCAGTACCTTCTCGTCTCACATGACCAATATCGTAAAAATTCTTGAAAAAGCTGACGACAAAAGCCTTTGCCTGTTCGATGAGCTCTGCTCGGGAACCGACCCGACAGAGGGTGCGGCACTTGCCATCTCAATTTTAAACAGACTGCACCAATATGGCGCCATCACCATGGCCACCACACACTACAGTGAGCTGAAGGTATATGCGCTTTCCACAGACGGTGTGGAAAATGCCTGCTGTGAGTTCAACGTGGAGACTTTAAGCCCTACCTACCGCCTGTTAATCGGTATTCCCGGAAAGAGTAACGCATTTGCAATCTCATCAAAGCTTGGTCTGGACGAAAACATCATCGAGGATGCAAAAAGCAGAATTAATGATAACGACCTTGATTTTGAGGATCTGATTGCAAGCCTCGAGTCACAGCGACAAACTATCGAAAAGGAACAGCTTGAAATCAACAGCTACAAGGCCGAGATTGAAAAACTCAAGAAACAGCTCGAAGAGAAAAATGAGCGCATAGACAAGAGCAAAGACAAGATTTTACGCGAGGCAAATGAGGAAGCCTACAAGATACTGCAGGATGCAAAGGAACTTGCCGACAAAACCATCCGCAATTTCAACAAATACGGACAGGGGCAGGCTCCTATGAGCCAGATGGAAAAGGAGCGCTCTGCCCTTCGTGACAAGATGAATGACAAGGAAAAGAAGCTGTCAGACATCAAGAAAAACACTGCCAAGGCAAATCACAAGGCGCCTAAGAAGCTGCGCATCGGTGATTCTGTGCTTGTGCTCTCCCTCAATTTGAAGGGAACTGTCCACACTCTGCCAAACGCCAAGGGCGATTTGTATGTGCAGATGGGTATACTGCGCTCGCTGGTTAATATTAATGACCTCGTGCTCTTAAACGACGATGTCTCTCCTGCCAAGAAGTACGGCGGCAGCGGAAGCAAGATAAAGATGAGCAAGTCAATGTCAGTTTCATCAGAAATCAACCTGATAGGAAAGACTACGGATGAGGCGCTTGCTCTCTTGGATAAATACCTAGACGACGCATATATCGCTCATCTTTCATCAGTGCGCATTGTCCACGGAAAAGGCACCGGTGCACTGCGAAAGGCTGTGCATGGACTTTTGAAGAGGACAAAAACTATTGCGGAATACCATCTCGGTGAGTTTGGTGAGGGCGATGCCGGAGTAACCATCGCAACCTTTAAATAACGACAATGTACTTTTACGGAATATAAATAATTTTTAAGAAGGAGATTAGAAATGGCTGTTAAACAGAAAATACTGATAGTAGACGACGACAACAATATAGCAGAGCTTATATCTCTATATCTTACCAAGGAATGCTATGACACCAAAATCGTAAATGATGGTGAGCAGGCGCTTATCGCATTTGAGCACTACAAGCCAAACATGCTTCTTTTGGACCTCATGCTTCCGGGCATAGACGGCTATCAGGTATGCCGTGAGATACGTGCAAAGTCCGATGTGCCGATTATCATGCTCTCCGCAAAGGGCGAGGTATTTGACAAGGTTTTAGGCCTGGAGCTTGGCGCCGACGACTATATACTCAAGCCCTTTGACTCAAAGGAGCTTGTGGCAAGAGTCAAGGCCGTGCTCAGACGCTTCCAGCCTGCAAAGCCGGAGGCCTATGCTTCCGTAGATATCAAGTGTGTGGAGTACCCGGGGCTTATTGTAAATCTGTCCAACTACTCTGTCACTTATGACGGACAGCAGATTGATATGCCGCCGAAGGAGCTTGAGCTTTTATATTTTCTTGCCTCGTCTCCAAATCAGGTGTTTACAAGGGAGCAGCTTCTGGACAACATATGGGGCTATGAATATGTCGGCGACACCCGCACTGTCGACGTGCATGTAAAGCGTCTCCGAGAGAAAATCAAGGACAAGCCAACCTGGCGCATCGCAACTGTCTGGGGCATCGGATACAAGTTTGAGGTAAAATAATAATGAAGCACACCATCTACACTAAGCTGTTAATCAGCTACCTGATTTACGGTGTCATCGCTTTTTTCATTATATGCACATTTACACAGCATCTCACCACAGACTATATCGAAAAGCAGGAGGCTTCCAATCTCTACAGGGAAGCATCCATCATTGCAGGTGATTACGCCGCCGAATACTTTGGCTCATCCATGTCGCTAAGCGATTTCCAGAATCACATGAAAATCGTAGCCGACTATATGGATGCCGAGGTATGGGTGGTCAGCCCTGACTGTGAGCTGCTCATGGACTCAGATGATCCGTCAATAGGCATTGATATCCAAAATGACAGTTCTAAGCCTGTAGTGATAAATGGCTTTGATGTCACCGATTTTGGCAGCACCAACTATATGATTGGAGATTTTTACGGCTCCTTCAAGCATAAGATGCTGTCCGTATTTTCCCCGGTAAATGTCTCGTACCAGAATATCGGCTACATAGTCATTCACAAGACAATGAGCCATATCACGGCAGGTGTAAACGGTTTTATGAATATCTCCTTTTACACTGTAGCGCTCATTTTTGCTTTTGCATTTGTTCTGCTTGTCATTATGAGCCGCTCTATTTACCGTCCTATCTCCAAAATCACAAAGACCGCAAAGAAGTATGCAAAGGGTGATTTCACTGCCCAGATTGATGTACATTCCAATGACGAAATCGGCTATCTGGCAAACACACTCAACTACATGGCAACGGAGCTAGATACGCTTGAGGAGGATCAGCGCAAGTTTGTTTCCAACGTGTCACACGACTTCCGCTCCCCTCTTACCTCGATAAAGGGCTACGTGGAGGCTATGCTGGACGGAACCATACCTGTTGAGATGCAGGATAAATATTTAAATATCATACTTTTTGAGACCGAGAGGCTTAATAAGCTCACCAAGAGTCTTATTGATCTGAACCAGTTCGGTCATCACGGCATACACCTGGATATTGCTGATTTTGACATCAATACAATGATCCGCACGACAATCCTTACCTTCGAGGGTAAATGCAGTGAAAAGGGCTTAAGCTTTGACCTGCTGCTCACCGGAAAAGAGCTTTTCGTGCGCGGTGATATGGTCAAAATCCAGCAGATTCTTTACAACCTGATAGACAACGCTGTGAAGTTTTCAAATAATGATTCGAGTATCAAGATTGAGACGAGTATCAGAAATGAAAAGGTGTTTATATCAGTAAAGGATCACGGTATCGGTATACCAAAGGACAGCCTTTCAAAGATCTGGGAGCGCTTCTACAAGAGTGATTTATCCCGCGGAAAGGATAAGCGCGGTACGGGACTTGGCCTGTCTATAGTTAAAGAAATCGTGCAGGCGCATGGTGAGAATATAAATGTGATAAGCACTGAGGGTGTGGGAACTGAGTTTATATTTACGCTGCCGCTCAGCAAAAAAGAAGGGTGAGGCGCAGCTCATCATATGATAGGTGTGGTGGGCGCCTCGCTTTTTAGGTTGTGAGGTTGCCGGCATAGCACACAGTATATTCCTCAGAAAAATGTGAAGTCAGCCGCGGTTGTTTATCCGGACAGGTTACGATTTTATTTATGTTTTCTTTCTTCTTTAATTTATGGAACTCCGCGGCAGTTCACATTTTTCTTCGGAACACACCGTGTACTCTCCGGCTAATTCATGTTTATGAGCGAGGCGCTTTGCTACCTTGCATTCTGGCAGTGCCGGACTTATTTCACTGGAGTGAAATTTTGTCCGGCACTTTTTTCTTCTTAAAATTTGAAGCTCATTTCACTTATGCGAAATGAGCTTATTTAATAGTTATATACTGTTTATAAATATTCTGAGCTGCCTTGAGAACACAAGAAAAACTGATTTTAAATAATTACACTTATATCACATTTTTATGGCTCGTATTTGCTGCCGGCCGGGTCGGTTACTGTGTAGTCGCCGCCGGATATGTCGGCTGTGGTTTCAAAGTCTGTGATGTCCTGATTTACGGTACCATCGAACAGGTCATATGTGAAGGTGTAGCCCTGTGCCGATACTGCTTTGACATATATTTTGATATTGCTTGCGGCTGTGACAGGGATTAAGTCTTCGATTTTGACTGTGCCTTCGAGACTATGGAGCTTACCGTCGTCCTCTTTTGAGGCATCTGAGGTATCATTTTCCGTGTTATTCTTTGAGCCATCTTTTTTGGCATCATCCTTCCGGCTTAAGGCGGATGTGATTGAATCTGTGTCCGCAGAGTCTGCACTGTCTGTGCCGTTTTCTGCCAACAACTGTCGGATATCGTATGTCTTTAGCTCTGTATCTGAGCTTGCAACCACGAGCTGCACACTGTTAAAGTCAAAGTAATCATTTCCCATGACCGCTACATCTACATCTGTGCCAAGCTTTATGCTGCCATTGTCAAAGGTTGGTTTATCGGCAAGTATGCCTGATGCTACATTTTTGAACACTGATGTCACACCTTCAAACTCATCGAGCACCTCTGTGCTTCTCTTATTTCCGTCAACAAACAGAAATGTCACATTGCCTGCATAGTCCTCAGACAGTGGAAGTGTGGCCTCACCCGTATACTTGATGCCGTTTAGCTCGAGCGGTATCTCGTTTGTACCGAAAAATACACTGGTTTTTGTATCCTCTGTGTACTCCTTTGGCACCACCGAGACAGAGACTGTGTATGTCATATCGGTAAAGTCTGCACTTTTTAAGGAAATGTCCCAGTCTGTTATGAGGCTGGCCTCCTCCTCAATGGTAGACTTGATATCATCCTGCATGGTCTGCACATCGGAAAGTATCACCGATGTGTTGTCTGAGGTGTATGACATCTGTGTCTCGAGCTTTTTTATCCTGTTATTAAGCAATACTGCCCCCGCAATAAGTGCGGCGAGCAGTATTATGGTAATCGCATTGAAAATATTTTTTTTCAAATTCATATTATAGTGTTATTCCTCATCTTCCTCTGCAGCCACTGCTATTCCAAGCTCCTCAAGCTGCTTTGGATCTACAGTTCCGGGTGCCTCTGACATGAGGTCCGAAGCGTCCTTTACCTTAGGGAATGCAATAACCTCCTTGATATTGTCTGTATGCAGCATATGCATGCAGATACGGTCAACACCGAAGGCAAGTCCTGCGTGTGGCGGTACACCATATGAGAATGCATCAAGCAGGAATCCAAACTGCTCATGTGCACGCTCCTTTGTGAAGCCAAGCACCTCAAACATCTTCTCCTGGATGTCATCCTGATGGATACGCACTGAACCTCCACCGAGCTCTGTACCATTGAGTACGATATCATATGCCTTTGCACGAACTGCGCCCGGATCTGAGTCTATCTTGTCCCAATCCTCCTCCATAGGCATAGTGAATGGATGATGCATTGCCATAAATCTGTTTTCCTCATCAGACCACTCAAGGAGTGGGAACTCTGTTACCCAGAGGAAATTGTACTTGTTCTCATCAATCAGGCCAAGCTCAGCTCCGAGCATGAGACGAAGCGCTCCAAGTACATTCCATACGATTTTATTCTTGTCTGCTGCGAAAAGGAGTAAATCTCCCGGCTTTCCGTTCATCTTTGCAACAAGTGCATCAAGCTCAGCTTTTGTCATAAACTTGGCAAATGATGACTTGTATGTGCCATCCTCATTGATGCACAGATAAGCAAGTCCCTTTGCTCCACAGCCCTTTGCGTGCTCTACAAGCTTGTCAATCTTCTTACGAGGCATCTTTGCCTGTCCCTCTACATTGATACCGCGGACAGAGCCACCGTTTTCAAGAGCTCCCGTGAATACTCCAAAGCCACAGTCCTTTACCACTTCCGAAACATCGCAAAGCTCCATACCAAAGCGTGTATCAGGCTTGTCAGAACCAAATCTGTCCATAGCCTCCTGCCAAGGCATACGCTTAAACGGAATCTCAACATCCACATTTATGACCTCTTTGAAAAGGTGCTTTAACAGTCTCTCATTTACCTCGATTACATCATCGATATCTACGAATGAAAGCTCCATATCGGCCTGTGTAAACTCAGGCTGTCTGTCTGCACGCAGATCCTCATCACGGAAGCATCGTGCAATCTGGAAATATCTGTCATAGCCTGAAGCCATCAGAAGCTGCTTAAAGAGCTGTGGTGACTGTGGAAGCGCATAAAAATGTCCGTGGTGTATACGGCTTGGCACGAGATAATCTCTGGCTCCCTCCGGTGTAGACTTGCAAAGGATTGGTGTCTCTATCTCCAAAAAGCCCTCGTTTGCCATAAAGTCACGCATCACGCGAAGCACATTGCTTCTGAGCATGAGATTTCTCTGGATATCAGGACGGCGAAGATCCAGATAACGGTATTTAAGTCTGATGTCCTCGCTGGTCTTTGAATTCTCCTCAATATGGAATGGAGGTGTTTGTGCCTCTGACAGCACTCTGATTGATGTAGCGATAACCTCGATATCACCTGTCTTTAAGTTCTCATTGACAGCAGCTGTTCTCTTCTGGACAGTTCCCTCAACTGCGATGACGAACTCACTTCTTAAGGTGCCTGCCTTTTCAAAGCCCTCTGCACCTACATTTTCCTCACCGAATACTATCTGAAGTATTCCGCTTCTGTCTCTTAAATCTACGAAAATGAGACTTCCTAAATTTCTTCTCTTCTGTACCCAGCCCATGACGGTGACCTTCTCACCGATATTGGCATTTGATACCTCTGTACATCTATGGCTTCTATGTAAGCCCTGCATTGATTCTGCCATTTTATACTCCTTATATTTCTACTATATATTTATTCTAATAACTGTTTGGTACCGCTGCTACACAGCTAAACTGCTGCTTATCAGATTCCTATCTGTTAAAGAACTCAACAAACTCCTCGTAGCCCTCTTTCATAAGCTGCTCCTTCTGGAATTTCTTGTTCTTGTTCATGCGCACAACAAGCACCTGCTGTCCGTTTGCTCTTGCGTCTTTTGCCTGGTTCATGACATCAACAAGCTTGTCTGCCGGATATTTCTTCTCAACCAGATAAGCCACCTTCTTTGGACTCTCTGGAATCTTGAAGCCACTCTCCATGAGAAGCAGGATAATTCTCTCAAAACCGATTGAAAAACCACAGGCCGGTACATCATTTCCGGTGAACTTTCCAATCATCTTGTCATATCGTCCGCCACCGCCACAGGCTGCGCCAAGTTCAGGCATTGATATCTCAAAAATAGTTCCTGTGTAGTAGCTCATTCCACGAACAAGTGTAGGGTCAAATACGAGCTCAAACTTTGCTCCCTTTGTGGCATTAACAGCCGTAGCTATCTCTGTCATATTTGTAACCACTTCTTCGTCTAAATATTCACCGAGCTTTTCTGAAAGTATATTTACACCCTCAGTGACATCCCTTGTCTGCTCCAAAAGCTTAAACAAATCAAGATATTTGTCAATATTTTCCTGTGGGTAGCCATCCTGTGCAAGCTCACTTGCAACGCCTTCCACTCCTATCTTGTCCATCTTATCGAGTGTGATAAATACGCTGTCGTAGTCCTCCTCAGCGAAACCACTGTAAGCAGCCATTGCCTTTAGGATTCTTCTCTCGTTGATTCTTATCTCAAAGTTCTCGAAGCCGAGTCTGCCGATTGTGGTAGTGGTTGCTGTAATCAGCTCTATCTCTGCCAGATTGCTTGGCTCTCCGAGTATATCTATATCACACTGTGTAAACTGTCTGTAGCGGCCTCTCTGAGGTCTGTCTGCTCTCCACACACTGCCCATCTGAAGTGCCTTAAACGGCGATGGCAGGTTGTTGGCATTGTTTGAATAATATCTTGAAAGTGGCACTGTAAGGTCGTAGCGCATTCCAAAGTCTACTACATCCGATTCTTCCTTTGCTGTCTCCAGATTCAGCTTCTCGCCTCTCTTCATTACCTTGAAGATCAGCTTCTCATTTTCTCCGCCCTGCTTGCTTGTGAGATTCGCTATATTCTCCATGCATGGTGTCTCTATCGGTGTAAATCCGAAGCTTCTATATGTATCCTTGATCACGCTTGTCACATAATCACGGATTTCCATCTCTGCAGGTAGTATATCCTTCATGCCGTTGACCGGCTTTTTGCTCAGTGCCATTTGGTTTCCTCCATCTATATTAAAATATTGAATTCATTAGCTATTCTATTATACTTTTCGGTTTTGCAATCGTCAAGGGTTACAGGGGATTTTGCTGTATGTGCTATAGGATGTACTACAGGACGGGCTGCAAGCCATAGCACCGCCAGGGCACACGCATATGCTTTGCTTTCGCTACGCTTTGCCGCTAAGATACTGTACGGATTATGCTTTTTGTTCTTCTATGCTTGACGAAACCGTCGAAACGCGCCTTATATGGCGCGGTTCTCCTTGACTTGCCCTCCATGGCAAGTCATTTCTGTGCTTCATGTGCATAATCCTACAGTATCTAAGCGGCTTCGCTATTCGCTCAATCAAATGCATATGCGTATACCCTGGCGGTGTCGTGGCTTGCAAATGCTAATGCACATCTACTGTGGTGGATTGCAAATTCCGCACGGAGACAAGCCCATGGATTTTGCTTCTTCAAGCGTTACCTCTGTGTCACTCTTTTTCAAAGTCCGACAGCCCGCACGGTGATATTTCTTGCCGGTTGCTGTGATATGAACCATAGTCTCGCTGTTTGAGGAATCTGCAGCGCTATTTTCTGCTGCTGAGCTGTCTGAGCCTGATGATGCACTTCCTGTTGTACTGCCTGAAGAGCCGGATTCTCCTGCCCCGCTTCCAGCGCTGCTCTGCGAGCCTTCATTCTGCGGTGTATCCGTCTGAGCGCTCTGCTGCGGAGTGGTGCCATCCAGCCAGCTGTCACCATTCTCATAGTTTATTCCGACTCCGGGCTGCACATTATAGCAATAGACATTAAAAAGTATGCCGCCACCGTTATCCTCAACCGACTTTGCCTCTATGAGAACGCCGTTTGCAACTAGATTGCTGCCCGAGAACATAGGAGTCACCCTGTAAAGCACATGATTTCCTGTATTGTTTACATAATCCGCTACCAGATTCTCAAACGGCAGCATGCCCTCCACATTCAGGTATCTCGTACCGGTAATAAGATTCTTCGGATTGGCATTCTCGCCGGCAAGCTGATAGCCAATAAGATGACAGCGATTATATAAATACCTGTCCTTTATCACATCATACTTCACCGTATGCCAGCCTGATGGCTTTATCATGCCTATCTTGCCACGCTCCTCAGTCGGCATGATATCCTTGCAGATATTGGCATAAGCCACACCGCATCTGCCAAATGAATCCAAATCACTGTAATTTTCAAAAGCAGTGGTAGTCATATCGCTGTCCGTGAAAAAAGGCTCATTATTGTTGACAGCCACGTATGCCTTGCCATCATATGCAGGAATCGCATCAAGTGAAACATAAGAATTGTTGTTTACAAGATCCTCCTGTGGCCCATCCACTTTATCCTTGCTGCCTAAAGCACCGGAAGAATCCTCACCTGCCACTTCAGCTCCTGCGGCATGCCCGGCTCCTTCAGTGCCGGATAAATCAGTGGAGGCACAGCCTGTAAAAATTGTAGCAATTGTAGCAATTGCAAGTAACTCACATAGTGTAATTGCTGCTGTTTTCCTTAACTTTAGCCATATGTTCATATAAAATCACTCTTTCTATCAATCGATTGATATTGGATTTTCCCTAATTACAATAAATTAAATGAATACTTAAATTACTAAATCTAATATACTTTTATTTCCTCGCTTCATTTATTATAGCAAACGTTTGTTTGCTTTTCAACCCTGATAGTCAGCAACACAACTGTTAATATTACAACATGTATTTTAATGCCTTACTCTATATAATTGTAAACGGATGGCTCATGCGAGCCATCCGATACTATTTATCTGCCACTTCTTCTAATGCCTTAAAATCACAACAGAACTTAACTACCTTTCCTGTTGCCATCTGTTTATCGTACAACTTGTTAGCCTTTCCGATAACTTCATCAATTACCTTCAAGCAAAAAGAATATTCCTTATTCAGCAAATCCTTGTATTTCTTGACATCATTGGTATCTGTGTCATCTGGATTAATATTTACCCTACTGTAAACACCATCTACAATCGGAATCATTTTCTTAATATCCATAACAGAAAGAATATGCTTTACATCATCCTCTTCTGCTGCCACCCAAATATCTCCTTGCGCCATACTGGACTTCTTTGCCATTTCATAAACCAAATAGCATTCTTTATCGACATTTTTCCATGTCTTATGCTTCTCTTTCGCTGAGGATAATGGAATTACATATTTTCTGTCGTTTTTATTTATCAGAATTCCTATATACGGTTTATTCTCATAACCGCTTGGCTTATAATACACCTCTGAGCATGCATCATGCAGCTTTTTGAGGTAACTCTGGTCAATGTTGATAAATGTCAACTTTCCCTCTAGTGTAAACATAATACTGCTCCTTTGTATTTGAGATTAAAAAATGTGGGAAGACTAAGCTTCCCACTCGTTAATGCTCATCTCTTTACGGATTGATTACCGAAGGTTAATGGAGACCTTCTTTAATGTTCATCTCTTCTATGATTCAAAGACCATAAGGTTAATGGAGACCTTTCTATAATTATAATATGTCAATAAACAGACTATGTCAACTGTAATATTATATATTATATTTTGCTATCTTAACAGCGCAGCGTAGCGAAAACGAGAGTCCGTGTGCACCACTACCGGGCGGATCTTACGGCCCGAACTCAAAAAAGCCACCCCAGGCATAACACCCGGTGTGGCTTTTAATCATGTATTATGAAATTATTTGAATCACCTAATG
>ERZ780167.1133-NODE-1133-length-24684-cov-10.045718_pt1 | contig 24684 bp, 17 predicted proteins | sample MGYA00510982_ERZ780167 | MGnify/ENA primary metagenome ERZ780167 (study PRJEB29588, sample SAMEA2146107) | human gut metagenome | biome: human gut; feature: human-associated habitat; material: faeces | place: Denmark | collected 2008/2010 ... | reverse complement strand
CTCTTATTCAAATGTCGTTAATACAAAATCAACCAAATTGAATCGTACTTTTCTAAAAAGCATCAATGATTTTAGCCCCAAATTACATTGATAAGAATATAATACACCACCTGTATTATTTTCCAATAAAACAACCATTTCAGGTACAGATAATTTACTATTTCCTAATTCGAGTTCTATGTTTTGTATTCGGTAACACTTCGATATGTGTACACCTCCAATTCCTGCACCTCTGATAGTATCTAATTTACAATGAGTAGTGATGTATTCTTTGTTATTCTCAAAGAATCTTTTGTCTAACGAACCATATGAAGCATCACCGGTATCAATATTCATTAACATTTTATTACCTTGTACGATACCCTTGCTCAACAAATTCATATTGGATGAAAAACACATGTTTGGAGACGCTTGGCTTCGTTTTGGAGCAACTGATGGAACTGTAATTTTATTATTCGCAAAATCAATGGTTAGGTCTTTGAGTTGTAACATCAGTTCGCTGCCCACAACAATATTGAAACAGTCAATATATTTGTCTGCCTCTTCGTTATTGGTCGTTATATCTATGACGTAAAAAGGAACATCAGTAACAATCATATCTCCAATTTTTAATTCCTTTGCTATTGCGTATTTCCCATTTTGTATGCCTACTCCGCCAACTGTGCTTGATGCTTCAAGTGGAATTAAATTATATTTAAGGGCTAATGATTCTGAAATAATATTTACTCCTGCTCCTGTGTCAAAAGTAATATCTGCTTCAGCTCCATTAATATAACTGTCCTTTAGATGTATTAATACTGAATTATTCTTTTCCGGGCCAACAGGAACAATCTTAAATGGAATAGTTCCTGACGAATTTTTAAATGTGATTTTATATGGATTGTATTTAGATAAAGCTTTGTATTGATTGATAAATTGCTGAACACCAGTAATGGTTGTGGTGTCAAGATGAGTGCGTATTGAGTCAAGAGTTGAAGATAACATTTTTGCAGCAGTCTTATTATCTCCAATCCTACTTAAGTCCATTGCAAACATCATGGACGAATTGAGCATATTGCCAAAATCAAGATTTTCTGACTGAGTGTTGAATAATTCCGTAAACGCAGGAATTGAAACATCTGGACGATTTAGCCTATTTCCTATAAGGCAACGGGAAAATATTTCAAAGAAATCGCTGATTGAATCTTTGGGTTCTGTTTGATATAAAGAATCCAATGCAAACCAGTCTGAATTATTCATTGCATCAGCTATTTTTTCATCTGAACTTTGGCTATATCCAAATGAAAATGAACATAAACATATCCATAATGTAAGAATGAGTTTTTTCATAATCTGTCGTATTGTTGTTTAACATTAATCATTACTACCGTAATCTAATTTATAAAGAAGCGTGGAACTGCACAGCTACGTCTTTATTCGGAGGTCGTAGGAAACCTTGCATACAGATGTAGTGATAACAGCCCACGCTATAGCGTGAGAACCACTATGCCATCTGAGTATGCAATTTGAAAATTTCCTACGTTCCAAAATACTTGATGCGCATAACGCTTTTTCTTTCTAACATGTCTTGGATAGAGTTTTCTCAATCCGTTGTAAATTTACAAAAAAATAATAATCATTCTATTATTATGGAAATTTTTTCAATGTTTTTCCGTAACTTTGCCCGCATGGATAACAGCCTCTTTTGCGTTTTGCAGCGTATAGCCGCGGCAGCGTGAAGAGATAAACATTTTTTAGTTATGATGAGACAATATCAAGACACAATCAACCACAGACTGATAATGCCTTTACAGCATTTCATCAATCAGGAAAAGTCGGGCGGAATAGTGCTCGGCATCAGTATTGTTATTGCCCTTGTGCTGGCAAACTCTCCTTGGAGCGACAGCTATTTTCATTTCTTTGAACATAAGCTCGGCTTTGTGTTCAACGGCGACAACTATCTTTATTACAGTCTTCACCACTGGATTAACGACGGACTGATGTCCATGTTCTTCTTTGTGGTAGGTCTGGAACTTAAGCGCGAGTTTATTGGCGGCGAGCTTGCCGACGTGCGCAACACCATATTGCCTATCGGTGCGGCCGTGTTCGGCATGATAGTGCCGGCCCTTATATATTTCTCTCTTAATGCCGGAGGCGACACGGCGAGCGGGTGGGGCATACCGATGGCTACGGACATAGCCTTCTCGCTGGCCATTCTTTATGTGCTTGGCAGCAGGGTGCCGCTGTCTATCAAGGTTTTCCTTACTACACTGGCCATTGTCGACGATCTCGGGGCGGTGCTTGTCATAGCGCTGTTTTATACTTCTGAGATTTCGTTCGCGAGCATAGCCGTCGGCGTGGCGTTCCTTCTCGCCATGTTCATTGCCAACAAGCTGGGCGTTAAGAACGTTATATTCTATGGCGTGCTGGGCATCGGCGGCGTGTGGATAGCCTTCCTCATGTCGGGCATACATGCCACTATCGCTGCCGTGCTGGCGGCATTTATGATACCGGCCGACGCACGCATATCAGAGCCTGTGTATCTGGCGCGCGCCTCAAAGCTTATCAACCGGTTCAGAGAGGCAAAGCCTAACGATGTGTCTACGCTCGAGCATGAGCAGGTGGAGATAATAGACCGCATGATGAGCGACTCGCGCGACGCCATTCCGCCGCTTCAGCGTCTTGAGCATTCTATGCATCCGCTCGTTTCATTTGTCATAATGCCGATATTCGCACTTGCCAACGCCGGCATTTCTTTCGAGGGCATAAGCTTCGACGCCGTTATGGCCAACAACGTTGCGCTGGGTGTAATGCTCGGTCTGCTGATAGGCAAGCCCGTGGGCATTGTGCTGTCAACGGTGCTGCTTACGCGTCTTAAGATAGCAAAGGCGTCAGACTCGATGACCATGCGTCGCCTTGTGGGCGTGGGCTTCCTTGCCTCGATAGGCTTCACAATGTCTATGTTTATATCTACTCTCGCCTTTGTAGACGAAACTTTCCTCATTCAGGCAAAGCTCGGAATATTTGCCGCCTCGATACTTGGCGGAGTGCTTGGCTATATCCTGCTTAAAGGTGGGGAGCAGAAGTGATGTTTATATTACGGATAAAACGATTGGGCGCGCTGCATAGATACAGCGCGCCCAATCGTTTTATGTTAATCCTAAGTTTGTTTATCATGTATATAATTTTGCCGTCTTGGGCGTAACGTTATGAGCCCTTTTGTCGGTATATGAGCCGCCTGTTGACGGTTGCTCTTGATTTATGCAAATAAGTAATCTTACAGTCAGTCTGATTATGATACAAAACCGCCCGGAACGTGTGTCCCGGGCGGCGTTGTGTATTAATATCCGAAGATTTCTTCAGTTGTAAGTCTCTTAACAGGACCAATCTTCTCAAGAGCCTTCATGTCGAGCTGTTTCTCATCGCCGAGAATCATGTAGCGGTAAGGCTTGTTTGCCATGTTCTCTTTTTCAAACTTAGCAACATCCTCAAGTGTCAGTGAGGGCACAGCCTCATAAATCTTCTTGTTGATGTCGTAGTCGATGCCGAGGTTTTCTGCGTTGATGTATGCGTTGAGAATGCCGGTCTTGGTTGTGCGTGATGTGGCAAGACGCTTCATCAGTGCCTGCTTTGACAGCTCAAATGCCTTTTCAGACTGCGGCATGGTGTCCAAGATGCTGTTGAACGTGTTGATGCAGTCCATCATCTTGTCGTTCTGTGAGATGATGTATGTATAGGCAAATTCAGTGTCGTCCTTGTAGCTTGGTGTGCCGTACATTGCGAAAGCGCTGTATGCAAGGCCGCGTGCCTCGCGCAGCTCCTGGAACACAACGGTGTTCATGCCTCCTCCGTAATATTCGTTGAACAGTGCTGCTATCGGCTCCTGCTCTGCGTTCCATGTATTGCCCTCATTGTGATACTGAATCATGTATATGTTCTTTGCGTCATAAGGAGCGATGAGCACTTCGTTCTGAGCAGTCTGCTGCAGCTTATAAGGCTTGTTCTGCGGCACGTCGGCAAGTTTCTTGGCTGTCTTGTGCTTCTTGTTGATTGTGGCAGTAAGAGTCTTCATGTCCATCGGGCCATAGTACAGAACGCTGTGCTTGTAGTTCTTCAGGTCTTTTATCATGTCTACAAGTTTCTGCGGATCCATCTCCTTCAGTTCTGTTGACGACGGCATGTTGCGTGCACCATTGTAAGGACCGTACATTCCGTACTGCTGCAGTCTGTTGAAGTTCACTCTCTGGTCGAGTTTATTGTCGGCGCGCGACTTTTCAACAATGCCTACATATTTGTCATAAGCATCCTTGTCAACCTTCGCGTTGGCAATGAAGTCTTCCATGAGTGTCATGGCTTCGGTCATATTCTCTGCCAGACCGCTGATGCTTACCTGCAGGGTTCTTGAGCCTACGTTGATGCTGTAAGAGCAAGCCAGCTCGTAGAACTTCTGTTTCAGCTGCTCGGCAGTCATCTTGTCTGTGCCGAGATAGTTGAAGTATTCAGTAGCGTAAGGCAGCCACTTGTTGCTTGTCTCGCCGAATTTGTAGTAATAGTTCAGCATGAAGCGGCCATTCTCGGTGTTCTTTACGTAGAGCACTGGCAGGCCTTTCTTAGTCTCGCCCTTTGTAAGATCCTTGTTGAAGTCAACAAATTTAGGCTGTATGGGCTCTGTCTTAGAGTTTACGATCTCTGTAACAAATGCGCTCTGCAGGTCGCGGTTGGTAGGTATCGCGGTGATATGCGGCTTGTCGATCTTCTTGATAGATGTGTCTTCGCCTATACGTTTGTAAACGGCGATGTAATTATCTTTGAAGTATTTGTTTGCAAAGTCTACAATCTGCTGCTTTGTTATTTTTGAAATTCTGTCAAGTCTGCCGACCACGTCGCTCCATTTCTGGCGGTTGATGAAGGCGTCTACATACATATTGGCACGTCCCTCGTTGCTTTCAAGAGTGTTGTAGAACTGCAGTTTCTTGTTGTTGATGACGGCCTTCAGCAGGTTCTCGCTGAACTCGCCCTTCTTTATCTTCTCAATCTCACCCAGGAGCAGACCCTTGACGTCGTCGAGAGACTGACCCTCCTTGGGGAATCCGGCCATTACGAATCCAGAATATTCAGCCAGCGGATAAGTGAAAGCACCGCCGCCGAGCCATTTCATCTGCTGGTCGAGGTCGAGGTCCATCAGTCCGGCCTTGCCGTTAGACATCATGTCGCAGATAACGTCGAGAGTGTCGTTCTGGAAAGATGCAGCCTTGTCGAATCTCCATGCCATGTATATGCGCTCAGACTCCTGGCCTACTACGGTTGTGTCTGCCGGTGCTGTGCGTTCAGGTATAGGCGCATATTCGGGCTGTGAGAGGTTGGGGTTGGGCTTCCATGTGCCGAAATATTTGTCGATTATGGCTATGGCCTTGTCCGGATCGAAGTCGCCGGCCATGCAGATAGCCGTGTTGTTTGGCACATAATAGCGGCTGAAGTAATTCTTGATGTTTACTATCGACGGATTCTTCAGGTGCTCCTGTGTACCGATAGTGGTCTGTGTGCCGTAGGGATGTCCGGGGAAGAGCATGGCGTTTAAGGCTGCAAACAGCTTGCGGTTGTCGTTTCCGAGGCTGATGTTGTATTCCTCGTATACGGCTTCAAGCTCGGTGTGGAATCCGCGTATTACCATGTTCTGGAAACGGTCAGACTCTATCTTAGCCCAGTTTTCAAGCTCGTTGGCAGGTATGTCCTCAACGTAGCATGTAACGTCGTTGCTCGTATAGGCGTTGGTTCCCTCAGCACCGATAGACGACATCAGCTTGTCATACTCGTTGGGGATGAAGTATTTGGCTGCAAGCTGCGACAGACTGTCAATCTGCTGATAGTAGGCGCGGCGCTGAAGAGAGTCTTTCAGAGTGCGGTAAACCTCAAAGCGGTTCTGTATAGAGTCAAGCAGCACGGCCTCTTTAGCAGCGTCGATGGTACCGAAGTTGCGTGTACCCTTGAACATGATGTGCTCAAGATAGTGGGCCAGACCTGTCGTCTCTGGCGGGTCGTTGCGGCTTCCGGTACGCACGGCGATATACGTCTGTATACGCGGCTTCTCGTTGTTTACTGACAGATACACCGTCAGACCATTGTCGAGGGTGTAAATCCTTGTGTTCATCAAATCGCCCTTGACGGTTTGATACTTGTATTCCTTGGCTGCGGCCGATAGTCCGCACATGAGAAGAAATACATAAATGAATACCTTAAAATTTTTCATTGCTGTTGTTATAATTCAGTTTTTCCTTTATTAGATTTTTTCTTCCGTTATTGTCCGCGCCTTCTCCGTTATTCTTCCTCAAGCTGCGTGATAAACTTTTCGAGCACGGCATGCTCCACGTCGCCCATGCTGTATTCCTTTTCGGCGTCTTTGCGTATCTCGCTTATCCATGCCTCCTTGGCAGCCCTTCCTTGCTGTATAATCTGCTCTATGCCGCTTTCGGTAAGGTCGTCGGTGCCGAGTTGTGATGCAATGATGTTGCGTGTGAATGTTATGAGATATTCGCCGTAGCGCTCGTTTACGTTTTTCATGAACATGTCTATGTCGGCAGTGCTGCGCAGATAGCCGTTGCTTATGGCGTTAACTATGTTGCGCTCTTCCTGTTCGGGCAGCAGCATGCCAGCCAGGTCGCCCCATTCGCCCGTGCCGCAGTCGCGTCCTTCAGCCGTAAGGTCGTATCCCGCTGCGACGTCGCCGGCAAACAGCTTTATTGCCATGTCGTAGAGCCGGATGCCGCGTTCGAGCGAGTTGCGGCTTATCTTGCATCCTCCGCAGGTGTAGAAGGCTGTGTCTTCACCTTGAGACTCACGCATCTGTTCAAGAGTATTCTTGCCCGCGATAATCTCGTTTATGGTCAGCGGACTCAGCCAGTCGTGGTTTATCAGGCTCTTGCGGCTGCTCTGTATTCTCACGTCGCGCCGCGGCCATTTGCGTATGTCGCGGTATAGGCCTACGGTGGTGATGTTTATTCCTGGCACGACGAAGGTCTCCCTTCCGTCTGATATGATATACGAGAACGGCAGGTTCCTCGTGTCGGGATGGTTGGTTATCTTGCCCAGGCACACCGAGAAGGCGCCAATGTTGGCCGGCAGCAGCAGATGAGAGCCGCTTGCCGTCTTTGTTCCGCGTTCAAGGCATCCGTAGTGTATAGGCCCCATCTTGTAGGCATGGTTGCTGAAGTTGGTGGCAGAGCCTGCATTATAGAACGAGAGCATGCAGCCTATGAGCAGCGTGCTCTTGTGATGACTTGCCGAGAACGGGCCGCAGAAGGCGGCGCACGCCTCGCCGTTGCTCATGTAGCAGTTGGCGAAAAACAGGCTGCTTTCGGCCGTAAATCCGTTTGTTATCTGGCATGCCTCGCCCACAAAGCAGTTGGTTATGTTGGCGCCGTTGAGTACGGCAGAGCCGTCGGTGACGATAGAGTTTTCGCATATAACGCCCGAACCAATGAACACGTTGTCCTCGAGACCCGATGCCAGGGTGCAGTCGCTTATGCGGCTTGCCCCGTTAATCTCGCAGTTGTCGCTGATGTGCGTGTTGGTTATCTCGGCCGTGTTCACTATTTTCACGTTGTTGCCCACAGTGCTTTTCTCTCTCGCCCTGCGTTCTATGTCGTCTTTCACGATGCCCCTTATTGCCGCCGTAAACTCCTTGTCGGCTGCGTTGCGTATCATCAGCGCCGCCAGGTTGCTCGTCAGTCCGCTGAACAGTATGACGTTGCCGTTGCCGGCCTCGTTAAGCACGGATATGGTGTTGCCTTCGCCGTAGGTGGCTTCGGCTGTTGTCTCCATGGTGCACACGTTGCAGATGCAGCATTCTTCGCCTATGGCGTAGTTGTTTATATAGTTGCCGATATTCTCTATCAGGCAGTTGTCGCCAATGCTCACGTTGCGCAGCGTGGCGTTTCTTATGCCCGAGTGTCTGATAAAGCCGTTGGACACCTCTATGTTCTTCTCGAACACACCCAGAAACACGTCGCCATAGAAGTTGACATTCTTTATGTAAGTAGGCTTGAAGTCGGCCGCAACATTTATGCTTGTCCAGTCTTCAGCCATGCATCCGTTGTCTTCGAGGATACTTATCTCCTCGTTGGTCAGCAGTCTGTATTCGTCCATAGCATTAAGTTTTTATTCTGTCGGATAAAGGAAGTCGTTGTAAGGATACTTCTGCACGTGCAGTTCGCGCACCTTATTATATAGCGTCTCTCTCAGCTCGTCAATGTTAGTCTTGTTCTTTGCCGAGATAAACAGACAGCTGTCGTTAAGTTTTGCCATCCACGTCTTCTTCAGTTCGTCGAGCGTAACGTTCTCCTTCGTTGCCGGAGTGAGGTCGTCAGGGTCTTTCTCCACCCATGTGTATGAGTCTATCTTGTTGAAGATTATCATCGACGGCTTGTCGGCGCATCCGAGATCCTTCAGCGTGTTGTCGACAACCTTTATCTGCTCCTCAAAGTCGGGGTGGGATATGTCTACCACATGCAGCAGCAGGTCGGCCTCGCGCACCTCGTCGAGCGTGCTCTTGAACGAGTCTACAAGGTCGGTGGGCAGCTTGCGTATGAATCCCACTGTGTCGGCGAGCAGGAACGGCAGATTCTCAATGACCACCTTGCGCACCGTGGTGTCGAGCGTTGCGAACAGCTTGTTCTCGGCAAACACGTCGCTCTTGGCCAGAAGGTTCATCGTGGTCGATTTGCCCACGTTGGTATATCCCACGAGAGCCACGCGTATAAGCCTGCCCCTGTTCTTGCGCTGTGTGGTCTTCTGCTTGTCTATTTCGGCCAGCCTCTGCTTCAGCAGCGACATGCGCTGAAGGATTATTCGGCGGTCCATCTCGAGCTGAGTCTCACCCGGTCCGCGCAGTCCCACAGAACCTTTTCCGCCGCCCGAGCCGCTTCCGCCTCCCTGGCGCTCAAGGTGAGTCCACAGTCGCTGCAGTCGCGGCAGCATGTATCTGTATTGTGCCAGCTCCACCTGCGTCTTGGCGTTGGCTGTCTGTGCGCGCATGGCAAATATGTCGAGAATGAGCGAAGTGCGGTCAAGAATCTTCACCTTAAGTTCGTTTTCGATGTTGCGTATCTGCTTGGCCGACAGCTCATCGTCGAATATCACCATTCCGATTTCGCGTTCGGCGTCTTCCTCATCCTTTATATATTGTTTTATTTCTTCAAGTTTTCCTTTGCCTACATACGTGGTCTGGTTAGGGCCGCCCACTTTCTGCGTAAACCGCTTTACGGTTACGGCGCCTGCAGTATCTGCCAGAAACTCCAGTTCGTCGAGATACTCTTTTGTCTTGGCTTCGTTCTGTTCCTGGGTTATCAGTCCTACCAGTATGGCCGTTTCGGCTTTTACTTCAGAGATTACAAATTCTTTCATCAGTTGATTTCAATCTTTGATACATAATAAATACAAAGTTACATTTTTTATGTTGAAATACAAAATAAAACGAAACTCTTAACTCTTGCTTAACGTTACGGGCTGTTTAGCGGTGTTGACAAATTGTTTTTATTTTCGTCTAAAAAGTTATAAAATATAATCATATTCCGTAAACGTTTACGTAGTTTTTTTGACTAAACTACATATATTTTTGATTTGTGTCAATTTTTTTGCCTACCTTTGCTCACGATAATAAAGATTTTCAGAATTACATGCTACATTAATACTAAAGACTAAGACATTCAAACAGAAAGAATTTGCTCCGATGTGGTATCGGGGCATTTTTTCGTTTATGCCCCTTTGTGATTTTTTCCGTTTCAGTATAGCCGTGCGACATTCATTGCGGTCTGTCTTGACGCTATGGCGATAAAAGTTTTTTTTGTAAAAACTCATCACTCGTCACAAGTGATGTTAATATCCTGACTGTCAGCTTTTTATAGTGTGATGAGTTGCATTTTCAACTCATCACGGCTCATCATGCAACATGTTTTTCGGCCGGATTATCATATAATTCAAGTATGATTTACGCCAAAATCCGCCCGTAATGGCAGGCTGTGACGAGTTGAAAATGCAACTCGTCACATCATAAGGTGTTGACATACAGTGTCTTATATGCCGATGTGATGAGTGATGAGTCTGTTGAAAAATCTTTTTATCCAAAATAGTTATTAATATTTTTCCTCATTGTTGTTTCCTGTTGCCGGTTGACAGCGTCTGCGTGCGTGCAGAATTAAGACGCATGCGGTTTGATAGTCATATTCTGACTATGTTTTTATGCCTCTGCAAAAGCATACCTTTTACGTTGCGATATGTGGCCTTTTGGCATGCAAAAGGTATGCTTTCAGACGCTGATTTGCCACCTTTTGCAGACAGGGGGATGGCGGGTGCTGCATGGGGAAGACACAGCCGGGGTTTCCGGCAGCGAGGCAATGTTTTTTATCTGTATAAATTATGTCGATTACGTGTTGTCGCGTTTGCAAATATTTTTGTAATTTTGTGGTGTCTTGTCTGCCGTTCCGCTTCTGTAGTGCAGCGTGGCAGCAGACCCTCTGGCCTTGTGTTATAGGCTTGCTGCTGAGGACATAGGGGCAGGTGTGAAGCTGAATGTGGCTTAATATGATTGAAACTGAGAATAAATAATATTGAGAAAAATGAAAAACCTGTTTATTTTATCATTCGTCTTATTGGCTTCCTTAGGCGCAGATGCAGCCAAAGTGGATGTGAAGTCGCCCGACGGCAAACTCGTTGTCAGCATATCTGATGACGGCGGAAAGCCTGAGTATGAGGTGAATTACGACGGTACGGCCATGCTCGGCAGGTCGGCCCTCGGACTGAAAACAGATGTTGCCGACTTCACTTCGGGGCTGACAATCGTAGATTCTGAAGAAAGCAAGATAGACAAGAAGTATGATATAACGAGGACAAAGACAACGGCTGTGCATTATGTGGCCAACAGGCTCGACGTGGTTTTCAGAAAAGAAGACGGCAAGAAGATAAAGGTTACGTTCTGTGTGTCGGACAACGACCTTGCATATCGATACACCCTACTGCCTATAGAGGGCAGCGACTGCCGCTGCGCCGTGGTATACAGTGAGGCGAGCAGCTTCAACTTCCCCGAAAACACCACCACGTTTCTGTGTCCGCAGATAGGTCCCATGACCGGATGGATGCGCACAAAGCCGAGCTATGAGGAAGACTATACGGCCGACGCACCCATGAACGTGAAGTCGGCTTTTGGCCGTGGATACACCTTTCCGTGCCTGTTCCGCATCGGCAACGACGGATGGGCGCTGGTGAGCGAGACCGGTGTTGACGCCGGCTACTGCGGCTCACATCTCAGCGACTATGCCGAGGGCCGTGGCTACACGGTGGCTTTTCCAGACAAGGGCGAGAACAACGGATTCGGGAGCGAGTTTGCCGCCATTCCCGTGCCTGGCTCAACGCCGTGGCGCACCGTTACCGTTGGCAGGACGCTGAAGCCTATTGTTGAGACAACGGTGCCCTTTGATGTGGTTGAACCGAAGTATGAGGCTTCAACCGACTATAAGCCCGGCCGCTACACATGGAGCTGGCTGCTGTGGCAGGACAACTCGATTAACTACGACGACCAGGTGGCTTTCATCGATCTCGCTGCCGAGATGGGCTACGAGTATACGCTTGTTGATGCCGCATGGGACGTAAACATAGGGCGCGACCGCATGGCTGAGCTGAGCCGCTACGCGCAGTCAAAGGACGTTAGTCTGCTGCTTTGGTATAACTCCAACGGCTTTGCCAACGACGCTCCGCAGTCGCCGCGCCACTGTATGAATACGGCCGTGGCACGCGAGCGCGAGATGAAATGGCTGAAGAGCATCGGCGTGAAAGGCATAAAGGTAGACTTCTTCGGCGGCGACAAGCAGGAGACGATGCGTCTTTATGAAGACATACTGAGCGATGCCAACCGCTACGGGCTGCAGGTGATATTCCACGGATGCACCATTCCGCGCGGCTGGGAGCGCATGTATCCCAATTATGTGGGCAGCGAGGCCGTGCTCGCATCAGAGAATGTATATTTCTCGCAGAGACACTGCGACCTCGAAGGCTTCGAGCTCACCATGCACCCCTTCTCGCGCAACGCCATTGGAAGCATGGACTGGGGCGGAGTGATAATGAAGCACCGCATGGGGCGCGGCACCGACAGCGGCAACTATCGCCGCACGACCGACGTGTTTGAGATGGCTACGGCCATAACCAATCAGGCAAGCGTGCAGTGTATAGCCGTTCAGCCCGACAATATCGGCAGTCTGCCACAGTTTGAGAAAGACTTTCTGAAGACCGTGCCTGCTGCATGGGACGAGACACGCTTTATCGACGGATATCCGACAAAATATGTTGTTATGGCCCGTCGCCACGGCAACGACTGGTATGTAGGCGGACTCAACGGCACCGGCAAGCCGATGACCTTGACCGTCTGTCTGCCCATGTTTGCAGGACAGAAGGTGAAACTTTATGCCGACAACAAGAAGAAAAAGGGCGAGGCCATAGCTTCGTCTGCGCTTAAAACCGTGAAGGTTGATTCTAAAGGCATGCTCAAAGTTACCATGCAGCCTTTAGGAGGCATCATCGTTACTAAATAAGAGTTATTAAATCCGCCGCCGTGCGGCTCTCTGTGCCTGCCCAGACATTGTCCGAGGCAGGCATTTTTTATGTTTTCAAGTGGTTAATTACAGCTTATAAGGTAGAAACATGTTCACAGAATACAATCATAGTAATCAAAGAATGATATTGAAAAATTGTTCCGGCTGCTATGTTTTCATAAATTATCGTTATCTTTGTGAGGAAACTCAAAAACATTGATTATAATGGTAAAAATAACGGTTCAAAACACACAAATAAATGTTTTTCACAGGGAAGACCAAGATTACATATCCCTTACAGACATGGCTTCGGCAAAAGAAGGCGACAGCAGGTCGGCTGATGTCATTAAGAATTGGATAAGAAATCGTTATACAATAGAATTTCTTGGAACGTGGGAAATTATCCATAACCCAAATTTTAAAGTGGTCGAATTTGACCACTTTAGGAGAAATGCAGGTCTGCCGTCTTTTGTTCTTAGTGCTTCTGAATGGATAGAACGTACCGATGCCATCGGTATTTTTGTTAAAAAGGGACGTTATGGTGGTACGTATGCGCATAAAGATATTGCTTTTGAGTTTGGCTCTGCTATAAGTGTTACATTCAAGTTATATTTGATTGAAGAGTTTCAGCGTCTGAAGACCGACGAACTTCGTCAGTTGGGCTGGTCGGCTAAACGTGAACTGTCAAAAATCAATTACCGTATACATACAGATGCTATCAAGCATAATCTTATTCCAAATGAAGTTACTCAGAAACAAGCAAATGTTATTTACGCAAATGAGGCAGACGTATTGAATGTGGCTATGTTTGGAATTACAGCAAAACAATGGAGAGAAGCCAATCCTGATTTGAATGGTAATATTCGTGATTATGCTACCGTCAATGAACTTATCTGCCTGTCTAATATGGAGAACCTGAATGCTGTGTTTATAGAACAAGGCATTTCTCAAAGCGAACGGCTTATAAAACTTAACCAAATAGCCATTCATCAGATGAGTATATTGGAAAGTGATGATAATGGCGAGAGAAAATTATTGAAATAATTGAATGATTGGGTGTCATTGTATTTGTAGACGTTTATGGCTTGCTGATAGTATTTGTTTTCTTTTCATATCCAGAGGCGTAATGGCGCCGTCTGGATAATACGTTGTGATTGTTGTCTTAAAAAAAATATCAAAGTCTAAGGAAGTTATGTTCTTAGACTGTTTTGACATCCGGCAACCTTAATAATAAGTGGCAAGAAATTTTATAATCTTAGTCTTGTGAAAGGTTGTGAAAATTACCCATGTAAAGTTATAAATGTATTATCACACGCAATAATAAAATAAATTTCGTAACTTTGCAAATGAGATTATTAATTACTAACCAATATTCTTTTTATTAAAAAACATGATTAACAGATTTATTCTCAACGAAGTTTCTTACTTCGGAGCCGGTGCACGCAAGCAGTTGCCGGAAGTATTGGCGCGTCTTAATCTTCACAAGGCATTAGTTGCAACAGATAAAGGACTGTTGAAAGTTGGTACAGCAAAGATGGTTACCGACGTTCTTGATGAGGCCGGATTTGCATACGACATATACAGCGAGATAAAGCCCAACCCTACGGTTACTAACGTTAAGCAGGGCGTTGACGCATTCAAGGCGTCTGGTGCCGACTGCATCATCGCCATCGGCGGAGGCTCGTCTATGGACACAGCCAAGGGCATAGGCATCGTTGTTGCCAATCCTGAGTTTGCCGATGTTGTTTCGCTCGAGGGATGTGCACCTACAAAGAACAAGTCGGTGCCAATCATCGCGCTGCCTACAACAGCAGGTACAGGTGCCGAGGTTACCATCAACTATGTTATTATTGACGAAGAAAATCAGAAAAAGATGGTCTGTGTAGACCCCAACGACATTCCTGCCGTTGCCATTGTTGACCCCGAACTGATGTATTCTCTGCCGAAGGGACTCACCGCCGCAACGGGTATGGATGCTCTGACACATGCCATTGAGGGATATATCACAAAGGGCGCATGGGTTATGTCTGACATGTATGAGCTGCAGGCCATAAAGATGATAGCCGAGAATCTGCCTATAGCCGTTGAGGAACCGCAGAATCCTGTAGGACGTGAGGGCATGGCTCTGGCTCAGTATATCGCCGCTCAGGCATTCTCTAACGTAGGCCTTGGCCTTGTTCACGGCATGGCTCACCCGATGGGCTCGCTCTTTGATGTTCCCCACGGAGTTGCCAACGCGCTGCTTCTGCCCACGATTATGGAGTTCAACATGCCTTGCTGCATAGAGAAATATGGTGTCATTGCACGTACAATGGGTGTTGACACTACGGGCATGACTGCCGAGGAGGCTGCACAGGCTGCATGCGATGCTGTCAAGGCATTGGCCATCCGTGTGGGCATACCTCAGCATCTGTCTGACCTTGGCATTAAGGAGAGCGACATTCCCGCCCTCGCCGCTCAGGCCATTGCCGACGTATGTACTCCGGGTAACCCGCGTGACGTTACGGAGGAGCAGATCGTTGAACTGTACAAGAAGGTGCTTTAATTAGAAAAGTATCATAATAATATAAGGAACACCAGGCGCATGGTGTTCCTTTATTTTGTTTTTTATCCAGCCTGCATTTGTCTGGCTGAAACTATAGTGTCCCGTATTTTTCTGCAACAGGAAATAAGTCGTGATAAACAACGATTAATATCGACAACAAATGATAGTTAAGGTGCTCAAAATGAGCACCTTTCTTTTTAGCCTTACTATTGGTTATAATCAATGGTAAGGCTTTTTTAGCACCTTTTTGTACCGCTCTTGTACCTCCACTTTTCAAAAGTAATAATTTGAGACTCCATTTTTGGCAAATGAGTGCAAGATTGCCGAGAGTTTTGGACAATGATGGACGATGATATAAGACTATTGAAAATAAACGGAGTAATGACAGACGACTTTTTCTACAATAAATTAAGTAAAAAAGTATAAAAAGCGTACAAATGACAGCAAGCAAAGAAAGAATTCTAAAAATTTGCGAGTATTGTGGGAAGAGCTTCTATGCATCAAAATCCACAACTCGTTATTGCTCCAAGCAATGCAACAGTTATGCCTATAAGGCAGCAAGACGTGAGGAGAAAGTAAAGATGGCTGAGACAATGAGCCACCGAAAAGCTTCCGAGAAATCCATGTCTGAAATCCTCGTGAAAGAATACCTCACTATTCAAGAGGTCGCTATACTTTTGGGACTAAGTAGACAGACCATATATAATATGGTGTATAGTGGTAAGTTGCGAGCATCCAAGATTACTTCTCGTTTATCTTTAATCAGAAAGCGAGATATAGATTATCTTGTTGATAGTTTGCCATACACCACAAAAAAAAGTGCTTCAAAAGAAGCAGTTCATGCAAACCGAGAGCTACCTGTTCCAGAATATTACTCTGCCAAGGAAATTGCAGAAGTCCACAACACTTATGAGACCGCCATCTATGAGATAGTCAAGAAAGTCAAGATTTCAAGAATATCCATACAAGGAAGAGTATATTGGAACAAGAAAGAGGTGGATGATTATTTTACACACCTGTCTCCAGATCCAACCATCAGTGAATGGATGACTGTTATGGACATTCAACAGAAATATTGTATGACGAAAACAGCCGTATATAGTTTCGTTAGTCACAATGCTATTCCAAGAAAAATGGAAGGTAACAATGTTCTGTATTCCAAGCGTCATGTACAATTGGCAAAAGGTGAATCCGTAGAAGACCAACTTTATTATACAATACCGGAGGCCATGAAGTTGTATGGTTTAAGTCAGGACCAGATTTATAAGCGTATCAAGAAATACGCTATTGAAAAGGTGAAGATTGGCAAGTATATCAAGATTTCCAAGCGAGATTTAGAGAAAGCTATCGGCAAGCCTAAGGTTATTTAGCGGTTATCAAAAGGTTAAGTTGTACCCCATTACATAACTCTATTATTTTGCAACCGATTTTAAAGATCTCTTAATACGGGATCATATATGAAACATAAGTATCACATTATAAAAAGTAAACATCATGGTAAATACATGCACAAGAGTTTCTCTTCGCCAAAGAGCGATTAAAAACGACCGTATTTCTCTTTATTTGGATTTCTATCCACCAGTACGCAACCCTGAGACTATGCAAATGAGTCGCAGGGAATATTTAGGTATCTATATCTATGCTCATCCAAAGAATGAGATGGAACGTGAGTTTAATACAGATATGCTCAACAAAGCAGAGGCCATCCGTTGTATCAGAACCCAATCACTCATCAATGAAGAATTTGGTTTTTTGGACAAAACACGACAGAAAGCTGATTTTTTGGCATACTTTGAGAAGATGACACATAAGAAAGATGACAAGTGGACATGTGTCTACAAGCATTTCTTCAAATTTGTTCAAGGTCATTGTACATTTGGGGATGTGACAGTGGAACTTTGCAAAAAGTTCAGAGAGTATCTTCTGAATGCAAATCAGTTGAATCGAACAAAACAAAAGGTATCTCTCAACTCTGCAGCAGGTTACTACTCTACTTTCCGTGGTCTCTTAAAAATCGCCTATCGTGACAAGTGGCTGCGTGAGAACATCAATGACTATCTGGACAAGATTGAGCCACAAGATGTAAAGAAGGAGTTTCTTACCCTCGATGAAGTAAAGCAGTTGGCAGCTACTCCTTGCGATATACCTGTACTGAAGTCTGCCTCCCTCTTTGCTTGCCTCACAGGATTGCGAATCAGCGACATCTTAAAATTGCGTTGGGAAGACTTCGAGATAGCTCCCGACCAAGGCTATTGCTTGCGTATTCGTACACAGAAGACTCAGACCGAGGCAACCTTGCCTATCAGCAACGAGGCATACGAACTATGTGGTGAACCAAGCACGGGTATCGTGTTCAAGGGATTGAAGCGCAGCATGATTAACCATCCCCTTAAAGCATGGTTGAAGAAGGCAGGAATCACCAAGCCATTTTCATTCCATTGCTTCCGGCACTCGTACGCAACAATCCAAATCGCCTTAGGCACAGACATTTACACGGTTTCGAAGATGCTTACCCATAAGAATGTAAGCACAACACAGATATATGCCGACCTCGTGAACGCAAAGAAAAGAGAGACAGCAAATAAGATTTCTCTTAAATAAATCCATTGCATTCATTTCATGGTGCCCGATATTGAAAAAATGTTCAATATCGGGCTTTTTAGTTAAAGGCTCCTAAAAGTTTTACGTGAGTCACGCGTGACTCACGTGTCAGTTTCTGCAGTTTTTCCTATTTTTGCGCCACAAATGATTAATAATACGCAATATGAAACAGTTTAAAAAAGAATTTTTGACACAGCATTTATTGGTTTTGTGTGCAATGTCTATCATTGGTGCACTTGTTCGCAACGAAACTATGCAATATGGTGTAGACACCTTTAGCTGCAACTTGACGTTCATTATCTCAACCACCATACTGATGGTTGTTTATCTCCATGCATTAGATAGTATCGTACGATTGTTTGCCCCATGGTTTAAGCATATCTTTTGTAATACAGTAAACAATACAGAAAGAAAGCGTCTGTCTTCTATAGCCATCAATGAAACAAATACATATGACGAGGGGGAAGAGCTAAATCTGGAAGATGTAACTTTCGTCTATGCAGATGAAGGCTCTTCTTGTATTACAAGCTATGAACAGTTGAGACAGGAAGCATTGGAAGACAAAGCCAAGAAGGAAAAGGTCTTGTTAAACTCAGCTATCGATTATACCAGAAGAACTTTTGCTGCCTACATGAGGGAGGAGCATTTGAACCAACTTTGTGACAACATCGCTATTTTCCAGTGTTGTGCCTCTACACAAATGAGACATCATTCATTGATTGTTGATAAGGCTATTCGTACTATTGACTTAATGCATTATGCTTGGAATATAGGAAACCTTTTCAAGAAGAAAGGCATTGATACAGCAACCTTTATAAAACAAGTTTTTGCAGATGCATTGGTTGATGTGGAAATATCCACTATTATAAGGAAGTTAAGAATGGAAGGTACCTGCATCATAGAATTACTACCAAGCTTAGAGGTTCAAGGCGGAATCAAGACATATTATTGTTGCTGATAAGCATTGAGCGGTTATTCAGAGGTTATATCTCAGTGATATTTATCTCCATTACATAACTCATTTACTTTGTACCCGAATAATAAAAAATGAACAGATATGATAAATGAAAGTATCACCTTTGATAAGTTACCACAAGCGGTATCTTATTTAACAGAACAAGTTATCGAGTTGAAGCAAATGGTATCAGCACTTCAACCTACATCATCAGCAAATAACCATATATTGGTTGAGATTGATGAAGCTGCTATTATTATAATGAAGTCGAAGCCAACCATTTATCGATTGGTAAACCAAGGCATTCTGCCATCCTATAAAAAAGGTAAGAAGCTATACTTCTATAAGGATGAGCTGCTTGCATGGATTGAGAATGGTCGAAAAGCTACCAAGGAGCAGAACCATTCTGAAATGCTAAAAGCCATGCAAGGAGGAATGAAGCGCAAACCCAAGTCAATGTATAACTTTTAACTCTATGCCAAATGACAGCTTTAAATAACAATAAGGAAACTTCCATCAATCCAATGATTATCATGGATAAGGCTATTGATATGAGTACTCGCCTATCAGGTAGCCAATTTCCCGTAAGCATCTTTCCTGCCAAGATTCAGAGAATCATCAAGGAGGTACACGAATGCCACAGTTTTCCTACCGACTATATATCAGCAGCCATACTCACTGCATTGGCTGTTGGTATCGGCAACACGCACTTGGCACAGATGAAACAAGGTTGGCTTGAAAGTCCTATCTTATACATGGCTCTTATCGGAAGACCAGGAGCCAACAAGAGCCACCCACTTAGCTTCGCTATGAAGCCATTCCTCGATTACGACTATGAGCAAAACAAGTTGTTCGAGGAGCAATACAGTAAGTTTGAGGAAAAGATGTGCATGTCTCGCAAGGAACGCATTGAAAATGGAGAGGATGGATTTCCGCAAGAACCTGTACGCAAACGTTTCTTGGTCTCTGATGTCACACCAGAAGGCTTGAGCTATATTCATGCGCAGAACAAGAGGGGTTTATGCCTATGGACAGACGAGTTGTCTGCATGGTTCAAGAACTTCAACCGCTATAACAATGGTTCAGAGGAACAGTTCTGGCTATCTGTCTTTAGCGCCAAGACAACCATATCAGACAGAAGAAGTTCCAAGAGTTCCATTTTCATTAAACGCCCCTATATCTCAGTAATCGGAACCATCCAAAAGAAGATACTTAGTGAGTTGGCGAAAGGCGAACGCTCCAGCAACGGCTTCATCGATCGCATTTTGTTCGTCATGCCTAACCTTCAGCAGAAAGCGAGATGGAGTGACCGAGAGTTGCCCGATAATATAGAGCGAGATTGGCAAAACATCATTCAACACCTAATTGATATGGAGTGTCCAATAAATGAGCAACAGGAAATCGAGCCTCATGTCTTATCATTCACTGAAGAAGCTAAGGCAAGGCTCTATGAATGGCAGCATCACTTCTCCGAGCAATGCGACAATGAAACAAATGATACCATTGTCAGCATCTATTGCAAGTTGGAGATATACATCATCCGTTTCAGTCTGATCATTCAATTGGCACGTTGGACGTGTGGAGAATGTGATAAGGAAGCCATCGACCTGCTGAGTGTAGAGCGAGCCATCCGATTGACAGATTATTTCAAGAACTCTGCCATATCAGTACAAAATATCCTCAACGAGAATATGCTCACCGCTCAACAACAAGCAATCGTCAACCATCTTCCTGCAACATTCACTACTGCCCAAGCTCATGATGTCGCCAAAGAGAACGACATGAAGTCAAGGACATTGGAAAGATTTCTGAATGATAACATCGGAGTTCTATTTCGCAAAGAGAAGCATGGGGAATATTCAAAGATTAACTCGTGACGGTATTGTCGGAATTGTCGCTTTTGACGGTTTTAATACCAAAAGCGACAAAACCGACAGAACCGCCACATAAAAAAGAAATGAAATGAGTACACATAGATTCATATTAGAGCCATACAAAGGCATCGCTACCCGACATACATGTCCAGAATGTCATAAGAAACGTAGCTTCGCCCGATATATTGACACAGAAGGGAAGATTGAGTTTCCTCCCTACGTGGGTCGCTGCAACCATGAGCAAAGTTGTGGTTATCACTTCACTCCCAAGGATTTTTTTGAGAAGAATCCCGAAAAGAATGAGACATTCACAAAGGATGATACTATTTCATATAAGAAGAGAGAAATGCCGAAGCCATTACCCACTTCTTATATAGACGAGAACATCATGCGAAGTTCTCAGAAATGTTATGAGGCGAACAACCTTTTCTTGTTTCTATCTTCTCAATTCGGTGAAACAGCTACTCTTTCTTTGATGGAGAAATATCATGTCGGAACTTCCAAACACTGGACTGGTGCCACGGTTTTTTGGCAAGTTGACAATCAAGGCAAGGTGAGAACTGGTAAGGTAATGCTCTATAATCCTGAGACAGGTAAGCGAGTAAAAGAACCATACAGCCATGTTTCATGGGTACACTCGCTTATCCCCCACAAGGATTTCAATCTCTGTCAATGCTTCTTTGGTGAGCATCTTATCAATGTTACCAAGACCAAGCCTATAGCATTGGTTGAAAGTGAGAAGACAGCCTTGATAGCCTCCTACTATCTTCCTCAATTCTTATGGATAGCAAGTGGTGGTAAGAATGGTTGCTTTAACACGAAGTCGTTATCTGTTCTGAAAAACAGAGATGTGGTCTTATTCCCTGATTTGGGAGCGACAACAGTTTGGCAAGACAAGCTGCCAATGATGCAAGTTCTCGGCATCCGTGCAACGCTTTTCGACTTTTTAGAGCATCAAGCCTGCGAAGAAGATAAAGCTAAAGGCTTGGACATTGCTGATTATTTGCTCAAAATCAAGCCTGCAGAAGCAAAACTTCAAGCCCTCATCAAACAGAATCCTGCCATTCGGAAGTTGATAGATGTCTTCAAACTCGAAATTGTTGACGAGCCTCAACCACGTTTCCGCACACCTAAAAGGCAACGTGGTTTCAGACTCTGAGATGATTTGAAAAATCGAGGTATCTGACGATAGCAAGTTATGTTTTGAGTTACTCAAAACCTTTCGAGTTACTCTCGAAAGCACTTGCCTATCGGTAGATACCTCTCCAAAGTCGAGTATCTGAATCAACCTATCGGTAAGTATTGATTTGCAAATATGATGATTGAGTGACTTACTGACGTACTGATTCATTGTCGTATTGATATACAGACAGAAAGTATTGTATATATGTTTATATGTATATCATTCATTTGAACAAACGTTAGAACGTTCTAACGGTAGCCCCAAAAGAACACTCACAGTCTTGTAATCGCAATGACTCTCAATACAGCGAGTAGCAAAACTGTGGCGTAGCCCATGGAATTTTAATCGCGGAATATCCAACTGCTTCAATAGCTTGTTAAAATAGTTGCGATACGTTCTTGGCTCAGTCGGTTTTGTGTTGTTCGTGAGGACATAGTAGTCCTTGTTCACCACCTTCATCAAAGACTTAAAAATTCTGACAAGTTCTTTACTCAAAGGAATCTCACGCAAAGAGTTCTTTGTCTTAGGAGCATTAATCACAATCTCCGTATGTGGTTTATCAGAATCCACAATATAAATGCGCTCGATGGTGCGATTAACATGAAGTAATCCTGTGTCCATATTAATGTCAGACCATTTTAAGGCGCAAACTTCTCCAATACGAAGTCCTGTAGAAAGACACACAAGTATCCCCAAATTAGGAAACGTGAAATTGTCTTTGAGATAGTCCATCAGCTTCTTTTGATGCGCCTTTGTCAAGATTGGCAATGTAGCCTTTGGCTGATTAGCAGGGAACTTAACCTTCCACTCTACATGATTGAGCCAACCTTGCTTCTCCCCGAAACGAATCACCATTTTTAAAACAATGAGCATGTCCTTGATACTTTTTTGGCTCAATCCATGATTCAACTTGTCCAAAGCAAAAGCCTGAACCTCTTCTTCCGTAACCTCCATCTTACCTCCAAAAATTGGAAGTAAATGGTTCTCCAACGATAACAAATATACTGCCATCGTTGATTGCTTGACATACTGGCGTTTGTCTTCTTTCCAGATGTCTGCAATCTCCTTAATTGTCTTTTTATTATTAACCATGTTATTATTTTAAGGGAATAGACCCTTATATAAATAAGGAGAAAGATGATTAGGGAAAATTGCATCCTAATGTACCCCATTTGAGATTCCCGGAATTTCATGGGGAATGGGATAAATGCAAGGTTTCTGACCTTTTGGATTTCTATTCAACAAACTCTTTGAGCTGGGAACAACTGGAATATGGAACAGATAATATGCTAAACTTACACTATGGGCTTATCCATGTTGGGCTACCAACTATGGTGGATTTGTCAAAGAATATTTTGCCTGCAATAAAGAAAGAAAATGAGCCAAAGAACTTCGAGCTTTGCAAAGAAGGTGATATTGCTTTTGCTGATGCTTCAGAAGATACAAGTGAGGTCGCAAAAGCGATAGAGTTCTACACTTTAGAAGACAAAGCGGTTGTATGTGGTTTGCATACGATACATGGAAGAGATAAATCCAACAAAACTGTTGTTGGATACAAAGGCTATGCTTTTTCCTCAACAGCATTTCATCATCAGATTCGCCGTATTGCACAAGGTACTAAAATATACTCAATTAGTGCAAAGAACTTCGCTGAATGTTATATTGGTATTCCTTCAAAAGGGGAACAAACTAAAATTGCCAAATTATTGCGTCTAATAGACGAGCGCATCGCTACCCAAAGCAAGCTGATTGAGGATTTGAAGAAGCTAAAGTCTGCGATTATTGAAAAGCTATATAAAGAGATACAAGGAACTTGGTATTCATACCGACAGTTATTCAGTATAATAAATGAACGCAATAAACAATTGGAATATTCAAACGTTCTATCTGCGAGTCAGGAGAGAGGAATGGTGAGTAGAGAAGATTTGAACTTGGACATACATTTTGAGCGTAGCAATATCAGTACTTACAAAATTGTGAAAAATGGCGACTACGTTATTCATCTGCGCTCTTTTCAAGGAGGTTTCGCTTTTTCTGAAAAAACAGGAATTTGTAGTCCTGCATATACAGTATTGAGACCACACAATTTATTAGTGTACGGCTATCTCTCTAATTATTTCACATCCAGAGATTTTGTAAAATCGCTGATAATTGTTACATACGGCATAAGAGATGGACGTTCCATTAACGTCGATGAATGGCTTGACATGAAAGTTGTTATCCCTTCAAAAGAACAACAAACTCATATCGTCAATGTTATAGAAAGTATCGAAAATAAAATCAAAAACGAGGAAACGTATTCAAATTGCCTGTTGAATCAAAAGCAGTATCTGCTCCGCCAAATGTTCATATAAACATCTGGCGGAGCAAGTATTGTTTTTCACTCAGATACATTTTACAAGTTCGTTGGTGTACCAATAGACAACTATCCAATGTTTGGAACACCTTGGATAGTTGTTTTTGCGTTTCTATATTGGGCATTCTTATTTTAATCGAAGCCATTGTGTTATTCATCAATTTAGGGTTCGCCAAATTTGAAGAAACATATTTTTGAGTAGCTTGCTGAAGAACGAGCGAAACAAAATAACAATCAAATTTAGGCAGTATCTTTAATGTACCACAGACATTGGTACAATTAAACTTTCCTTTTCTGTAAAAGACTGTTCCTGCATTTGCGCCATCGGTAGTCCAAGTAATGTACTCGCCATCAAACATATAATTATCCAAATAGCCCATTATTCCATTATTGGAAGTTTGAGAAGAATAAACAGGATAAAGAGGATGCTTTTGTCTATCAATTTCTACAGAACTAATGACACGTCCTCTTCCTATTTCAGCAATGTCTTGAATTATACAAGTAGTCCACTTGTCGTTGCATAATAGCTTCTTACTAATCGCAGACCTACGAACTTCAAAATCCTTAATCAAGGGAATTGCACAGAAGATAGTTCGCAACAACATGCCCAATGTTC
>ERZ780167.1128-NODE-1128-length-24755-cov-5.407287_pt1 | contig 24755 bp, 18 predicted proteins | sample MGYA00510982_ERZ780167 | MGnify/ENA primary metagenome ERZ780167 (study PRJEB29588, sample SAMEA2146107) | human gut metagenome | biome: human gut; feature: human-associated habitat; material: faeces | place: Denmark | collected 2008/2010 ... | reverse complement strand
GTAGGCCCACGCCGGGTAGGCGTACAAATGAATACCTTTTGTAAAACTCCGCGCCGCCGAAGGCGAAATAAAGCTGGGCATAGTTTGTGTCGGCAATCCCTCCGGTTCGCTCCGCTCACCACCTCCCTTTACACAAGGGAGGCTTTAGGGACATGCGTGCAGTTTATGCCTTTGCAAAAGGCTCCGCGCCGCCTAAGGCGACTACAATCTTGATCCAAAAATTCTTTTACTCACTTTTCATCCCGGAAAAGCCACCCCACCGCGGGCGGCCCAAGTTCCCCCCCGGTATAGTCCCGCCTGCCGCCGAATATAGATAAAGCAATAGGCAAAACAGGAGGGTAAAGCATGGGATATTACTGGCCGGAGGGCATGCTGCTGGAAACTGAGGAAAACCGATATTATCTGCAAAATGAGGAAACACTGCAAAGCGCCATGCGCATCGGTCAAATCTTGGAGGGACGGGCGTTGCTGTGTGATTATGACCACAACCTGGTGGTGGATATGGGCTGCTGCCGCGGGATCATCCCCCGGGAGGAGGGCGCCCTGGGAATAAAAGAGCAGACGGTGCGGGATATCGCCATCATCTCCCGGGTGAATAAGTCGGTCTGCTTTCTCATCACGGCGATAGAGCACGATGAGGCCGGAGCACCGCGGCCCATTTTATCCCGGCGGGCAGCCCAGCTGCGCTGCCGTTCCGAATACATAGACCATCTGACCCCTGGGGAGATCATCCCCGCGCGGGTAACGCACCTGGAAAGCTTCGGCTGCTTTGTGGATATCGGCTGCGGGCTGCCCTCCCTCATCAGCATCGATCAGATCTCGATCTCCCGCATCAGCCACCCGCGGGACCGCTTTGCTGTGGGAGAGAGCATCTACGCCGTGGTAAAGGCGGTGGAGCCGGAGGGTCGGGTGCAGCTTTCTCACAAGGAGCTGCTGGGCACCTGGGCCCAAAACGCCGAGCTGTACCTGCCGGGAGAAACGGTGGCGGGCGTCATCCGCAGCGTGGAGGACTATGGCGTCTTTGTGGAGCTGACCCCCAACCTGGCCGGCCTGGCGGAGCCCTGCGAGGGCGTGCGCGCCGGCCAGCACGCGGGCGTGTATATTAAAAGCATCCTGCCGGAAAAAATGAAGATCAAGCTCATCATCGTGGATGCCTTTGACGCGCCCTACGCCCCGCAGCCGGTGCAGTATTTCCTCACCGAGGGGGTGCTGCGGCGCTGGCGGTATTCCCCGCCGGAATGCAGCCGGGTGGTGGAAACCGTCTTTGGCGAATGATGCCGTCTCTACACCAATAGCCGTTTATTTCGTTGTGTTTTCATACAATTATTGTCGCATATTGAAATGACAATTTAGTCAGTTAAATAAAAATCTCAAAAATCCCTGCCGGGAAGCAGGGATTTTTGCCGTGTTTTGCGTACTAAAATTTATGGAGGGAGTTTTGCAGGTCTTGTGGTGTCTGGCACGCCGTTCAGACCGGGGAAAGGCCGATACGGGCGCTGCCGGAGACGAGATAGTAGGTGGTATCTTTCTCCAGGGCATCGCTGATGAGAGTAACATAACCGACCGAGGTTTCCGGTGTGAAGGAGAGCATGGGGGTACTCTCTTCCGCCGCCGTGACGGTCAGGGGCCGGCCGCCGGTCAGCCACAGCTCCACGCTGATGCGGGGCAGGCTGGTATACAGCTGCGGGTCCCCCCGGGGGGGTGCCGCCGCTAATATGGGCCGTGGCAGCCCGCAGGGGGTTCTGCTCCCGGCCGGAGCCGAGCAGCAGACTGCCGCCCGACTGGAACAGTGATCCGCCGATATCCAATGCATGGGTCCCGGCGCAGATGGAAAGGCTGCCGCCGGTCACGGTCATTTTGCGCAGGTCAGCGGCGGGGTCGCTCTCGGATTTATCATCCCCGCCGGAGAGGGTCATGCCCTCCTCCGCGGCGGTAATGGACAGGCTGCCGCCGGAAAGGGTCATATCCTCCGCCACAGCGCCGCGGCGGGCGGTGAGAATGGAAACATCTCCGGCGGAAAGGGTGAGCTGCTGGGTGGTGATGGCAGTATCGCCGCCGGAAATGGTGACACGGCTGCCGGACAGCTTGGTGCTTCCCACGGAATAGAGGGCGGCATCGCTGCAATCCAGCGTAAAGGTACCGCCGGAAAGCGCCAGGGATTTGCCGGCGGAAAGGCCCCGCGCGCTATCGCTCACGATCTGCTCCCGGTTGATGATGGGCTGTTTTTCGGTGGGCTGCTGCTGGGGCAGACCGCCCCACAGGCCCCATTTTTCGGCGGTCTCGCCATAACTGGCGTTGCCGCTGCCGCCGCCGGTGGTGATGTGGTACTCCCCTGCCGTGGCCGAAAGGCTCCCGGCCGCCGTGATGCCGTCCCCGCCGCAGATGAGGGCCACTGTGCCCCCTGCCAGCGTCACGCTGCCCTGCCCGGATTTGGCGGAACTGGCCGAAAGGCCGGTGCGGCCGCAGGCGATGGAAAGCTGTCCGCCGCTGATCTGCAGCTCCTGCCCGGCAACCAGTCCGTCCCGCCAGGCGGTGATCTCCAAAGTGCCCTCCGCAACGACCAGGGTGCTTTCGCTGCGCAGGGCGTCATTGTGGATGGCCTCCACCGAAAGGCTGCCCCCGCCGGTGATGAGCAGGTCGCCCTCCACGCTGATGGCGGCTTCCCGCACCTTGCTGCCGGAATAGAGATAGCTTTTGCCATCGGAGAGGGTATTTTCGGTGCCGTTCTCCAGCAGCAGCACCACGGTGCCGCCGCCATTGGAGTAGATGACCGGGCCCCGTTCACAGTGCATATCCACCCCGCACAGCACCAGCCGGGCCGTTTCCCCCGCCGGGATCTCCACGGTGAGCTGGGCATCCTGCAAAGTACCGCTGAGCAGGTAGGTGCCCCCCTGGGAGATGATGACCCGGGAAGCGGTGGCGGTGACATTGGGGGCATTGCTGATGACGGAATCGACATTGAACTGCAGGATATAATACGGCTCCTGCTGCCACTGGGAATGATCCGCCGTCATGGGTGCGGTCATGGATTCCAGCGATTCGTTTTCCTGCGGGGCATGGCCGCAGCCCGCCAGCAGCAAAATTACCGGCAGCAGAAGCATTAGACAGCGTTTCATCGGGGGCGTCCTCCCTTCTCTTTTTGGGGGCTTGGGGTTCACATGCTTATTCTGGCCCTATCATACCGCAAAATGAGAAAGAGTGCAAATCTCTTTGCGGGTGGGGCGCCTAAGGCGGTACGGGCCGCAGGCGGGCGGGGCGCAGCCCCGGCGATGCAAAGCATCGCCGCAGCGGACATTTGTCCGCTGGACCCATCCGCAGGATGGGTCGGACTGCGCCCCGAGCCGGCCCCCTGCAGAAACCAAAATCACTGCAGGGCGGCAATATAGAGCTTGCGGGTATCGGCCAGGGCCGCGGCTATTTCCTCCTGCCGGCCCTCCGAGAGGGCACAGCGCAGCAGAAAGCCGGAAATACAGCCCTCTCCGACCATGGAAAGGTATTCCGGCTCCGGCATACGGGGGGCCAGGCCCTCCTCCACCGCGGCAGTGGTCAGGCAGTTCATGATCTCCCCGATCATGCGGCGGGTATCGGCACGCTCCTGCGGACCGCCGCAGATATCATACAGGGCGGCCTGCGGAAACCCCATGGAGGGCACCTGTGAAAAGAAAACGGAGCTGCACTCCAGCAGCTGGCGGGCGGTGATCTCGATGACCTTCCAGCGGGCTTCAAAGCCCTCGGCGCCGGAAATGGCGGCGTACAGTTCCTGGAAGCCCTGGGTCCTGCTGTACTGCATGGCATCCCGCAGCAGCTCCTCCCGGGAGGGGAAATACTCGTACACAGTGCCTTTGCCGATGCCAGCGGCTTCGGCGATCTCAGAAACCTTCAGATCTCCCAGCGGACGGCCCTGCCGCAGCAGCTTTAATACCGCACGGAACACCGCGGCCTTTTTCTCCGGCAAGTTCATACCTCTTCTACCTCCTCGATGACAACTTTCTTGGGGTCTTTCTTTAGGAAAATATCGTAAATGGCGGGGACAATGAACAGAGTAAGCAGAGTGGCGTAGGTCAGGCCGCCGATGGTAACGATGGCCAAGGGCTGCAGCATATCGCCGCCAGCGCCCAGGCCCAGCGCCATGGTAGCCAGGCCGAAAATGGTGGTCATGGCAGTCATGAGGATGGGGCGAATGCGGTCGCGGCCGGTCTGTACCAGCGCTTCGGCGCGTTCCATCCCCTCCAGCCGCAGCCCGTTGGCGTAATCCACAAAGACGATGCCGTTATTCACAACGACACCCGCGAGCATAAGGAAGCCCAGCATGGCAATGACTGAGAGCTCCTTGCCGGTGATCCACAGGGCCAAAAGGCCGCCGGTGAAGGCCAACGGAATGGTGAACAGCACGATAAACGGCGAGAGCAGCGACTGGAACTGCGCCACCATGATGAGGTAGATGAAGGCGATGGCCAGGGCGATCATCAGGATGAGGTCGCTCATGGTGGATTGGATCATCTCATTTTCGCCCTCAATGGCATAGGAGCAGCCCTCCGGCATCTCATAATCGGCCAGCAGCTTTTCCACCTCACGGCTCACCAGGCCGATGTTGTAGCCATCGGCGATCTGGGCGGTGACGGTGACGGTACGGGCCTGATTTTCACGGTGGATGGCGGAAGCGGACGCGGCCTCGGTCACTGCGGCGATCTCGGAAAGGCGGACCTCGCATTCCTCCTGGTTTTTGGTACCGGTCAGGCGGAGCTCCTCCAGCGTTTCCCGGGTGGTGATACCGGCGCTATCGGGGACGACCACAACCGGCAGGTCACTGCCGTTTACGGTGATATTGGTGGCGGTGGTTTGGGAGAGAACGGCGGCGGCCACCTGCTGGTAGACCTGCGCGACCGTCAGGTTGTACTCGGCGGCTTTGGCTTTATCCACGGTGATGCGCACCTCGGTGCTGCTGTCCTCCTGCCCATCACTGACCGAAGCGACCCCTTCCACGGCGGAAAGGGTTTTGGCCAGGTCGGTGGCGGCGGCCCGCAGGGCATCCATATCATCGCCGGTGACGGCCAGCTGAATACCGCTGCCGCCGGTCATCATACTCATATCCATGGTGGAGCCGTTGGCGGAAACGGTGCAGTCCAGATCGGCGCAGGCTTCCTCAATCTTTTTGGCGATCTCCTGGCTGGAATCGCTGCGGTCATCACCCAGCAGCACATAGATGGACAGGCTGCTGCCGCCCATGCTCATCATGCTCTGGCCCTCCATGGCGCCGACGGTATCCACCCCATCCACGGTAAGGATCCGCTCCAGGACGGTATCGCACATGGCCCATGTTTCGCTTTGGGTGGCGTCCTCCGGCATCTCGATGGAGACCGACACCTGTGGGCTATCCATTTCCGGCATAAAGGCGGTGCCCATGCTGACCGCCAGCACCGCGCTGGCAATAAGCAGCGCCACCGCGCCCAGCAGAACAGGAGCCTTGTGCCGCAGTACTTTCCGCAGAAGGTTTTCGTAGCCCGCTATCATGCGGTTCAGGAGACGGTTGGGCTTTTCCCCTGCGGTATCGCGGGTCAATATTTTGCCCGAAAGGGCGGGCACCAAGGTAAGGGCGACCAGCAGACTGGCACCCAGTGAATAGGCGATGGTCAGGCCCATATCGGCGAAGATCTGCCGGGTAAGGCCGCTGGTGAACAGGATGGGCACAAATACGCAGACAGTGGTAAGGGTGCTGGCGGTGATAGCCCCGGCAATCTGGCGGCAGCCGTGAACCGCCGCCGTGGCGGCATTGTAGCCCAGCTGGCGCAGACGGTAGATATTCTCGATGGCAACGATGCTGTTATCCACCAGCATGCCGACGCCAAGGGCAAGGCCTGAAAGGGAGATGATATTGAGAGTGACGCCGGTGAAGTGCATAAGCACCACCGCCAAAAGCAGACTGATGGGGATACTGAGCGCCACAATGATAGTGGGGCGGAAGTCCCGCAGGAACAGCATGAGGACAATGACGGCCAGCAGCGCGCCGAACAGCAGATTTTCCAGCACCGAGCTGATGACCAGATCGATGTACTGGCCCTGATCGCTGAGGGCGGTGAGGTGCAGACCATCGTATTTTTCCTCCAGCTGGGCCATGGCAGCATAGAGATTATCGCAGGCACCGGAGGTGGAAGCGATGGAGGACTTTTGTACCGTGAGCAGCACACCGTCATTGCCGTTTATTTTGGCGTACAGCTCCTCGGCGTTATCCGCCAGGCGGACAGAGGCGATATCGGTCAGACGGATCTCCCCCACATCGCCGACATCGTATTGGAAGAGCACCCAGTTCTGCAGCTCCTCCAGGCTGGTAAATTTATCGCCGACCTTGAGGGCATTCTGCCCCTCGGCGCTTTGGATATAGCCGGCGGGCATCGAGAAATTCTGCGCCATGAGCAGCTGCGAAACGGCGGACTGGGTGAGAATGCCGTCCAGCCCGGCGGCCTTGTAGGCGGCATCCCGCTGCTGGCGGAACTGCTCCTCGGCTTCATCCAGGGCCTGTTCGGCCTGCTGTAATTGCAGGGTGGCCAGAATGAGCTGCTGAGAAAGCTCCAGCTTGCCGGTCTCCAGCTGGCTCTGCGCCTTATCCAGCTGCGAAAGAGCGGCGTCCAGCTCCTTTTGGCTGGACTGAGCGGTTTCCAGCTCCTTTTTCAGCTGCGGGATGCGGGGCGCCAGCGCATCGATGGCGGCGTTCAGCTCGGCGATGGTGCCGTAGTCATCCTGCACCTTGTCGTGGCTTTCGATCCATTTCTTGCCCTCGGCCTCGCCCAGCACGAGTTTGATGGCGGCGGCGTTTTCCTCGATGGCTTTGGTGGCGTCGGCGATGGCCTTCTCGGCCTCCGCCTTCGCCTCGGTGGCCTGCCGGAAGGTCTCCAGCCGGGCGTTGGCGCGGGTCAGCTCCTCCTCGGCAGCCGAGAGCTTTTCCGCGGCGGCAACGGTTTGCGGGTCATTGCGGGTAAGGTAGGCGGTTTGCGCCGCCTGGATGGCGGCAAGCTCGGCTTCGGCGGTATTGAGCTGGGCTTGCAGCCCGGTATTATCGGGGTCCTTCTCCAGCTGTGCCTGGAGGTCGTCCACCTCCGCCTGCTTTTCCTGCTCCTGCCGCAGCAGGTCCTGCCAGCCGGGATCGTCCTTGAGACGCTCCGGTGCGCCGGCCAGCGCCTCATCGTAGGCGGTTTGTGCGGCTTCCTGCGCATCCTTGGCATTGGTCACATCCTGCTGCAGGGCGGCTTCACTGCTGCCGATCTCCTTGATGGCGGCTTCGGCGGTCTCCAGCGAGGCCTGGGCGGCTTTCAGCTGGGCGCGCAGCTGGGTGCGGGTAAGCTGCAGAGATTGCAGCTCGGCATATTTTACAGCGGAAAGATGGGTGCGGGCGTAATCTTCACTGGCATTGTAGCTATCGCGCAGATTTACCATGTTATCGTACTGGGCCAGCACGGCCTGAATGGCCTTGACCTCCGCCGAGGTGAGGGTGGAGCCGAGGGAGGCCTGATCCTTGGCATCGGCCAGCTGCTGGGCAGCGGCCACCAGCTGGGCATAGGCGGTGCCGCTTTGCTCCTCCAGCTTCTTTTTGGCGTCGTTGATCTGCCTGCGAGAATCCTTGAGCTGCTTTTCGGCATCGGCCAGGGAGCTATCAATGGCCGCCAGTACCTTGTCATTCAGCTCATCGATTTTGGCCTGATCCAGCTCCACACGAATCTGGCTTTCCACCAAACCGCTGCCGGAAACTGAGGCCACGCCATCCACCCGCTCCAGTGCCGGGATGACGGTGGAGGAGGTAAACTGAGAAAGCTCCTCCCGGGCCATATTATCGCTATCCACCGCCAATACCATGATGGGCAGCATATCGGGATTGATCTTCATGAGCACCGGGCTGCCGGCGGCCTCGGGCAGGGAGTCGGCGATCTGATCAAGGCTGGCGTTCATTTCGATCATGGCGGAATCCATGCCGGTGCCTTCCTCAAATTCCAGCACCACGATACTGACATTTTCCTGCGAGATACTGGTGATATTCTTGACGCCGCTGGTGGTAGCCAGGGCGCTTTCCAGCGTTTTGGTCACGCTTTGCTCCACCTGCTCCGGACTGGCGCCGATGTAGGTGGTATAGGCGATGGCATAGGGCAGATCCATATTCGGCAGGAGGTCGGTGGTCATATTGATGAAAGACATGACACCGAGGATAAGCACCAGCACCACGCAGACGAATACGGTCATGGGCTTTTTGACACTGAGACGAGACAGCATAGAGGATTCTCCATTTCCGGGGGATAGATGTTCCGACCGACCGGTCGGTCGGGGATTTCTAATCTTATTTTAGCGCAAAACGGGACGAACGCAAGAGGAAAGATATTAACATTTCGTAAAGGTTATAGCATCGGCGCGGGAGAGTATGCTATAATAACCATGGACATTGCAGGAAGCCGGGTTCGGGCGGCCCCGCGCGGGAGCCGAAGGCTCCCGAAGGGCGCCCCCCGCAGGGGGGCGCCCCAGCCCGGCGGAGCCAGGCACGGGGCCGCCCGAATGCCAGCCTGCACCCCCAAAGGAGGTAACCGCCATGTATCACATCCTGGTCGTGGATGACGAAGCCAAGATCCGCGAGATCATTAAAAAATACGCAGTATTCGAGGGCTACCGGGTCACCGAGGCCGCCAATGGCATGGAGGCCATCGACCTGTGCCGCACCGAGCCGTTCGATCTCATCATCATGGATGTGATGATGCCGGAGCTGGACGGCTTTTCCGCCTGCCGCGAAATCCGCAAATACAACCGCACGCCCATCATCATGCTTTCCGCCCGCGGCGAAGAATATGACCGCATCCACGGCTTCGAGCTGGGGATCGATGACTATGTGGTCAAGCCCTTTTCCCCCAAGGAGCTGATGATGCGGGTGGCCGCCATCATCAAGCGCAGCGGCGGCGAGGAAAACAACCGTTTTGTTTTTGAGGGGCTGACGGTGGATTTTACCGCGCGGCTGGTTTTCATTGACGAGCAGCGCATAGAGATGTCTCCCAAGGAGTACGACCTGTTTTTCTATATGGTGCGCAACCGCGGCGTGGCCCTGACCCGCGAGCGGCTGATCCACGATGTGTGGGGCTATGATTTTTACGGCGACGACCGCACGCTGGATACCCATGTAAAGCTGCTGCGCAAGAGCCTGGGCCGGTACAGCCGGTGCATTATCACGCTAAGAGGAGTTGGGTACCGCTTTGAAACTGTGGCAGAGCCGGAAAGCGATGCAGACGGAGACGCCAACTGAGTCCTCCCCTGCCCCGCAGCATAAGCAAAGCCGTTTTTCCCACCTGGGCATCCGCTGGAGACTGGTGGGCAGCTTTGCTATGTTCGTGGCGCTGCTGCTGATGCTGCTGTGGCTTTTGCAGATCGTCTTTTTGGAGAGCTTCTACAAATCCATCAAGACCAGCTCCATTAAAAATACCGCCGAGGAAGTAGCCGCCAGCATCAATGATGAGAACTTTTACACCGAGGTGAACCGTCTGACCCGCCAGGATCTCATCTGTGTCCACATCGTGCGGGAGGACGGCACCCCGGTACTGACCTCCGGCAACCAGCCCTCCTGCATCCTGCACATGCTGCTTACCGATCAGGCGGCGCTGCTGTTCCGGCAGGCGCAGGAAAACGGCGGCACCGTGCTGGAAAACTATCAGCTCCTGGAGCTTTCCCCCGCCATGCAGAGCAAAGCAACCGCCCAGGCCGCCTCCACCGAGCAGCTGCTGTACGGCATTCTGACCACGCGCGGAGAGGACGAAGGCGCCGAGCCGGTCATGGTCATGGTGGATGCCACCATCACGCCCATCAATACCACGGTGGAAACACTGCGGGCCCAGCTGGTCATCATCACGGTCATCATGACGGCGTTTTCCATCCTGCTGGTGCTGCTGCTTTCCTCCATGATCTCCCGTCCCATCACCCGCATTACCAAAAGCGCCAAGCAGCTGGCCACCGGCGATTACGGCACGCAGTTTACCGGCGGCACCTACCGGGAGGTCACCGAGCTGGCCGACACCCTGAACTATGCCAGCCGGGAGCTGAGCAAGGTGGAACATCTGCGGCAGGAGTTCATCGCCAATGTGAGCCACGACCTGCGCACCCCGCTGACCATGATTACCGGCTATGCCGAGGTAATGCGCGATCTGCCGGGTGAAAATACCCCGGAAAATGTGCAGATCATCATAGATGAGGCCCGCCGGCTGACTGATTTGGTCAATGATTTGCTGAATCTTTCCCGGCTACAAAGTGGCGCGCAGACCCCCGAACCGGAGCCGCTCAATCTCACCAAGATGATCCGCGGCATTATGGGGCGGTACGCCAAGCTGGTGCTGCATGACGGCTACGCCATCACGCTGGAAGCGGACGGCGACGCCATGGTGATGGCCGACCGGCTGCGCATGACCCAAGTGCTGTATAATCTCATCAATAACGCCATCAACTATGCCGGGGCCGACCGGGCCGTACTGGTGCGCCAGACCATCGAGAATGGGACTGTGAAGGTGGAGGTCATCGACCACGGCGAAGGCATTCCGGCCGAGAGCCTGCCCTATGTGTGGGACCGCTACTACAAGGTGGATAAAAACCACCGCCGCTCCACCGTGGGGGCCGGGCTGGGACTTTCCATTGTAAAGGGCGTGCTGGAGGCCCACGGCGCCGAATACGGCGTAGCCAGCACCCTGGGCGAGGGCAGCGATTTCTGGTTCCGGCTGCCGCTGCTGCCGCCCGATGCCGCTTTAACCGCCGAAAGTGAAGAAAATCATTCCGATTTTTCCTGATTTCTTCACACAGTCATCACATTGGCCGTATATGATAAAGGTGTGGAATAAATAAGGGCGCACAGCCCGGCCGAAGGTTTTTCTTTCTCCTCCTTATCTTCATCCTTCTTTATACTTTTTCGTTTTGTCCTCATTTTCTTTTCCCTTCGGCTCATTCCCCAAGCTCCTGCGCCGGCTGCAAACGGCCGCAGGAAACAGTTTTACCAGGAGCTCCCGCACTGTAACAGGTGCGGGAGCTTTTTTGTGTTCTTTAATATTTTATGAATTCACCGTGAACTGCGTTGACTATATAGGGGCAAAATGGTATGCTGACTGTATTAGCTCCAGTAGTACAGTTTGCTGCAAAGTTTTTTTGCATTTTTTGTTTTTGGATGCAATAAAATCCATCAAACTGTACACTTATTTTAGTGAAATATGATTTTTCTGCGAGAGGGGGAAAAAATGTGCAATACATGGTGGAGACCAAAAATCTCCGCAAGGTGTACCGGACCGGCGATGAAAAGGTAGTCGCTCTGGATAATATCGACCTGACCATCGAGCAGGGGCAGGTGTGCTGTATACTGGGTACCTCCGGCAGTGGTAAATCCACCCTGCTGAACCAGCTGGCCGGGCTGGAAAAGCCCACCCGCGGCACGGTAAAAATCAAGGGAGAGCTGATCTCCAAGATGAGCGAAAAGCAGCTGGCGGTGTTCCGGCAGAAGCACATCGGCTTTGTGTTCCAGTCCTACAATCTCATTCAGGGGATGACCGCTGTGGAAAATGTGGCCATGCCGCTGATGTTCCGCCGGGTGTCCCGCAAAAAGCGTGAGGAAGCCGCCCGTGAAATGCTAAAGCAGGTGGGACTGGGCGAGCGCATGGACCACCGTCCCAATGAAATGAGCGGCGGCCAGCAGCAGCGCGTGGGCATTGCCCGCGCCTTTGTTACCAATCCTGAGGTGGTATTTGCCGATGAACCCACCGGCAACCTGGATACCAAAACGACCAAAGAGGTCATGGAGATGTTCCTGCGGTTTGCCCGGGAAAAGGGCACGACCATCATTCTGGTAACGCACGACCGCAGCCTGGCGGAATACTGCGACCGCATCGTGACCATCTCGGATGGACGCATCATTTCCAATGAGGACCACCGCCATGCCAAGGCGATCCAAGACCCTCCTGCCGTCCCTGCCGAGGAGCTGCCGGAGAAACTACATTTTACCGATAACACACTGGCCGCCGGCCAAGGAGGAGTATGACCGTGAAAAAGATGAGCAAGATCCTGACATTCATTCTGGTGCTGGCCATGGTGCTGAGCACCGTGGCGATGGCGGCTGACCCGCCCTACACCATTACTGCGGGAACATTGACCAATGGCAGTATTTCTTTGACCCTTGTCGGCAGCGATGGAAATGATACTTCTCTCGGCAACATCACTGCGACCGGTGGTAAAATCGAAAATATCGCCAAAGACTCCAAGGTTAAGGTCGTCTTTGTACCCAACCCCGGCTATGAGTTCCTGCGTGCTTCTGACAGCACCGGAAAAACCATCAAGGACGGCGAGGTGCTGACCATTACCGATAACCTCACCATTACGCCGGAATTCGGCCCCAAGGCCAGTCTGGGCAGCGCCGCAGCTGTGAACAGCTACACCCTGCAGGCCATCTGCCCCAGTGCATACTACTGGCAGCAGTACCACAAGACCCCCGGCGGTGGGGACACCAAGTACACCCGCTATCCCGGCAAGCTGAACGGGAACCAGTCCCCCAGCACCGAGATTGCCAAGGGCTACTATGTTGACCTGACCCTGTATGTCAATGATACCGACTATGTCACCTTTATTAACGACAATACCGATAAAAATGAGCTTTTCTCGGTTACCACCCCCGGCGACAGCAGCTTCCTTGCGGGAAACACCACCCCCTCCGCCAATGCGGAGATCGCCGCATGGGAGGGCAAGGGCTATACCGTTAAGCTGACCGGCGTATACTATGTGGGCGGCAATGATAACACCCTGAAGCTTATCATTACCCAGGGCAACTACAATGCTATTGTAACCTGCAAGATCGATAACGCCACCATCATCCCCACCAAGCCGGACGACGAAAAGCCCGATACCGAGACCACCGCGGCCCAGCCCTATGTCATCATCAGCAGCTACAGCTACGGCAAGGGCGACCTGGTGGCCGGTGAGACCCGCAATATCACCATGACCTTCCGCAATACCAGCAAGACCATGGCCGTGGAAAACATGATGGTGACCATGACCCTGCCCGATGCCATGATGCTGACCAGCAGCTCCAATTCCTTCTACATCGAATCGCTGGCAGCCGAGGGCACCATCACCAAGACCGTGAATGTGACCGTGAAGCCCACTGCGGCGGCCCAGTCCCATTCCATGACCGTTGATTTTACCTATGACTACCTGGATAACGGCGTGCGCCGCAATGCCAAGACCACCGAGACCATCAGCATGCCGGTGCTGCAGGTGGACCGCTTTACCGTGACCGGCATCGACCTGCCCCAACAGATCTTCATTGGCGAGGAAAATAACCTCTCCGTCAACTTCGTCAATAAGAGCCGTACCGATATCTACAATCTTTCCGCCAAGCTGAACTGCGAGGGGCTTTCCAATAACGGCGAGGAGCAGTATCTGGGCAATCTTGCCTCCGGCACCACCTCCAGCGCCGATTTCTACATCACCGGGAATGAAAAGTGCGAGCTGGTGGGTGAGGTCATCATCACCTACGAGGATACCAACATGAACCAGCGCACCGTTTCGGTGCCCTTTACCACGCAGGTGACCAGCTACGAGGATGTATGGGGTCCCAGCAATCCCAGCGTCGACCCCGGTATGGATCCCGGCACTGACCCCGGCATGGAAGAGCCTGCGGGTTTCCCGTGGTTCTGGGTCATCGGTGGTGTGGCGGTAGTGGCTGCCGGCGTATTTGTGTACCTGAAGCTGCGTAAAAATAAAAAGGAGAGCGTAGACGAAGATGAGGATATCTGACCTTCTGAGCGTCTGCCTGCGAAACCTGACCCGCCGCCGGGTGCGTACCGCCCTGACCGTTATCGGCGTTGTCATCGGCGTGTGCGCCATCATCTTGATGGTCTCACTCGGCATCGGTGCGCGGGAATCCATGATGCAGATGCTGCAAGAGTGGGGCGATCTTACCATCATCAATGTCTACAATTACGGCGGAGGCGAGACCAAGCTGGACGATAAAGCCCTCTCCAAAATACAGGCGATGGATAATGTACAGATCGCGACCCCGTTTTACAGCAGCCGGGTCAGTTTCCGGCTGAAATCCCGCAACGGGCGCTATGCGGCCTATACCAATATCATCGGCATCTACCCCGAGGCGTTTGACGCTCTCGGCTATAAATTGAGCGACGGCACCTCCTTTGCGGACAGCAAAAAGGATTACAGCATGGTGGCGGGCGCCAATGTGGCGTATTCCTTCCGGGATACCAAGAAAAAGCGCAATAACTATGTGGATCGCAACCAGACCGACGCCATGGGCAACCCCAAAAAGCCCTTTGTGGATATGATGAAGGATAAGCTGGTTTTGTACAGCGAAAGCTATGACAACAACGGCAACCTGAAAAAAGGCTTGGAGGTCACCCCCAATGTGACCGGCGTGATGGTGGAGGACTGGAACAAGGGTTGGGAGACCAGCGAATGCATCCTGATGGACATCAACCAGCTGAAGGCGCTGGAGCAGAAATACTATAAGATCAGCGGTGAAAAGGCTCCAGACACCACCAACTATGATGAGGTACGGGTCAAGTGCGTAGACGCTGCATCGGTTGCCGCAGTGCAGCAGTCCATCACCGATATGGGCTTCCAGTGCTCCTCGATGGAGGACACCCGTAAGATGTTTGACGAACAGCTTACCATGATTCAAACGATGCTGGGCGGTCTGGCGGCTATCTCTCTGTTTGTCGCCGCCATCGGCATTGCCAATACCATGGTCATGTCCATCTATGAGCGCACCAAGGAGATCGGCGTCATGAAGGTGCTGGGCGCCGAGCTGGGTGCCATTCGCGCCATGTTCCTCACCGAATCCGCTATGATCGGTCTGATCGGCGGCGTGGTGGGCGTTGGGCTCAGCTTCCTGATCAGCTATCTGTTAAACAATGTGCCGATCGTAGCAAACCTTCTGGCATCGCTGGGGCTCAGCTTCGGCAACGGCGGGGCGGTTTCCATCATTCCGTGGTGGCTGGTGCTGCTGGCAATGGTCTTTTCGATGATGGTCGGCGTTGTTTTCGGTTTTATCCCTGCCAACCGCGCTGTTAAGATCTCCGCTTTGGAGGCCATTCGGCACGACTAAAATCTACATTTTGCACATAGGAAAAAGCTCCTTCGGGGGCTTTTTTCTTTGCCCTGCCCGTGTTATACTGGGTGCAGAATGCAGGATAGGGCGCGGGGCGCTCCGGACGGAGGCCGGAGCCACGGCCCGTAGGGCCGTGTAAGGCCGTCCGCAGGGCGGCCTGCCCCGCGCCATACCTGCCCGCTGCATCCACTCTGCCAAGGAGGGAAACACCATGCCACACGATCTGCAAGCCAGCCTTGCCGCCTATCGGCCCTACAATGAGCAGGAGCAGCGCGATCTGCCGCTGCTGCTGGCCGCGCTAAAGCAGCCGGATAGCTTTACCCGGCAGAATGAAACCGCCCATTTTACCGCCTCGGCCTGGGTGGTGAACCCCGCGCGGAATAAGGTGCTGATGATCTATCACAATATCTACAATAGCTGGAGCTGGACCGGCGGCCATGCCGATGGAGAGACCGACCTTTTGGCGGTCGCATTGCGGGAGGTAGCCGAGGAAACCGGACTGCAAACGCTCCGCCCCGTCAGTCGTGAACTGTTCTCGGTCGAGATCCTTACCGTGGATGGACACGAAAAACGAGGGCGATATGTCCCCTCCCACCTGCATCTCAATTGCACCTATCTCATCGAAGCCGATGATACTGAGCCGCTGCGGGTAAAGCCCGATGAAAACAGCGGTGTGCGGTGGTTTGCCCCGCAGGAGGCGCTGGCCGCCTGCACCGAACCCTGGATGCGCGACCGTATCTACCAAAAGCTCATCGAAAAAAACACCCAGTATAAATAAAAGGAGGGACTGTCATGAAGCCGCATGAAACCACCGCCCAGTGCGTGGAGCGCAAGCTGGGGCGCAAGCTCCGCCTCATCCGCGTGGCGCGCGGGGAGGAACCGGCCGATATCGTATTCAAAAACGCCACCTATCTCAATGTGTTCAGCAATGACTTCTGCCATGGGGATATCGCTGTTTCCGATGGGCTCATCGCCGGCATCGGCAGCTACCACGGCAGCAAAGAGGTGGATGTCTCCGGCAGCTTTGTCTGCCCCGGCCTCATCGATGCCCACATCCACCTGGAAAGCAGCCTGGTTTCCCCTGCCGAGTTTGCCCGAGCGGTCATCCGCCACGGCACCACCACTGTCATCACCGATCCGCACGAGATCGCCAATGTCATGGGAGTGGATGGCATCCGCTATATGCTGGAGGCCACCGAGGGCCTGCCGGTGGATGTCCACTTTATGCTGCCCAGCTGCGTGCCCGCCACGCCGTTGGATGAAAGCGGCTGCACGCTGGATTATCAGGCCATCGATGACCTGTATGACCACCCTAGAGTTCTTGGCCTGGCGGAAATGATGAACTATGTCGGTGTCATCAATGGCGATCCAGCAGTCATCAGCAAAATCCTGGCCAGTCAGGCCCACCACAAAAAAATCGATGGCCACGCACCCGATCTCTCCGGCGCCGATCTCAACGCCTATATCGCCGCCGGCGTCTATTCCGATCACGAGTGCAGCACCTGCCAGAATGCGCTGGAAAAGCTGCAGCTCGGCCAGTTCATCATGATACGGGAGGGCACCGCCGCCCAGAATCTGCGGGCACTCCTGCCGCTGCTCAATCAGCAGTACTACTCCCGGTGCATGTTTGCCACCGATGATAAACACCCCCTGGATCTTTTGCAGGGCGGCCACATCGATTATATCATCAGGGAAGCCATTGCCTGCGGCGTTGATCCCATCATTGCCATCAAGGTGGCCAGCCATCAGGCAGCCCGCTATTTCCTGATGAACAACAAAGGCGCCATCGCCCCCGGCTACCTGGCCGACCTGGTGGTCTTCGATAACTTCCGTCACTTCAATATCCAGCAGGTGTATAAGCGCGGCCGCTGCGTCTTTGCGGATGGCGAGGTTCTACCCTTTGACGCGCCCGCGGTGGAACCCAGCCTTTCCCGCCGCGCGCACGAGACCTTCCGCATTGCGCCGGTCACGCCGCAGCAGCTGGCCGCCGGAGATCTGCCGGTCATCGGCATCGTCCCGGACGAAATCATCACCCAGAACCTTGGCCGGGCGGCTGCCCCCGATCCCACCCATGATATCCTAAAGATCGCCGTAGCGGAGCGCCACCATGGCACCGGGCACATTGGCCTGGGATACATTAAAGGTTACGGCCTGCGGCAGGGCGCTGTGGCCACCAGCTTTGCCCACGATTCCCATAATATCATCGCCGTGGGCGCCGATGACGCCGACCTGTCCTTTGCCATCAACCGCATCTCGGCGCTGCAGGGCGGTATCGTCGTGGCGGAGGGCGGAAAGGTAATAGCTGAGCTACCGCTGCCGGTGGCTGGCCTAATGAGTGACGCCCCGCTGGAGGAGGTAAACGACCTGCTGGAGCAGGCCAAGGCCGCCGCCCACCGCATGGGTGTTTCCCCGGGCATCGATCCCTTTATGACCCTCTCCTTTATGAGCCTGCCGGTCATTCCCGCCCTCAAGATCACCACCCACGGGGTCTTTGATGTGGAACAGTGGAAATACATCTGATTTTTCTTGCAGAGCCGTGTCCTTCCCCCCTGTGGGGCGGGCACGGCTTTTCCATTTAGGGCTTTTTGCAGGGGGCATGGCGGGCGCACGCACCCTATCTCGCCTCCATTTGTGTACCTCCTCCAAAAACAAATGCCAATCCCCTGTAAACATTGTCTTTCCTTTCGCCCTTTTATGTGCTAAAATATTGCATTATAGGGAGCGTTCCACCGATACGGTCGGGCCAGCCCTTCCGGGCATCCCTCCCCCGCTCCGGTACGCCCCTGCCAAATCTCTGCAAAAGGAGTGACAGTGTGTGAATTTTTCCGTCAATAGCCCCATCCTGTTCGTGCTGGCCGGGATCATCATTCTGGCCGTGCTGCTGCAGTCGGTCTTTTTCCTGGTGCGTGCCGTCCGCCGCAGCAAGGAGATCGGCATGGACCAGCAAAAGCTGCGCAAGACCATGGTCACCGCCGGCGTTTTCACCATCGCCCCGGCCGTCGCCATCGTCATCAGCGTCATCACCCTCTCCAAGGACCTCGGCCTGCCGCTGCCCTGGCTGCGCCTTTCGGTGGTCGGCTCCCTCTCCTACGAGACCATTGCCGCCACCAATGCCGAAAGCGCCATGGGCCTCACCTTCGGGCAGGTTTCCGCCCTTACCGCTTCCCAGTATGTCACCATCGCCTGGGTCATGACCATCAGCATCATGCTGGGCATCTGGCTGGTACCGCTCATCGGTAAAAAGCTGCAGGGCGGCATGACCAAGATAGAAAACCGTGATAAGCGCTGGGGCGATATCCTCTCCTCCGCCCTGTTCATCGGTATGATCGCCGCTTTCCTCGGCTATGTGTTCTGCGATTTCGGCACCATCTTCCACGGCGATCCCTCCGGCCTTATCCCGGTATGCGTCATGATCGTTTCCGCCGTTATTATGGCGCTGTGTGGCCTTATCATGAAAAAAACCGGCTGGCACTGGGTGGGCGATTACGCCCTGCCGATGAGTCTTATTCTCGGCATGGCCTCCGCCATTCCCATCACCGGCTGGCTGTCCTAAGGGAAAGGAGGATCACACCATGAAAAAAGCAAATATGACTTATATGGATTCCGTCCATCACTACGGCCGCGTCTGGAACCTTTCGATGATGGTTCTGCTGCTGATGTTCCCCGCCGCCGTCTCTATCATCTTCCACGCCCCTGCCGATGGCAAGGGCCTCCTGATGGGCCTCATCGCCACCGCCCCCATGTATTGGGCGGTCGGATTTATTGAAACGCTGACCTATGTGCCCATGCTGGGCGCAGGCGGCAGCTACCTCTCCTTCGTCACCGGCAATATCAGTAATCTCAAGCTCCCCTGTGCCCTCAACGCGCTGGAGCAGGCCGATGTGAAAGCCAACAGCGAGGAAGGCGAGATCGTTTCCACCGTGGCCATTGCCGTTTCCAGCATCGTCACCACCGTCATCATCATTCTGGGCGTCATTCTCATCATCCCGCTCACCCCGGTGCTGGAAAGCCCCGCCCTGGCCCCCGCCTTCGCGCAGATCCTGCCCGCCCTGTTCGGCGGCCTGGGTGTGGTGTTCATCTCAAAGAACGCCAAGCTCTCCATCGCCCCCATCTGCCTGATGCTGGTTCTCTTCATCTTCGTTCCCGCCCTCAATTCCAGCACTGTCGGCATTATGGTGCCGGTCAGCGTGCTGTTCACCGTGGGCGTTGCCCGCATCCTGTATAAAAAGGGCATCCTGTAACGCTGCCCGTTCACCCGCAAGGAGGTTTTATCATGGTCGTACTTTATGTGATTCTGGCCGTTCTTGTCCTGCTCATCGCCGTTGTGCTGCTGCGCACCGCGGCGTTCCGTCCCAAGGCCGAAGCTGCTAAAACCTACGCCCCCGTTGAGTTTGACCGCGAAGCCGCTGTAACCAATCTTCAGCGGCTCATCCGCTGCCGCACCGTCAGCTACATCGATGCCTCCAAGGAGGACCCGGCGGAATTCGAAAAGCTCATCGCCCTGCTGCCGGAATTATATCCCCATGTTTATGAAAAATGCACCCTCACCCGCCTGCCGGACCGCGGCCTGCTGTTCTACTGGGCGGGCAAGGCCCACGATGAGGCTTCGGTCATGATGGCGCACTTTGATGTTGTCCCGGTGGAGGAGGAGAACTGGAAAAAGCCCCCCTTCGAGGGCATCATTGAGGACGGCGTGCTGTGGGGACGCGGCACCCTGGATACCAAGGTCACCTTTAACGGCGTGCTGACTGCCGCCGATCATCTGATTGCGCAAGGCTTCCAGCCGGAGCAGGACATTTACTTTGCCTTCTCCGGTCAGGAGGAGATCAACGGCCCCGGCGCCGTCAATATCGTCCACTGGTTCCAGGAGCACAATATCAATATCCAGCTTGTCGTGGATGAGGGCGGCGCGGTGGTCGAGGATGTATTCCCCGGCGTCAAGCAGCCCTGCGCGCTCATCGGTATTGCCGAAAAGGGCATGATGAATCTGGAGTACAGCGTTTCCTCCGCCGGCGGTCACGCCTCCGCGCCCAAGCCCCACACCCCCGTGGGAGTACTGGCGGATGCCTGCTGCAAGGTGGAAAATCACCCCTTTACCATGCACATCACCGCCCCGGCCGCCAAGATGTTCGATACCCTCGGCCGTCATTCCACCTTCCTTTACCGCATGATCTTTGCCAACCTGTGGCTGTTCGGCGGTATTCTGGATAACCTGTGCAAAAAGCAGGGCGGCGAATTGAACGCCCTGATGCGCACCACCGTCGCCTTTACCCAGATGCAGGGCAGCAAAGCCTCCAATGTTATTCCGCCCAGCGCCAGCATGGTCAGCAATATGCGGCTCAATCCCGCCGATACCATGGAGAGCGCCATGGAATACATCCGCGGGGTCATCGGCAATGACGCCGTAACGCTGCGCTGCGTCGAGGGCATGAACCCCAGTCCCATCAGCGAGACCGACTGCCCCGCGTGGGATAAGGTCGCCTCCGCCGTGGCAGGCACATGGCAAGGCTCCCTTGTCTCCCCGTACTTGATGGTACAGTGCAGCGACAGCCGTCATTACGGCCCCGTCAGCAACCATGTTTACCGCTTCTCCGCCATGGACCTCACCGCCGAGGAGCGCAGCACCATCCACGGCAACAATGAGCGGATCCGCACCGAGGTCATCGGCCGTGCGGTAGAGTTCTACATCCGCCTAATGAGCCAATGCTGACCCCATAACGCCATAAAATCACCCCCGACCGTTTTGGCCGGGGGTATTTTCCACGCTTTTATTTATTTTGCGGTAGAAGCAGAGTAATATATCACACCGACCCCTGCTACCCATGTATCGCCGCTGTCGCTGCACTCACCAAGCTTTTCACCCTGCTTTACCGTATCGCCGGGCTTCAGTGTCACATTTTTCAGGTGTCCGTACAGGATCGCGCTGCCGTCCTCATGCCGGATCAATACCGGCTGCCTGCCCATAAGACCGATCCATCGCTCCTTGTACTCCGGCGGAGTCTGTTCCACCACGCCGTCCCGCATGGCCACCGCCGCAGTCCCGGCCGGCGCTTCAAAAAGGCGGTAGGTAGGACAGCTTGTCCCTATTACTCCTTGGGTCATTGTCCCGTTTTTCGCCGGAGCAATGTATGCGCTGTCCTCTGTCCATTCCACGGTCTCCATCGGCAGAATGGGGGTATCGTATGCGTTGCGGCCTACCGTAAAGCCCGTCACGGTTCCGTCCCGGGCGGTCTTCAGCGTTATATCCTCCTCCCGCACCAGACTGAACTCAATGCCGAAAACTCCCGAAGAACCGTTTCCGAAATTTCCGCTGTCTCCCGTTGTACCCAGCTGCGTATAAGGCATCACTTCATCGCCTGCCTGCACATAAAGCTCCTCGCAATGGGCATATACCGCATACAGTCCGTCTTCCTGCCGTATCAGGATGCACCGGCCCATTCCCTGGTTCCAGCCCTTCTCCGCAGTATATACGACCGTTCCAGCCTGCAGTGCGGTAAACGGGGTCCCTTTCTGTCGGCTGTAGAATGCCGTCACACCCCGAACCGGCTCCTCAAGTCTGTATCCGGCAAACGGCTCCCTGTAATAATATCGGTCAAATATCTCCTCAAAAGCCGGTTCGTCCTCCGCTGCGGGGGATTGCCGCAAAAGGTTGACTCCGCCGCAGTAGATCGCCTCGATCTCCTCCGGCGCTATGGCCCTGCAGAATATCATCTTCATTTCTGTTTTTGTTGCTGTCTGGTTCCCGTCTCTGCTTCTCAACTCGACCTCCGTACCGTCTTTCAAATACACAGCCCAGCCCCGCGACAGGTCTATCAGTCGGTCTACCGTAATCTCCATCGAGACCGGAGAGCATTTCACCGTTACGCCCTCCGCTGCATCCAGCCCCACACTCTCCACCGTCTGCGGGATATCAAAGCTGACCTCCCACTCGGCATCATACTCCGGCACCCGCTGCCATCTTCCCGGCTGGATATATTGCAGGTTCGGCAGCTCCTCCTCTGCCACATCATAATAAATCACATGGTAGTAAATACCGCCAGACCCACCGACATTCTCCACACTCTCCCCTGTGCTGTCGCAAAGGATTCCATGGGGCGGGCTGTCCGGTTCAGTACAGTCCTCCCTGCTGCGCGAAAAAACATACAGCCTGCCATCTTCATAGTACGCCATATCAATGGTTTGCACCACTTCACCATCGGTGTTGCACACCTCATAGCTGCCCTCACCGTCACCTATCATCTGCGGGTAACCCGAGATCCACTCGCCAAGATCGACCCCCTTGCGCACAGCGCTGTCACACAGCGCTTTCATATCCACCTTCGCAATAAAGGTATCTCCCGTCCGTTCCAGATGTCCCAGCCCGCTTACCCGCAGGTGGGCGGTGCTGCCCCGCATGGCGTCGTTCCAGTCCGCCACCAGATAGCCGCACAGAATATTGCTCTTTTCCTTGGGGGGCTGCGCCGAGAAGATCCCCCCGCCGCCTGCATCCACGCTTGCCTCCCCGAAGTCCAGCCAACCGTCCGCCGTGCTTCTCTCCCCGAAGATCGCCGCAGGCGCCTGCATCTCCCACAGCAGGTACAGCACCCGTTCATCCGCCAGCGTCTCCGTCACCGTAAAGGTGATGTCCCCGGCGTCCACCTGCACCGCCAGCGGCTCGGTGTTTTCCTCCACTCCCTTGGTCGGGGTACCCAGTATGTCTTTCCAGCCAAAGTATTTCCCCGCCGCCACCGCCGTAGCGGTCAGCAGCACCACAGCGGCCGCCAGAGGCAGTACCCGCCGCAGCCACAGCACCCTGTTTCCCTTGCGGGGAATGCTCGCTTCCTCTATCATATCTGCCGGGACCTCGCCCAGCAGCTCCCACAGTTCCTTTCGCTTCATAGCGTGATCTCCTCCTTTTCCAGCTCGTTGCGCAGGTCGCGCCGCAGCCGCTCCAGTATGCTCCTGGCCCGCCGCGGGGAAATGCCGCTGTGTGCAGCCGCCGTTTTTACCGGCTCCGCCCACCAGTACCGCCGGAGGAACAGTATCCGTTCCTCCGGGGTCAGTCCCCGCAAAAAGCGCTCCAGCGCTGCCGCTATGGCCCTGCGCTCCCAATGCTGCTCCGGGGTGTCCCGGTCGGGCAGCATCTCGCCCAGCTCCTCCCAGATCAGCGTCATTTCTCCGCCGCCCCGTTTCAAGCGGTTCTGTTTTTGCAGCCGGTTCAGCGCCAAATTGCGGGTAATGCGTCCCAGATAAGCCGCCAAACTTCTCGGCTCCTCCGGCGGGATACTGTTCCATGCGCGGTGCCATGTATCGTTCACACATTCTTCGGCGTCCTGCCTGTTCCGCAGGATATTTCGGGCGATGGTGCCGCACAGGACGCCGTACTGCCGCTCGGTTTCGGTTAAAGCTGTTTCGCTTCGTTCCCTGTACAGCCGCAGAATTTCCTCGTCCTTCATGCTCCTGCCTCCTTTCGTTTGGGTTGAAGTACTTCACCCTTATTGACCGCGTTTTTTCTCCCCCGGCCGGCTCTTTTCAGAGTCTTTCTATCCGCGCACCACGGTGGGCGCCCCTCCGCTTTTGTCGTGCTGACCCTGACGGGCAGCCCTCCCCGCTGCGGCGCGCCCGCCTTCCCACTGTCCCCATCTTTCGGGTTATTAAAAAAGCCCGCCAAGCGGCAGGCTTTCTTTCTTCTCAATAAAACTTCAGTAAATTGGTGTAATGCTCCGGCAGCACAATACCCTCGGTGGTGTGCACCCGCATTCCATCGCGGAACACCAGCATAGTGGGCAGGTCCTTCACATGGAAGCGCTCCCCCAGCGCGATATCATCGGTCACATTGATGCGGCACACCTTCACATCGTATTGCTCCGCCTCCATCAAAAATTTCTGATAGACCGGCTCCATGGCCGCCGCAAAGGGGCTGAACCCCGCCGTAAAGTACAGGTAGGTCTTGCCCTCCCGGGTGATGCTATCCACATTTTTGCTGTTTATCTCCACCATCTGCATGGTCAGTCACTCCTTTTCGCTGTAAATTCCGTCCCTATTTTACCACGATTCTGCCCAAAAGAAAACCTTTTCCCGGCGAATTTCGCTCATTTGCTTGCATTCCTACCCAAAACAATGTAACATAGAAGTACCAAGAAACTTCTTTTAGGAGGTCTGTCACATGGGCAAGTTTGTTATGAAGGAAACCAAAAACGGCGGCGTTAAGTTCGACCTGAAAGCCGGCAACGGCGAAGTCATTGCCACCTCCGAGGCATATTCCGGCGATGCCGCCTGCAAAAAGGGCATCGAGAGCGTGCGTAAAAATGCCGTAGAAGCCAAGCTGGAAGACCAGACCGTTGAGGGCTTCGAGACCGTCACCAACCCCAAGTTTGAGGTTTACACCGATAAAGCCGGTGAGTTCCGCTTCCGCCTCAAGGCCCGCAATGGCGAGATCATCGCCACCTCTGAGGGTTACAAGGCCAAGGCCAGCTGCCTCAATGGCATTGAGAGCGTCCGCAAGAACGCCCCTGACGCCCCCATTGTAGTAGCCGAATAATTATTTCCCCGCACCAAAAGAGCGACCCGTCACAGGGTCGCTTTTTCTGTCTCCCGGCCGGTTTGCGCGGCCCGCAAACTTACGGCCCGCAGGGCACCCCGGCTTCGCCGGGGTTTGGCGGCCTTCGGC
>ERZ780167.1125-NODE-1125-length-24768-cov-25.174645_pt1 | contig 24768 bp, 19 predicted proteins | sample MGYA00510982_ERZ780167 | MGnify/ENA primary metagenome ERZ780167 (study PRJEB29588, sample SAMEA2146107) | human gut metagenome | biome: human gut; feature: human-associated habitat; material: faeces | place: Denmark | collected 2008/2010 ... | reverse complement strand
ACGACGGTCAGAAGAGTGTGAACTGGCAGTTCAAGACTGCCGATGCTCGCACCAAGCTGAAGCACCTCTATCCTATATTGAACTTTTAAGTGTTACTAAGTACTAGGCAGACACATCGCCATCAGTCGAAAAAACTAAAAAACTGTAAAAATTCTCCCTTCACATGCAACCACTTTTCAAATATACAAATAATATTGCTTTTTGTGCCAAGAATTTTAGATTTATTTAGGGAACTATATAGGAGTTGACTAACTTAATCTTATAAGAACGTTGTCCCGGGTGTGGTGTTCCTTACTTCCAGGTGTGTAAAGCCATACGCACCTGAAACGCCATCCGTTTGACAGTCAGCGAGTTTGTGTCCCAGGTGCGGAGATGTTCACGCACCTAGGAGTTGTCGTCCTTGGTACAGGGCATCCTGTTGGTGTTCCGGACTTCCAGGTGCGTAAAACCCTACGCACCTGAAACGACATCCGTTGGATAGTACACAAACCGTACTGAACTATTGCGAGTTGGCGACACCAGCATTTTGTGAATATGGCGGCACGCAAACACGCCCTAAGTGCGACGAGATGCCCGCGGATATGCCGCCTACCGATCTGGAAACCATAGGCGGCATACTACCGTGTCTCACTATGGCGTAGAAGCGTGATCGTATGCCGCTATTTTACAAAATGGCAATACATTAGTCCTTTGAAAAGGCAACCATGCTCGAAGCACTTGCCGGGTGTTGCGACTGACAGGAACGGACAGCGAAATGCGATCAAACTTCAATGGGAACAGACGTAATGTGTAAGAGTAGTCAACTCGTATATAATTACCTTTATTTATAACAATAAACTTTTACAGAAAAAGTATTGATTCAAGAATGTTTCCTCATCAGACTCCATAATGGTCAGCCTGCCCGATTGACTCCAGAACAAGGGCCAGGGCGGCCGTGTGCTTTTCCAAAATGCGCTTATGACGGTTTCCGGCTCGGGCGATGTTGTTCCGGAGGTCATTTATCTTCACATTGATGGCGGTGGAGTTCCCCGAAGCGATGATCGCCCGGACATATTCATCATAAGACATCCGCTTTTTGTCGTGGGTCAGAAGCTTCAGAGCCTCAAGCACTTCCGCCGAGAAACCATATTCATCCAAATCCTCGAAGGTGACATCAGAGTCCTCGACAACATCGTGGAGGAAGCCGACTATTTTCTCGTTCTTGGTCTGCCCGGCGATGCCAACGGCGAGGGAATGGAGGATGTCGGGGTTGCCGTCAAGGTCCCTCTTGTTGCGAAAGACAGTCGATGCGATGGCCACCGCCTCATCAATCCCGGACTCAAAATATTCCTTGAGATCCTTTGTGCTCCAATATGTGCCGGAGCCAAAAAACTTCAACCTCTCAACCACTTCAAACAAAGTCAGCACACTGAAGTACATCTTCAGATTGTGTAAAGGAATATGAAAGTTCGGACCGTCTCCCTTTGTGTCCGTAAACTCCACCCTCGACAATTCCTCGGTTCCCGTGAAATCTACTTTCGTGTCACAGATCCTCATCCCTACAAATCCATATTCCTCATCCATCTCGACAACTTGAATAAGAATCTTTTCAAATGAATATGACTGTGACTGGACCAGATTTAACTCCTCCTCGTAACCGTCCTCGACCCATCCCACCAGTTCATTGATTCCCACCTCTCTACGGAAATCCATATAACCGTTCGTCTCAATATGGACCTCCAGTCCATACGGTTTCAGGAAACTGAGATCTTGAAACTCCCTCACACTGACAGGCACACGATACCGGGCCTCAAAGTCGTCCGCGTTCTTGTAGAACGCCGCAAAGATAAGATACCTCATAAGCATTGTTTTTGTTACCGGCCTTGGTGTCAGACAAAAACAGTCGCCGTCCTCGGCAGCCGTCCTTGTCATCGACAACCACTGCCAAAATATTTATGAATTGAAAATTACCGGACAGGCAGAGCCGCCTGTCGCTCACAACACAAAAATAAGAAAATCCCTTGAGATTGCAAAGCCATTTATGAAGATTCGCTTTTACCGTCCCTCTGTCCAATAAGGTTGCCAGGAATTCTTTGCGACTCTCTCTTGGGACCGTGGCAGGTAAGTGGCTGATTTTCAAGTAAAACAAAGATGTCCTGGTGCTAGATTCCGCACCAGGACATCTTTGTTTTTATTCATTATCAAGGAGTTAGATGCCACGGCCTTTCAGGTCGGCGAGGACGATGGCAGTGACGGCCTCGACGATGACGGGGGTGCGGAGGGCGAAACAGACATCGTGGCGGCCCGGAACGTTGAGGGTGGTTTGCTCGCCGGTCTTGATGTTGAGGGTGGTCTGGGATTTGGTGATGCTGGAGGTCGGCTTGAAGGCGACACGGAAAACTACCGGAGAGCCGTTCGTGATACCGCCGTTGATGCCGCCGGAACCGTTCTTCACGGTGGTCACAGAACCTTCTTTAAGCTCAAGAGAGTCATTATGTTCCGAGCCTTTCATCCGGGCGGATGCGAAACCGTCACCGAACTCTATGCCACGGACTCCAGGGATGGAGAACACAGCATGCGAAATCAGGGACTCGACCGAATCGAAGAACGGTTCTCCAAGACCGGCAGGAACTCCGGAGACCCGGCACTCGACAATGCCGCCAAGCGAATCGCCTTCCTTGGAGGTTTTGTCCAGAAGATCGCTCCACTTGGACTTGTCCGTCTCTCCTCCGATCTCTATCAAACCGGCCTCAAAGCTGAGCCCCTGACACATTTTCTTTGCGATGACTCCGGCGGCGACCAGCGGAAGGGTTATCCTGCCCGAAAAATGCCCACCTCCACGAGGGTCATTGAAGCCGTTCCACTTGACGGAAGCGACATAGTCGGCGTGCCCTGGGCGCGGCACAGCCTTAAGAGCCTCATAATCAGAGGACCGAGTGTTGTTGTTCTTGAATATGACTGCGATCGGTGCTCCGGTTGTGTGTCCATCGAAGACTCCGCTCAGAATCTCCGGCTCGTCCGCCTCGATGCGTGGTGTGGTACCCTTCGCTCCACTCTTGCGGCGAAGAATGTCCGGCATAAAATCCTCTACACCAAGCTCTATCCCCGGCATGACACCATCCACGACCACACCAATCGCCGTCCCGTGCGACTCCCCGAAGATCTCCACCCTGAAATTACGTCCGAATGCGTTCATTGTATATTCAAAAATTAATAAGTCCGTCCTTGCAAAAATACACTTTTCTTGTGGAATAAAATATGCTATCTTTGTAGTAATATCCTCAAAAGGCCGTTTTGTGTTCAAACACGGCGGATTATGAGGGTGAAACTACTTATTGGAATGGACATTAAGGAAGAAGACAAGATAATTCAGGAGGTCACCAGACAGGAGTACAAGGAGGGCTTCGTCACCGATGTCGGCCAGGACTTTATTCCAAAAGGGCTGAACGAGGACATCATCCGTACCATCTCACGGCTCAAGGAAGAGCCGGAATGGATGCTGGAGTTCCGGCTGGGCGCTTTCCGGAAGTGGCAGAAAATGGAGATGCCCGAGTGGGGGCATCTGGACATGCCCGTAATTGATTTTCAAGACATTATCTACTACGCAGCCCCAAAAAAGAATTCGGAACGCCCGAAGGAGATCGACCCGAAGCTGGAGGAGACGTTCGAGAAACTTGGCATCCCGGTAAGGGAGCGTGAGGCTCTCGCCGGAGTCGTGGCCGTGGACGCGGTCTTCGATTCGGTCTCCGTGGCCACAACATTCAGGGCATCGCTGGCTGAGAAAGGAATCATATTCTGCAGCTTCTCGGAGGCCGTCAAGGAGCATCCGGATCTGGTGCGGAAATATCTCGCCTCGGTGGTTCCGGTAGGGGACAATTTCTTTGCGGCACTCAACTCGGCGGTCTTCAGCGACGGCAGTTTCTGCTATATTCCCAAAGGGGTCAGGTGCCCGATGGAGCTTTCAAGCTACTTCAGGATCAACGCCGCCGGCACAGGCCAGTTCGAGAGGACGCTCATCGTGGCGGACGAAGGGTCTCAACTGAGCTACATGGAGGGCTGCACGGCTCCGATGCGTGACGAGAACCAGCTTCACGCGGCGGTGGTGGAGATCGTGGTCGAGAAAGACGCCGACGTGAAATATTCAACGGTGCAGAACTGGTACCCAGGGGATGCGCAGGGGCGCGGAGGAATCCTTAACCTCGTGACCAAAAGGGGAATATGCAAGGGCAGCGGCTCGCATCTGAGCTGGACGCAGGTCGAGACGGGTTCGGCGATCACTTGGAAATATCCTTCCACGATCCTGAAGGGAGACTACTCCTCGTCGGAATTCTACTCGGTCGCCGTGACCAACAACTATCAGCAGGCGGACACCGGAACAAAGATGATCCACATCGGCCGCGGCACGAAGAGCCGGATCGTAAGTAAAGGAATATCAGCGGGTCACAGCCAGAACAGTTACCGTGGTCTGGTCCGGATGAATGCCGGAGCGGCCGGAGCGCGCAACTACTCGCAGTGCGACAGCCTGCTGATCGGCTCGCAGTGCGGGGCGCACACGTTCCCGGACATCCAAAGCGCCAACCCGACCGCGATCGTGGAACACGAGGCGACGACCTCGAAGATCAGCGACGAGCAGCTGTTCTATTGCAACCAGAGGGGGCTCGGGCCGGAGGACGCGGTCGGTCTGATCGTCAACGGCTATGCCCACGAGGTGCTTTCCCGCCTCCCGATGGAGTTCGCCGTAGAAGCCACCAAACTGCTTCAGGTCTCCCTCGAAGGTTCGGTGGGTTAATGAATATATTCACAAGCATTTCTGAATATTCCGGAAGTGCCTGAACAGGTGGGCAATCACCTTAATAATTCTTCAGCAAACGATTGCCGGTTTGCGGTGACTTGAACATTTATGAAGTTCTTTGATATAGAAAACATTGCGTTCACGCTTGGCGGAACGGGAGTGAGCTTTCTGGAGCTGATCGGAGTCATCGCGGGACTTACCTGCGTGGTGATGGCCGGACGCAACAGCAAGTACAACTTCTGGGTCGGCTACCTGTACAACATCCTGCTGTTTACGCTGTTCTGGCAGCGGCACCTCTACTCGGCGATGCTTCTCCAGCCGATAGCGTTCGGAATCAATGCCTTCGGGCATTGGAGGTGGACACATCCCAGGCCGGAGGAACAGAGTTCGAAAGACGCTTCGGCCTTGAAGGTGACACATCTGTCGATGCGGGATTGGTGCACTGCTCTCACGGTCGTGGCCTTTGCCGGAGCCGCCTGGGGATTCGTGCTCAGCAAATTGGGCACGGTCTGGTTCACGGACATATTCACACCTGATCCAACCCCGTGGCTTGACTCGTACGGCCTGATGCTGACGCTGTTGGCGCAGTTCCTTTCCGCCCAAAAGAAGTGGGACTGCTGGATCGTGTGGCTGGTGGTGAACATCACGAACATCACCCTCTACCTCAGCGCCGGCCTCGTGTTTATGCCGATCGTCAGCGCATTGTACCTTCTCAACGGCATCTGGTCCCTTTGGACCTGGTACCGGCTGTACAAAGAGGAGAGGTAGATCCCTTGCCGCAGCGGTCCGGCAGGCTCACCAACCGGTTACCCGAATTTACGGTCACCAAGCCAACACCTATGGTCACAGAGCTTGTCGAAGTGACCTTACAAACTTGAACAAAATACGATGAATATGACAGACATATTACTGAAGATAAAAGATCTGCACGCAAGTGTCGGAGACAAGGAGATTCTGAAGGGAATCGACCTTGAGATCCGCCGCGGTGAGATTCACGCCGTGATGGGTCCGAACGGGGCTGGGAAAAGTACCCTGTCCTCTGTCCTGACCGGCAAGCCGAACTACGAGGTGACGGCCGGATCAATCAAGTTCGATGGCAAGGATTTGCTGGCGATGAAGCCGGAGGAAAGGGCCTGGGCCGGACTGTTTATGTCCTTCCAGTATCCGATCGAGATTCCGGGAGTCTCCATCACGAACTTTATGAAGACGGCGATCAACTCCAAGCTCAAGGCTCAGGGGAAAGAGCCGATGAAAGCCGGTGATTTCCTGAAGCTTATGAAGCAGAAGATGGCCTTCGTGCAGATGAAGCCGGAGTTCGCCAAGCGTGAGGTAAACGTCGGATTCTCCGGTGGAGAGAAGAAGCGGAACGAGATCTTCCAGATGGCGATGCTCGATCCGACCCTCGCTATCCTCGACGAGACGGACAGCGGCCTGGACGTGGACGCGCTCAAGATCGTGGCCGATGGAGTGAACGCCCTGCACACTCCGGAAAAGTCTGCGATCGTCATCACCCACTACCAGAAGCTTCTTGAATATGTAAGGCCGGATGTCGTGCACGTCTTGAAGGACGGCCGTATCGTGGCCACCGGCGGTTACGAACTGATTGACAAGATTGAAAAGGATGGCTTTGAACAGTTCTAAAAACATAGACCACGGCAATTATATTCCCTCGCCCACCTTGCCGGGAATGAAAGTCGCTGACGGAGAGCATATTCGCAAGGTCTTTGTGCTTTCCGCCGATGATGTCGCCGCAGGAGCCGAGGTCGCCGAATCCTCCGCTCTTCGCGCTCCGTCCCGTCATCCGCAGAGCGGATGCCACCCGTTCATATGGCCACGGGCGGCCATAGATTCTGCGACCTCGGCTCCAACGGCTGATTCTAATAACATTGTCACTGAGCATGGGGCATCTGCCGAAACTCCGGTTGGTTCGACAGGCTCACCAACCACCAAAGTGACCGAGATTCCGTCCAACATCGAGGTGGGGGCGGATGCGGCGCTGGATCTGACGGTTATAGTGCTGCCGGGAGTGTCGGCTCGGATTCCGCTGACGATCGACTTGACTGGAGCGCATTCCGAAGTCCGCCTTTCGGGAATATACCTCTGCTCCGGCCACGATGAGGTGACGTTCGACATCACGATGCATCACCGTACTGGAGACTGCCGTTCCCGGCAGACATTCAACGGGTTGGCTACCGGGGAGGCCAAGTGCGGATTCTTCGGCAAGATTGTGATCGCGCCCGAGGCGCAGAGAACCGAGGCGTTCCAGGAGAACCACAACATCTTGCTTTCCGACTCGGCCAGGATCAACACAAAGCCACGGTTGGAGATCTATGCCGATGATGTGAAGTGCTCGCACGGCGCCACGGTCGGGAAACTGAACGAAGACGAGCAGTTCTATATGCGCTCCCGTGGCATTCCTGAGGAAGAGGCCAAGGTGCTGCAGATGATCTCGTTCGTGGCCCCGGTACTGGAAAACATCCCGGAAGACTCCACAGACGGCACTCCAGCCAGGACCGCCGTCGCTGAACTTGTCGAGAACGCAATCAGGGGACTGTAAGAGCGTGGCGCATAAGTGGTTATAACACAGCGCAATAAGCCTTCTCCTTAAGGTGATTCCAACCGAAGGCTGCCAAGGATTAGGCTGATTTTCAAAGAGTTGAACGCCACGACCGCAAATTTGGATAAATATGATTGTCAAGACGAATGTCAAGCTGAATCTGGGACTAAGTGTCCTGCGGAAACGTGCCGATGGGTTTCACGACATCGAGACGCTGTTTGTGCCGTGCTTTGATTTCGGGGACACTATTGAGATCATTACGGGAGATGACTACAGCCGGAGCTCGGCGGCGTTGTTCGCGAAGTATGGAGCCCCGGACGGACGCTTTGACGCTTCGACAGGCTCAGTGACCGGCAGGCTCAGCGACCGGCAAGAAGCATCGGTTGGTGAGCCTGTCGAACCAACTAGGCTCAACGAATCAGCCAAAGAAGACGGAAAAGAAACGACTCTCTCGGGAAATGTAACCGCATCAGAGGATGGAAGATTAGTGCAAGGAATATCCGAGGACGGGAAACTGATGATCACGATCGCGCGGGAGGAGGGTGTTGACTGGAATCCGCTCAAGGATCTGTGCGCAAAGGCGTACAACATTCTGGCACAAGATTTTGACCTGCCGCCGGTCAAGATATTCCTGGAAAAGAAGGCAGCGGTAGGTGCCGGGCTTGGCGGCGGATCGGCGGACGCGGCTTTCACTCTCAAAGCGCTGAACGAGCTTTGCGGCCTGAACCTTTCCGAGCAAAGGCTTTCTGAATATGCCGCGAAACTTGGCAGCGATTGCGCTTTCTTTGTTTTCAATCGCCCTATGATCGGGTCTGGGCGAGGGGAAATCCTTGAGTCTTACGACATTGACCTGTCCGAGTACGAGATCAAGGTTCTGATTCCGGAGGGAATTGTGGTCTCCACAGCGGAGGCTTATAAAGGAATAGTGCCTCGGGAAAGTTTGAAGCCCGGGTGCTTCGACACTTCGGAAAATTCAGATCATCGCAGACTCATCGACCAAAGCATGACAGAATCGTCAGAGGAATACCAAGACCTTCCCGGAAAGCGAATGATGAGTGGCCCCAGCCCAACAGGACTCTCAGATTTGAAAACAGTGCTTGCGGTGCCGGTCACGGAATGGAAAGACAATCTTGTCAACGACTTTGAGGCCACTGTCTTCAAGGCGCATCCGGAACTTGCCGCCATCAAGCAATCCCTCTATGACTCCGGAGCGGTCTATGCCTCGATGTCTGGCTCCGGCTCCGCACTCTTCGCCCTCTATAGAAAATAGTCGCGCTAATTGCGCAACTCACACGTAATAAGAGGCTGCGTCCCCGACCTCAGAAGCCGGTACCGAAAACGCCGCCGTGGCCTGAGTCCGGGTTCCAGCCGCCGGTAGGGCAAACGCCGGAACGACACTAAGCAAAACCGTCAGCGTAATGAATATTGTTTGTGACTATTTCAGTGACGGTATCTCTTGCAAATTATCATTATATTTGGAACGTTTTAAGACTTTTAACGCATTATAAAAATTTATCCTGTACTAGTTCTGTTTGTTTATGCACTAATTAGTTGCACACCCTCCATAACAGAGATGGTTCTTGAAAATAAGATTCGTATTTCAGAGAACATCTTCTTTGACAACAACACTAAAAGGTATGTTTATAATTATAAACTACCATTGACAAAAAGCAATATTGAAATAGATACCTTCAGACTCCGCTAACTAGACAAAAAACAAGAAATATGTTAAGAAAGCTGCTACTTACAATCGGATTTACTTTATTGTTTTTTATAAGGCCATTGGAGTCAGGCGCACAGGTGCCGGTCACAATCAAATGTGAGAATAACGCCAAGACGGTCACTGACATCAGAGTGCAGATCACCTTGCCGTCCGGTGAAATGAAAGCATATGACGGGAAGAATCTGGAAAGCGAGGTTCTGGAATATCACATAGAAGGAACCGGAGAATGTAAACTGTTCATCCATTTCAAAGAGGAAGGAGTCAAGGCACCTACTTTCATCTCCAAAAAATTCATGATTTCCGGAGAAGAAAAAAGAATCGATGTTTACACTTCAATGAATCTCAGGAGCATGGTGATTCCTTGTAACTCAGAGTACTCAAACAGAAAGTACTGCATCCTGTTCATAAAGAAGATCTATCCTGAATGTCCGGAAGGGCGATACCCCAAAGGATATGAGAACGATTCTGAGCGGACGAATCTCTGGGAATATTCCCTCCAAAGCATAGTTCAAAAATAGCAGGCAAACAGGCTCCCTGTACGTAAAACAGTTGTCTGGCGTACCAAAGGGACTTAAACCCACGACCGGTACAGGATAGAGCCCTCTGGCGTACCAACGGTTTTCCGGCAAGACAGGAGACAGCTAAAAAGAATATCCCGCCATCATTCCTATTCACCAAAGTTCCTCGGCGCCGCCGTAATAGTCATAGACATCCTGATAGTCAAGGTTGAGCTGCTCCAGAATCTCCTCCGAGGAAAGGCCGGTTACGATGCTCCTTCCACCGGAATTCAGCACCACACCATCTCCCCGTCCGCCACCATCAAACAACGACCTTCCCCGCAGACCTACCGGATGGTTCAGAACCGTATCCACCGGCCGGATGGCATATTCATAGTACCGCACCGGCCTACTCTTCATCGCTTCCACCTCCCTCAGATGCCGCTTCTCCCCAATCATCGCCACCACCGCCAACGCCACCGGCAGAAGCAGCACCGCCGCCACCGCCAACTTCTCTTTCAATGAATATGTCTCATCGGGGTCTTTGAACATCTTATTATCGAACAAAATGATTAGGGATAAATTCTATAACATCGTCCCTATTAATCATCTGTAAAAGAGTCACTTCATCTTAATCTTGAAGATTAGCAAACGGTCTTCTATTCCCATGTTTATTCTTGAAATCAAGAATCAATTCCGTTTCATACTCTTTCGGCGATCCATTCGGCATTTCTTTCCAGCAAACAATCAGATCTTCGTGATCTGCCAATTGCCAGATATAACGCCCGCCCTTATGGCCGGTTTTTCTGCCTTCACCAAACTTCATATAAGCCGATAATCTTTTGTGTAAAGTAGTTGTTGTCATTCCAATGTAAACCACGCTTGCCCCTTCTACCCAATTGTCAGACAACTCGGTAACACTTACATTCGGATCTTCATCTTTAAAATGACCTCCAGAACCAATTGTCAGATACTCCGGCCTCTTTTTGCTTCTCCTTAGGACAATATAAACACCAGGAACTTTCGGAAAAACCGCATAATCCATACGGCATTTCTTGATTGGCCGGAACCCAACAAAACCACATTTGATCAACGACTCTTCACTATAGTCATCCGGAACATTCAGCTTTTCAAGTGTTTGTCCTATGGTCGTTCCATCTTGTTGTAATGTGGCACATTGTTGCCCATGTATAATCGACTCAAGATCATTTGAATTTGAGCGTAATTCATAATTCGGATCATATTTTATAATCCAATTCCTACAATTTGGTTGACTACTGCAATGGATTTTCCCCTTCCTGCATAAACTTCTCAACGGAGCCCCTCTTCGATCTTCCCTATCTTTCAACAAACCCTGCTTATCCAGATGTGACGCAATCTCAACAACTGTAATACTTGACAATTTGTTTTTCTTCAAATAAGATTGAATGAAATCATTGATCTTATCAATATCAGCCATAATCATATAGTTTAAATAGTTAACAATCATTTATTCCGCTCTAACGCTGCCGCCCAGATGGCGTTCATCCGGTCCTTGAGGGACTGGGGTGCGAGGATTTCGACGGAGGAGCTTCGGGAGAGAAGGGCCATCACGAAATCGTTGGTAATCTTCAGGCGGAGAGTCACTTCGACATATTCCTCGGTCTCAACGGCTAACTTTTGAGAAGAATGAATAGGGAGGGTCTTGATAAAGCGGCCATCCAAGGCACTGAACCTCAAGCGGATGTCCTCAACAGGCATCTTAGGGTCATCCCAAATACCGAAGCAATCGCGGAAAAGATTCCCGGCATGGACACTCTCGTCACGGATGAAATCCTCGTCAAGAACCTTGAAGGATTTGAACCTGCCCAACTCGAAGCATTTCAGGACTCCCTCGACCATCGCCACGAGATACCAGCGGTTCTGCGACTGCTTCAGGAAATACGGCTCGGCGAGATATTCCGCCTCCTTGCCTCCAAGCCTTGGCAACGAATATGAAAAGCGCACCTTCCGTCTTTGCTTTATCGACCTTAGGATTTTCTGAATATCAACGCTGAACATCATCCTCCTCTGCTCCGGAATGATATAGTCACGTGTCCCGGAGTCAGAGCCGACAGTACTTATAATCTCGAACTCAGAAAGTAGTTCCTTGAACCGATCGGTGTAAACGGGGTCTCTGCCCACTATGCAATACCCCTTCCCTTTGACATTCTGAATCTCCATTCCGAAGACCTCCTCAATGGTCTTGATGTCACGCTGAAGAGTCCGCAAAGTGTAGGGACCGTTCTCGGCCATATCACCTGACATGGCCTCCAGCAGATCCTCTTTGCCGACATATTCACAGATGCCGCTGAGTTTGTTCACTATTGCGCTTAACCGCTTGATCTGGTTCAACATATTCAGAAGTGTTTGTCGCAAATATAACAATCAAAAGCGACAACTTTTGTCGTCTTGGAGAGAAATATACAACTAAGAAGCTGTTTTGAATTGTTTGAAATGTTCTTTGAGGTGAATAATCTTCTTTTTCTTCCCGCTTCTTCAGCCAGACAGCACCGCTATCCTCCTTGGAAGAAGCGGTCGAACCTGAAGTTTTTCACTCTCAAACCAGCGCCATCAGGCATTTGATTAACATTTCAGCCTTTTTCATCGAAACTGAAGTTTATCACTCTCAACCCTGCGCCCGAACCGAGGGCAATCGAACTTGTTCGGATTGCCGAGGTGGGCAGCAGGAAAAGAGTTTGCTCTTAACCTTCAAACAAACAATTCAAAACAGCTTCTAAATGATGGAAGGACCCAGTTATTCAGCTGCTCCTTTTCCTAATGTTTGTAATAAAAGCAAGGTTTTGTAACAATGGTATGCTCTTGTTTGGATAATACCAAAACGGGATATGCCCTGCAGACCCAACAGGGCCTGACACTGTTCTCCTACAAGCGACATTCAGCCTCATTCACGCTTTTAGAGGGACAATTGTCTCTCCACGAGCGTCTTTACGCCGAAATCCCGCTCGTAGAACACGAAGGTTCTTCGCTCTAAGCACTTTTAGGGGGAGACTGTCTTAATACCCTCTCCGAGGATTGAGAATTCGTTGTCGCCCCCGTATAGGGGGTACAGACTTTTCAACTCTCACCGAGACTTTTGTCTGGGGGCATGTACGCCTCTGACTTCTGAAGCCAGACCTCGCATATTCAAGAACAGGGTAAGAGCACATCGGTATATTCATGTGTCGTCTAAGGTACGCACTTATCTTGTTCATTGACAACACTATCGCCGGTCTTGCAAGGAGAGGTAATCCTTGAGCGCATCGACATATTCATTGAAAGCCTTGACGCCTGTGTCGGTCGCGCGGCAGGTGGTGCAAGGTTTCTTGCCTTTGAAGCCCTTCTCTACCCATAACATTTTGATTTACATATTTTTTGCCATTAACAGCTATGCGCTTTAACCTCAACGGCATTACAAATATAAATAAGTTTACAATATAAACCAAAATAACATCATTGAATATGATCAAAGATCAAGTGGACGTATACAGTGGGTCGCGCATCCGATTCTGCGGACAAGGCTGTAAAAAAGACTTTCCGAATTTTTGGTAACGTGCAAAAATTCGGGAAGTCCTTTTCGTTGGCGCCACTATGCAGATGGCGCTCTTATTCATCGACCGGGAATGTCGCTTCGACAAGCTCAGCGACCAGGCAGGTGTCCAACCCTGTGACCAGTCCTGCAATCAAGTACGTGTCCAGGCATGCGAACAGGCACGTGTCCAGTCCGTAATCAATTAAGTGACCGAACCTGTGATCTGACCAGAGGCCAGAAGGCTCTGTGTGAAACCTTACGAGAGGCTCTTCGATGGCTGGTAAACTTTGTCGAACCTTTAGTTCTGCGACCGGTCAGTGCGACCTTACGCAAAGGTTAAGCTTCTGTCGGTGGAGGATAAGACTCTGTTTCACAACGGATTAAGCGATGGTCTTTAGTTGATAACGACTAAAGACCATCGCTTTTATAACTGATTTTCAATCACTTACGCGAGACGCTTTTCGAGACGCTCGCGGATGGCGGCGATGAAGTCGGCGGAGTTCTTTACCTGAGGGGTCACGCCTTCCATGAGGTTGGCGAGATCCTTGGTCACGATGCCGGCGTTGAGGGTGTCGAAGCAGGCGGCCTCAAGCTGGTCGGCATAGTTGACAAGCTCTGGAATGTTGTCCATCTCGCCTCTCTTGCGGAACGCGCCGCTCCACGCGAAGATCGTCGCGATCGGGTTCGTGGAGGTCTCCTCGCCCTGGAGGTGCTTGTAGTAGTGACGGGTCACGGTGCCGTGGGCGGCCTCGTACTCGTACTTGCCGTCAGGGCTGACAAGAACAGAGGTCATCATGGCAAGAGAACCGAAGGCCGTGGAGACCATGTCGCTCATCACGTCACCGTCGTAGTTCTTGCAGGCCCAGATGAATCCGCCCTCGCTGCGCATCACACGTGCGACCGCGTCATCAATAAGGGTGTAGAAGTACTCGATGCCGGCGGCCTCGAAAGCGTCCTTGTACTCTGCGAACACCTCCTCGAAAATCTCACGGAAACGTCCGTCGTACTTCTTGGCGATGGTGTCCTTGGTGGCGAACCAGATGCTCTGCTTGAGGTCAAGGGCGTACTTGAAGCAAGCGTGGGCGAAAGAACGGATGGAAGCGTCGGTGTTGTGCATTCCCTGGAGAACACCAGGGCCCTTGAAGGTGTGCACAATCTGCTCTTCCTTCTTGCCGCTCTCGCCTTCGAAGACGAGCTTGGCGACTCCCGGCTCCTCAACGCGGATGTCAACACTCTTGTAAACATCACCGTAGGCGTGACGGGCGATGGTGATAGGCTTTTTCCAGAACTTCACTGCCGGAGAGATGGAAGGGATGGTGATAGGTGTGCGGAACACCGTTCCGTCCAGCATCGAACGGATCGTTCCGTTCGGGCTCTTCCACATCTGATGCAGGTTGTACTCGGTCATACGCTTGGCGTTAGGAGTGATGGTGGCGCACTTCACGGCAACACCGTACTTCTTGGTGGCGTTGGCGGAGTCGATTGTCACCTGATCGCCGGTCTCGTCACGATGAACGAGGCCGAGGTCATAGTATTCTGTCTTCAGATCAACAAATGGAATGATAAGCTCATCCTTAATCATCTTCCACAGAATCCTTGTCATTTCATCACCATCCATCTCTACGAGAGGAGTGACCATCTGAATTTTTTTCATAACTGAATATTAAAAATTAAAGTGTTTTACGAATATGATTACCTGGGCGCCTCAGGCTTGCAAGCCCCTGAAATGGACGCAAGCCTAAAGTGCGCGATTATGATTATTTGCTCTTCTGGGCGGCGTAGAAGTTCATCAGGCAACCGTCGGCGAGAATCTCCCTTTCGTCAGCGGTCAGATTCTGGAAGTAGAGATGAATGTCCTTCACACCTTCGGCGCTGATCACCTTGGCGTCAATCTCCTCCTTGCCCGAAAGGATGGCCTCACGGATGCCGGGAACATAGACGAAATCGCCGGCCACATATTCAAAAGGAGTCTCCTTTGAGATGGTGAAAGGAACGATGCCCCAGTTGATGCAGTTGCTGCGGTAACGCTTGGTGGCATATTCATAGCAGATGTTGGCGTCGCCGCCGAGCACCTTCTGGCAGGAAGCGGCCTGCTCGCGGGCTGAGCCGTCGCCAGGCTTGTTGGCGAACACACACGAACCGAACGAGGTGTCCTCCGGCTTGGCACCCACCTTGGCGAGAGCGTCGAGAACGTGCTGCGGAGCCTTGCCGGCGCGGCGCTCAAGATCCTCCGCCTGGATGCGCTTGCTGATCCCGACATATTCAGGAACACGGCGTGAGAGAGCGAACTCGGAGAGTTTCAGCGGGTTGGAACGGTAGCTGGAAGTCTCGCCCGAAGGGATGAGCTCGTCGGTCGTGGTGACAGGGTCGTGGATGACAGCGGCGAGTTCGAGGAGCATGTTATCCTGCATCGGGTACATCTTAGGCCAGTCCTTGATGTTCGGTCCGTAGCGGAGCTCGACGGTAGGGTCGGCCTTGCCGAATCCGTAGTAGATGCGGCTCTTGTAGATGCGGTCGTCGAAGGAATATGGCTTGTGCGTGTCTTCGTACTGGATGTCAGTGGCTGCCGTGATGACTCCACCGTTGGCGGCCGTGGCGGCGATAGAGCGCGCGTCCATCAGGCAGACAAGGGAGATCTGTCCCTGGCCAGGCTTCGAGCCCTCGCGGTTAGGGAAGTTGCGGGTGGTGTGACGGATCGAGAGTCCGTTGTTGGCAGGAACGTCACCGGCTCCGAAGCAAGGGCCGCAGAACGCCGGCTTGATCACAACACCGGCCTCAAGCAACTCCTCGGCGATGTGATTGCGGGTGGTCGCGAGATAGACAGGGGTTGACTGTGGGTAGGCTGACATCGTGAAGTAGTCGTTGCCGATGGTCTTGCCCTTCATGATCGCGGCGGCCTCGCTGAGGTTGTCGTAGGTACCTCCGGAGCAACCGGCGATGATAGCCTGGTCCGCGAAAGCCTTGCCGTCCTTCACCTTGCTCTCAAGATCGATGGTGATCTTGTCGCCGAAACGCTTCTTGGCATCCTCCTCCACTTTCTTCAGGATTCCCTCCGGATCAGCCTGGAACTCGTGGATCGTGTAGGCGTTGGATGGGTGGAACGGAAGGGCGATCATTGACTCCTGTTTGGAGAGATCGATGCGGATCATCGCGTCGTAGTAAGCCATCTCGCCCGGCTGGAGCTCTTTGTAAGCCTCAGGACGCTCGTGCATCCTGTAGTACTCCTCAACCTTCTCGTCCGTCACCCAGATAGAGCTCAGACAGGTGGTCTCGGTGGTCATCACGTCGATTCCGTTACGGAAGTCGGTAGGAAGGGAGGCCACGCCAGGGCCTGCGAACTCAAGCACCTTGTTCTTCACGAAACCGTTCTCGAACACGGCCTTGACGAGGGAGATGGCCACGTCGTGAGGGCCGACACCCTTCTTAGGCTTGCCTTCGAGCCAAACCAGCACAACCTCAGGAGCGTTGATGTCCCAAGTGTTGTGGAGGAGTTGCTTCACAAGCTCACCGCCACCTTCGCCCACACCCATGCAGCCGAGCGAGCCGTAGCGCGTGTGGCTGTCGGAACCGAGGATCATGCGGCCGCAACCGGCGAGAGCCTCGCGGACATATTGATGAATAACCGCCTGGTTGGCAGGAACATAGATACCACCGTACTTCTTCGCGGCGGAGAGACCGAAGATATGGTCGTCCTCGTTGATGGTACCACCGACAGCGCACAGAGAGTTGTGGCAGTTGGTCATCGCGTAAGGGATAGGGAACTTGTCAAGTCCGCTGGCGCGGGCTGTCTGGATAATTCCGACATAAGTGATGTCGTGTGAAGCCATCGCATCGAACTTGATGCGCATCTTCTTGCCTTTGCTTCCGTCCACATCGTGGGCACGGAGAATTCTGTAGGCAATAGTATTTTCACGAGCCTCGTCGGCAGATGGCATTCCCGCGGCATCACTTACGAGAGTCTTGCCGCCCTTCAGATAAACACCATTAGGAATCAATTCAACCATAGTAAATTAGTTTTGTGTTAATGAATATTGTTAATTATGCTTTCTATAAAAATCGTCAGGGACAGCATGTCGGCGCTTCCGCCGGGCGAGATGTTCTCCCTGATGAAATCCTTGTTCAGAGACGACAATCCGCTCTCGCTGAAGTCCTCAAGAAGCCTTGCGGCCTCGGCTTCGGCGTGGGCGAGGCCCTCCGCTCCCCTCCTGTGGAGGATGTTGGTGTCGTCAAGGGTCGTCATTATGTGAAGCAGCGTCTTATGGCAGCGGAAAGGGTCGCCTTCCAGCGAACGATAGTACGGCAGCCAGTCTGCGAATAGTTCCGGATAGGCCGCGCGGGCGTTCTCCAGAGCGCCGACAGCCTTGAAACTTCTCTTGGCCTCGGCTCCGTGCGTACCTCGGGCGGAAGGGATCTCCGATGCGGCGCGGGACACGAGTTCTTTGAATGAATATGCTTCCACAGATCCCGTTGTAGATGCGAGGTAAGAGGCCGCGGCGACGGAAAGGCCGATGCAGAAGAGGGCTCCTTTGTGGGTATTCACTCCGCCGGTGGCCTTCAGCATCGCTTTTTCAGCCTCGATGCCGATCTCCTTTATCTTTGCCGGGTCAATGTCTTTGGCGGACTCCACAGCCAGTCTTGTCAGATAAGGTCTTAACGCTGAGATGCTTTTGGACATCAGCGCATAGTCCATGTCTTTGTGGGCACCGTTGTCCTGCCTGTCCACGAGTCCCGGTTTGGGGGTCGTGTCGAGTTCCAACCTCAACGCACGCTCGGCAAGGTCGGCGACCAAGTAAGGGATGGAGGATTCTGGAATATATTCCATCGCCTCTTTGAAGCCGCCTTTGTCCAAAGCCCGCCTCAACGAAGTGGCGCTGAGCGGTTTGCCTTTTTGCTCAAGTCTTGGGATCTCTACGAAGTTAGGCAATATCTCCGCCATCAGTTCGTTGTAGCGACGGGTCAGGGCATCTGCCGGCTCACTGCCGGCGAAACGTACCGTAACGCCCAGAGGCTTAGCGATATGATTCACAAACAGATCCAGATCAAGGGCAATCTGCGTGTCCGTGGCATCATCCAACTTCTTCAGGAAATATGTCGGGAATGTCGCCGCAGAGATGGCGTAGTCACTCCCCTCGCAGACAACCACGTTGTCAAGCCCGGCGCAACCGGCCTCGATCATAGCCTTTCTTTCGACGTAAGGGAAACGCGACCTATCTTCCTTAACAACAATCACATAAAGATTGTCAACCTGCGATGCGGCCTGCTCGACCAGATAGCGATGTCCTTTAGTGAACGGATTGGCGTTCATCACGATCGCCCCGTTCCGGCCCGGACGGGCGAGCGACTCCAAGTACTTCTTGTACTCCGGAAGCCCTCCCCTGCCGTTCTCCATCAGAATGGCCTTCGGCGCTGACGCAAGCAACCCGAACCCAAGGCTTTTGAATATTCCTTCGTTCTCTGGCTTTGTGAAAGCTTTGACCGATTCCCTGCCCTCCTCACGGGCGATGGCGATGAGGCGAGACACGAGAATATTCATAAGTCCCTCGCTGCGAGCGGATTCCGACACCGCGACGCACTTGATGACGTTGCCGTCCAGACCGCCGCCGGCAAGGATTTCGTCTCCGTCCTCGTCGCGTGTCACCACCACATAACGGTCCAGCGGAGCCAGTCTCAGCCCGTTGGCGGCGAGGAAAGCCTCGACCCGTCTCCGGACAGAGTTCAACGACAGCGGAGCCTCGCTTATGTAGTGACGGTTATCGCACATAGGACTCAATCATTTCGTCAATCTTCGCGGTGAGCTCAGCCATAGTGTGGGTACGGTTTCGCATACAATAGCGAGCCTCGTTGTCACAGACAAGACATTTTCTCGGACTCAGGCCCACCGACTCCCTTGACATAGGAACTCCGTCAGCGTCAATCACATCCAAATCAAAAAGGCGGCCGAGCGGATGAGTGTCCTCGATCCGGCAGGTCTCCTTTTTGGCTTCCTCGTTGGAAAGCGGGGTGACGAGATAGGCCTCGTAGCCGGTCGGCAAGTCTCGCAGTCTGAATTTGAGCATCGAGTCTCCGAAAGCCGAGACCAGAGCCGTGACAGCAGCCTGGGCGACCACAAGCGATTGCAGATTACGCTTGACCTTACCCGGCATTATGACCGTGAGGCAGACCAGGGTCTTTCCAGGGTAACCTTTCAAAAGTTCCTTCTGGAAAGAAGCCCGTTCCTCACGACTTGCCAGCAATTGGTCAAGCGTAATCTCCATAAAAAACAGTCTTAGTCCTCGATGTTCATTATGACATCCATCACGGAGCCGTCACGGTTCATCACGACTCCCACGACCTTCTCTCCGAACGGAAGCGGATCAGGGACTCCGATGGACTTCAGAGCCAGTTCCTTGAGGTCATGGATGTCCACGATCTTCAGTCCGGCCTCCCTCAGACGCTCGGCGATCTCAGGACGGCGCGGGTTGACCGCGATGCCATATTCAGTGACTACAACATCGACTGTCGAGCCAGGGGTGATGAGAGTCGTGACCTCGTCCACAACGCAAGGGATGCGTCCACGCATAAGTGGGCAGACGATGATCGAGAGGGCTGAATCGGCGGCTGTGTCAGGGTGTCCTCCGACGGCTCCTCTGATGACTCCGTCACTGCCGACAAGCACGTTGACATTGAAGTTCACATCCACCTCAAGGGCAGAGAGAATCACGATGTCGAGATAGTGCACGGCTGATCCCGGCTCATCCGCGCTGGCATATTCATTGGCGGAGACTCCCTTGTGGAAAGGATCGTTCTTGATTGATTCGGCTGCCACCCTGTCGAATGACTGCACGTCGATCAGGCGCTCGATGAGGCCTTCCTCGTGCATCTTGACCATGTGGGCGGTGATGCCGCCAAGCGCGAAGCTGGAGTGGATGCCGCGCTTGATCATTTCCTCACGAATATATTTGACAGCGGCCAGCGAGGCTCCGCCGGATCCGGTCTGGATCGAGAAGCCTTCCTTGAAATAGCCGCTGTTGACGATCACCTTCGCGGCGTTCATCGCAAGCAGGATGTCGCGAGGGTTCTTGGTGTCACGAATGGCTCCGGAAGAAATCTTGGAAGAGTCTCCGACTGAGTCCACGAGGACAACGTAATCGACATCGTGCTCGGAAATCGAGTTCGGTGTGTTCGGATAGTCAACGAGATCGTCGGTGATTATCACGACCTTGTCAGCGTACTGCGCGTCCGGCTTGGCGTAGCCGAGGGAGCCACAGATTGACTTGGCGTGCTCGGAACGGGAGTAACCGCTGGCGTTTCCGGCAGGGTCGCTGGAAGACGCGCCCAGGAACGCGACATCAATGTGAAGGTCACCGTTGGCGATGGCGCTTCCACGTCCTCCGTGGCTGCGGAACACCACAGGCTCCTTCATCAGACCGTGTGAGATCTCCTTGGCAAGCTCGCCACGGAGCCCGGAGGTGGAGATCTTTGTGATCACTCCGTTCTTGATGTGGTCGATCAGCGGAGCGTGAACGTCTGAGAGGCTGGATGCGGCGAGGTGGAGATTCTTGAATCCCATCTCGGCCAGTTTGCCAACGACCATGTTCACAACCTTGTCACCGCCTCTGAAATGGTGGTGGAAGGAGATTGTCATTCCGTCTTTCAGGCCGCTGAGCCTGATGGCATCCTCAAGTGTAACCACCTTGGACTGAACCTTCTGAAGATCCTTGCGGAATGTGGTGTTTTTCGGAGTCTCTCCCGAGTACACCTTCTTGCCCATTGCGGCGGCAACCTTATCGACAAGCGCCGCCCTTTCCCTTATATTACTCATAAACTTCCTCCTTTGTTAATATGCCTGAAGCGATGGCGAGATCGATGGTGCGCTGAGCCCTGATGACAACAGGACGGTCAACCATCTTGCCGTTGACGGCGATGACACCCGAGCCGCGTTTCTCAGCCTCCTTGATGGCGGCGAGAATCTTCTTAGCCTTCTCGATGGCCTTCTCGGTCGGGGCGAACACCTCGTTCACGATCTGGATCTGACGAGGGTTGATGATGGACTTGCCGTCGAATCCGAGGGTCTTGATGAGTTCGACCTCCTTGCGGAAAGTCTCCATGTCATCGAGGTTTGAATATACCGTGTCGAGAGCGTCGATCCCTGCGGCCCTGGCGGCCACCACGATGGTCTCGCGGGCATAGAGCAGCTCGGCTCCGCCCGGGGTACGCTGGGTCTTGAGGTTGGCGCAATAGTCCTCGGCTCCGAGGGCGATGCCCATCATCCTCTTGGAAGCCTTAGCGATCGCGAACGCGTTGCAGATACCCTCGGCGCTTTCGATGGCGGCCATCATGCGGGTTCTGCCAAGGCATCCCAGTTCCTTCTCGACCTTCTCAATCTCCGCCTCCAGCTCGCGGACCTCGTCGGCGGTCTCGGTCTTCGGCATGCGGATCACCTGCACGCCGGCCTTCACGACAGCCTCAACGTCCTTGCGTCCGTAAGGTGTGCTGAGAGGATTGATGCGGACAACCATTTCGGTGTCGCCGTAGTCGATTGACTTCAGAGCGTTGTGGACGAGCAGACGCGCGGCGTCTTTCTCAGCCATGGTCACGGAGTCCTCCAGGTCGAGCATGATCGAGTCCGGCCCGTAGATGAAGGCATCCTGCATCATTCCGGGATTGTTGCCCGGAACGAACATCATTGTTCTTCTTAATCTTTCCATAATCGTAACTGATTATCGGAATAACCCGCGCACCTTCGGTCCCTGGCGCCGCGACTTATTCCTCAACCTAAACTAAGCCCAAACATCTTTTCCTGTGGCGCGCACGGCGGCGGCGGTCACCCTGGCACGGATGGTGCAATCCCTGGCTCCCTTGTCAACCGCCTTGATGTCAGCGTCCTCCAGTCCGAATTCGGTAAGAGTTTCCTCAATGACCTGACGGATCTGCCTGCCGAACTGGGCGGCCACAGAACTGTCCAGGTCGATGTGCAGACCTTTCGTCTCGGCCGGGGCGATCTGGATCATGATGTCACCTGACTCCAGCGTTCCGGCTACAGCGTTCTTTACTTCCATAGCGAAATGTACGATAAAAAAGTCATTAGTGTCCCTGAACCCTCAGGGGCGTGTTAATAATTATGTGTCAATCTCAAACAAAATCAACCCTCGGCGACTACAATCTTTCACATTATTCGGAATATTCCGAAAAATATATAACCACCGCAACGGGTCGCATCTTGTTCCGCCAAAGGTATGACACTTTTTTCAGTTGACCAAATTTCCGCCGCTTCTTTTTTGAATAATCATCATAAATACCTGCCGGCGACCGAAGAAATTGGAAAACTGTAGGCAAAGACGTAACTTTGGACGGGCATTAAGTAACCTTCAAAAAATAACCTGCCTCATCTTAAGGAATCTTTTCGGTCTATATCTCTTTGGCATAAGACATTGACTCGTAGTAATTTTTGTTCTGTCTATATACATCTGCGATTGTCGAGGAAATGAGCCCCTTGAAAATCAAATTATTAGAGGTATATGAATATTCTTTGGCCCGTATGTAGCTGGCAATGGCGGATTGCAGATCTCCCGCATTATGCTGCACCGTCCCAAGATAATAGAATGTCTTCATCTTCTCATCATCGGTTCCCCGGCGTTCGTAATACCGCACCGCCGGCGTTATGACCTTCAAATCCGTAGAGAATATGTCGTTCCTGTCCAGCGCCATAGTATAAAGCAGTGAATATCTCGCGCGGAGCGACTTGGTCCGAAGGTCAAGGGTGTCCACGGACTCAAGGATTGCAAGGGCGCTGTCGGGGTGGGTCCACATCACCTCATCGGCATTGGAAAGAGCTCGTTTGACATCCCTGCAAGAGTTCCAGACGCAGGAAGAAAGCGACAGAACACACAGCAGAATGCCGACAAGGCGGATTCCGACAACAGTCATGTTAACGGTATTTGATCTCATTGTCGATAAGTCTCAATTATGTGATGCAAAGATATTCAACATCCGACAAATAACAAAGGACGTGTCGCTCCAAGTGGTTTGTCCGGCCGAATTCTCAAAAAACTGATCAGCGTATCATCGACTTACGCATCTAAAAAAACGAGTGACTTTCCGTCTGATCAGATGAAAAGTCGCTCGGAAAAATTTTCAAAATACGTGAACGCCACATCTATGATTGACAAAGTCGGTCGGAAATAATTTATAAATCCGAAATATTTATGTAATTTTGCAGTAGAACTTCAGAATTGCATAGATATGGAAGCGAAGTACATCCACAGGGAATTATCCTCAGTACTTGAGGAAGCCTATCGATATTTCTCAGTAATAACCGTCACCGGCCCCCGTCAGTCCGGCAAAACGACGCTGATACGCAATATGTTCCCTCATTTGCCATATTACTCACTGGAGAGCCTTGACATCCGGAGTTTTGCCGAGAATGATCCGATCGCCTTTCTGAATCAGAATGAGGAGGGAATGATTCTCGATGAGGTTCATAACGCACCGGATCTTTTGTCATACATTCAAGGCATTGTAGACGAGCATCCCGACAAGAGGTACATTCTCTCCGGTAGTTCGCAGTTCGCGATGCTCAAGAGGGTCACTCAGTCGTTGGCCGGACGTACAGCCGTCTTTGAGCTTATGCCTCTGTCATACTCTGAGACAAAGGATCTGACGGCAGATGTACCACTTGACAAATTACTGTTCAATGGATTTTATCCGGCAATATATTCGGGGCGCAATGTACCGGAATTTCTATATCCCGCATATATGAAAACATACTTGGACAGGGACGTGCGAGACCTACTGCAAATCAAGGATATGATGCAGTTCCACATATTTATAAAACTATGTGCCGGGCGAATCGGATCTTTGTTCAAAGCATCAGAACTGGCAAACGAGATAGGTGTCAGCCCTAACACGATCACCTCGTGGCTATCGGTGCTACAAGCATCCTACATAGTGACTCTGCTGCCGCCATATTTCGAAAACACAAGCAAAAGACTTACAAAAATGCCTAAACTATATTTTTTAGACACAGGATTAGCCTGCTACCTACTCGGCATCGAATCGCCTGAACAACTTTCACGAGACAAGATGCGCGGGGCGCTGTTTGAGAATTTTGTCGTTACAGAGGCTTTGAAACAACGATATAACCAGGGCAAAGAAAGCAATCTCTATTTCTACAGGGACTCGAACCAGAATGAGATTGATCTGTTGCTAAAAAGAAATACAAGACTATACGGTATTGAGATTAAATCATCAATGACTTACCACAAAGACTTCGAGAAGGCATTGAAGCGGATAGACGAATGGGTCAAAGCACCGGTAGATGGCAAAGCAGTTGTATATGCAGGCAACTTCGAGAACACCGCCGGAGAAATCAAACTGCTGAATTATACCAATATGGATGAGGTGCTGAAATAAGGTACTACATATCACGCATCGACAAAGACCTTTGCTCTATCTTGTAGCCGCTGAATTTTCCTGTTGCGCGGATAAAGGTCTCTATCTTTTTCTGTAAAAAACCTCATACTGAATATCACCAAGTTAAGAAACCAGTATTTCCGAAACCGCTGTTTTGGAAATACAAATATAGCAATATTTCATTCTTTATCTTTCAGTCGAATGAACCAATATGAAGCCAATATTAAAATATTGCTGTCCGCTAAAAGTTAGCGAGCAACGAGATATCCATCCGCAGTG
>ERZ780167.1117-NODE-1117-length-24958-cov-4.228687_pt1 | contig 24958 bp, 27 predicted proteins | sample MGYA00510982_ERZ780167 | MGnify/ENA primary metagenome ERZ780167 (study PRJEB29588, sample SAMEA2146107) | human gut metagenome | biome: human gut; feature: human-associated habitat; material: faeces | place: Denmark | collected 2008/2010 ... | reverse complement strand
GGGAGCTGCCATGCTGATAGTCGGAATGGGCTTTTTCCAGCTCGGCGCCGAGATGGCAATGACACCGTTTGGTAAGGGAATAGGGCAGTACCTTAACAAAAAGAAAAAAATGTGGCTTATAATAATCAGCGCGTTTGTAATGGGCGTGCTTATAACCATAGCGGAGCCCGATCTTCAGGTGCTCGCGGATCAGGTTGCTTCAATTCCCTCGCGGCTGCTTATATGGGCAGTGGCGTTGGGCGTGGGGGCATTCCTTGTGCTTGCCATTATACGAATTTATAAAAAGATACGGCTTTCGTTGGTGCTTATTGTTCTTTATGCGGCGCTTTTTCTGCTTTCCATAGCCGCTCCCGACAGCTTTGCGGCGGTTGCCTTTGATGCCGGCGGGGTGACTACGGGGCCTATGACGGTGCCGTTTATTATGGCGCTTGGTGTCGGTTTAAGCGCAATGCGAAGCGATAAAGAGAGCTCATCGGACAGCTTTGGGCTTATAGCTCTGTGCAGTGTCGGACCGATAATGATGGTAATTATCCTCGGTATTTGCTTTAATCCCGGCGAAGCCGTGTACGAGGTTGCGCAAATACCGCAGGTGGAAACAAGTCGGGACGTTTTAACGCTGTTTATAAAAACATTTCCGGGCTATGCAAAAGAAGTGGCAATAAGCATACTTCCTGTTGCGGCGCTGTTTTATGTGTTTTCCCTTGTAACGCACTATTACAGGCTGCACGAGATCAAGAAGATGACGGTCGGCTTTCTGTATACATATATAGGTCTTGTTATGTTTCTTACCGGCGTTAATTTCGGATTTGCTCCGGTGGGACAGTCAATCGGTCATGTAATAGCGGAAGGGGAGTACAAGTGGCTGCTTATACCGATAGGCGCAATAATCGGCTATTATATAGTACAGGCGGAACCGGCGGTGCATGTGCTCAACAATCAGGTAGAAGAAATCACGGGCGGTACCGTCACTAAAAAAATGATGAATCTCGCTCTTTCCGCAAGCGTCGCCTGTGCCGTTGCGCTTTCGATGGCAAGGGTAATACTCGGCTTCAGCATTTATTATATCCTTATACCGGGCTATATTATCGCAACCATGCTTTCTCTGTTTGTTTCTCCCGTGTTTGTAGGCATTGCCTTTGACTCCGGCGGAGTGGCAAGCGGACCTATGACCTCCACCTTTTTGCTGCCGTTGTCTATCGGCGCATGTATAGCGGTAGGAGGAAATGTCGTAACGGATGCCTTTGGCGTTGTGGCAATGGTGGCTCTTGCACCGCTTATATCAATACAGATAATGGGGCTGCTGTATAGGATAAAATCCCGCAGCAATGCCGATACTGTCAAATATGACGATACCATCGTCGAGCTTGAGGAGGATATATGAACAATAATCAAGACGGCATGCGGGCCGTGATATGCATTGTTCCTTCCGAAAGAGAACAAAAGCTTAAAGCGGCGTTTACTTCATTGAATATACCCATATACTATCAATGCAGGGGTGTGGGCACTGCTCCGTCGGAAATTCTTGATATTTTAGGCATGGGAGGAACAGGAAGAATGGTAAGCCTCTCTATTATGCAAAAGAGCAGGGTGAACGGCGTTTTCAGAGCATTGGACAAGGCGGTTTCGTTTTGGGAACGGGGCGGCGGAATCGGTTTTTCGGTTGTGCTGACAGGTGCGCAGATGCAGCTTATCACATCCGTAAAAGAAAAAAACGATGCTGTTAAGGAAAATCGGGAGGAGGATAAACATATGAGTGACAACAATACGGCATATTCGTTAATATGGGTATCTGTGGCGCGCGGCTTCACTGAAGAGGTCGTTCATGCGGCGCGCGAGGCGGGTGCGCGCGGCGGCACATTGATAAAGGGAAGCCGCACCTGTGAGCATGATGTTGCTGCAAATCTGGGAATATCCGAACAGGACGAGCAGGAATTTGTGGTGATTCTTGCTGAAAAAGATAAAAAACATGGGATTATGACGGCAATTGCGGATAAATGCGGCCTTTCCACCGAAGCGCACGGCATAGTTGTGTCGCTTCCCGTCGACGAGGTAATGGGCCTGAAATAATAAAAAACAGCTGATTTTATGCAAAAAAACATGAAAAAACGCCTGAAAAACGGGCGTTTTTTGTGTAAATTTTGATGATTTTTTAATATGCTTTTTTAAATTGAAGGAAAATGCTTGCCGTGAAATGCCTCCGGGATATCCCGGAGGCTGATTAAACAAAACGGATGCGGATTATTTCTTTTTAGCAATTACGAGCGAGCCAAGACCTGCAACTGCGGCTGCAGCGTAGCAAAGAACGGAAACATCGGCGGTCTGGCTGCCGGGATCGTTTACTTTGATAATGTCGTTCTTCTCCATTTCGGAGGTGCCGTATACGAAGAGATTATCAATAAGGAGACCCTTGCCGTCCTCCGGAATGATCTGTCCCAGACGAAGACCTATAAGATCGGTGGCATTGGGGTTGACGGCAATCTTGCTGAAATCAGTGTTATGCCATGCGCCCTTAAGGGAATCAAAGGTGAAAAGCAGATAGCCTTCAAAGCCGGCGGGGATACCATCGATGGGATCACCGTTTTCATCATTGGATATGATGGTCATGCCGTTTGCGCCGGTGGTGCAGGAAGTGACGGCTCCGTCCTTGCTTACGGCGTAAAAGGGTTTATTTTCCGAAACATCGGCATATTCGGAATCCATACCTTCGGCGGGGCAGCCGTACCAGTGGCCGACAAAGCCCACGGGCTGGCTCAGGGTGTTTTTAACATACATACCGAAGCCGATGATTCCCTTAAGCGATGTCATCTGGTGACGCTTCTGGGTTTTGTACTGAACATTGCCTGTCCAATCGCTATTGGAGGTTATAAGAAGACCTCCGTTTTTGTATTCTGATTCAAGAATCGTGTTGCAATAGGTGGATGCGGCATTGCCGGACAGCCCTTCAAAATCCTCAAGAACAAAAATGTTCATGCTCTTGTCGGACCAGGGCGTGGGAGCGGCGGCGCTTGCACAAACCGGAAGAATCAGCAACGCTGCAATGGTGGCTGCAATAAGCAGTCGGAATACTTTTTTCATGTGGTTCCCCTCCTGAAATTTTAATAGCCGCTTTGCGGCTTGTCTGATTGCAAGAAAATTATAAAGCAGAAGCCCGAATGTAACAATGTACGATATTAACGAGTTGGTGCATAATGCAAAGTACAATTAGCACAAAACTATTGCGAAACAGGCATATTGCCGCTGCGTCGGAGAAACGGTACGGCACCGGCGGCCGATGCAACTTTGTGAAGGAAATACGCAACATCGTGAATATATTATTTATATCCGGAGCACGGAAATATGGTATATAATTTTATAAAGCTTATGTATATAATTCTATAAAGCGTATTTTTTATAAAGCGGGAGAAAGAAATGATTATCGAATACAGGCAGGATAATCTTATTAAGCTGCTTAGGGATTTTTATGTTCTTACCGGAATGCGGGTGACGGTTTTTGATGCTGTTTTTAACGAAATTGCACGCTACCCTGAAAATTCCTGTGAGTTTTGTACACTTATGAAATCCGGGGCCGAAACAAGAAAAATGTGCGCACGGAGCGACAGCCGCGCCTTTAACATTTGCCAAAAAAGCAAAGAACCGTACTCGTATGTTTGTCATGCCGGGCTTTCGGAAACGGCAGTACCCATCGTTTGTGCGGATACGGCAGTGGGCTATATGATGTTTGGTCAGGTGCTTTGCGATGATGCAAAAGAAATTAAAAGGTACAAACCTATGGAAGGTGAGGAGCCTGCGGCGGCGGAAATGCTTAACCGGGCATATATGCGAATAAAACGCATATCGCGGGAAAAAATAGCTGCGGCAGCCGGTATATTGCAGGCCTGCGCGGGATATATATGGTATTCTGACAGCTTCGTGGGAGACTGTGACAGTATTGAGGTGCGCCTTGAACGCTATGTTGAGCAGCATATCTCGGAAAAGCTTACAAGTGCGGAATTGAGTAAGGCGCTGGGGGTGAGCCGCGCTCAGCTATACAAAGCCGTGGGCAATAAGGGAACGGGCGTTGCCGGATATATCAGAAACAGAAGAATTGAATTTGCAAAGCAGCTGTTGCTTTCAAGCGACTATAAAGTGAGCGCGGTGGCCCAGATGGCGGGAATAGGGGATTATAACTATTTTACAAAGCTGTTCAGGGTACATACGGGGCTGACTCCGCAGCAGTACCGCGCAGCCGTGAAGATTAAAGAGAATATGCGGCAATAAAAGCCGAATCGGCAGCGCGGGAATGATGGATAAATTAAAAGCAAAAAACGATAAAAGCCCGATTTGTATTGACAAAAACAAATGCCTGTTATAAAATACAGCTATACAATCAAAAAGATTTTGCGGGCGTAATTTAATGGTAAAATATCAGCTTCCCAAGCTGGCCTTGCGAGTTCGATTCTCGTCGCCCGCTCCATTTCCGTAACATGCTGGTTACCTAATATTTATTTTCGGAGGTTACTATGGCAAAGGCAAAATTCGAAAGAAGCAAGCCGCACGTTAATATCGGAACCATCGGTCACGTAGACCATGGCAAGACCACTCTTACCGCGGCAATCACCACAGTGCTTGCAAAGCTGGGCAAGGCTGAGGCAATGGCGTATGACGCAATTGACAAGGCGCCTGAGGAGAAGGCAAGAGGAATTACAATAAACACCGCACATGTAGAATATGAGACGGATGCTCGTCACTATGCACATGTAGACTGCCCCGGCCACGCTGACTATGTAAAGAACATGATCACCGGTGCGGCGCAGATGGACGGTGCAATACTGGTAGTATCGGCAGCAGACGGCCCGATGCCGCAGACCCGTGAGCACATACTGCTTGCGCGTCAGGTAGGCGTGCCCTACATCGTAGTATTCATGAACAAGACGGACATGGTAGACGATGAGGAGCTGCTTGAGCTGGTAGAGATGGAGATCAGAGAGATGCTGACGGAGTACAGCTTCCCTGGCGACGAAGTACCGGTTATTCGCGGCAGTGCGCTGAAGGCTCTTGAGGCAGTACAGAACGGAGCGGATGTAACGACGGATCCGTGGTGCGCGAAGATCATCGAGCTGATGGATGCGGTAGACAAGTTCATCCCGACTCCCGAGAGAGCGGTAGACAAGCCGTTCCTTATGCCTATCGAGGATATATTCTCCATAACGGGCCGCGGCACCGTGGCAACGGGCAGAGTGGAGAGAGGCACGGTAAAGGTACAGGACACCGTAGAGATCGTAGGACTTACGCACGAGAAGAGACAGGTAGTAGTAACCGGCGTAGAGATGTTCCGTAAGCTGTTGGACGAGGCGTATGCAGGCGACAACATCGGACTGCTGCTGCGCGGCGTGCAGAGAAACGAGATCGAGCGCGGCCAGGTGCTTGCAAAGCCGGGCACGATCAATCCTCACACGAACTTCGTAGGCCAGGTATATGTGCTTAAGAAGGAAGAGGGCGGCCGTCATACACCGTTCCTTAACGGCTACCGTCCGCAGTTCTATTTCCGCACGACCGATGTAACGGGCGTAGTTAAGCTGCCCGAGGGAGTGGAGATGGTAATGCCGGGCGACAACATTGAGATGGAGATTGACCTGATTGCTCCTATCGCAATTGAGGAAGGACTTCGTTTTGCAATCCGTGAGGGCGGCAGAACGGTAGGTTCCGGCGTAGTATCCAAGATCATAAAGTAATATAGAATGATCAATGAAGCGGTCCGCAGCAGCGGGCCGCTTTTTGTGTATCCACAACAGCCGGAAGGGGGAGAAAGCGAGGCGGATAAGGATTTGCCGCGCTGAAATAAATTCGGCCCCGCAAACGGCAGAATAAGGGCAATTGCATAAGCGGCATACAGCCGGGACATCGGTAAAGGAAGTAAAAAGGATACGGGCTTTAAGATATATACAAATGCCGGTGCATGGGGAAGCGGCGGGAAAAGCAAAGCCTTAAATGAGATACAAATTTTCAATTTGCCGTTGACATAATTCAAAGGGAGATATATAATGTAACAGTGTTATGAAACAGTGTTATGAAACAGTGTTATGCATGAGGTGGAGAAATGGCAAGGCAGATAGAGGGCGTGGCGGAGCGGATTGTTGAAGCGGCGAAGCGGGAGTTTCTTGACAAGGGCTATGTAGATGCCTCCCTGCGCACGATAGCGGCCGAGGCGGATACCAGCACAAACTCCATCTATGTGCGCTTCGGCGACAAGGAGGGGCTGTTTTCCGCCATTGTGGAGCCGGTGCTGAACGAAATGACGGAACGCTTTATCCGTATACAGGAAAGATTTCACCTTATGACGCCGGAGGAGCAGGCGGAGCGGATGCCGAAATACGCCGATGGCGGCACATCGGAGCTGATAGACTATATGTATGAGCATTTGGAGGAATTTCGGCTGTTGCTTGATGCATCCTACGGAACGCGTTTTCATAATTTTGTGGATGAGCTGGTGCGCATTGAGGTGGAATACACATACAAATTCATGGAGGCGGTGGGGTACTCCGACAAATTCGGCGACGCGGTGACGCAGAAGCTGCTGCATATTGTAACGACATCGCGCTTTGAGAGTATATTTGAGATAATCCGCCACGGCATGAGCCGCGAGGAAGCAACGGAATATATCGAGCTGCTGAGCCGGTATCACCGCTGCGGATTTATTGAAATTTTCGGCAAGGGCTTGCAATAGAGGCGAACAGGCTGCCGGTGCGGCGGCCTTTATAAAGGCTTTGCAGTTAGATATGGCTAACTAAAGGAGGTTATGATAGATGAAGGAGAAGAGCCCGGTAGGACGGATATGGGAAATGGGAGAAAAAGAGCACGGCAAGCTGATTACGGCGGTGATTCTTGCGGTGCTGGGAGTTGCCTGCGGTATGGCACCGCATTTTGCGGCGGCAAAAATCATTGTGCTGCTGCTTGCGGGGGAGAAGGTGTTTTGGCTTATCTGCCGTGGCTTCTTACGGCGTTTGGCGGTTTTCTTCTGCGCACGGTGCTGTATAACGGCGCGCTGGGGATATCCCACAGGGCAACCTTCAGCATTCTTAAGACAATTCGTGAAAAGCTGCTTGCAAAGCTGCCGCGCTTGCCGCTGGGAACGGTGATGGACACATCAAGCGGCAAGCTGAAGGAGATAATCGTGGATCAGGTGGACAGCATGGAAACGACCATTGCGCATTTGTTTCCCGATATGACGGCAAACATCGTTACGCCGCTGCTTACGGTTATTTATCTGTTTGTTCTGGATTGGCGTTTGGCGCTGCTTTCCCTTGCGGTGTTTCCGATTGCATTTGTGTTTATGATGACGGTCATGGGTGGCTATGCAAAGAATTATGCAGGCGCCGTGAAGGCAACAACCGAGATGAGCAGCACGATGATTGAGTACATAAACGGCATTGAGGTTATCCTCCGGCAGGCAGTTTGCCCGAACCTCGCTTATGTGCAGCTTGCCCGCAATGGCTTTGGCAGCGGCTTCGTGGTCGCCGGTAAGAAGCACGGGCTGTACGCCCAAAGAGGATAAAGCCGCTATGGTGTCTGCACTTTCTTTGCGCAGCGTATCGGACAGAGCAAGGAAGCCGACAAACACGCCATCTGCTGCCACATAGGTAACCGTGCAGCCCTGCTGAATGTGCGCTTGGGCCGACGGCACGGAGCCGAGAGCGACGCCGTGCTCGTGCAGTAGCTCCGGGTTACCCGCAAGAACGGTTTTGCCTTCAACAACAGCGCACACGCCGCGCCCCGGAATCATTTGAAAATTGCCGGCTTCCGACAATGCTTCCCCGGTTTTTTTTATAGCAGCTTACTATGGCCTTTCCCAGCGGATGCTCGGAAAACTGTTCGGCGGAAGCGGTCAAACGGTATATTTCGCTTTTATCAAAGCGTTCGGAAATGCTTTTTGCCGCAACGACCTCGGGAGTGCCGCAGGTAAGAGTGCCGGTTTTATCAATGGCAATTACCTTGACATTGGACAGCCGTTCCAGCGCGTCGCCCTCGCGAACGAGAAAGCCGTGTCTTGTGGCGTTGCCGATGGCGGCCATAATGGCTGTGGGAGTTGCCAGCACCAATGCGCAGGGGCAAAATACAACAAGAATCGTGACGGCACGGATGATCTGCCCCGTGATAAGCCATGTCAGCGCCGCGGCGGAGAGCGCTGTTACCACTATCCATGTTGCCCAGCGGTCGGCAAGACCGACGATCTTTGCTTTGCCGGCATCCGCCGACTGTACAAGGCGGATCATTCGCTGAATGGAGCTGTCTTGTCCGACTTTTGTCGCTTCCATCTCGAAGGCGCCGAATTGGTTGACGGTGCCGCTTGACACCGTATCGCCCGCAGTTTTGTCCACGGGGAGGGATTCGCCGGTCATGACGGCCTGATTGACGGAGGTCTGACCGGAAAGAATAATGCCGTCCACGGGAACGCTTTCACCGGGAAGCACACGGATGCGGTCGCCGACCCGGACCTGCTCGGCGGGGATGATTTCCTCTGTTCCGTTGCGCTTCACCCTTGCAGTTTGCGGCGTCAGATGCACCAGCTTTTCAATGCCGGCTCTGGCTTTGGCTACGGTGAGCTCCTCCAGTAATGCGCCAAGCTGCATAATGAAGGCCACTTCACCTGCGGCGAAGGTTTCACCGATACAAACAGAGGCAATCAGCGCTAAAGAAACCAGTACATCCGCTTTAATATCAAAGGCGGTGACAAGCCCGATCACCGCCTCCAGAACGATGGGCAGGCCGCACAGCACAATGGCTATCCATGCCGTATCAAAGGGAAACGGCTGAAATTTCAAAAGGAACCGCGATGCCGGAAACAACAAGCAGCACGATATCCTTTCTGATGCCTCCGAGCTTCAGGAGATGTTCCAGCTTCTCCATAACTCGTTTCATAGATAAATCCCCTCTCTATACCGTATGGGGTATGCGTATATTATACATATGGGGGTATAGGTTGTCAAGGGGATAAAAGAAAAAGCCGATTCAAAAAATCGGCTTTCGGGAAAGCTGCCGCACGGGCAGGCTATTGCATATTGGAGAAACGCTCTACGGCTTTGGTGAAGCTTTCTATTGTTTTTTCTGCATCGCCGTGTTCGATGCCGTCGCGGACACAGTGCTTGATGTGCCCTTCAAGCACGACCTTACCGCAGCCGTTAAGTGCAGATTTGGCGGCATTTATCTGGGCCAGAACATCCTCGCAGGGGACATCCTCGTCCACCATTCGGTCGATGGCCTGCACCTGCCCGATGATTTTTTTAAGTCTGCGGTGCAGGTTTTCTGCATCCATACATTGTTTCATAATCAAAGCCTCCGTACTGCAAGGGGTATATGTTTATTATACTTTTCGGGGTTGTTTTTGTCAACCCTGTCCGAAAAATGAGCGCTTTCAGGCGGCGGAGTGCAAAAACGGCGCAGAGGCATATTGACATAAGGGCGGAGTGTTGATATAATATGCATTAAGTGATGCACATTGTATAGTGCATATTGCGAAGGAGTATATAATGGCACCGAAAAACAAGTTTACTAAAGAAGAAATGACGGAGGCCGCCGTGCAGGTGGTGCGGCAAAAGGGATACGGCGCGCTTACGGCCCAGAGCATTGCGGAGGTGCTGGGAACCTCGACAAGGCCGGTGTTTACCTGCTTTGAAACCATGGAAAGGGTGAGGACGGAGGTATATGAGCGGGCCGCTGCGGTTTATGACGGTTATATTGAGGCGGGACTGAGGGAGAGAATCCCTTTTTTCGGAGCGGGCATGCAGTATATACGGTTTGCACGGGAGGAGCCGGAGCTTTATCGGCTTTTGTTTTTGAGCCGAAGCGGGGAATACGATACAATGAAGGCAATGCGGCATATGCAGGAGCTTGTCCGCCCGGCGCTTACGGACATTTACGGCATAACCGCAGAGGAAGCGGATATCTATTTTCGGGATATGTGGCTTGCGGCGCACAGCATTTCCACGCTGATCGTTACCGGCGACTGCCCGTATTCCGACCGCGAGATCGGCGAAATATTTACGGGGCTAAGCGTAAGCATATACAAGGCGATAAAGGAGATACCAGGCTTTGCAGAAGGGACATTTGACCGGGAGGAGATATTTCGGGGGCTGACGGTCGGGCAAGGGGAGAGAAGCTGAATATGAAAATAATTCGCTTGAAAAAGGAAGACTATGAGGGAAAAAGGTTTACAGCAAGCTATACAACGGGCGGGTATTATGACATTCGCTCCGTTGACAGCGGATTTTTGATAAAATATGTACCCTTTGCGGCGCCGGAGAAAAAAGCTTTTGACGATGTGTTTTTCGGAGAGTGGCTGGAGGCTCCGGCGGCATTCGGTGCGTTTGAGGACGGAAAGCTGACAGGCTTTGCCGAGGGATCAATCGAAAGCTGGAACAACCGTTTCAGGATCAGCAATATTTGCGTGTTTGACGGAAAAAACCGCGGCAAAGGGATAGGCAGGGCGCTTATGGAGGCAATAATTCAAGAAGCGGAAGCTGCGGGAGCGAGGATGGCGGTGCTGGAAACGCAGTCCTGCAATGAAAGGGCGATTGCGTTTTATAAAAAGTGCGGCTTTGAGATTATAGGCTTTGACCTTTATGCCTATACCGATACGGACCCGGAACGCCGCGAGGTAAGGCTGGAAATGGGGAAAAAGCTGATACGGGCATGAAGGGTGCAAAGAAATAATTATGAAAAATATTGTTATATATGTTCACGGCAAAGGCGGCTCTGCGCAGGAGGCGGAGCATTATGGGACGCTGTTTCCTGATGCGGAGGTTGTGGGGTTTGATTACCGGGCGCAGACACCGTGGGAGGCAAAGGAGGAATTTTTGCGGTTTTTTGCCGGGCAGCGCGAGCGCTGCGGCAGTCTTGTGCTTGTGGCAAACAGCATAGGGGCATATTTTTCCATGTGTGCATCGGCTGAAACGCTTATTGACAGGGCATATTTTATCTCGCCGATTGTTGATATGGAAAAGCTGATATGCAAAATGATGGCGTGGGCGGGCGTGACAGAGCAGGAGCTTGCGGAAAAATCGGAAATTCCCACTGAGTTTGGCGAAACGCTGTCGTGGAACTATCTTTGCTATGTGCGGGAGCATCCGCTGCATTGGCGCGTGCCCACCTGTATTTTGTACGGCGGGCGGGACAGCCTTACATCGCCGGAAACCGTGACGGCCTTTGCAGAGCGCACGGGCGCGGAGCTGACGGTTATGCCCGATGGCGAGCATTGGTTTCATACAAAACATCAGCTGCAGTTTCTGGACAGCTGGATCACATCACGGGAGCATAAATAAGCGTTTGCCGCCTTGTGCGGCACAGGATAAAACGGAGGAAAAATTAAAATGAACACACTTAAAACCGTTCAGGTGCTTTCAAAGACGGGCAAAGTTTTAAGCAAAATAGTATTTATTTTCTGCATTATCGGCTTTTGCGGCTGTATTGCGGGCATTTTAAGCATGGCGCTGGGCGTTCGCTGAAGCTCGGCGGTATAACGCTTAAAGGCATTCTGCAGGCAGAGAACATCAGTGAGAAGGGCGTGTATGCGGCTATGGCGGCAGGCATGATTTTTTGCGCCGGGGAAGCGGTGCTTGCAAAATTTGCAGAGCATTATTTCAGGCGGGAGCTTTCCGACGGCACTCCGTTTACATCGGGCGGCGCAGGAGAAATGATGCGCCTGGGAATACTGGCTGTTTGTATTCCTATCGGGATACAGATAATTGTGAGCATAATTTACGCAGCATCGGGGCAGGCAGTGCAGGGGACGATTGATTTCGGCAGCTCCGGCTCGGTTGCGCTTGGCATTATGTTTATTGTTATGTCGGTTATCTGCCGCTACGGAGCGGAACAATGTAAAAAACCGATGAAGGGCAATGATGCGTGCCGGGGCGGAGTTTCGAATATGCGGAGTTTAAGAATAATACACGAGGCATACACGGCGGCGCGGCACATGCCGTGCACGGTGGGCTATTGAAATATCGGCAGGTAAAAGACGCAGTTTTTTTATTGCTAATGGGAGTTTGACATGCTATAATATGACTGTGCAAACGATTACAGTCATATTTTATAATAGGCATTAACCGGCTTTACAACTTACAAAATGAGGGGTATCGGAAAACGGTATGTGGCCGTATTTCGCAGGGGGTTCCCGTAAATATCGGGGCGGAAGCTGCCGTTGGCAGCTTTTCAAAAGCCATGCGGTTAGCATATTCTAACCGCCGCAGGGAGGGCATTGCACAGACTGTACTCAAGCAAGCTGCGGGCGGAGCCGGCTTAAACGCATTATTTTCAAAAGGAGATTATTTTATGAACGATAACGAACTGCATATTGACCGCACCTGTCATGTGCTGTACTCAAAACCGTGCAAAAAAGAAATTCAAAAGAGAATAGCGCTGCATTATCCCGCCGAAAAAACGGAGAAGGTATGGGAGCAGGTACAGCGGAAATATGCCGAATTTCTTTCCGATTGGCGTACTGACCTTGGCGGCAAAAAGAATTTTCACAATGGTGCGGGAGGTACATACGACTGCATAGCCATTATGAGCTATTATGCCGTGTGCAGGGATGAGGTTTCCCTCAGGGAAATAGAGGAGATAGAGGAGAGCCTGATATTGCCGTCGTTTCGCAGATTGAAATTTGTAAACTGCAACAAGCCCTTTTGGAAAAAGCTGATGTACAAAGCGTTTACACGGGCAAAAGCGGGCTGCGATAAGTGACACGATTACGAAATGAAGGTTGCGCCGTATGATAAGAACAAGCCGATATATTATGAATTTACGGCATGTCCTGCGGCGGAATTTGCAAAAAAGCACGGACTGGAGGAGGTTATGCCGGCGCTGTGCAATGTGGATTATGCGTCCATGGAGCTTATCCGCGCAAGGCTCATCCGCACATCCACCTGCGTTGACGGCTGCAAATGCGATTATACTATCTGCGGCGACCGCGACCCGTATATAAAGGAGCATCCCGAATACCGTGACGGGGCGGGGTATAGGAGAAACAGATAATTATTTATTCCCGGATCGGTAATGAAAGTATCGGTTTTCGGCCGGCATGCTTTAACATAGGATGGAAAAGGCTTTGCCGGGTATCCGAAGCCTGAAAATGCGTGAAATATAAAATGCGCAAGTTAACACTGACACTGCTGAAAAAGTAATGCGGAGGGCGATTGATGTTTTGGGATGATGTTGCGTGGATATATGATGTTTTTGCAAATATTATAAACAGAAAAGCAAATAAAGCAATGTGCACGGCGGTGGAGAGGCTTATTTCGCCCCTTGACGATGTGCTTGAGTGTGCATGCGGTACGGGGCTTTTGACGGGTGTGATTGCGCCGCGCTGCAAAAGATTGACAGCCACTGATTTTTCCGTCAAGATGCTGAAGCGGGCGGAAAGGAAATACGGAAAGTATGCAAATGTCCGTTTTGAGCAAGCGGACATTCTCGGGCTGGCATATTCGGACGGATGCTTTGATACGGTGGTTGCAGCGAATATCATTCATCTTTTGGACGAGCCGTATAAGGCATTGCATGAGCTGGAACGCGTTTGTAAACCGGGAGGAAGGATTATTATTCCGACTTATCTGAATCAGAAGGACAACGGCAAAACAAACGGCGTTTCCGGGGCTATCGGTAAAGCCGGAGCAGACTTCAAAAGGAAATTTACCTTTGATGCATACAAGCAATTTTTCTTTGAGGCCGGATATCCGAAGGCGGAATATGTTTTATGCAGGGGCAGTATCCCGTGCGCGCTGGCGATATTGCATAGAAAAAAACAAAACATATAGAGCTGCGGCATTGTGCGGGTTTGTGCCGTCGGAACAGTGAGACGGTTTGTTTCACCGTATATTCAGAGTGTTTTTTCTGCTTCAATCACCGTATAATGCTCCCTAACGGATTCTGCCACGGTTGGCCGAAAGCCCTGTTTTAGCCAAAAGCACTGTGCGGACAAGTTGGTTTTAATATATCCCAGCCTGATACGCATGTATCCTTCTGTTTTGAGCGCCTGTGAAAGCGCTTTTGCAATATATGTTCCGATACCTTTTCTCTGGAGGCTTTTCAACACCATAAAAAGCCCGATGAAGGCAGTTCGGTTATCCGGATATCGGTCAATCAGATCCAGAACCGCAATAAGAGAATCACCGTCAAAAATGCCGATAAAGTATTTATCCGCCGCTTCCTTTGCCGGAGGCAAGGCAGCCAAATCTTCTTTTACCGTTTTGCTGTTCGGATTCGGAGGACAATGCTTAAAGTATTCCGTGTTTTCCGAATACAAATTCAGGATGCCCGGAATATCGGCCTCTGTAAGCTTTCGTGCTTTGTACGGTGTAAAAATACTTTCAAAATTCATAATGTGTTTATCCTGTTATGCTTTTTTAGACGCTTCGGATGCCGGCACACCGGCCGTTCTTACAGCCTGATAACAAAACACCGCCTGTCAGCTTGCCGCCTTCATTTGCGGCTTAGCCGGGCAAGCGGCGTGACATGCGGCGTTTTGAAAAAGGAAGAATGCAGCGCATTTAGCCAAAGCGCATACGGCTGCTTTATGATCGACAGCGGCAGGCTTTATTCCGTCTGCTCCAATGCCGCAAGGTTTCCCGACTGAATAGCGGGAATACTGCGCTTGATTTTTTCATAGTCCCAGTCCCACCAGCGCAGGGCCTCCAATTTATCAATCGTTGCATTGTCAAACCGCCTGCGGATGGGTTTGGCGGGGACGCCGCCCACAATGGTATAGGGCGGCACATCCTTAGTTACCACGGCGCGGGTGCTGATAATTGCGCCGTCGCCGATTTTTACACCCGGCATAATGACCGCCTCATAGCCTATCCACACATCATTGCCGATCACAGTGTCGCCTTTGTTGTCCCATGCGTCGCGGATGTTTTTTACATCAAGCTCCCATTCGTCAAAAAAGAGGGGAAAGGTGTAGGAAGACAGTGACTGCATTGAATGATTGCCGCTGGTGAACAGAAATTTTGCACCGCAGGCAATCGAGCAGAATTTTCCGATGATCAGGCGATCGCCGTTAATCGGATAATGATAGAGCACATTGTTCCTTTCAAAATCGCGGGGATCGCGGACGAAATCATTGTAGATCGTGTAGTCGCCGACATCGATGTTTGCTCCCGTGATTACATCCTTTAAGTAAACCGTCTGCTTGTCGTGCGCGCGGGGATAGATTTTATTTTTCATCTTGAGTTCCTTCTTTCGGGAATGTGTATCGCCGCCTTCCGCTGTTTCTTCGTTTGGGCGATGGCAATTCATCATACATTGCTTCAAACAGCTTTGTAAGGAATTCCCTGCTGTCAACCTCGTCAACACGCAGCATTTCGTGCGCTCCGTCATACGGACGATCCCAAACAGCCGTGGGCATATATCTCAAAGCCGATTTTACGGGCTTTACAAGCAGCCTATTATCATAGATTCCGCCGATGATTTTACCGCGATAACGGAGGATATATTCCCCCATCATGGGACGGTAAGAAACATCGTTCAAATCGGATAGCTGCTCCAAAATGAAATGAAGATACTCTTTACTTGATGCCATTCATTTATGCGCCGCCTTTTGCATTGTCTGCTTCTTGCATCATTCGTGTGCTCCCGGTTCAGAACAGCTGTCCCGGCAGCTTCTGCTTTTCCTTCTTCGGGAATGTCGCTTCAAACCGTTCAAAGCCCTCAGGATCTTTTTCACAGACAAAATAGCCCTCAGGGTCTTTGTAGGTGCCGGAAATGCCGTTCAAAAAGCCGGGCGTCAGCTCCTTGATGAGAAAATAATCCGCCTCCGGGTCGTCTGCATAGCGCACGCCCTTTGTTTTGGCCGGAACAAAGCCGGATTTGCCGTAAAACAGAATATTGCCGGTGATGGCCAGTGCTCCTGCACCCATTTTCTTAGCTTTTTCCATGGAATAGTCCAGCAGCTGTTTTCCGTAGCCCTGCCGCTTGTATGCGGGCGCAATGCCGATGGGGCCGAAGGTCATGATCGGTATCTTTCTTCCGTCATCGCAGTCAATTTCCGACCGCACATAGATGACCTGTCCGATCAGCTCGCCGTCCAGCTCCATAACAAAGTCCAGCTCCGGCACAAAGTCCGGGTCCCTCCGATAGCAATGCAGTACATAGTGCTCCATGCAGCCGGGACGGTAGACATTCCAAAAAGCTTCGCGGGTAAGGTTTTCGACATTTTGATAGTCGTTTTCGTTTTCAAGACGAATGGTAATATTCTTTTTCATTATAATTCATGCTCCTTCGTTAAATTGTTTTGCTGTGATTTTGTGCAAAACAGGTGAATACCAAGTGCCGCATTGAAGCCAGTTGCCGCAAACACGCTGAAGCGCTCAACCACACCGAAATATTCGGCGGGGACGATTTTCATACCTATCGCGCCGACAAGCATCATGCCCAGGGCAACGCCTGCGCATATGCCGTAGGAGAGACAATTTCTGTTTTTAGCCCCGGCGATAATGATAACGGTCAGCGATACGATGGACAGCAGCACAGCCAAAGCGGTGACGATCATGTGCATCACATCCTGCAAGGTTCCCGCATAGCCGCTGCTTGACAGCGAGAACATCCGATACCCAACCGCCGAAATCCACTCCATGACGGCGAACAGATAAATGCCGAAGCGGAGCGGCTTGGTTTTCAGCCCCCGGATGCCGATGCAGACAACCGTGGCGCAAACAACCTCGCACACGCCGTAAAGGGCGCTGAGCTGATTCCAAAGCACCAGCGACGGCGCGTTGGCGGCGCTCAGGTCGCTGACCGCCTGTGACAGCGGGTTATAGCCGGGGTAAGCAAGCGGCGCAAACACAACTGCTGCCGTGTAAGAAAGAAAGCTGACAATGCCCAGCAGCCCGAGCTTCTGTATCAATGATTTCTTCATGATTTTCCTCCTGAAAAAAGGGGCGTATAATCCGTTTTCCGCCTGTAATAATACCTGCGGCGTTAAACGCCCTATAAGCTCTCATGAACCATGCGGAAAAAGAGCCGGACATGATTTTTGAGCTTTTCCAAGCACTCGGCCTCCCGTTCGGGCTGACGGTCGCAAATGCCGATGAGCGTAATGACCGGGGCAACATACATCATGGCCAGTGCATCCGGGTCTTCTGCGCAAATCTCGCCGGAGGCTGTCAGGGCGCGGAAGATGCCGGCGTGGTAGTGAAGAATGCGCTCCACATACCGCTTTGTGTAAAGCGATGCCAGTTCCGGAGAACGGAACTGCTCAATGCTCATCATGCGGCGGAAGCGGCTGATGGCTTCGTTGTGAAGAGAGTATTCAAATATCTGCCGCACCTTTTCAAAAAGCGCATCCGCAGTGATTTCCGTAAAAATCGGAATGTCTCTGTGCACATCCTGTACATGTATGTCGATTTTATCGGTATCCGCCTCATACTGTGCTGCCGTGGATTCCACTATGGCGTTAAAGATTGCCTGCTTGCCGGGAAAATGATTATACAGCGACGGCGCTTTTATGCCGACTGCTTTTGCGATATCGCCTACGCTGACGGAATCATATCCTTTGGCAGCAAACAGCTCCAAAGCCTTATCCAAAATTTTTTGCTTGGTGTCCTCCTGCTTCATAACCCGCCTCACTAACTAACATTAGTTAGTTATATTATAGCCGTATTATAATAAATGTCAAGAGGTAAATAAAAGCCGTGCAGCTTTCGTTATATGCGCTGTATATATGTGCGCGTGAGAACACATTAAAAATTAGCCCATCCGTTAACAGTTTCGGGGTCAAAAACGGCATTTAGCCCATCATTAACATGAAAAAATCGCGTCAAACCGGGTCTGATCTCATCGGATTTTTTGAAAGCCGAACAAACGCGCTCGGCATAAGAAAACCCCGGAAAACGGCTGTTTTCCGGGGTTTTTGAAGCAATTTGGTTGTAAAATCGCGTCGGATCAGCGCTTGCTGAACTGAGGTGCGCGACGGGCGGCCTTCAAGCCATACTTCTTTCTTTCCTTCATTCTGGGGTCGCGGGTAAGGAAGCCGGCGGCCTTCAGAGAGGAACGCAGATCGGGCTCAGCCTTAAGCAGAGCTCTGGAGATGCCGTGACGGATGGCACCGGCCTGACCGGTGAAGCCGCCGCCCTTAACATTTACCAGTACATCGTATTTAGCGCCGGTACCGGTAAGCTCAAGAGGCTGGCGAACCATCATTTTGAGGGTCTCCAAACCGAAATAATCGTCCATAGTGCGCTTATTGATGGTGATATCGCCCTTGCCGGGAACCAATCTTACGCGGGCAACAGCGGTCTTTCTTCTGCCGGTGCCCCAAAACTGAGTTATTGCCATTTTTTTATCCTCCCTTATTTAACAAGCTCAATGGCTACGGGCTTCTGAGCTGCATGATCGTGCTGAGCGCCCTTGTAAACGCGAAGCTTCTTGATCATGGTTCTGCCCATAGAGTTGTGCGGGAGCATACCGCGAACTGCCTCATAGACGACCAGCTCGGGCTTGGTTTCCATCAAACGGCGATAGGGGATTTCCTTCATTCCGCTGATGTAGCCGGAGTGACGGCGATAAAGCTTCTGATCCAGCTTCTTGCCGGTAAGGATGGCCTTCTCGGCATTGATGATGATCACATGATCGCCGCAGTCCACATTGGGGGTAAAGGTAGGCTTGTTTTTGCCGCGGAGAATAGCTGCAACCTGGCTTGCCATTCTGCCAAGAGTCTGCCCGTCTGCGTCAACAATGTACCATTTGCTCTCGACGCTGCCGGGTTTAGCGACATAAGATTTCATAATGACCTCCGAAAATAGGTATATTTTGCCCATTACAGGCACTGAATTATTATACGCATTGTGTGCTGCTTTGTCAAGATTTTTTTATGTGCCTTCCCATACTGACCGTTTTGCTTAAACAAAGTCGGCTTGCGGGGCCTGCCCGCATACATTCGGAGGCATATTACATCGGTACACAATTACCATAAATCGGACAAAAGCACCGTTGACTGCGGATAAACCGCAATATATAATGAAATCAAAATTAGGCGGCGGTATGCTCTTGGTTACATGCCGGCAAGAAGCAAATTTATATGCGGAGGATGGATTATGTATAAACAGATGTGCTGCATTGCTCTTGGGACAATGGTTCTGTTAGGCGGGTGCGGACCGACTCCGCAGATATCGGAGAGCGAAAAATCCTGCCATACCGCTGTGGGACACCGGGTTGAAAGCGCAATGCACTTCGATGTTGTCTGCGACAGCTACCCCTCATGGGCCGCTTCGGCATCTTCGCAGCCGGACAGCGGAAGATGGCGCCTCTACGGCAGCGGGATAATCTGGCAAGCAGACGAAGATAAAGATCTGCCTCATTACGATCATATTGAGCAGACGGGACTTAAGGCAAGCAATATAATAAATTTCGGAGTCAATTCGGCTGGTAAACTCGTTATTTTGCAGCATATTGTATTTCCTACCCTCAGAAAAATGCCGGACGATACTTTCGGTTCGCTGAGCCATAATTTTGCGCAGTCCGCATCCGTAAGTACGGAAAACGGCGTGGAAAATGAGACGGTAAACAGCATAATAACAGACGGCAGAGTTACCGTTATAAGCAATGCGCTGGAAGGAGCTCTCGGTATAAAACGGATTATTACGCCAACGGATACCACGGCTTCGGTGGAGCAATATATATATGAAAACACGGGAGAAGGCGTGCTGAAGTTTAATGTTTCCGTTCCGGATTATCAGGGCAGTACCGACGGGAAGAAGGGCAAAAAGAAAGCGTCATATACAATTTTCAGCGGCCTTGCCGATGAAGGGGGTAAATATTCTTCCGATAAAAACTATGTGCACAGCATTACTTTGCAGCCCGGAGAGACTGCAACGGTTTATATGGTAAACGGAGCGGCAAGAGAGAAAGTATTTTCACTTGATTGTGCGGAGGCGATGAAAAGCAGAGAAGCCTTCATTGCGGAAACGGATTCCGTAAGCGTGCTGGAAACTCCGGAGCCGGAGCTTAATGTCATGTACAGAATGTGCAAAATACGCGCGCTTGAAAGCATAACGCTTACTGACGACGGGCTGTATATCCATTCTCCGGGAGGCGGCAACTATTACGGCGGGGTATGGGCAAATGATCAGTGCGAGTATGCAAATCCGTTTTTCGGCTATTGCGGAAGCCGGGTGGGCTATGAATCCGCCGTTGATTGCTTTGAGCTGTTCGGCAAATATGCCAAGCGGTTTCCTATTCCGTCCAGCATAATTGCGCTGGGTAAAAAGAGCTTTTTTGCTTTTGACAGGGGAGATGCTTCCATGGTGGCCTACGGTGCCTCCCGTTTTGCGCTTGAGTGCGGAGAGGCGGACACGGCGCGGAAAATGTACGACTTGGCGGTTCGCTGCATGAACTATGCACTCAGCAAAAAAACACAAAGCGGCGTTATAGCCAGCCGGTCGGATGAACTGGAAACGCGATATCCTTCGGGGGAAGCGAATCTGTTTACATCCTGCCTGACATATGACGCGCTCAACAGCCTTTATTATCTTGCCGCAGAATTAGAACCGTCCAAAGCGGATTATTATGCAAAAGAGGCTGCGGAGCTTAAAAGCAGCATAGAAAGCTATTTCGGCGCAGAGGTGGAGGGATACGATACCTATCGCTATTATGAAGGTAATGATATATTGCGCTCGTGGATATGCCTGCCGCTTACCGTGGGAATATATAACAGGGCGGAGGAAACCGTAAAGGCCCTGTTTGCAAGCAGGCTTTGGAGCGAAAACGGAGTGGTAACACAGGCGGGGGACAAAACATATTGGGACCGCTCCACACTGTATGCTTTTCGGGGCGCGTTTGCTTCCGGAGAAACATGGGTTATTGATAAATTGCGTACATATACGCATACGCGTCTGTTAGGGGAACATGTTCCGTATGCGGTGGAGGCGTATCCCGAGGGAAATGCCGCACATCTTTCCGCGGAAAGCGCGCTGTATTGCCGCATTTTTTCCGAGGGTTTATTCGGGCTGCGTCCTACGGGTCTTAAGAGCTTTGAACTTTGCATAAACATACCAAAGCAGTGGGACAGGGCAAGTATATCCAATGTGAAAATAGCGGGCGCGGATGTGGATATCAGGGTTTTGAAAAACGGAGACGAAATTGTTCTGACTGTAATTGCAAACGGTTCGCAGGCGTTTAACGGCACCGTGGGTATCGGAGAAAAAATCAGCATAAGAACGGAATAAGCGATTCTTCGTGTATCGGAATCGTCTGAAAGTAACATTTACGGCATCATTTGCGATATTAAGAGGCAGAGGGGGCGAATGCGTTAATATAGTGCGCCTGAGAGTTAAAATCGTTCATTCCCATCAATGCGGCGGGTGATTTATAATCATTTTTGAAAATATAAAAAGCCGCCACCCCGCAACGGAAAACAGTGCGGCAAATTGGGAGGATTACTTTATGAAGCTGAGGCTTACGGCATTGACGCTTGCAGTATTGCTGCTTTTGACCGTGCTGCCCGGGATGGCCGTTTTTGCGGTGCCGTATGAACAGGCGCAGGTGACAGGCTCCGTGGAGTTTGAAAACGCTCGGGAGGAAAATATCGGCACCGAGGGCTCGGATATCATCGGGCCGTTTGAACCGCACGGATTCTGGGAGATGACGGAGGGCACGGTGACCGTGACCCCGGGTCATAACGGAAACGGATTACTCTTTACTCCCAACTATTCAAACGAGCAGGGCTATGATAAATCGGTTATGCGTGCGCGGATGCCGGCGCTGGAAAACAAAGAGCTTTGGGGCAGGGCTGCGGCAATGCGCTTTTACGTAAAAAACGATACCGAGTATGATGTAAGCGTAGCCTTTGTGGTGAATGTTGACGGTCAAAACGGCGAAAAATATGTAATCGGCCCCGCAGAGGGCACATATCTTATAGATTTGCAGGGCGAAGTGAGCGATATGGAGGCATATACCGATACGAGCGGGTGCGGAATACTTGTGCCGTACGGCTTTGAAGGCTATGTTGTGCTGCCCTTTGCCGTAAAGGGCGGGGAAGTCTTTGACGACGAATGCGGTTGGCAGGATTTTCCGCTGTGGTCGGACGACAAGCAGACGCCTGAGAGCGCGGACAGCTTTGATTTCGGGCGCATTACCAAAGTGAGCATGGAGATAAGGCTGTACGGCTTTGCCCCGGAGGATAAGGGCGGAATAATGATAGACAGCTTTGAGTTTATAGGCGAGCGCGGAAATGCGGTGGAGCGGCCGGAGCATGTGAATGTAAATGTTACGCCGCTTCCGGAGCAAAGCGCGCCGGTGGCGGAAAATTCCGCATCGCCCGCCCCGACGGGTACGGCTTCTTCGCAGCCGCAGCAGACAAACGGCAGCGTATGGATAATTACGGCCGCTTGCGCATGCGCTGCCGTCGCTGCCGCCGCATGCATAGTGATCGCGCTTAAAAAGCGCGGCGGAAAAAAGGCGTAAAACGGCACCGAACATTCAATAATCGGGCTTCAGGACGGCGTGTTCCCTTCGGAATACGCTGTCTTTTAATAAAAAAGCAAAAAACCGATGACAGAAAGCCCGCGCGGTATTATAATGTAGTCAGTATGCGGGGGACTCGACCCCCCTGAATATATTAATACCGCTGCGGCACAACAGCGCGGCGGAATCAAGGAGAGATTATATGAAAAAGTTTGCTGCTGCGGCTTTGGCCGCATTGCTTGCCCTTGCTCTTGCAGGGTGTGTCGTAGAAGGCGGGACAACGCCGAATCCCACGAATCCTTCCGTTACGCAGACCGAAGAGGCGGAAATTACCCCCACACCCAAGCCGGCTCCGCCCACGGTGGATCCGTCGCTGACCTATTCCTTCGGTTATGAGGAAATGGCACAGCCTATCTGGCAAAGCAGCACCATGTACAACGAGTGCATCACCTTCCAGGAGAATGAAGAGGGGAATATCACCGCAAAGCTGCTTTTTAAGCCCATACAGGTTATTTCCGTGCGGGATAACAGCCTGGGCATCGAGCTTAAGGAGGGCGTTCACTTCAAATTTGACGAAAACGATCCGCAGACCCTTATTTGGCTGGAGGGCGATGAAAACTTTGTTATTCCCTATTTCAAAAAGGGCGATCTGACCAGCCCGCACAAGGACAACTGCGGCACCAGCGGCATGAACGGCATTATCGGCACCGCTATGTACTGCGTGGGCGAATGGCTTTATTCCAAGCAGCTGGCCATAACCTATACCTATGATCCTTCCGAAAATAAGATACCCCATGCGGAATTTGCCGGCAGCCTGCTGCCCAAAACGCTGGAAAAGCTGAAAAACGGCCAAACCGTAAAAATGTCAATATACGGCGACTCCATTTTCACCGGCTGCGAGTCCTCCGCAACATATAACCGTGAGCCCAATGTTCCCACATTCTTCGATCTGCTCAAAAACCGTCTGGAGGCACTGTATCCCGGATGCACCGTTGAGCTGAGCAATCATTCCGTGGGAGGCTGGCAGGCTAAAAACGGTGTGGAGAATGTTCAGAAGGTGGTGGATGAAAAGCCGGACATCGTTATTTTGGGCTTCGGCATGAACGATGCCCATGTGGGCGGCGTTGTGGAGGCGCAGTCTATAACTGCCATGATGGACGCCATTTCCGCCGGAAACCCGGACTGCGAATACATCGTGGTTTCCACCTTCCATGCAAACAATACCATCGGTTGGGATCTTATGCAGAAAACGCACGGCACCGCCTTTAAGAAGCTGGAAAAAACCGGCGTTGCCGCAATGGACATGTATAAGCTTCATTCCTATCTGCTTGCGCGCAAGTATTATCAGGATACCACCGGCAACAACATCAACCATCCCAATGATTGGTTGGCAAGAATGTACACCATGCAGCTGCTTACCATGCTGTATGATTTCAATGCCGTTGCTTAAAAGCCGTAAAGCCCCGCTGCTGCGGGGCTTTTAAGATACGGATTTAAGCGTAACAATACCTGCAAAAATACATTATATATGAATTTTTCACATAATAACACCGGCAAACGGGGAGAGGATGATATTATGCAGCAAAAAGAGCTGGATTATGTTTTGGAAAGGCTTAAGGAGCTGCTGAGCATAGACAGCCCTACGGGCTTTACGGAAAAGGCGGCGGAATATGTGCTGGAGCAGCTGAAAAAGGATTCAATACCCGTTGTGCGCACTGCAAAGGGCGGGGTATTGGCCGACCTGCGCGCTTTTGCAAAAAAACCGTCGGAGGGCGGCGCGGTGCTGGTAAGCGCGCATATAGACACTCTCGGTGCCATGGTAAAGAGCATAAAGCCAAACGGCAGGCTGAAAGTAACAAATGTGGGCGGTCTCGCGGCCGCCAATACGGAAACGGAAAATGTTACCGTATACACAAGGGACGGCCGTACCTGCTGCGGAACCCTTCAGCTGTGCAACCCCTCTCTTCATGTAAACAAAGAGGCGGCTTCGCAGGAGAGAAACTGGGATACAGTTGAGGTGGTGCTTGATGAAAATGTTCAAAGCGATAAGGATACGGCGGCTCTGGGCATAGAAAACGGCTGCTATGTGTGTGTTTGCCCGCGCAGCGTAATCACTCCGTCCGGATATATAAAAAGCCGTTTTTTGGACGATAAGCTGAGCGCGGCGATACTGCTGGGCGCGGCGCATGAGCTGGCCTGCGGAAGAAAAACCGCAAAAGAAGCCTATATGCACTTTACGGTGTATGAGGAGGTGGGCCACGGCGCCAGCGGGATCTGCCCCGAGGGCGTGGAGGAAATACTGGGCGTGGATATGGGCTGCGTAGGCGATGGACTCAGCTGCGATGAACGAAAGGTTTCCATCTGCGCGCTGGACAGCTCCGGGCCGTATAACTACGCTATGACCTGCCGTCTTAAGGAGCTGGCCGTAAAGCACGGGCTGGGATATGCGGTGGATGTGTACCCCTATTACGGCTCAGACTGCTCGGCGGCCGTGCGGTGCAGCGATATAAGACATGCCCTCATAGGCGCGGGG